>Ga0066602_10000974_pt1 | contig 20694 bp, 12 predicted proteins | sample Higcelweek5metaG_FD_59481 | JGI IMG/M metagenome (GOLD analysis project Ga0066602, IMG submission 59481) | Freshwater pond sediment microbial communities from the University of Edinburgh, under environmental carbon perturbations - High... | ecosystem: Environmental > Aquatic > Freshwater > Pond...
TCCAAAACACGACATTTCTATTTTTCATTTTATTACGACATTTCTATTTTTATTTGACAGTCAAGCCAAGAATTTGGCATTTGAGAATGAATCCCGTGTATATTAAAATACAAAGTTTCTTTCTGTCATCAAAAAAAAAACAGCTTTCACTGTAATTTTTTTCGTCTTTATGGTGCTCAGGATGGGACTTGAACCCACACATCTTTCGACATACGAACCTCAATCGTACGTGTATACCAATTCCACCACCTGAGCAAAAATCTGGTGCACCCGGCAGGACTCGAACCCACGACAAACCCAGGTCCGCGGCCTGGTGCTCTTCCAACTGAGCTACGAGTGCGAAGGAATTTATCGAAGGAAAGCCGTTAAATAGCTCTCTTCCTTCCGAGACCAGAGCATTGTATTGAAAAATAAAAAATAATCAAAAATTTTTTGAATTTTCTTTTTTGCGATTTATTAGTTTTTTGTATAATCCTCAAATAATATGAGATAAAATGAACATTAATCCCAAAAGATGACTTTTTATAAATCCTTTTATAGGACGGTTCGTTGATCGTACCTCCCTCCCCATTCATAATATTTTCCCATGAACGAAAAAATATCACCCTCACTTCTTGGAAATCAAATTGTGTGGTCCCCCTCAATAGCATGACTTCCTTTAGAGGAAATCCTTGCACTGAGATTCTCAGGAAATGAACTCTGACAATGAATTCAAGATCTCTATGACCCGTACCTTCTCAAAGATATGGACAAAGCCGTACAGAGAATCCTAGAAGCAAAAGCAAAAAATGAGCGAGTAATTATCTTTGGAGACTATGACGTTGACTGAGTAACCAGTACCGCTCTTTTAATGCATTTTTTCAAAAAGATTGGCATGCAAGTCAGCTACAGGCTCCCACATAGGGTCAAAGATTGATATGGTTTGAAAACCTATTTTATCGATGAACTCAAGCCTCTTGGTGTCAGTCTTGTCATCACTGTCGACTGTGGAACCCGAGACATAGAAGTCATACAATATGCAAAAAGTCATGGAATCGATTGCATTATCACCGATCACCATGCGGTCCCTGAGATCATTCCGGAGGAAGCCATTGCGGTCATCAATCCTAAAAGACTCGATTGTGAATATCCATTCAAACATCTCGCAGGAGCCTGAGTGGCATTTAAATTAATGCTCGCACTTGCTCGTGAACTCTTTTCAAGTAATGAATATCAAAAGTATCTTCTTGAAAGTATTGATATTGCTGCGATTGGAACCGTAGCTGATTGTATGCCCCTCATCGGTGAAAATCGAATCATAGTACTAGAATGACTCAAACAGATCAAGCAATCTCGCTCTCGCGGAATCAAAAAACTGATTCAAGAAAAACTTCTTGAAGACTTGGACGCTGATATCTTTAGTTTTCTCATCGGACCAAAACTCAATGCTGCTGGGAGACTCGATACCCCGTATAAAGCTGTAAATTTGATTCTTAATAACGGAGAAAGTATTGATGAAACCATCCAAGAAATCGAGACTCTCAATGAAAAAAGAAAGATCCTCTCCAAAGAGTATTTTGAAGATGCACTTCAGCAGATTGATTCGACTAAAAATGCAATATTTTATATTTCCTCTGAGATCGAACATGGGATAATCTGAATCGTAGCTGGAAGACTCACCGAATTGTTTCATAAACCAAGCATCGTACTCAAAGACGAATGAGAGGTATTGGTGGCAAGTTGCAGGAGTCCAGAATACTTTTCTATTGTGGAATACTTAGACAAATTTAAAGATTATTTCTTAAGATATGGAGGTCATAAGCAAGCTGCGGGATTCAGCATCAACAAATCAATTTTTGAATCATTTAAAAGTGAATTTTTAGCCGTTGTACAGAACCTAGATTTCTCTGAACATAAAAAAACTCTCACCATTGATAAAATCCTCACTCCACACGAATTTGGTCTCCATCTCTCTGGTACCATACAAAAATTTAAACCCTACTGAATGTGAAACCCCCGTCCACTCTTCCTCTTTGAAAACATGCCAATAGAAAAAATCAATCTCCTTGGAACTTCATGAGATCATATTAGTTTTCAAAATCCCTATAAAATCCAAATTCTCGGGTTTGGATTTTGAAAATATCGTGAAGAACTCTCAGAAGAAAAAGAACTTTCTTTCGTCTTTGACCTTATGGAAAGTATCTGGATGGGCAAAAAACAACTCAAAGCAAAAGTGATTGATATCATCATGAAAAAGAAAGAACAAAGCTAAAAAGATCAAGAAGAAGGTTGAGAAGAAAAGGCAAGATGAAAAAGAAATTAAAAGAACGATATCAATCGTTCTTTTTACCTATCATCACATTCTCTCATTTCACTTTCAACCTTCTGCATTTCCCTTGCCCAATTGATTCCAACCTTGATAATTTTCTTTCCATCTCTCAATTGTGGAATGTATTTTTCTTCTATTTGTTTCATGGCTGTTTCTATACTCTCATCTACCTTGGCTTCTAGGATGTAGTATGTATCTCAAAGAGGTATTACAAAATCTTTTCTTCCTTTCAAATTTTGTACTTCTGGATAAAAATAAATTGTATTGAGTCTTAAAAAGAGTCCCAATATCGTCTTAAACCATCACTCTGGATCTTTATTGGTCCACTCATACGCTGTTTCTGCCATAAATTCATAAATCATTCGATTCAATCACTCCTCTAGCATGTTATTTTCCTTCAGAGTAATCCCCTCATAGATCAAATTCGCAAGCTCTTCCATCTCACTAAAATCATAATTCGGCTTGATGAGATTCACCAAAAAGTCATCCATTACTTTTTCTGTCTCGGTGTTGGGATATCAAAGAGTATAAATATTGTTTTCTGTATCAAATCTCAAAATTGTCAGGTAGCCTGCATTGGTGAAAAGTACTTCTGGCTTGATATTGTGAAGATCTTCTAGTTTGAAATTGGTCTCAGTAATTCTGAGAGTTCATTCTTTGAGCTTCCTAATAAAATCATCGACTTTGATACTGTTTTTGTCGATATAGTGCAATACTGCACTTGGAATTCCTGTATCTGCCCAATAGTATGAAAACTTTTTTTCTAAAAATAAGTTATTGATATTCCGTGGATTATAGATAGTATCATCATCTTTTCCAAAATTATACCCATAATAGTTGATTTTTATCCTTTGTAAGATCTCTTCTCTCGTTTTTCATTCTTTTTTCATTATCTCTTCTATCTCTTCATCAAAATTGCTTTCAACTTCACTTTGTGTGTATCACATCAAGTTGTATCACATTCCTGAAAATGAAAGATCTTTTAAATTGTTGAGCACGCTAAACACGCTCATCTTGAGCACTTTGGTCAATCAAGTTAGCATAAACAGCTTAATCTTATCATCATTTCACTTGATTCAAGCATAAAAACTTGCAAAAAAGTTTCTCATTTCTTCTGCTTTTTTAGCATTATGAAGATATTGAAGCACGGGTTTATCATACTCATCTACTATAATCACTGCTTGCTTCCCTGTTTTTTCATAAATATTTTTGAGTATGGTGGTCATGAGATATTCTCATCAAAGATCTTTCAATCATAGTGTATGATCATCAATAAAAACTTGAAGTGTGTCTTTAATATATTTTCTTAGGTCTTGATCAGCTGTATATCCTGCGAAATCAATATAAAGCACAGGAAAAGTTTCCTCCCAATTCCACTGATCATAGATCCAAGTATTCTCAAAAAGTGCTTTTCTTCAGAGATACAGATACTTTATCGTTGAGAGGGTGAGGGATTTTCCAAATCTACGAGGACGAGAGAGAAAATAGTATTTATTTCCACTATTTGCAAGATTAAAAATTACTTCTGTCTTATCTACATAAAACAAGTTTCCATCTCTCACCTCCTTGAGGTCTTGAATTCATATAGGAATTTTTTTCATATTGCTTTTTAAAGAATTATGATTGCATTATACAAAAAAATAATTCTATTTCAAGTAGAGATCATCTCTCCAAAATCACACAACAAAAAAAACCTTTCACTTTCGTGAAAGGTTTTTTCTTAACTGATAGAAATAGAAAACTATTTTGTTTCAGTCAATGGGAAAGATCCCATATTATCGAAATCTTTTGCACTAATTCCATTTGCAACGATGTCAGAAAGTCTAACTGTCCAAGATGGTGTATTAGCAGTTGAATCAATAATCATTCCTTCAACAGCAACAATATAGTTGTTTGTTGAACCAGCATCTACAGTATTGTTAGCAGTAAAGGTAACAATTCCAGTAGTTGCGTTAAGTTCACCAACTTTATTAGCTGATGAAACTGAATCCTTATAAACTACAAGTTTAGCAGTTCCAGTATATCCAGACAATACATTGTCAAAATTAGCACTTGTAAGTGTAACTTTATCTTTACCAGATGCAGTAACGGAGAATCTCAAAGCAGAAGTATTGAGATCTTTAGAAGAGTTAGTTGATTTAGCAACTACAGCTTTGTTTTCTGCAATCATGTGTGTATTAGAAGGAACATCCGTACCTACCATAGCAATAGTATTTCAGTTTGTAGATTTGATAGTTGACCCAGTCAATTTCAATGTAGCAGCAACAGTTTGATTGTTGATGTTAGTATTGATATCTGCAATAAGATAGTATGTGTCTGTAGTATCAGGAGCAATAGCATCTTCTGGAGTAATATTTGAGAATCTTACTTCAGTAGAAGTTGAGCTAGTAGCAGCAATTTCTTTTGAAGTAGGAGTAAGGAGTCTAAAGTTTGAAAGTGCATCAAGTCCAGTTCCATTAAACATCAAATCTCTAATTTTAACAGTATCATTAGAAGCTTTTAATCTAAATGCAACAACTTTTTGATTTTTCTCACCAGCAACAAGTAATGATGCTTTTGGATTGTTGTCAGAAGTAGACAAAGTTCCTACCGCTTGTGATACAGTAAATGTAGCAGAAGATGGAGTAGTTCCAAGTGGAACATTTTGTGAAGTCAAAGAATCAGTAATATCAAGACCTGTCATTTTAAAAGCAAATTTTCCAGTAGCGTATGCATCTGAAAGATCAACTTTCAATGTCAATTTTACAGCAGTTTTACCTACAGTTTTGCTGATATTATCAAATTTAAGTGATGAACCATTGATAGTTTTTGTAGATACCGCAGTTCCATCAACAAATAATGTAGCAAATACATTGTTTGCGTATGAACCAGATGCAGTAACAGTATATTCTGCATTAGAAATACCTACATCATTTCCTTGAGTTACAGCAAGATTTAATTCGTATACTACAACATTTTTAGAACCAACCGCAAGGTTAGAATCACCAAGTCCATCAACTCTTGTAAAGCTTACAGCAGTAGAATCAACAGAAACTGTTACTGCTGAGATAGTCCCAACAGCAGAAGTTACATCATTCTGGTTCGATACATATTCAGCTTTGTTGAAAGAAGATAATCTCAAGTCATCTAATTTTACAGTAGCTTGAGGAGCAGTATCTCTCAATTTAGCATAAACTTTTACATCAGCAGATCCATTAACTGTTGCAAGTCCAAGAAATTTAGCTTGAGTTGAACCAGAACTTGCTGACCAAGTCATAGTAGACGCACCAATTTGAAGATAAATAGTATCAAACAATTTATCTGGGGATACAGAAGAAGTGATTCCAAGAGTTGGATCTTCTAATGTTATAGCAGATTTTGAAGTGATTTTACCTTTTAAAAGAACAACATCAGAAGTTCCTTTTGCATAGTTTTTAGAAAGTTCTACAGAAGAATCTCTTTCAAATTTGATATCAGAACCGTTTACAGTGTAAAGATTCATATCAGAATTTGTTCTTGTAACAGTAGATCTAAACCCATTCAAAATTTCAATAGCATTGAGATCAGAATCATTTCTCAAAGAGAATTGATAAGTGTCTCCAGCATTATTTTCAACAGTTACGACTTTTGCTTTTATATAATAAGTAGCAGTAGCACCATCTTTAACTGTGTCGTTCAAAATGAAAGTTACGTCTTTTCCAGAAACGGTAGCTTCAGTAGAAACCTTTGTACCATTTCTTTCAAGTTGAAGGTCTGACAAATCAGCCATATCTGCATTTCCAGATTGTCTCAACACAATAGATTGAAATTTTACATCTCTTGTATCAGAAGAAGCATCATTGTTAACAACAGTAAATCTTCCAAGTTCTACCATATCATCTGATTGATTATAGGTAGTAGTTGAACCACCTTTATCAAATGTTACAGGAGCAACAGTGTAAGTAGCAGTTCTAAGAGTGTTAGTCACAAATTCTCCTTGGTTAGAAGAAGCTGAACTAGAAGTAACTTTTCCAGAAAATTGGAAATCATTTCCTGCAGAAGTATCAAGTTCTACAAAAAGCTCAAGAGATTCAGTAGAACCAGCTTTTACAATATATGCAGGTGCAAATGAAACAACAGCAAATCTATCAGAAGAAAATGCAGATTTTCCAGAAAGTCTTTTTCCATTTTTTTCAAACCAGATTCTAGTTGCAGTCGGAACTGAAGCCAATCCAAGTGATTTCAATTCAACAGTATTTACTGAAACATCACTCGTACCAGCAGTAAAATCTACAGTTGCAAATCTTACAGTCCCTTTGTTAGGAATTTGACTTCCATTAGCAATACTTGATGGGTTTAAACTGATACCAAGATCTCCACCTGTTACAGCAGCAGTTCCGGTAGAAGTTGTAGTACCAGTAGAAGTAGTATCAGGAGTAGTAGTACCTGTAGCAGTAGCTCCAGTTCCTTCGTCATCAAGAAGTCCTCCAAATAGGTCATCAAGACTTCCAAGATCTTCACCTGAACCAGAATCTTCTCCAATAGTAGGTTCATCAGAAGATGTATCTGTAGTAGCTGTTACAGCACTATCAGCAGAAACAAATACCATAGATCTTTTTGCAGCTTTATCAGAAACAGTAGATCCTTCAGTAACGATTCCAGCCTCCATAGCACCTTGTAGGTATGCTTTTGACCAAGGTTCTACACCTTCAGCTTTTGCAATACCTCTTGCTTGCATAATCATTTTCAAAGCCTCAGCTTCACTGACCATATCATTTGGTCTGTATTTAGGATTTGCAGCAATGAAACCAGCTTTGAGAGCAGATTCAGCATATTTACATCCCCAATCTGTTTTAGGAAGATCTGAAAATTTTCCCTCACATGTATCTGAAACTTCAACAGAAGAAAGATTCATCATAACTTTTAACATCTCTCTTCTCGTGATGTTTGATCCAAGGTTGTATGCCGTTGGATTGGCAGAATTGTCGACAATCACACCGAGTGCAGCTAATCTATTAGCTGCATCAGCAGATGCATCAGCAGCTTTTACTCCAACCACTGGACTCACTATTGAAAAAACAATAGTCAAAGCAGCCGTTGAAGCGATAGCTTTTTTAAACAAAGTATTACTCATATATACATATAAGTTATTAAAATAAAATTTTTTTGAAAAAGGTGTATACTCCTTCTTCGTGCCAATTAATACTATAAAAAATAGTACTGATATTTGAAAGAGATATCAGGAACTCTTCTTATAGGTAACCCCTATAAAAGGTTAAAGCCTTAACCTAAGTCATTATGCATAACTCAGGAAACAAAAAAAGGATAACCTATTGTTCCTTTCCTTGTCCCCTGAGTCATTTCTCTCCCTAGGTGAAAACTTTGGAATGCCATTCTATCATAAAATATAATAGAATGCAAATATAAACAATTGAAATTTTCGCTTATACAAAAAATGTTAAAGTGCATGCTATACGAGAGCATTATAAGGAGAATAAAAAAAAGTCAAATACTCACATACAATTTTCACATTTTCTTCACATACGTTTAAACTCTATTTTAAAACAAAAACTCTTGACGAAACAAAAAAATAATAATTAATAATTGAGTTCTCGTCACAGAATCTTTCTGGTGCCCAAGTCTGTTAAATTAAGGATGAAACTTTTTGTCATTCTGAGTTCTGCTTAAAAATCTGTTTGAATGCCCCCACCCTCAGAAAAATCCTGAATCAAGTTCAGGATAACAGAGTGACGATAATTCAAAACGACAATGAATATTCGCACCTTCCCGAATGTTAGGGAAGGTGCCGGCATGGCGGATAGGTTATGTCTTCTGAATGAACAAAGAAGTCTGGAAAAATATTTCAGACTTCTTTGTAGAAGTATTCTCTTTATGAATTTGAAATGGTATCAGCCATATTCATCAATGGTTGCATAATAGCAATCGCTATAAATCATACAACAACAGCAAGTGTCACGATAATAAAAGGCTCCAATAATTTATTAATAACCCCTATAGCATTATCTACTTCTTCGTCATAAAAATCGGCAACTTTCAAAATAATCTCATCTACACGGGCAGTTTGTTCTCAGATTTGAATCATAGAAACCATCATTTCTGGAAAAAGCGGATCTCATTCAAGTGACTCAAAAATTTTTAATCATTTCTTGATATCATCTCTCAAAAAGAGAATCCTTTGTCTATACACCTCGTTTCAGACTGCATCGGAAGTAATTCTCAGAGACTCTACAATAGAGACTCACGATTTCAACATTCAAGAAAGTACACGAGCAAACTTTGAGAGAATAATTTTTTTGCTAATCATACCAAAAACTGGAATTTTCAAGAGAAAATCATCGAGAGCAAAGAGACCAGCAGGAGTTTTTCTCCAAAGGGTAAGACCTATAGTAGTAGCAAGAATCGTTCCAAGAATTAACCACCAGTATCATACAAAGAAATCTGACAGAGAAATCAAGAGTCTCGTAGTAGCAGGCAAATTCTCAGATCAAGAAAAAATATCCAAAAGCCTTGGCACTACTACCGTCATCATCACCATTACAACTCAAATTACGACTATAATAATCATAGCAGGATACATTAATGCTGACGAGAGTTTTCCATTAATGGAAGCTATTTTTTCAATTTGATCTGCCAAGTCTTTCAAAGCAGTATTAAGTTTTCAAGTTTTTTCACCAGATTCAACCATTCCAATTTCTGCAGGACTAAAAGAAGCTGAAAATCCCAACATACACTCTGAAAGACCTTTTCATTCTTTCAATTGAAGTTGAAAAGTCAAAAGAATTTGTTTCATAACCGATTGTTTTTTTTCTTGCCTTTCAAGAATTCCTATTGCTTTTGAAAGAGTAATTCAAGCATTGATCATCGTTGAAAGAAGTCTATAAAAAATAACCTTTTCTTTTACCTTCAATGATTGATGGGAAATAAGATAGTCATTGATTTTATCCATAGTAGACTTATTGACTATTTTTGACTTTAACACGGACGTTTGTGTTTTGTTCTCATTATCCAGAATAAATAAATCTGACATATATCTGTTTTAGAAAGATAAACTAACCATTTTGGGTTTTTGCGACTGAATATACCTCTGTAAGAGAGGTTTGCCCATTGAGGGCCTTTATAATTCCATCTTGTTCAAGTGAAATCATTCCATCAATAATTGCTTGTTTATTGATATTAAATGCACTTTCTGATCTCAGTACCATCTCTTTAATTTTATCTGAAATTTCAAGAACCTCATAGAGTCAAACTCTTCATTTATATCAAGTTTGCTCACAATGTTCACAACCAACTGATTCATAAAACTTTGGAGATTTTAAAATATCTTCTGACACTCTTGATTTCAATTCAGTTTTATCTGTCAATTTAATAGCATTTTGGATGTCATTAAGAGTATCTTTATCAAGCTCATTGAGACCAAATTGTCTTTTGCAATGTGGACAGAGTCTACGAATCAATCTTTGAGCTATCACAGCATTAAAGCTGGCAGGAATCAAGAATGGTTGAATTCCCATCTGAATCACTCTAGTAAGTGTTTCAGATGCAGAGTTAGTATGAATGGTGGACAACACCAAATGCCCTGTCAAAGAAGCTTCAATAGCAATTTCAATAGTTTCATGATCCCTAATTTCTCCAACCATGATAATATCTGGATCCTGTCTCAATGCGGTTCTAAGTCCTCAAGCAAAGGTATAGCCAATAAGAGGTTTTACCTGACTTTGATTAATTCCATCCACCTGATTTTCGACAGGATCTTCAAGAGTCATGATGTTTACATTTTCTTTATTGAGAATAGAAAGTGCTGCATATAAAGTGGTAGATTTCCCTGATCCAGTTGGTCAAGAGGTGAGAACAATTCCATTTGGAAGTTCAATGGCTTTTTTAATAATATTCAAATTTTTTCCCTCAATTCATAATTCTTCAAGTTTTGGAATTTTTTTGGATTTATCAACTATTCTCATTACTATCTTTTCTCCATGAACTGTTGGAAGTGTAGAAACTCTCAGATCAAGTGGTTTTTCCTCAATAGTCTTACTAATTCTTCCATCTTGCGGAATACGTGATTCATCAATTTTCAATTCAGCAAGAATTTTGAAACGCGCTACTATTCATTGATGCAAGAAAGGTTGATACTCAAGAATTTCTTTAAGTTCTCCATCAACTCTATATCTTAAACGGATATAGTTCGATAATGGTTCAATATGAATATCACTTGCAGAAGTTAATACTGCTCAGAGGATAATATAATCACATATTAGTTGAACATTTTCTCCAGTATAAACAAGCTCTTTTAGTTTGTCTATTACCTCTTTGCTCGTCATAATCTATTGGTTAAGGTTTAAAGAATCTATATTTATCTTATTATACGCTTTTTCAACATTATCGAGGTCTAAATTTACTTTACTTGATACTTTGTAAAGCTCTTGATAGTCAACATCTTTTCCTTTTGATTGTTCAAGTTGAACAATTGATTTATTCATTTCTTTTATAAATGAATCGAGGGTATTAAGATTTCTAACCTTATCAATTTGATCTTCAGAAAGAGCTGAGACATTTGTTGTTTTGAGTTTTGACATGATTACATTCATCTTTGATTGTAAGTCTTTATAACGAGCTATCACAGAATCTACTTCATCTTTTACTTTGTAGATAGGAAGTCCTCTCACAAAGAAGCTCAAGGTCATGGTAACTGAATAGGTTTCATCTTTCTCTCTTCCCTCTGTAATATAGCTCAAAAATCCAAGGGTTGTTTTTTTCATCTCTGGACGTGGAGTAGAAGTGGTGTCAATGTACTTTGAAAAGGTAATAGAATCGATATTCGCTAATTTATTTTGATAAATATTATACGTTGGTCCTCATTTATCCCCTGCAAGAACCAATCTGAGTATTTTATCCCTAAAAAAGACAATTTCTTCCCCATTTACTTTTTGTACATCTCAAACCTTTTGCAAAAAGTAGAGAAAACTTACTATATCAGCCTTTCTTCATTGGAGACTGAGTTCCAATGGAATAGAATACACTTGTGCAGAGAGTTTATTTTTTTTAGCATCAGTACTTGTTTCAACTGGTACCAAATTCCCAACACCCATACTAGAAGTGGTAACTAAATGAAAACTATGAATCAAGCGTTCCATATAGTTGACAAAGTCAAAATCTGACATTACCGATCCTGTCATACTTCATCCCTGAATATACTCCGGTAGTACAGAAGCAAGTGCTGCATCTCTTTTCGAAATTGAATCATTCGTATTGATATTTTGAAGATACTTTTGTTTATCATCCAAAAATTCTTGATAGGTAGCAAATGTAGTATTTTTTAGATTAGTTTCATAAAAACTATCGTCTAATTCTGAAAAAATCGAATCTGCACCATTGGAACCTGGAATGTTCTTTAAATCTGGAAGTGTAAATCCAGATCATTTGAGCGTATTATATTTTTGTTCTTCGGAAAGCAAAAAATCTTTTTGTGCTGTTACTTCATCTATTTTAGGAGAAAAATAGAGAAAATAGAGGAGAAATCCAACAATAAAAACAATAATATTAAATATAAGAGTGTTTCTGACAATACTTTCTTTTATTGAAGAATCTTTTTTTGTGGTATTTGGAGTTGCCATAACATAGAATTATAATGATAAATTATTTTCAAAATTGTCGTATTTTAACTTCATTTGAAGGGTTGTTTGCTTGGTAAGCATTCCCTCATCAACCGTAGTAGAATTGGTAAATTGCTTTTGTTTTTCTACTACAGTAAATTTATATGAAGGATTTTTTTCGATAAAATTAATAAAACTTGATGCTACAGAAATACTTGTCCCTTGGGTGAGTATTTTTGTATTTCACTCACCAGAAACTATTCCTCTTCATAATGCAGTATCTGGTTCGTCCCAGCCTCTACTATATACAATACAAGAAATATCCATAGTATAATCTTTACTCATCGATATAGAATCACATTCAAGTGAATTTTTATCTCATAATGCAAATGCAAAATCATTCTTCATAAGGTCAAATGCATTCATCACATCCAAAACCTTTAATTTGTTGTTTTTGTTATTTACTACAAACTGTACTTCTGGTGAATTCGCAAAATTTTGTATTTTATACAAGTCTTCTGCAACTTTCAGTGTTTTTTGAGAAAGATCTGATGACAGGGTTTGGTAGTCTGCTTGATACTTTGCTATCATAGCAGTGACAGAAGAACACGGGGATAACTCACTACCTACTTCACTTCCTAAAAGAATGCTACATACTGGGTCAAGGTAGGTTACCTCTTTCAACTCAGCATTATTTTCAACATTAATGTATACAAATATCAAAAGTAAAATGAAGAAAATGAAAATATTGAGAGAAATGAGAATATTTGAAGATACTCTCATGTAATAAATTTTGTCCTTCGGTGTCTTTTGAGGAACCTCTTGATTGGAATTTGGTCAAAAGTCCAGATTCCCAAGCTCGTCAAAAATGTTCCCCATCTCAGCTTTTGATACTGGAGAAGTAGAAGTCGCAGAAGGATCTTTTGTTTTTTTATCAAACATACGATAATAATTAAAATATAACTCACGAGAAATCATAACATACTTTTAGAAAAAAAACAAAAAAAATGAATAAAAAAACATTTGACAAAGTATTAATCATTTTTTTGATATTTTTTTTGTATGAGTTTTAAAAAACTCCATGAAGTCCCTGTCTTGATATTTATATCAGAAGGGAATGCTGTTTTCATAATCTCTCCATATGAACTCGAAAAGACTCTCTCATCAAGAAGTATGACTACTCATGTATCTGTTTTTGTACGAATCAATCTTCAAAATCATTGTTTTGTTTTGAGGATAGCACGAGGAATACTATACTCTCCAAAAGGATCTTGAAACAAACGACACCTAGCCTCAAAAATAGGATCTGTAGGAACATCAAAAGGAAATTTATGTATTATCAAGTATTGTAGATCATTTCATGGAAGATCTATTCCCTCCCAAAAAGTTGAAGTCCCGAGAATGATGGAATTATTGGCATGTTTTTTGAAATGATTGAGAATCTTATGTTTACTCCCTCCTATTCATTGAGCCAAAAGTGTAATTTTTTCTTTTTTGAGAGTGATATTGAGTGCAAGGTAGGTGTCTTTTATGGCACGAAACGAAGTAAAAAGTGCTAAAGAATTCCCTTTGACAATAGAAAAGAAATCATCTAGGAATTGGGTAATTTTTGGATTATTATATTTTACACTTCCCAAATCTTGCGGGAGAAAAAGGAGAGCTTGTTTGGAATAATCAAAATCACTTTCTAGTTTGGTGAGTTCAAATTCTTCATCCAGACCATAAAGGTTGATAACAAAATCAAAGCGATTATTAATTTGAAGCGTAGCACTCGTCAAAATTACACTTGAAGCTTCTTTCCAAAAAGTATGTTTCAAAAAATCTCCCAAATTGAGAAGTGTATAAGAGAGATAATTCTCTCCCGTTTTAGAATAAGAAAAGATTGGAATATACTTTTCAAGCGCTTTTTCTTGCAAAGAAAGAGAAAGAATCTCTGAGGCTTCTTCTAAAATCGAAATTTCTGTTTTGATTTTGCTTGTAACTTTATCATCCAAAAGAGTAAGAGCATTGAAGATTTCTGTGGAAATTATTTGAAGATCTTGGATTATCTTCTTGATTTCTGGGTTTTCAATGAGAAAATCTTCTTTGATAAGAATTTCTATAGAATCATTATCCCAAGAATTTTTTGGAAGTGTATACGAGGTCAGTACATCAAAGATAAGCGACACTCCAGAAAGAAATTTTTCAAAACGTTGGTCAAGGTTGTCTGGAAGAGAATTTTGCTTTTTCAGTTGTGAAACCATACGATCAAGTGTCTCTGAGAGCGTTTCTATTGATGTCCTTTTTCTGAGAGCTTCAGAAAGTGTATCTTCGAGATTATGTGCCTCATCTATAACAAAATGGGCTGATTTTGGAAAGAGTGGTGCTTTGGATACTCTGTCTTGAATAAGGAGAGAATGATTCACAACAACTATGTCTGCATTACCTGCAAGCTGTCTTGCTACCAAAAGTGGTTCAATATTTCTGTATGGATTGTGGTCAGCAAAAACCGAAATATGATCTGCATTAACTTCTTTGAGAAGATGATATTCTTTTCCATAGTAGCCAAGTTCATCAGTCTCACAAAAATCGCTTCCAATTGACCATATTGCCATTTTTGCCAAAAATGTTGTTTCTTCACGACCAACAGTCCCCATATTATCAATAAGTTCAAAAAAACGAAAGAATGAAAAATAATTCATTTTTCCCTTAAGCTTCGTGTACAAAAATGGAATCTCCATGTTATCAGCAAGAAAATGCAAATCTTTATAATAGATTTGATCTTGAAGCGCTTTCGTATGGGTAGAAACAATAATAGGCTCTTTGTATTGATGAGAAAAGAGTATGGAAGGTACAAGATAGGCAAAGGTCTTTCCTACTCAAGTAGGTGCTTCAATAAGAAGCTTTTTTCATGAAAGAAGACTGGCTTCTATCATAAGCGCCATTTTCATTTGATTGGCTCTAAATTCTGCATGAGGAAGGTGTTCAAAGGTTTCTTTGAGTCACTTATTTTTTTTATCTTTCGTCTCTTTAGGAGCGTGGATTTGAGGAATAAGATGCAATTTTCTCAACTCGGTTATAATTTTGATAAATTCTTCAAAAGTGGGTGCGGTAGGAAGCTTAAAAAAGGTACCATAATACTCGTACGCCTTATCAGAAGAAAGCGAGAACACATAGGATAGGATTTGTTTTTTTTCTGGAGATAATTGATGAATAACATGAGTAATATGAGCAAAAAGTTCCATACAGGCTTGAGTATCAGCAAGGGCTCTATGTGCTTGAGTAAGTCCGATTCAAAAGCTCTCACAGAGGTTTCCAAGATTGAGCGATTTTTCTTCGTGAAAAAAAATATTGGAAAGATGAAACGTGTCAAGTACGAGATTGTCTTGAATATCAATTCCCGCAGCCATCAAAAATTCTCGGTCAAATTGAGTATTATGTGCCAACAGAGGTGCTTCTCCAATAAAATCAGCAACTTTTTGACACATATCACGATCCAAAAAAGGTGCTTCTCGCACATCTGAATCAAAGATATTAGTAATATTAGAAATAATCTCAGGAATAGGAATTCAAGGATTGATAAAAGTAGTAAACGTATCCACTACTTCAAAAGTAGTAGGATTGAATTTAATCAATCCAATTTCAATAATTTTGTCTTTTCTGCTCTCTACCCCAGTGGTTTCAAGATCTACAGCTACTATCATAGGAGGAAAAATGAGAGAATAATATCAGAGAGCATTGTACCGAGAGTATACCAAAAGTCAACTCAGTGCGAAAAAGAAAAATCCTCCTTTGCAGGAGGATTTTTCTTTTAAAGGATTTTTCATTCTTCGTCTTCTTCGCTTTTTTTCAAAAGACTTGCTCTCACAATCGCATCATCTTCTCCTCTGATTTTGGTAAGTATCACTCATTGTGTGACACGAGAAGTAACACGAATTCCAGTAAGTGGAAGACGAATCGTCTGTCATGAACGACTCATCAAGAGGATATCGCTTTCCTTTCTATCATCATCTCAGAGAGTCATGGCTCCGACAAGTTTCCCAGTCCTTTTGGTAACAGCCATTGCTTTTACCCCTGTTCCTCCTCTGTTTTGATTTTTATATTCTTCTATGTCTGAAATCTTTCCCATACCATTTTCGGTAACTACCAATACAAATTTATCAGTTTCTCACACTATGGTTACTTCCATCACTTCATCATCATCTTTGAGTTTGATTCCTCTCACTCATGAAGCTGCTCTTCCCATTGGTCTCACATCATCTTCCGAGAATTGAATTGCTTTCCCTTCTTTGGTAGCAATAAAGATATTATCATTTCATGAAGTCGTTTTCACCCAAGCAAGGTTATCATCATCTTTAATCTTCAGTACGATGAGTCCACTCGCTCTAATTCTTTTTACTTCATCAGTAAGAAGTTTTTTGGAGGTTCATTTGGAAGTCACAAAGAAAAGATATTTATTTTTCTCTTCAGTAATATCAAGAATTGATGAGATTTCCTCATTTTTATCAAGTGAAAGCAGATTGATAATTGGTTGCCCCTTGGCTGTTCTTGAATTTTCAGGAATCTCGTAGGCTGGAAGGGTAAACACTCTCCCTCTTGAAGTAAAGAAGAGGAGATCATTGTGGTTTTTAGTAGAGAGAATGAGTTTGATTTCGTCTTCATCTTTGGTCGCATTTGTTACTCCAAAGCCTCCTCTTTTTTGTGTACGGAATACGCTTGAAAGCATTCTTTTTACATAATTATTTTTTGAAATCGTAATAATGACCTCTTCGTTTGGAATTGTATCTTTTGGATTGAATTCTCCCAGTTTTCATGGAACAATTTGTGTTTTTCTCGCATCACCAAAACTTTCACGAATCGCAAGATTTTCCTCAAGGATAATTGTAGTCACTCTGGCTGGGCTACCTAAGATTTCAGTCAAATCAGCAATAAGAACCAATTTCTCCCTGAGTTCTTCATCGATTTTTTCTCTTTCTAGTCATTGGAGTCTTTTTAATCTCATCTCTACAATAGCTTCAGCTTGGATCATAGTCAGATTGAAACGATTCATCAATTGGATTTCAGCATCGTTGTAACTGGCTCTGATTGTTGCAATCACTTCGTCAATATTATCAAGAGCTATTTTGAGTCCTTCAAGAATATGAGCTCTTGCTTGAGCAATCCTGAGTTCATAAATTGTTCTATTAGTAATAACTTCCTTTCTATGGTTGATAAACTCTATCAAAATCTCTTTGAGATTGTAGAGTTTTGGTTGTAATCCTCTATCTCAAAGAGCAATCATATTATATCAAAAGCTTGTTTGGAGTGGAGTCATTTTATAGAGAAGATTGAGAATTTTTTTTGGAAATGCATCTTTTTTGATTTCTATGATGACACGAACCCCCGCTTTATTGGATTCATCTCTGATATCAGAGATTCCAATGATTTTCTTTTCTTTTACGAGATCGGCAATTTTTTCGACAAATGTGGCTTTATTGAGTGCATATGGAAGTTCGGAAATATTGATAAAACTTCTTCCTTTGTTATTTTCTTCAATGGTTGCCACTCAACGGATAATCACACTTCCTCTTCCTGTTGAATATGCAGTAAGAAGTGCTTCTCTATCATACACTATTCCTCATGTTGGGAAATCTGGACCGCTAATAAATTGCATCAGATCCGCAACAGTTACTTCATCTATATCAGGAACTTCAAGTAAATAATTAACCGCATCAAGAAGTTCACCCAGGTTGTGAGGTGGAATATTAGTAGCCATTCCAACCGCGATTCACATAATCCCATTCATCAAAAGATTTGGGATACGAGCTGGAAGTACACTTGGTTCTTTTCTCGTGGCATCATAGTTGTCACGAAAGTGAACGGTTTCTTTTTCAATATCAGCGAGCATCATCTCAGCAAGTTTGGTCATCTTAGCTTCGGTATACCTCATCGCAGCAGGATTGTCCCCATCCATCGAACCAAAGTTTCCTTGTCCATGGACGAGTGGATAACGAAGTGAGAAATCTTGTGCCATACGAACCATTGCTTCATATACTGCAGTGTCTCCATGTGGATGGTATTTACCTAGTACATCTCAGACAACAGTAGCTGATTTTCTAAATTTTGCCGAAGCACGAAGCCCTATATCATGCATAGCATAGAGGATTCTTCTGTGAACTGGTTTTAAACCATCTCTGACATCTGGCAAGGCACGAGATACGATAACACTCATTGCATAATCAAGATAACACACTTCCATTTCATCTGAGATGTTTCTATTTATATCTCATTCATAGACAAGTCCAGTAGGAATACTCAAAGCGGTTTGTTCTTCTTCGTCTCTAAGTGGGATTGATATAGGATTTTCTCAATCTTCTTCATCGAGAGGAAGTTCGGTAGGAGTCTCTTCATCCTCATTGAGGTCGTCAAGATTTTCGTTTTCTGACATAGTATTACAACACTAAAAAATAATATCATACCACATAAATGCGGTATCATTCACTTGCTTTTATACTTATTTTTTCGCATTTATCAAGTAAAAAATACAAATATCCGAGACGTCAAGCAAGAAAAGAGAATATTTTTTGCTAAAAATGAAAGAAACTGATAGAGTATGTGTACCTCATAAAAATTGTTTATTTGATTGCAATATGGAAAAAAAAATACAAATTCTAAAAATTATAGATTTCTTATCATCGGTCGAAATTTTTGGAAAAACGATACTCTCTCCACCGCAGATTCATTATTTTCAAGAATACAAACAAACTCTGCGACATATTGAAGATGAAGAAAAGCTCGATTTGGTACTCGCAAATGTTGTGTTTAGTATCAATCGACTGTTAAAACAAATCGTTGTTTTTGGAAGAAACATCAGTATCGAACAGAGAAAGTTTTTAGAAAAAATCGAACAATTTGACAATCAAAATGAACTCAATCAGTTCTTAAATTTACTTTCTTAATATCCCCCCTATGTGAGAAAATGAAAAACCATCTACAGAAATTCAAGGATTCAATCCTGAATTTCTCCTTGAAGATCTCAGTCCTCAAGAGTATTTACAAGCCATAACCAGTAATATCTGAGACATCCAAGACAAAATTGCAAGACTTCAAGCGAGTCTCGATGCTATAAAAGAGAATCCTATATATTCCGAAATAAGTACAGAGCTCAAAGAAAGACTTGCTATTCTTTCTGGACAAAGTGTATATAAGATGAGAGAATGAATCGATAGTCTTCTTTCGAATCTCTCAAAAATTTGATAATCACTAGATGAAAACTATGAAACCGCTTCCCCCTTCTCTCACACCACTGTCTTCAACTTTTCAACAAGAGAAAGTGAGTGTATTTTGTAAAAATATTGCCTCTATAGTCGAAGGAGTAACGAATACTTTACTCTCAGTCGAAGAGGCTTTTAAAGAACTTGAAATGGAAGTAAGAAAAGTACAAGATTCTATTCCTCTGTCTCTGAGATATAATCAGTGACTATTGCTAGATGATGCAATTATTGAGAAAGAAATTATGGAACTCTTGAAAAAAAACAAAAACCTTGGAAAAATAGTAACTCAGGTTTTAGCACTCCAACAACACAATAAAGAAATTATTTGGGGACGTTTAAGAGAAAATTATCTTGATGATCTCGTCTTTCATTCTTTGAAAGACGCAACACTTCCTCAGATTACCTATCATGATATTTCACACATTTTAGACGCACAACACATGAAACACTACCTCCAAGATTCCTTGAAAAACAGAAGAACTTATCATGGGATAGATATGGATACATTTGAGATTTCCAAGTACAGTGTGCCTGATTTAAGGGAGATTGGGGAACTCCTTCACGAAAGTAAATGAGTTTGTATATACTTTCAAAAACTCTCAAAGTCAAGCATAGAACAAATAGAAGCACTTTTTTGAAAAATGAATCAAATCAGACTTTTCTCTCTTATTGAGAATAATCTGAATGTCTTTACTCCAGAAGAACTTTCAAGAATTGGAAAGAGTTTGAGTCATGTTAGAGCCCTTATTTTCGACGAAGATAAAAATATACCTCTCCAGAAAGAGCAAAGAATAGGATTATTTAAAGAATTTTGAAACCTTCGTTCACTACACTTGGGAGTCAACAGCTCAAAAATGTTTGCAAAATCACATTTTTATGAAACTTTTTCATTTTTGCCTATGTTACATACTCTTGATGTGACACAGACAAATATTTCCGTACTCTCCGAAAGTCAATTACAAGATTTTTTTTTATGACTTCCTAATCTCAAAAAGCTCCTAGGAATTGATGCTCTCCCAATCTCTAGTGAATGAAATATTCCCCCTGTTTTTTCTCAACTAGAAATTCTTTGAATGAACAATATCGAACTTTCTCAACTCAACACAGCCAAAGTCATTCCATTTTTTGAATCTCTCACAAGTATAAGAATACTCTCCATCAATGCCCCCCAAACATATATTGATGAACTAATCAAAATGGTACCGCACCTCAAAGGAAAAATTAAATCTAGTACACTAAAATGAGATCTATTATGTTAAAAATAGCAGTTACTATCAACTCAAGAAAACTGAGACAAAGAGCTCAAGCTCATTGTTGATGGGTTTTAAATACTTTCTTATACCAAATTACATTAATTCACATCAATGAATATTATCATACAAATTGTATATTTGTCAGACATTTATGATACTACCATGCTTCAAAAACCTCACCCCCACCCCCTCTCCTCATAGGAGAGGGGGAGAAAAAAAGAAATAGAAGCGAAAACTTGGCAGTTTTCGCTTCTACATTTTTATAGGGATAATGGAAAAATATTTTATTGTATTATTCCTTATATCCCGTAAAAGGGAGCTATCAAAATCCC
>Ga0066602_10000975_pt1 | contig 20692 bp, 13 predicted proteins | sample Higcelweek5metaG_FD_59481 | JGI IMG/M metagenome (GOLD analysis project Ga0066602, IMG submission 59481) | Freshwater pond sediment microbial communities from the University of Edinburgh, under environmental carbon perturbations - High... | ecosystem: Environmental > Aquatic > Freshwater > Pond...
ACAAAAGACCCCGGCTACGGATTCCCAACCCCCGGCTACGGAACAAAAGGCTCCGGCAGCGGATTCCCAACCCCCGGCTACGGAACAAAAGACTTCCGCCTCCGTTGCGGAATCAGAGATCCCCGCTCCCGCTCCGGGCATATGATTTTCCGGTGAATCCCCCCCTCTCTGATGGAATCGTCCGCAGAATTGGAAATTTCTTATTTGAAAAATCCGGACCAAATGCTATATTCATTAGCCAGCAATAAGCGGGCGGGAGTATTTTTCAGGGTTCAGTAAACATTCAACCGGCGGTTCAATTAACGTCTGGATTTCGGATCAATATCGTATGGATAACGGGAAAATACCGGAAAATGCCTCTGCCTCCGGCGCTTTCAATGCCAAGAGAGCAGCTCTCTTTTCCTCCTTTCTGGGGGAAAACGCCATCAATCTGGATGCCATTGCTCGCTCCTGTGAAGATATTGTTCCCGCGGGGCTCAATGCGGACACCGCCACTGTCACAGACCTGAACAAGCTCGATTCGGACTATACGAAAATCTGTCCGGTTGCGGAAGACGCCAAACCGGCGCGTGAAAAAGTTTTCCGCGCCCAGGACAAGCACCTGAACCGTTTCGTCGCCGTCAAGTCGCTTCCGGAAGAAACCAAGGAGCATCCAGAACAAGTCAAGGACTTTCTTCTCGAAGCCAAGATCACCGCCCAGCTGGATCATCCGGGCATTGTCACGGTATACAATATTTACGAGGACGATTCCCAGGGGTCCCATATCGCAATGAAGCTTGTCAACGGAAAAACCCTCCGGGCGTATCTGGACAAACTGGCTTCCCTCTACGAATTCATTCCGAAACAGGATCTGGAACAGAATGAACGCAAATCACTTGCAAGGCGGCTGGATATCTTTCTGCGGATCTGCGACACCATGGTTTATGCCCATCACAAAAACGTGATTCACCGCGACCTCAAGCCCGAAAACGTGATGATCGGAAAATATAACGAAGTCTATGTCCTGGACTGGGGACTGGCCGAATATCTTCGCGAACACTCTTCCCGGAAACGTCGTTCCGATTCGCCCTGTTATGCGGCTCCCGAAATCATCGACGGGCTCCCTTACGGTCACCAGTCCGACATCTATTCTCTCGGGCTTCTTCTTTTCGAACTTGTTTTCCTCAAAAAGGCCTACATCGGCAATTCCGCCGACCGCAGCATCGATACCTTCGAACACCGTTTCGGCTACAGAATCCCGAAGGACCTGAAAATGATCATCAGGAAAGCCACCGCGGTCAATCCCCATGATCGTTATGACACCGTATCGGAAATGGCGGACGATATCCGGCGCTTCAAAATCGATGAGGAAGTTTCCGCCAATCCTGACAATTTTTTCCGGAAAACATTTCGCGCATTCTACCGGAAACGCCGCTTTCTGTTTACCGCATCCTTCCTGCTGATGCTGCTTGCATTTTCCTCCGGTTCCTTCTATCTCTACCGGGAACTGCTTTATGACCAGATGGAAAAAAAGCACCATGACGCCATCTCCATCGCATATGTCAACGGTCTGCGGTCCGCCATGAATTTCGATTACGGGATTCAGAATCTGGGCATCTCCCTGCGCACCATTGCTCGGGAAATCTCGCTTCTCCTCGAACTGCCCCCGCAGCAGTCTCCGGGAGGCAAATCCTACCTCCCGGTCAAAACCGACCCGCCCGGATATGTCGAATCGTCCGCCTACGGACAGAAGATATCTCTTGATGAATTTTTCTGGAACCATACTCCCGGAATGAACCCCGATGAACTGGAACAGCTTCTCCGGAAGATACGTCCCATACGGAGGAGCTTCCTCCGGGTCATTCTCGAAAGTCTCGGCAAAGGCACTCTCACCCGCGGAAACGAGGAACACTTGAAAAAGATTCTCATCCAAGGAAAAATGCCGATCCTGTCCTTTGTCTATTTCGGACTCTCCAACGGACTCTATGTCTGTTTCCCCTACACGGATGACTACCCGGAAGACTACGATCCGCGGAACCGTCCGTGGTATCAGGCCGCCCTGGCATCCCCCAACGGGTATGAAGTTTGGGGGAAACCCTATCTGGACATCGGCAAAAAACATCAGCTCACCATCACCTGCTCCATGCCGATCCGGAATCACGCTGGAAAGATCATCGGCAGCGTCGGCGCGGACATCTCCCTTTCCCAGATGATCCGCATCCTTACCGACAGCGGACAGCCGCTCCCCTATCTCAGGAACAAGCTCCTTCTGGACAAAAACGGTGTCGTCCTTCTGGAAATCGCGGCTCCCGTCAAGAAGAAACTGCGTTACTTCGCCTCTCAGGAGGCCGTCGACGCCATGTGGAATAATAAAACGGGGCTCTTTTTCTCCGACGATATGGAGACCCTCTATTTCTATATGGTGATCAATTCCATGAACTGGCTTTACGTCGAGGAAATCGATTACAACAAACTCATCCAGAACAATCCTCTCAGGAAAGGACAGGCAAATCCATGAACGCTCTTTTCTTTTTTTCCGGAACGCCGGCCATCATAGATTCTTCCCGGTCGCCTTTTCTGCGGACCATGGATATCTCCATCCCGTTTCTGCTGTTCCTGATCTTCATCCTGATCCTCCTGCTCCTTTTTCTCCGCTGCCTGGCCATCCTCGCGGAAAACAAGCGCCTGAGGACCTCATGCACCAACATGTGCGCCCTGCTCGGCATCGCGGAACTGGATTATTTCATCCTCGATTCCAACGGAAACTATCAGCTCCGCCCACAGAACAGCCGTTTCTGGAAATTCAAGGACGGACTTCCTCTTCCTCCGAAGGACTGCCTCGTCCCGGAAGACGTCGAAAACTATAAATACCAATACCGCCAGCTTCTCGACGGCAAAGCCGATTTTGTCTCCATCAAATATCGCATCGACTCTCCGGACGGACTGCATACATTCTCTCTCCGCGCCATGCCCGTCAGAAGCAAAAGAAAACATTTCTTCATCGGAACCGTGCAGGAAATCACCGCCTCCGCCCCTTCAAAAAGCGGAGAGTAAAATCTCGTTTTTCTTTGCGTTCGCCCCGTGACGCCGCATGACGTCACCGTTTCAACGGAATTCCTTCAGCCTCCGGATGGATGCAGTTTCAAAATCTGCATCTATTTTATTTTTTTCATGATTCGTATTGAAACTCCGTCCTTGACAATCCTTCTGCAGATCATTATAATGTAGCATGGATACAGCTCACGGCTACAGTTTCATGAATGGAACAAGGGGCGGCGATGACGGATGTCAAAAAAAATTTATCTCCTCTGAAAGGACGGGCCCGGGAAATATTTCTCGACCTCTGTGTCCAGATCGACCGTCTCCCGCCGGGAAGCCCGCTCCCCTCCATCCGTGAGCTCCAGAAGAAATACACCGCGGGGCAGAATACCGTCACAAAGGCCATCAAATACCTCGCCGCGTCCCGCTCCATCTCCCACTCCCCCCGGAAGCGGACCCGTCTGTCCCCTTCTTCCGCAAAGCCGATCCTGCCGGAAGACACGGATTATGCCATTCGCCACGAACGCAGTATCCGCGGAACCACCCTCGGGCTCATCCGGCAGCTCCGTGACATCTGGGAGCCGGTAGTGACCCATTTCAACCAGACGCATCATGACAAGGTTTCCATCCGTTATGCGGAAACGCTCGAAGAACTGGTTTCCTTCGCACTCAACGCGGAAGCGGATTTTCTCCTCTTCCATACCCACCCCGTCATCTCCGAGGTGCTTCCCGACACTCAGGCCTTCGTCAGCATGACGTCTCTGAGCAATTCTCTCGACCGAGAACTCTACTACCCGTCCGCCTTCCTTCAGGACGTCTCCGGCCGGCTCTGGGGAATCGCGCCGACCATTGCCATTCCCACTCTTTTCTACAATACCCGCTATGCGGAACCTCCTGAAAAAAACCTCTCATGGGATGAATTTCTCCTCTGCATCCAAACCATAGCGCGGAAAAATCCCAACCTGGAATATGCGTTTTCCTTCGACGGTTACATGCACTATCTTTTCAATTCCGGCGTTCAGCTCGTCAACCCGAAAACCCGGAAAGTGCAATTCAACGCCGCCGAATTTGAAAAACCGCTTCTCCTGCTGAAAAAGATCACGGCCGGACGCCTGACTCCGCTCGTTTCCGAATCCTTCTACAGCAACTACGGACGGTCCGGTTTTCTGGAAGAAAAAATTGCCGTCTGCCAACGGGGCTACTCCACCTTCCAGATCTTCCGTCAGGCACTGCCTTCCTGTGTTCCGCATCCGTTCCCGTTTGCCGGAAACTGCATGACCTCTTCCGCCGCGGAGTTCTTTTCCATCTGCATGCACTCCCTGAATTATGAAACCGCATGGAAGTTCATCGCCTTTGTCCTTTCCCCCGACATCCAGCGGAAAATTCCGCATGCCGGGCACTCCATGCCTTCCCTTCGGAACCTCCGTCCGGAGGGAATGGACGAGCATTGTTTCAAACTCTTCGAGGAATACATCAACCGTACCGGCTCCCGACCGGAAGACTACCTCTTTCCGCTCGGTGCCCGCCTGATTCTCGAAGCGGGCATCGACCGCTGGCTCCGTTTCGGCGGCGACATGCGGGAAATGCTCGGCGACCTTGAAAGAAGCTGTTCGCAAAACATTGAACTGAATAGAAAGCAGGAAATCTGAAAAATGAAAAAAAACTCTCGTAAAAAAGGAGGAAATGCCATGAAAACGCTCCGAAATTTCACATTGATCGAACTCCTCGTTGTCATCGCCATCATCGCCATTCTCGCGGGCATGCTTCTGCCCGCATTGAATCAGGCAAAGAAAATGGCCCGTTCCATGTCCTGCATCAGCAACCTCAAACAGCAGGGGCTCGCCACAAGCCTTTACCGCAACGACTACAAGGGATTCTTCCCGCAGGGCTCGCAGAATACCGCCGCCGCAGAAGGAGCCTATACCTCCTGGACCCATCGGATCGGCCTTTACATCGTCCCTAACTCGAACCTGAAAACACTCATCACGCTTTCGGACCACACGAAACTTTCCAGCTCCGCCGCCGCTCAAATGGCCGCCAACCGGAAACTCGCCCCGTTCATCTGTCCCGAACAGCCTGAATTTTACTGGACCGGCGGCGCGGGAAGCCATGTCACCGGCAACTACGGCGCCAATGTCTGTCTGCTGGGACAGGACAGCGTCTCCGGCTGGGAATGGGCCCTGAAGGAAACCCAGGTCAAACATCCGACCAACGTCGGACAGTCCTGGGATGCGCAATGGAGCGTCTGGGGCGGCGGTCCCCTGGTCTATGTGCGCCGTCATGTCTACAGCTACGCCCTCCGCCTCGACAACGGCGCGTCGGTCTCCACCCGGCACAACGCCGCGAATCTCCTCTATGCGGACGGCCATGCGACCTCCAGCAAACCGGTGCCCGCCCTTCCGATCGAATTCAGCGGAACCGGCACCGCCCTCGGCGATTATCTCATTCAAAAATAAAGCACCACGGAAGGACGATCCATGTTCAAGAAGCTTCTCTTCACACTGCTGCTGGGCGCGGCCGCCGCGCTCTCCGCCGCAAATCCGAAAACCTATCTTTCCTACGATAAAGGATTCGATTCCGATTCCGGAGATTCCCTTTCCGTCAGCAACGGTGTCATACTGGATTCCGGCCTGCTCAAACTCAAAGGAACGCTTCATCCGAAATGCGGAACAACCGATCCGGCCGTGCTTCTCCCCTCCGGCATTTCCGGCAAAGCCCTGCTGATCGGACGCTCCGGCGACCAGAAGAATTACTACGCCGTCAAATATTTCCCGCCGGACGGCATTTCTCCGAAAGCCGGTTCCATCTCCTTCTGGCTGAAACCCCTGACCTGGAAAGGCAAGGATAAAAACGCCGTGATGTTCGTAAGCGCGGAAACCGACGGACAGCAGATATTCATCTATAAATACTGGAACAAAAACGAACTCTGGTTCTTTTACTCGGCGGACAAGACAACTTCGCTGGCGGCGGCCCCCATCTCGAACTGGACCGAAAACGAATGGCATTACGTCGCTTGCACATGGAGCGAGTCGGAACTGAAAATCTACCTCGACGGCTCCCTGAAGAACGCGGTCCCCCTGAAAAAAACCGGAGACAAAAATTTCGCCCATCTCAACATCGGCACCATCGGCTGGCCGGACAAGGTCGGACAGAGCCTCATCGACGAGGTCAAATATTATGATGCGCCCCTGACCGCCGCGGATGTCGAGAAGGAATACAGCCTTCTCGCCTCCCGTCTTCTGCGCACGAAAGGCCCCGTCACCATTGCGCTCGGAACCGCGAAGCCGGCCGCTGACGGTGTGATACAGCCATACGAATACGCATTCGGCGGGACCGGATTCTTTGATGCAAAGACTCAGACATACGCCGCTCTTCAGAGCCGTTATTTCCTTGGCTGGGACAAGGATTATTTCTATGCGGGCGTCATCACTCCCGCCGGGGAAAAGTTCAAGGCGGAAAAAACGCTTCGCGACTCCAATCTGTGGGAGGATGATTCCATCGAGCTGCACTTCATTCCCGAAAAGTCGGCAAAGGATAAATATCAGTTCATTTTCAATGCGAAAGGCGCTTTTTACGATGCAAAGAACGGACAGCCCGCATGGAACGCCGAAGGCGTGAAAACCGCCTCGAAAATCATCGGAAAGGACTGGGTTTTCGAAACGGCGGTTCCATGGTCGGCTCTCGGCCTCAAAACCGCCCCCGCCGAGATGAAGTTCAACCTCTGCCGCACCTTCAAGGAAGCCGCATCCAACACGACAGTCAGTCCGTGCATGAGGGCGTATATGGACCCGCCGAACCTCACCGCACTGCTCTTTTCTCCGGACGCGCCACGGTATGAAATCGCCTCCATCGGCGATCCGTGCGCCCGCAAGGCGGATTTCTCCCTGAACCTCCGCCCCGGATCGGACGCCTCGTTCACAGCAAAGCTCTCAACGCAGAATTCCGTGCTCCCGTTCCAGTTCGAAAAAAGCGTTTCCCTGAAAAAAGGACAGTCCGGAAACATTTCCAGCGGTCCGCAGTCTCTCCCGCCCAACACAACCCTTTCCGTTCAGCTTCTGGCAAATGGAGCCCTCCTGTATGACAATTCCTTCGCATACGCCGACATGACTCCGGTCACCGTCCGTTACCTTTACACCAATTCGGATACAAAGGAGATGCACCTGATCTGTGACGTGCATCAGCGGGATATCCGCGCGGCCGTACGCCTGGAATTGTGTGACAAAACAGGCAAGACGTTCCTGAAGCAGGAAAAGAACATCCGTACAAATATTGCCTCGGATGACGTCGTTTTCCCGATCGGTTCGGTTCCTCCCGGCGACTATGAAATCCGGATCGCCTGTCTGGACCCGGCGGGCAAAGGATTCTATTCCAATACCGAAGACATCCGCATCCCCGCAAAGAATCCTCCGTGGACGGATTGCAGGGCGGGCCTCAGCAATGTCGTCCCGCCCCCATGGACTCCGCTTGAAACGAACGGCTCCGCCATTGCATGTCATGGGCGCACCTACCGTTTCGGTGGCGCGGGCCTGATGAATTCCATTGTCTCCCGCGGACACGAACTCCTTGCCGGGGACATTCTTCTGAAAGTCAATGGGAAGGCCGTCCCTTTCACCGTCCGGAACAACACCGCGGACAAAAACGGATATGAAGCTTCCTGCGAACTGGCCGGCAGCGCGGAAAAAGTGAATTTCTCCCTGACAGTCAAAGCCGAATACGACGGATGCCTCTGGTTCACGCTGAAGGAAACTCCGGACGCCGGTGCGGCGGAAATCCGTTCCATGACGCTGGAAATCCCCCTGCTCCGCAAAAATCTCTCTTCTTTCGACGACAACCGCGGCATCCTGAGCAAGGTGGATCTCCGCAAGGAAACCAGACCGACCCTTCCAAACGACCTCAGCGCCATGCCGTTCTTCTGGATCGGAGGGGACGACGTCGGTCTCATGGCCGGAATGGCCAACCTCAAAGGCTGGCATGTAAAAGATAAGACCCGCTCCATGGAGTTGAAGCTGAATCCCGAAACCGCAACCGTCGTATGGAACCTGGTCGACACTCCCGTAAAGCTGGATAAGGCGCGCACCGTTGAGTTCTATCTTCAGGCGACTCCGGTCAAACAGAAAAACGGGAAGTCGCACACCTTCCGCGAATCGGACAATGTTCTCGTCTGGACGCCCTTCGGCAAAAAGTATTTCGAATGCCTCGATGAAAAAACCTTCGATCTCGCACAGCTCGAAGGCATCAAGCGCGAACGCAATGCGCGCCATTGGCGCAACTTCTACTACACCGCTCCTCATGGAGTCTCCCCGTTTTCCCCCGACTGGAATTACTTCGGCTGGCTCTGGCACTCCCCGCTTCCGAATCTCGGAGACTACTGTGTCGACAGCGATATTTCCACCCGCGACCGGCGCAACAAGGTCACGTTCACATACGCCTGTCTGGACTGCAAAAGCTTTTTCGACTACAAACTCGACGGCGTTGCAAAACTCGTGGCGAATCCGGAATTCGGCGTTGAAAACCTCTACTATGATCTCTCGTGGCCGAAACCCTGCGCCAATGCCGCGCACGGCTGCGCATGGATCGATGATTTCGGCGTGCCGCAGACCACTTTCGACATCAGGGGAACCCGCGAATTCAACAAGCGCACCTACCAGCTCCTCAAGCAGAAAAACCCGGACGCCATGTTCGTATATCACCTGATCAGCACCCGCACGCCCGCCGATTCCTTCGCCGACCTTCTGGTCCAGGGCGAATCCTACGACCGCGCGGTCGCGGAAAAGGAATCCTACTACGATGTCTTCACGCCCGATCTGCTCCGGATCGCCTACACCGCCCGTTCCAGCGAACAGGAAATCTGGCTGATTCCGCAGTTCCTCCGCGCCCTTCAGCTCTTCAATCCGAAACGCGCCGCCGAATGGGCCTCGGAACAGCCGAAAATGGACTATGCCTGCCGTCATTTCCTCGGCTATATCGCAGTTCACAACCTCAATTTCATGAACGGTTGGAGCACCCGCAAGGAAGGATACCGCTTCTACAAAATTCAGGATGAACTTCCCTGGGATGAAAAGGTAGTCTTCCATCCTTATTGGAAGGAGGGCCCCGTCCGCAAAGTCTCGCCCGCAACGGACCGTGTCATGGTTTCCGCCTTCAGCCGCGAGGGAAAAGCCCTTCTCGCCATCCTCAACGACACGGACCGCGAAGAAAACATCGTGCTGAACGTGGATACGAAGTCTATTTTCGGGAAGACGGGAACAGTTCAAGGCAAGGACGGGTTCGCGCCCGCCGATGGTCCCTTCGTGATCCGTAACGACCGTCTGGAGCTGAAGGTTCCTCCGCGCGGTTTCCGCTTCCTGGTTTTCTGAGCCCCCTCTCATTCCCCCGAACCAGACCCGATGCATCGTGCATCCAAGTCCGGTCCGGGGATTTTTCCGTCTCCGCTATTTATTATTCATGTTTCTCATTCTATCCCGGAAGCTTGCGGAATTTTTTCTTATATCATGGTTTGATTTTTGAATTTCACAGTGGTATATTTTTTCGCGACGGGAGAGTATTTCAGCCAAAAGAATGTTCAAAATATGCTGATTCACAGATAAACATTCTCCTTCATTGCATATCGTTTTGAAGGCTCATATTGTCATGGGGAAATTGATCATGTTCAAACTGACCAGAGGCGACCTGAGAGTTTTAAATGCTGTATTCTTGTTTATATCCTATTTATGGAGTGCAGTGCATTTTTTCGACACAACCTTCGCCACAGGTTCCCCCTTTAGATATTACGTTTATATTTTGATTTTCATTGCGCCGTTTCTGTGGTATATCATTTCCGCCTCTTCCGTCGCCGTTGAGTCTTTTATTATGGATAACAGAAAAAAAGAATTCACCATCTCGGCAATATTGTTCTTTGTTTCATTTGTCATGGTTGTATGCAACTCCTGCTTCATGAAAACGAATGATATTTACATTGAGCTTGTTCTCGGAACATTTCTTATTTTATCTTTTGGTTCTTTCGCTTATTTCTTTGATTTAAGACGCGTTGGCTCGTGCCCCCCCTGCCCTCGCCCCGGTTCAGTCTCGAAAAACCGGTCCGGAAAATCCGACGCGAAACAGGAAAACCGCTCATCCCGGCTTGACATTTCCCGTTTTTCGGAATAGTGTAATACGCTCTGTGAAAGGAACGGGAAAATCTCATGGAATATTTATGGATCGCAATCTCTCTGCTTTTCGGGCTGGGACTCGGCATTTTCATCGGACAGCTTGTCGTTAGATTCAAGTTTGCGAGAGTCGTTTCCGAGTCCGAATATCTCAAGGCTCAGCTCAATACCCTGCCAGAACTCCAGAAGGAGCTTGACCGGGCGAAACTGTCTGTTGCCGAGGCCAACACCTCGCTGTCCGCGGCAAGGCAGCAGTTCGAATCCGAAAAGAAACTTCAGGAACAGGCCGCACAGCGGGAATTGTCCATGCGGGAGGAATCCCATGCGAAGGAACTCCAGCTTCACGAGAAAAGATATCTGGAACAGTTGAACTCCCGGCAACAAATTTCCGATACGCAGAAAACGGCTCTCGAAGAAAAAATCGCCGCCCTCGTGAAGCAGTTCGAGGAAAACCGCCGGGAGACGGAAAAAGTCTGGCAGGCGAAAATCGATCTGCTGAAAGAGGAATTCAAGTCCCTTTCGGAAAAAATTCTGGAGGAGAAATCCGGGAAGCTCCAGAACTTCAACAAGGAGCAGCTGGAATACATTCTGAATCCTCTGAAAGAAAAAATGACCGAGTTCAAAACCTCCGTCGAAGACTCCAAACTCAAAACAACGGAGATCAATTCAGCCCTCCGGGAGCAGCTGGAAAAAATGATGAACGAAACCCAGCGCATCGGCGGGGAAGCCCGCAGTCTCGTCAGCGCCCTGAAAGGGGAACAGAAAACCCAGGGCGACTGGGGCGAGATGATTCTGGAGGACATCCTGAAACGGTCCGGGCTGAAACCCGGCATTCACTACGAATGTCAGGAAACGCTCCGCGACGACGACGGCAACGCCCTCCGCAACGACGCCAGCAGCCGGCTCATGAGGCCGGACGTCATCCTTCACTATCCGGACGGCAAGGACCTTGTGATCGACAGCAAGGTCAGCCTGACCGCCTATGTCGATTACATGAACGCGGAGGACGAAGCCGTCCGCCGGGACGCGCTGACGCGGCATATCCGGAGCGTGAAGTCGCACGTGGACGAACTGTGCCGGAAAAACTACGCCGCCTATATCTCCAGAACGGGTCACGAGCCGGTCGATTTCGTGGTCATGTTCATTCCGAACGAAGGCCCCTATAATCTCGCGATGATTTCCGAACCGGGTCTCTGGAACGAAGCCTTCAAGCAGAAGGTGATGATCGTCAGCCCGAGCAACCTGATGGCCCTTCTCCAGCTCATCCATATCGCATGGACGCGGGAGGAACAAGACCGCAACCAGCAGGCGATTCTCGACACGGCCTCCCAGCTTCTGGACCGGGTTTACGCTTTCTACGAACTCTTCGACGACGTCGGAAAGCATCTGGAATGCGCGCAGAAAAGCTACGAGCAGTCCATCCGCCGCCTGAAGAGGGAGGAACACGCCCAGAGCGTTGTCCTTTCCGCGGAAAAACTGCGTAAATTGGGCGTCAAAATGAGCAAGAGCAAGACGATCCCGCGTCGTCTGCAACCCGACGAGGACGACGAAGCGGCTCTCCTGAACGGAACCGAAGTCCCGAAAATCGAGACGGACGCCAGTTCTCCTGAACTATTTCCAGCCTCGGAAACATGAAACGGGAATCAACATGAAAATCATCGATGCGCATCTGCACTGCTTCCCGGGAGAAATCCCGGATTACTCCCGTTACGGAAACGACGAACTCGTTGTCGGCATCCTCATGGGCGCCTGCCGAGAATCGAACGGAAAACCCGAACTCCCTTACACCCTCCCCGACCGTTCCGTCTACTGCTGCGGCATCCACAGCAGCTCGATCACGCAGGAAAACACGCCGTCACTGCTGAAGGAATTCGCCAACACCTTTGCCGATCCCCGTTGCGTCGGGCTGAAATTCTATTGCGGCTACGAATCGGTGTATCCCGCCGATCCGTGCCATTTCCCGTTCCTCGACCTCCTGATGAAATGCGGGAAGACGCTGGTCATCCATACCGGAGAGACCGCGGGCGGGCACGGACTTCTGCGCTACTCGCACCCGCTGGCCGTCGATGAGATTGCGAAGCTCTACCCCGACCTCAATATCGTGATCGCCCACTACGGCAATCCGTGGATCGTCGACGCCACCGCCGTCGCCGCCCGGAATCCGAACGTCTACATCGACCTTTCCGGCCTGATCGAAGGCGAATTCAAGGCGGGCGACTATCTCCTCAAGAACCGGGCCTACACCAACTACATCGGCATGTGGATGAACTATCTCGTCAACTACGACAAGTTCCTTTTCGGAACGGACTGGCCGCTGGTCGATCCGGCCGAGTATGCGGACGTGATCAAAAGCATTGTGCCCGAATCCGAACATGAAAAAATCTTCTACACCAATGCGCTCAAGGTCTTCCGGATTCCCAAGGACATGCTCGCCTGATTATTCGTCAAGATATTCAAAAGCGCACGACTTCAGGAACCTGTTTCCGTTGAGCGCCGGAGAGCCTGCGTCGGACAGTTCAGTCCCGTGGCTTCCGGTTTTCCTTCGCCAGCACGCCCGGCGTTTTCCCGGTGACCTTTTCGATCACCTTGATGAAGTAGCCGCTTGACGCGAAGCCGCATTCTTCCGCAATCTCCTTGACGGAACGGGGCGACTCCGAAAGAAGGCGGAGGCCCTTCCGGACCCGGCACGCATGAAGGTATCCGGAAACGGGGATATGATATTCTTCGGAGAAAGCCCGGCTCAAGGAAACCCGGTGAACATGCAACTGCCGGGCCACTTCGTTGATATTCAAAGAGGGGTCTCCGAATTCGGCATCGATGATCTGTCGGGCCATCCGGGCGGAAGAGACGGGCAGGGTGTTACCGCCGCACGGCGCGGCGATACGGGTCATCAGGTCGAATGCCGCGGAAAGGACTTCCCTGTTGTCCTCCGGAGCAAGCGAATCGATGTTTTTCTCCAGTTTCAGGAACAGATCGACAGGCGCTTCCCCGCAAGTGTGAATTCCGGGTTTCAGACGCAAATCCTCACAAATCCGGGCGGCCGAAGGTCCTTCGATCGTAAACCAGCGGTAATGGAAAAAAGGGTCACTGGGACGAATATCGTGAACCGCTCCGACCGGATAATACCAGACCTCTCCGGGATTCAATATGGATGTTTTTCCGTTCATCCGGAAAAGTCCCTGTCCGCCGATGCACCAGAAAAATTCCGCATATCCCGCCGGATGAACTGACTCGGCCATAGCCGGTGTCACACAGTAATGACCGGTGCTGCGGACATAGAATCCGGTCCCTTTTCCCGCCACGGCGAACTTATAATCTTTGAATATTTTCAGAGCCATTACATTTTTCCATTTTAATGTTACAAAATTACCATTTCATATAATTGACATCTGAAATAAGATATGTTATCTTTGAAAAAAAGCAAGAAAAATTGAACAGAATTACACTTCAAGACAATAAGGCAGGTTTCAAATGGCAGGCACAATTCTTTTGGACGGGATATGGGAATTCCGTTTTCTTCCCGGTGTTTCACACGATTCGGAGGAAGCCGCAAAAACGGAAACAACGGAGTTCATGCCTGTGCCCGGATGTTTCGACGCGCTCAAGAAATATTTCGGCCGGCTCGGCTGCGGCGTGTATCGCCGCAACGTCGAATGCGGAGGGACGGTTCGTCTGATCATCGGGGGAATCGGCCTTGCGGCCCGGGTTTTCTGGGACGGACGCGAAATCGGAACATGCCTGTATCCATGGTCATCGGAAACCTTCGTCTTCAACGCGGGAGCTCCCGGCTTTCATGAACTGAGGATCGCCGTCGACAACCAGCGGAATGATGATCCCTCCGCCCTGTTCCATAACTTCTATGATTTCTACGGCTACGGCGGGCTTTACGATTCGGTCACCCTCGAGGAACTGCCGGAACACTATTTCGAGCGGATCGAAGCAATCCCGCTTGACATCGAAAGCGGAAAAGTCCGTTTCCGCGTTTTCAGCGCGGGCAAGCTCCCGGCGAAATACAAACTCCACGTCTTCTTCGATCATGCGGCGGGCCCGGCTTGTGAAATCGAGGCGGACGGCCCTCTCTGCGAGACAACGCTCTCCGTTCCGGATTTCATGATATGGAGTCCGGAAACGCCGAATCTCCATTCTGTGACCGTCCGGTCCCCATCCCATTCCATCTCGACGGAGTTCGGAATCCGCCGGATCGAAACCAACGGCGGCAAACTCCTCCTGAACGGAAAACCGCTCCGGCTGATCGGCTACAACCGTCATGAAGCCCATCCCGATTTCGGCCCCGCCACTCCGCTTCAAGTCATGATCGACGACCTGACGATGATCCGCGACCAGGGCTGCAACTTCATCCGGGGCTGCCACTATCCTCAGAAGGAAGCGTTTCTCTCCCTCTGCGACCGCATGGGAATGCTGGTCTGGGACGAATCGCTCGGCTGGGGCAATTCGGAAGTTCACCTGACAAATCCGGAGTTCATCCGGAAGCAATGCGAACAGACCGGTCGGATGGTCCGCCGGAGCCTCAATCATCCGAGCGTCATCCTGTGGGGCTTTCTGAATGAAGCCGACACCTCCGTAAAGGCGGCGCGCGAAATCGTGACAAAGCTCTGCAAAACCATCCGCGAAGCCGATTCGTCGCGACCAATCACCTTCGCCTCCAACCGCTGCACGAAAGACGTCTGTCTCGATCTGGTCGACGTGATCTCTTTCAACACCTATCCCGGCTGGTACGGCGGACTCGAAAAACCGGACTCCATCGACATGGTGGAGCCGGAACTCGCCCGGCTGGCGGAATTCGCCTCCCGCCCGGAATACAGGGACAAACCGATGATCATCAGCGAAATCGGAGCCGCCGCAATCATCGGCGACCACAGCGGAATGCGCTGGTCGGAGGAATATCAGGCCCGCCTGCTGGAAACCGTATTCCGTTTTCTCCGGAACCATCCCCGTTGCAGCGGCCTTCTGATCTGGCAGTTCTCGAACGCGAAATCCTATATCAGCGAAGGCGGCTGCCTGACACGTCCCCGCGGTTTCAACAACAAGGGACTCGTCGACGAATACCGCCGCCCGAAACTTGCCTGGCACCGGATCACTGAACTGCTCCGCGCCGAGCCGGTCCGGGAAACGAAGTAATCTCCGCTTGCAATCCCGCTCTTCAGGAGTATCTTTCCGGTAGGGGAGACGGCGTTCTCCGTCCGCTGTATGGAAAAATCTCAGGAAGAGGGGTGATTCATGGACAAATTTCTTCAAGCGGCTTATGAAGAGGCCCTGCTGGGGCTGAAGGAAGGCGGCATTCCCATCGGCGGGGTGCTGGTGCATCAGGGAAAAATCGTCGGACGCGGACACAACCGCCGGATTCAGTCGGGAAGTCCCGTGCTGCACGGCGAGATCGACACCCTTGCCAATGCGGGACGCCATCCGGCGAAATTCTACCGGGAATGCACTCTCTATACGACCCTCTCCCCCTGCATCATGTGCTCCGGCGCCATCGCCCTGTATAAAATTCCGAACGTTGTCGTCGGCGAAGACGTGAACTTTCCCGGCGAACCCGAATTCCTCCGTTCGCGCGGCGTCGCCGTCACCATCGTCAACGAACCCGTCCTGATCGACATGATGAAGCGGTTCATCGCGGAACATCCCGCCCTCTGGAACGAGGACATCTCCGAATAGCAAGCCGCCGGGAAAAGGATTATTTCGAAGGACTTGAGGGCAGGAAGAACAAGGATTTGTCGCAGTACAAATACCCTGGAATTCTTTTGTCCCTCGCCTCAAACACGATTCGGCATCCACTGAATACACCCCTGATTTCCCACAGTTTTCCCGCCTCTTTCCGGGGAACTTTCAGGGTTGCCGTCCCGTCCCTGCCCGGAATGGCAAGAACTTTCGCAAGAGCGTTCCCTTGCGGATCGGCAACGGAGAAAAATGATACGCTGACGGAAGAAATGGCTGTAACCTTGAATTCAGAGACGCCATCGGGAACAAAAAAGAAGTAACGGCCGTCATTGCGTGCGTCGAGCATGGAGTCGGAGGCAAAAGGCAGCGCCTGCTTCATCGGAGGAGTGCAGAGGACCGGGGTCATCACTTCCCAGAAACTGCCTTTCGACGAAACGACGACTTTGTAAATGCCCAGTTCGCCATCCTCGGGACAGGAAAGGTTCAGTTTTATTATTGTCGGCTTGAATTCTTCCGACTTCTTTATGACGGCTTTGCCCGAAGGTGAATAGACGGCATAGTCGATGACAGGGTTCCGGTAGGAATTGTAAATATTCAGGAGGATATTGAATTCTCCCGGTTTCTCTTTCAGCAGAAGGACTTCAAATATCCTGATTTTCTCCTTGACTTTCACCTGTTTCATCGGCAGCGCCAGGGGAACAAATAATTCTTCATAAGCCATCTTCTCCTCCAGCTTGCCCGGATATTCGGACAGCGCGGCAAGAAAGTAAGGGATGCGCTGAGCCGCATAACTAGTGCCGAGAGAAATCTGAGAGGTATGAGGGAAACCGTCCAGAAGAGTCCCCGGAGCATTTTCGATTCCGTCCAGATAACCGTTCATGAGTCGCAAGCCGTAGAGGAGATATTTCCTGTCCCGGCTCAGCAGATAGGCATATGCCGGAATATTGATCTGCATTCCTCCCGGATAACGGGAAAAACTGTCGCCCTGGCCGTTTATGTAAGCGTCAGCCCAAGCCTTGAAACTTTCCGCGGCCCTGGGATCTCCGGTCATTTCCCAATATTTTTCCAGCCACGGAGCATAATCCTCCCATTGCGGAAAAGCTCCGTAAGGGAGCATGGTTCCTTCGCTGTTTTCAGCAATTCCCGGTTTCATCTGCTGTGCGCTCAACATGAAATCGACCTGCTTGTCAATGATTTTTTTCAATCCTTCGTCATGAGTCGCGCGATATAAATCGATCAGGGAGGAAGTGAGTCCCGCGCCTTCCCTGTGTGCAAAAGGTTTCCTGAAATTCTTCTTTACAGAGTTCCCCCACATTTCAGCCACTTCCAGCCCTCTTTTGTCGCCGGTGAGATAGTAGTAGTAAAGCATGAAGTCCGTAAGATAGTTATAATCCATGAGGCGACTGCCGGAATGCCACGGCACGATGCCCTTGTAGTCATTCAGCGCCCCGAGGATTTTTCCCTCCGGATACGGTTTGTTTTCCAGCTCGGGCGTGGTGTAGTTGCAAAGTCCGATATCCATCAGACGACGGGCATTGACAATCCCCCGGGACAGATATTTCGGGTCGCCGCTCCTGACGTAGAGAATCCACGGCGCACGGGGCGCCCCGTGATGAAAAGCGCGCCATGTTCTGTACAGATCCATCCACCGTCCCCGTTTGTAGTCCCAGCAGGTATGCGCATCGCCGTAGACGAACATTCCGTAGTCCTTCGTATGATCCTGAAGCCGAAGCTCCGTATCAAACACCTTTGAAAGAGCCTCTTCCACTTTGCCGAACCGGACCGGATCATAAGGGTGAAGCCTGCCGAAAACACCCGAAGAGCACATATATTCCGGCACAGCCATGCAGACGGGAGGGTTCCGCCACATCGGGAGGAATTCCAGAAGACTGCCGTTTTGGCCTTTTTTCCCGAAAGCGATATGGATTTCATGGGTTTTGGCGATCCCGATGCAATTGGCGTCGGCGGCGCTGCTGAAGTATCTGTATTCGTATTCGGAATATTCGGGACTTCTGTATTTCAGATACGATTCCGGAAACGCGAAGTCCAGCGTTTTGCCTTCATGGACAAACCAGAGATACTGAAGCATGGAATTTTCCACTTTCCGGTCGGGTTTAGCGACTCCATGGGCAGGCCATTCATGGAAGATCAGCGCCCCTTTTCCATCCACCTCAAATTCTTTCGGGAACTCCTGCCAGAAATCCTTGACGTACAGAAGAATTTTTCCGTCCCTGTTGGAGGCTTCCATCCATCCCGGAGCCCTCTGTCCGTCCGCCTTGTCGGTCCACTCCGTCTTTTCGGAACTTTTCCGCATGATGAACTTGTCGCTCTCGAACTGAAGAAGATGCGCCCCGCCGTCGTTCTCCGTGAATGCCTTCCCGTCTGCCCCTCCGAAGCTGAAATTTTGAATATCGGCATTCAATCTGAGCGATATATCGCGGAATTTTGCGCCGCGGATCCCTTCCGTGATGATGAAGGTGTGCAGGATTTTGACATAGGGCTGTCCCGCGAAAAAGTGAAGCCGGACAATGTAACGGCAGAATTTTTCACCGTCCCGGGAATAATACCAGCCTTTAGCGCAAATGACAGCGCGCAGGGGCCCTTTTTCTTCCAACGTCATTTCATCCGGAGCCCCGAAGGAAGAACTGAAAAACTTTCCCTTCCCATTGACAATGTTGAGGCCGGAATCTTCCGTATTCCGCAGAATCGGACACCCGTCGGAAAACACGCTGTCGATCAGGTTGAAACGGTCTTTCCTGATACGAAAAACGGTATTCCCGGTGCTGACCTCATATGCTGGGTGCGGAGAATTGATCTCTTTTACAGCAAGAGACGTCTGCGATGTTTTTTTCATTCCGTTCCGGGAACATGACAAAGCCAGTTTTTCATCGGCTTTTCCGGAGAGTTTTGCCTGCGAGTCGCAGAGCAGCCATTTGACGCTGCCGTCTTCCCATGTCCCGGTGACTTCGGTTTGCAGCGGAAGATTCGTTCCATTTGCCTCCGTCAGGGTGAATTTGCAATCCGCGGGAACTTTTCCTTTTGAGAACGGAACCCCGAAAGTCAATGGGGCAGTCATGTTCTCCGCTCCTGATGGATTTTTCAGGATCAGCGGAACCTCCTGGGCGGACAAGTTCAGAAACAACAGCGTTGCCGTGACGGGCATAAAAAGTCTTTTCATATGAAATCCTTTATTTGTAAAACAGGTGTCTCATTTTATTTCTTCAAAAACCAGCCCGTCAAAACAAACGTTGCCGCCGAGGGGCATGACGACAATCCGCACGTATTTCGTTCCGGCCCAGAACGAGCCTGCCGGAGCGCCTGGTTTTGAAAAAGGCTTTATTTCGGCGGAAAGCATCTTCCATTCACCGGATTTGAAGTCTTTTTGCACAAGCGCGTATATATATGTTTTGCCATCTCTCTGGATGCGCACGGGCGTGCCTGCGGGAAGATCTTTGTCATACGCACTGTCCAGGCTGACTTCCCATATATTCCCTTTTTGTTCGACTTTCGTCACCGGCCCCGCTGTTTTCGGATTGGGCAGAACCCCGAATCCTCCCGATTTGTCGGTTTCAAAAGCGATGTGATTCGCGTTGTCCTTGATTTTCCATCCGGCCGCGTCGTTCACTTTCAACACGGAATCTCCCGCTTTGTAAGGTGCGGCAAGTTCGGTGCCCGTACCCGGAACGATGTTCACGAACCGGGTGAGTATCTGCTTTTTTTCAGAATCGAGAGGCATGACGGCAAGGTATAAAACCGGCGTTTTGGCATCGGCATTTCTGAAGAAACCCGCGATTCTGTATTTCTTGGCGGGGTCGACGGGAATCGGGTCTTCGGAGATCGCCGGGGAGAGAACGGTCGCAAAGCATCCCTTCCCGGACTGAGGGTTCTCCGAGATGGTTTTGACCTGCTTCCTGTTCCAGTTGTCGAGCCCGTTCTCGGCATCCCCGTTGAGCAGAAGGTTTTCAGCGAAAGCCACCGCGGACAGGCACAGAAACGCAATCGAAAGTTCTTTTTTCATTATGATTATTCCTTGGAATCAGTTGTTTTATGAAATGCGTGATCTTACTTGAGAAATACCGAGTGCCGTGACCTCACCATTTGTCATATTGTCCGTATTCACTGCCGTACCAGAAAAAGCGGGCGACAGCCTTCTCGCTTGTGCCGCAGTCGTAATCATGACTTTTCGCCCATGTGTAGCGAACGCTTTCCCGGTGGCCGTCGAGGAACACGGCATTGACGGCTTTTCCGCCGTTGTGACAGAAATTCAGGCCGAAATTGCCATACCGTGCGTTATATACATACCAGTTGACTTGCGAGGCGGACGTGAAGAATCCTTCGGTAATAATCATCGCTTTGGAAGGGAATTTGAAACACACAAGATAATAAGGCTTCACTACATCCGTGATATCGCTGGCATTATAGTGAACGGAGGGGCGCAGATTGTATCCGTAAGTATTATATGCATCTTTCTTCGTGCCGATTCCCCAGGAGCCGCCGCTCCAGAACGAAACCTTATTGAGTGGTTCCGGCTGGCTCATGCAGCGGAAAATTCCGGTCTGCTTTATATAATTGTCGTTGATGTAATTCCCCCAGAAATAATATTTTCCGTTTCCGTTGTCCACCCTTGTGGCCGGAAGCCATGCCCGGAAATCGTCGGAGTATGAAACGAGCCCCAGATACTGTTGCCTTAGATTGCCGGAACATTTTGTTTCATTGGCTTTGGCCTTTGCCTGCTGCAGCGCCGGAAGAAGCAGCGCCGAGAGAATAGCAATAATCGCTATGACAACAAGGAGTTCTATGAGTGTGAACCTGATGATGCGGACAGAAAAGACCGTTTTCCGGTTCTGCTT
>Ga0066602_10000979_pt1 | contig 20651 bp, 23 predicted proteins | sample Higcelweek5metaG_FD_59481 | JGI IMG/M metagenome (GOLD analysis project Ga0066602, IMG submission 59481) | Freshwater pond sediment microbial communities from the University of Edinburgh, under environmental carbon perturbations - High... | ecosystem: Environmental > Aquatic > Freshwater > Pond...
CTTCACGCGGACCTTCACGTTGTAATCAACAACGCGCTTTACGGCGACCAGGAGTTTCATTCGGCGATCCCCTTGCTTCATGTCTGACCGGGAAGGACAGGCACCCCGGTCGCTTACAGGCATTCAGCCTTATGTTCGGAGCATAAGATTGGGCATTCGTCGCCTGCCGTCCAGCCCGCAACAACGGGCCGGAACATAGGATTGCTGCGGCGCACCTGTCAATAGAATGCGCCAGACGCCCCCGGATTGAAATTTTATATCCAATCCGACCGCAAGCACCCCACCGATACGGGCAACATTACCACCTTACGCACCCTATGCCCCACCCGTTATGTTGCGTCGCAACATTTCAGATAAAGCATTACGTTTACGTAATAGGAAGATATTAGTCGAAATCGTTTCAGATGCAAGGGTGCAATGTACAGATCCAGCGGCTTTATGTGCCACGTGTGAGCCCCGGCACCCACAGCACATCAGCCGCCCCCCTGTCATTCAGGTAACGGCCCAGCACGAACAGATGGTCAGACAGGCGGTTGATATATTTAAGAGCCGGTGCGCCGACAGGCTCGTGCAGCGCCAGTTCCGTCATTTCGCGTTCCGCCCGGCGCGCCACGGTGCGGGCCTGATGCAAAAAGGCGGCAGCCGGGCTGCCGCCGGGCAGGATGAAGCTGTTCAGCGGGGTCAGCTGTTCATTCATCCGGTCGATCTCCGCCTCCAGCCGGTCAACCTGCATGTCGATGATACGCAGCGGCGGATAGGCCGGGTTTTCCTGTTCCGGGGTGCAGAGATCGGCCCCCAGATCGAACAGATCATTCTGGATGCGGGCCAGCATGGCATCGGCATCGGCCAGCAGCGCATCATCGGGCCGCCCACCGGTATGCAACCGGGCCAGTCCCAGAACGGCATTCCCCTCGTCCACCGTGCCATAGGCGGCAACGCGCAGATCATGCTTGGGCACGCGGCTGCCATCGCCCAGCGAGGTCTGGCCCTTGTCACCGCCACGGGTATAGATGCGCGTCAGCCTGACCATGGGAAACCCCGCCTGAATGAATTGGTGCCGCAGGAGATAGAGGGCGGGGTGGGACAGATCAAGACGCCATGAAGACCAGCGCAAACAGCACAAGCGTCAGCACCTGCAGGCGGATGCGCCACCACATCAGGCGGTTGCCATATTTGGCGTTGAAATCGCCGCCACGTGCCATGCTGAACAGGCCGATCACCAGAACGGCCAGGGTGGCAATCATGGCGAAGACCATGAGGAAGATCAGTATCGCGCTCATGCGATTTGATATAGCGCGGCGAGAGGGCGCCGCACAGGCCCAAAATCCTTAAAAAAAGCAGTGGCTGCGGCCCGCCCCCGGCTCTGCTATCAAAGGACGGTCCTGCCCCGCCTGGATTTACCCCATGTTAAACAGTGCAACCGGCCGCCAGGCTGGCATTCCCTTCATCCTGGTCACCATCTTCCTGGATGTGTTGACCTTTGGCTTGGTCATCCCGGTGGTGCCGTCGCTGGTGCGGCATTTCAGTGCCGATGATGCCCATGCCGCCTGGTGGATGGGGATGATGGTGGCCAGCTTCTCCGTCATGCAGTTCGTCTTCGCGCCCGTGCTGGGGGCCCTGTCAGACCGGTTCGGGCGGCGCCCCGTGATCCTGGCCTCTGTTGCCGGGGCCGCCCTTGACCAATTATTCATGGCCTTTGCCCCCGGCCTGGGCTGGCTGCTGGCCGCCCGGCTGGTTGCCGGGTTGACGGCGGCCAATATCACCGCCGCCAACGCCTATATCGCCGATATCTCCACCGCAGAGAATCGGGCGAAGAATTTCGGCATGGTCGGGGCTGCCTTCGGCCTGGGCTTCATTGCCGGGCCGGCGCTGGGCGGGCTGTTGGGGGAAATCCATCTGCGCCTGCCCTTCATGGTGGCTGCCGGGCTGGCGGGGGTGAATTTCCTCTATGGCCTGCTCGTGCTGCCCGAATCGCTGGCGCCTGCCAACCGCCGCGCCTTCAGCTGGCGCCGCGCCAACCCGGTGGGCAGCCTGACGGCCCTGGCCAAGCATCCCGCCGTGCTGGGGCTGGCAGCATCGCGCATGTGTTCGGTGCTGGCCATGGGCGTGCTGCAAACCATCTGGGTGTTGTACACGACCAGGCTGTTCAAATGGGGCGAACTGGAAAACGGCCTGTCGCTGGCAGCATTGGGCCTGGCCACTGCCTTGGTGCAGGGTGTCCTGATCAGCCGCATCGTCCGCCGGCTGGGGGAGGCGCGCACCGTTCTGCTGGGCCTGACCATCGAGGCGCTGGCCTATGTCGGTTATGGCATGGCCGGCAGCGGGGCGCTTTTCTTGGGGGCCATCATCATTCACGCCCTGGCCGGCATCAGTTCGCCTGCGATCCAAAGCGTGGTGACACGGTCGGTGGGGGTGAATGAGCAAGGGTCGGTGCAGGGTGCCTTTGCCAGTGTGCAAAGCCTGACCTTCATCTTCGCCCCCTTGATCGGGGCGGACCTGTTCGGCCTTTTCACAGCGGGCGAAAATGCCCATGGCCCGCTGGCCGGCATGCCCTTCTTCTTTGGGGCCTTCTGTCTGGTGCTGGCCGCATTGATCGCCATCTGGGCCTTGCGCCGCGCCGCCCCCTCCCCCATCATCGCGGCACCCCAGGAAACCGCGTAACGGAAGGCAGAACCATGCCAAGCGGCTTCATGCGCCATATCGAACATTGCAACCGCCACGATATGGCCGGTTTTCGTCCTTTCCGGGTGGAAGACCAGAATGTCGGCTGGGTTCGCCCCGCCTTTTGTGACCGGTTGCTGGCGTTTCCCGATATTTTCCAGGCGGATGGTGAAGGCGTTGCCCTGTCCCCTGCCCTGGCCACCCCAGCCCAGCGCACCGACGCTGTCGGGGCTGTGCTGGAAGCGCTGGTGGCCGATGGCGGCATCCCCCGCCTGCGCCGGGAAATCTATGGGGTGCAGACGGCATGGGGGACGCCGCCGCTGCTGGCCATGGACCGCGCCGCCATTCCGTTTTTCGGCGTCACCGCCTATGGACTGCATATTAATGGCTTTGTCCGCCGGGCCGATGGCATCCATCTGTGGGTCGCCACCCGCGCACGGGATCGCGGCGTCGCCCCCGGCCAGTTTGACAATATGGTCGCCGGGGGCCAGCCGCTTGGCCTGTCCTTGCGCGATAATCTGGTGAAGGAAGCGCGGGAGGAGGCCGACCTGCCACCGGACCTTGCCCTGCAGGCACAGCCGGTGGGGGCCATCACCTATCGGATGGAACAGAAAAAGGGCCTGAAGCCCGATGTGCTGTTCGTCTATGATCTGGAATTGCCCGATGATTTCATCCCCCGCAACACCGACGGGGAGGTGGAGCGGTTCGACCTCTGGCCGCTGGAGAAGGTGGCCGCCGGAGTGGCCCAAACCGATGACTGGAAATTCAACGTCAATCTGGTGGTGATCGATTTCCTGATCCGCCATGGCTGGCTGGGACCGGACCACCCGGAATATCTGGACCTGTGCCGGGGCTTGCGGCGCTAGCCCGTTACCGGTTGCGGGCTGAAAGCTCTGCGGCCAGCAGCTTGATCCAGGCCCGGCTGCCGGTTTCCACCAGATCCAGCACGTCGGCAAAATGGCGGCCTTCGCCGTAATAGGGGTCGGGCACGTCGCGGCTGGTCTGCGGGGCGGGGGCTTCGGCCATGAACAGGGCCAGCCGCGCCGTCGATCCCGCCGGCTGCTTGCGCTGCATGATTTCCAGATGGCCGCGATCCATGGCCAGCAGCAGGTCGAACCGGTCATAATCCGCCGGGACCAGCACGCGCGCGCGCAAATCCGACAGGTCATAGCCCCGCCGCGCGGCGGCGGCGATGGAGCGGTGATCCGGTCGCTCCCCGATGTGATAGGCATGGGTGCCGGCACTGTCGACGCTGATCCGATCGGACAGACCGGCCTTGTCCACCAGATGACGGAACACGCCCTCCGCCGTGGGGGAACGACAGATATTACCGGTGCAGACAAAGAGAATGGATATCATCGTTTCTTGACCGGCTGGCTGTTCACTGGCTTTTCGGTCGCCGCCACCGGGTTCAGCATGGCATCGATCCGTTCCAGCCCGCCGGATCCCGCCCCGGCGCTGGCCGCTTCCAGTTCCCGGTAAAGCGTGACCAGCTCCCGCCCCCAGTCGGTCAGCGCCGTGCCGCCGCCACCGCTGCCGCCGGTCTGGCCGGCGACGGCGGGTTGGGTGAAGGCGCGGTTGATCTCATCCACCAGCAGCCAGGCCCGGCGATAGGACATGCCCAGCGCCCGCCCGGCGGCGGAAATGGAACCATGCTGATCAATCGCTTCCAGCAGCCGCACCTTGCCGGGGCCCAGCCGGTGGCCATTGGAGAAATCCAGACGCAGGGTGAGGCGGATCGGCATCGGGGTTGGGCACCGGCTGGTGGAGTTGCACAGAAAAGGGGCGGCACCCAACCGGACACCGCCCCCTTCACATAGCACGGGACAGGCGAAGGGTCAGTGGCCCGCCGCCCCTTCCTTGCGCCGGCGACGCTTGGACGCCGCCAGATTGAGCATTTCCACCGCGACCGAGAAGGCGATGGCGAAGTAGAGATAGCCCTTGGGAATGTGGAAATGCAGCCCGTCGGCGATCAGCGCCACGCCGACCAGAATCAGGAAGCTGAGCGCCAGCATCTTCACCGTCGGATGATTCTGCACGAAGCGGCTGGTGGGGCCGGCGGCGAACAGCATGACGGCGACGGCGATGACCACGGCGGTGATCATCACCGGCAATTGGGTGGCCATGCCGACAGCGGTGATCACGCTATCCAGCGAGAAGACGATATCCAGCACCATGATCTGCATGATCACGCCGCTGAAGGTGGCCGACACGCGCGACGGCCCGCCATCTTCGGCATGGCCTTCCATCGTATGGTGGATTTCCGCCGTGCCCTTATAGAGCAGGAACAGACCGCCGAAGAGCAAGATCAGGTCGCGGACCGAAATCCCCATATCGAAAATGGTAAAGATCGGGTCGGTCAGCTTGACGATCCAGGCGATGGAGGCCAGCAGCGCCAACCGGCTGATCAGGGCCAGCGCCAGACCGAACTGGCGGGCCTTGGCCTGCTGGCTCTCCGGCAACCGGTTGGCCATGATGGAGATGAAAATGATGTTGTCGATGCCAAGCACGATCTCCAACGCGGTCAGCGTCAACAGGCTGGCCCAGGCATTGGGGTCAGACAACCATTCGAACATGATGAATCCTGCCAAGGAAGGGAGGGGAGGAAATTGGGATTGATTTCGCGGGAGCTTAGCATAATGCGCAATTTTGTCGCGGGCTGCGTTGTGCAACGCCGAACAGTCCCTTTCGCCAACCATATCGTTGCGCAAGGCCACGGTTGCGCTTAGCGTTTCCGGCAACCGCCCCGACCGAGAGGCCATGATGCAGCATTCCGTTTCCCGCCGTTCCTTCCTGGCAAGCAGCGCCCTGACCCTGGCGCTGGCCGGCACCATCCCCCCCGTTTTCGCGGCTGACGGCAAGGTGCTGCGCCGGGGCACCGGCCCGGCCCCCGATACACTGGACCCCGGCAAGGCGGAACTGCACAATTCCTCCCTCATCATCTACGATCTTTATGAAGGACTGTTGACGCCCGGCCCCGATGGGGAACCCCGCGCCGGTGCGGCGGAACGCTGGGAGGTCTCGCCCGATGGCAAGACCTATATTTTCCACCTGCGCGCCAATGGCAAATGGTCCGATGGCAGCCCGGTGACGGCGGGCGATTTCGTTTATGCCTGGCGGCGGCTGGCCGATCCGAAAACCGCCTCCCCCTATGGCTATTTCGTCTGGGTGCTGGAAAACGGCGCGGATGTATCCGCCGGGCGCGAACCGCTGGAGGCTTTGGGCGTCACCGCGCTGGATGACCGCACCTTGAAGGTGAGCCTGAAGGAACCGGCGGCCTATTTCCTGGGGCAATTGTCGCACCAATCCCTGTCGCCGGTGAAGCCGGGGCAGGAGGGGGCAAAGCCCATCTCCAACGGCGCTTACCAACTGGCGGAGATGATCCCGCAAACCCATTACAAGCTGGTGCGCAACCCGCATTATTATGATGCGGCAGCGGTGAAGATCGACACCGTCTATCATTTCGTAACGGAGAATCTGGACACCGAACTGAAACGCTTCCGCGCCGGCGAGTTGGATACCACCTACAACCTGCCGGTCACGCAGGTAAACTGGGCCCGCACAGAGGGCAAGGCGGCCTATACGCCGACACCGACATATTCCACCTTCTATCTGGCCTTTAACCTGACGCACGAGCCGTGGAAGTCGAACCCCAAGCTGCGCGCCGCCCTGTCGCTGGCCATTGACCGGGAAGTGATCACCGAGAAGGTGATGAATGGTGACCTGCTGCCGGCCTACAGCTTCACGCCCAGCGGCAAGGTGGCGGGATATGAACCGCCACAACCCGACTGGCGGGCCAAGAGCCAGGCAGAGCGCAATGCCCTGGCCAAGCAGTTGTTCGCTGAGGCCGGCTATGGCCCCGGCGGCAAGCCGCTGCCGGAGGTGGAGGTGCTGCATTCCACCAACGAAAACTCCAAGCGCGTCATGGTGGCCGTCTCCGCCATGTGGAAGCAGGTACTGGGCGTGCAGACCCAGTTGAACAATCAGGAATTTCGCGTGGTGGCCAGCATCGGCAACCAGAAGAGCTATAAGGATATTATCTATTATGGCTGGGTCGGTGATTTCCCCGACCCGATCAATTTCCTGAAACTGCTGCGCAGCGATGTGGAACAGCAGAATCTGGCCGCCTATAAGAACACCGCTTACGATCAGAAGCTGGATGAGGCCAATGCCAGCCTGGACCCAGCCCGCCGCGCCGCCCTGCTGGGCGAAGCGGAGCGGATGTATCAGGCGGATTTCCCGGTCGCGCCGATCCTCCACAATAACCGCCGCCGGCTGGTATCGCCCCAGGTGAAAGGCTGGCAGCCGACCCCACTGGATCAGAACCCATCCCGCTGGCTGGATATCGGGTGAGTAACTGTCTGGAAATTTATCACGCTTTCCCAACCACTTAACCGTCATTCCCGCGAAGGCGGGAATCCAAAATCCGCGATGTCGCATGGATTCCCGCCTTCGCGGGAATGACGGTGGTGAAATGGTGAGGTTTCAGAAAATACGATACCTTCCAGACAGACACTAAGGCCCCAACCCCGGCCAGCAAAGCCGGGGACCATCGCAAAACAACAGCGGCAGTTGTCCCGGTTCCCTCCCAAGAAAAACCCCTGTCTTTGAGCGATCCATGCACATGAAACGGACAATTCTTGCCGCTGTCGGCCTTGCCGGCATCCTGCTGACGCAGCCAGCGGCAGCGGAAATGATCTATCGCCGCGGCACCGCCGCCGCCCCCGATACGCTGGACCCCACCAAGTCGGAGATTCAGCCCGCCGCCTTCATCATCTATGACCTGTTCGAGGGGCTGTTCACCCTGGATGCCAAGGGCCAGCGCCGCAACGGTGTCGCCGTCAGCTATGAGCTGAGTGCCGATGGCAAAATCTATACCTTCAAGCTCCGCGCCGATGCCAAATGGTCCGACGGCAGCCCGGTGACGGCGGCGGATTTCGTTTATGCCTGGCGCCGGCTGGCCAACCCGAAGACGGCCTCCCCCTATGCCTATTTCGTTTGGCCCATGGTGAATGGGCAGGAGATCACCAGCGGCAAGAAGCCGCCGGAAAGCTTAGGTGTGGAGGCGGTGGATGATCACACGCTCAAGGTCACGCTGACCAAGCCCACCGGCTATTTCCTGGCCTCGTTGCAGCATGTGGCCCTGTTCCCGCTGCACCGGGCCAGCCTGGAAAAATACGGGGAGGGCTTCACGGCCCCCGGCCATCTGGTCAGCAACGGCGCCTATATGCTGGCCGAGAATGTGCCGCAGAGCCATATCAAGGAACTGAAGAACCCCTATTATTATGATGCGGCCAAGGTGAAGATCGATACCGTCTTCTCCTACCCCATCGATAATCAGGAAACGGAATTCAAGAAATTCCGTGCAGGCGAGTTGGATGCCACGGCCACCCTGCCCAATGCCCAGATCAAATGGGCGCAGGAAAATCTGAAGGATGCCTATATCGCCAGCCCCACCTATTCCACCTATTACCTGTCGTTCAACCTGACGCATGAACCTTGGAAGTCGAACCCCAAGCTGCGTGCCGCCCTGTCACTGGCGATTGACCGGGAAGTGATTGCCGAAAAGGTGATCGGTGGCGGCGAATTGCCGGCCTGGAGCTTCACACCCCCCGGCAATGTGGGCGGCTATGAACCGCCGCGCCTGCCCTGGACCAAGCAGCCCCAGGCCGAACGCGACGCCATGGCCAGGCAACTGCTGGCCGAGGCCGGCTATGGGCCGGGTGGCAAGCCGCTGCCGGAGGTGGAGATTCTGCATTACACGGCAGATAATGCCCGCAAGGTGGGCGTTGCCGTCGCCGCCATGTGGAAGCAGAAACTGGGCGTGCAGACCAACCTGAACAACCAGGAATTCCGCGTCGTTGCCAATATCGGTAATGAGAAAGCCTATAAAGACGTGCTGTATTACGCCTGGATCGGCGATTACCCCGATGCCAATTCATTCCTGCAACTGTTCCGCAGCGATGTGGAACAGCAGAACCTGCCCGGCTATAAGAGTGCCGATTACGATCGGTTGCTGGACGAGGCCAATATCCAGACCGCCCCGGCCAAGCGCGCCGAATTGCTGGCCAAGGCCGAAACGCTGGCCCTGGAAAGCAACAGCATCATCACCCTGCACCACAATACCCGCCGTCGTCTGGTCAGCCCCAAGCTGAAAGGCTGGGTGCCCAACCCGACCGACTTCAACCTGTCGCAATATCTGGAACTGGTGCCGTAAGGGTGGGGAAAGGTTGACCATTGGGTCAAGGGTGGTTTCTCCCTTCTTGACCCGATCGCCTTTCACTCAACTGTTCTTTGCCGTCGCCCCCCATCAGAATTTACCGTCATTCCCGCGAAGGCGGGAATCCATAATCCGCTCTGTTGCTTGGATTCCCGCCTTCGCGGGAATGACGGAATGAGTGTGGGGACGCCAGTGGAAACCCCACCCCCAACTCCCCCATAAAAAATTGAATCAAGCCTCAAACCCCGGTCGCCCCCAGCGCCCGGCCCAACCGCTCCAGCGCCTCGCGCAGCTCCGGGTCTTCCACCCCCGCCGTGGTGTCATGCAACTTGGCCTCCGCCACCGGGGAAAGCCGGCGCGTCGGGGCGATGGTGTAGCTTTTGGTCTTGAGAACCGGGGCGCCATGCACCAGTTTCAGCCGCGCCACCGCCCGCCAGCCCATGAAGGCGTTGATCTTCTCGATGATCAACGGTTCCTCATGCTGAATCAGCAGGGCGGCGGGGCCGGTGACGCGCAGATGCAGGGTCGCATTGTCCCGCTGTGCCGCCGGGAATGCCAGTTTCAGCGGTGACGTCTGGTCCGCCAGACGGGAACCGACGATGCTGGGCCAATCGGTCAGCAATGCGCCAAAGGCAAGCCCATGCTTGCCAAGCGCCTTGCCGGCCACATCTTTCAAGGTGCGGCCCAGCCGCACCGGTGCGTTGCGGTAGGTTTGATTCATGGTTGTCACTTCCAAGCCCAAGGCCACCATCAAAGCAAAGCCAGCCGCCCTTGACCAGGGGCAAGGTGGGGATGGTGCCCTGCCCCCCCTGCTGCTGGCCTGGTACGACCGGCACGCCCGTGTGCTGCCCTGGCGCTTTCTGGCGGGGGAGGTGGCGGACCCATATCGGGTCTGGCTGTCGGAGATTATGCTGCAACAGACGACGGTGGCCACCGTCGGCCCCTATTTCCAGGATTTCCTGACCCGCTGGCCCCGTATCACTGATCTGGCCGCCGCCGATCTGGATGATGTGCTGCGCGCCTGGGCCGGGCTTGGCTATTACGCGCGGGCCCGCAACCTGCATAAATGCGCCCAGGTGGTGGCAACGGAGCATGGCGGGCACTTCCCGATGGATGAGGCGGCGCTGCTGGCCCTGCCCGGGATCGGTGCCTATACGGCTGCCGCCATCCGCGCCATCGCCTTTGATCAGCCGGCCACCGCCATGGATGGCAATGTGGAACGGGTGATGGCAAGGCTGTTTGCGGTCACCGAGCCGCTGCCGGGGTCCAAGCCCATCCTGAAGGCCCATGCCGCCTCCCTGGTGCCAGCCCGGCGGCCCGGCGATTATACCCAGGCCCTGTTCGACCTGGGGGCGACCATCTGCACCCCGCGCAAGCCGCGCTGTATTCTCTGCCCCTGGGCGGAACCCTGCCAGGCCCGTGCCCAGGGCATAGCCGAGGAACTGCCGGCCAAACAGGCCAAGGCCGCCAAGCCGGTGCGCCGTGCGGTGGCCTTTGTGTTGAGCGATGCGCAGGGCCATATCGCCCTGCGCCGGCGGGAGGAACGCGGCCTGCTGGGCGGCATGATGGAGGTACCATCGACCCCGTGGGCGGCAGCACCGATGCCCACCCCCGCACAGGCCCTGCCCCATGCGCCGGTCGCCAGCGTGGAATGGCGTCCGCTGCCTGGGCTGGTGCGTCATACTTTTACCCATTTCGAGTTCGAGATTACTGTCATGGCCGGCCGCATCAAGACCAGCCCGCCCGCAACGGATTTGCGCTTCGTCGCACCCGATGCGCTGGGGGGGGAGGCATTGCCGACCGTGATGCGGAAAATTCTGCGCCACGCCCTGGCCAAGGGCGGCGCCTGACCCCTGGGGAAGCCATAGTGGCCCCGACAAGACGCGCGTTTTTGACCTCGCTGGCCCTTGCCCCGGCAGCCCTGTCGCTGGCGGTGCCCGCACGCGCCCAGGATCGCAGCCTGGGCCGGGTGGATGTGGCGCTGATGCTGGCGGTCGATGCCTCGGCCAGCATCAATCCGCACCTGCTGGATTTCCAGCTGCGCGGCCATGCCGCCGCCTTCCGTGATCCCGCCGTGGCCGGTGCCGTGGGTGACGGGCGCAGCCGCGCCATCGGGGTGATGCTGGCCCAGTTCGCCGGGCCGGAGTCGCTGACCACGCTGGTGCCCTGGCGCCGGCTGCACAGCCCGCAGGATTGCAGCGATTTCGCCGCCGCCATCGATGCCGTGCCCGGCGTGGCCATGGGCGGGGCGACCGCGTTGGGTGATGCGGTGGTGCAGGCCGTCTCCCTATTGGATCGCGCCCCGTTCGAGACGGAAAAGCGCACGCTGGATATTGTGTCCAACGGCTTCAGCAATGCCGGCGTGGACCCGCGTTCGGCCCGCGGCTATGCAGCGGCGGCCAATGTGGGCATCAATGCCCTGGCCATCCTGAATGAATATGACTGGCTGGAGGATTATTACACCAACCAGTTGATCACCGGTCACGGCGCCTTTGTGCGCAGCGCCGACAAACTGGAATCCTTTGCCGCATCATTCCTGGGCAAGCTGGTGACGGAGATCGCGTGAGCGCCAAGCCAAAAGGGGCCGCCCGATCCGGGCAGCCCCCCCTTGCCGGCTTATACCAACCTGCCGGATGGCAGCGCCCGGCGCATGAGGGAACATCAAATCTCCCTTGATCGGTCACGATCAAGGGAGATTGGTATTACTCCGCCTGCAACTGCTGCCGGGCCGTCTCCAGCAGCACATCCATTTCCTTTTCGATCCGGTGTTCGGAGATATCGACACCCTTGGCCTGGAAATCCGCCAGCACCTTGCGGACGATATCCTTGTGGCCCGGTTCCTCGAAATCCACATTCACCATCAGCTTGCCATAGGCTTCGGCATCATCGCCGGTGATGCCCATCTGTTCGGCAGCCCACAGCCCGATCAGCTTGGCGCGGCGGGCATAGACGCGGAACTGCAGCTCCTGGTCATGCTTGAACTTGTTTTCGAATGCCTGCTCGCGATCATCGAACGTGGTCATGTCCACTTCCTCTGTAAGCCGGGCTTGAACGCCCCTGGATGACTAATCCGCTTATATACCGGACCCGTTACATTCACCATGCTTGCAGCACGACCGCTTGGTCAGGCATTGACCTGCATCACTGCGGGCGGAAAATTTGTTTGGCAGCCGGAATATTCCCTGGGGAGACATCATGTGCAGCATCGTCCTTCTGCGCCGGCCCGGCCATGACTGGCCGCTGATTCTGGCCGGCAACCGGGATGAGATGGTAAACCGCCCCTGGAAGCCGCCCGCCCGCCATTGGCCCGACCGGCCCGATGTGGTGGCCGGGCTGGACGAGACGGCGGGCGGTTCCTGGCTGGGGCTGAACGATCATGGTGTCGTCGCAGTGATCCTGAACCGCAAGGACACGCTGGGACCGGCCCCGGGCAAAAGGTCGCGGGGGGAACTGGTGCTGGATGCGCTGGACCATGCCGACGCCAAGGATGCCGCCGAGGCACTGGCCGACCTGGATGGCAGGGCCTATCGCCCCTTCAATCTGGTGGTGGCCGATAACCGCGATGCCTTCTGGCTGTCGCTGCCGGCGGATGGCGGGCGGGTGCAGGTGAAACCGATTCCCGTCGGCCTGTCCATGCTGACCGCATCGGACCTGAACGATGACAGTTCCGCCCGGCAGAAATTCTACCGCCCGCTGTTCCAGGCGGCCACCGCCCCCGACCCGGAAAAAGGCGACTGGAAAGCCTGGGAGGAATTGCTGGGCAGCCGCATCTGGGATGGTGATGGCGGCCCGCGCGGGGCCATGTGCGTCGTCACCCCCGTTGGGTTCGAAACCGGCAGTTCGGCCGCCATCGCCCTGCCCGCCATGGGTCGTGCCGGCGTGCCCCCCATCTTCCGTTTCGCCCCCGGTCGGCCCGACCGCACCCCCTTCGCAGCCCTGACCCTATAGGCGGCGATACCCTGCACTGACCCGCCCGCATCGCTGGGTGCATTGTATAAAAGCCCCCGGCTTGCTATAGGGAATGACATCGGACCCGGTGGCCACTGCCTGACGGGTCCGTTCCCCTTTTTGCTGGAACGATTGCTGGACACCAACCCATGACCCGACGCCGGCGCATCTACGAAGGCAAGGCGAAGATTCTGTATGAGGGCCCCGAGCCGGGTACCCTGGTCCAGTACTTCAAGGACGACGCTACGGCGTTCAATGCCCAGAAGAAGGGCACGATCACCGGCAAGGGCGTGCTGAACAACCGCATCAGTGAATATCTGATGCAGAAGCTGGGCGAAATCGGCATCCCCAACCATTTCGTGCGCCGCCTGAACATGCGTGAGCAGCTGGTGCGTGAGGTGGAGATCATCCCGATTGAGGTGGTGGTCCGCAATATCGCCGCCGGCAGCCTGACCAAGCGGTTTGGCATCCCCGAAGGCACGCCGCTGCCCCGTTCCATCGTCGAATATTACTTCAAGAACGACGAGCTGGGCGACCCGATGGTCTCTGAAGAGCATATCACCGCCTTCGGTTGGGCCGCGCCGCAGGATCTGGATGACATGCTGTCGCTGGCCTTGCGCATCAATGATTATCTCAACGGCCTGTTCCTGGGCATCGGCCTGAAGCTGGTCGATTTCAAGGTGGAATTCGGCCGCCTGTTTGAGAATGAAGAGATGCGCATCATCCTGGCGGACGAGATCAGCCCGGATAATTGCCGCCTGTGGGACGCCAAGACCAACGAGAAGTTGGACAAGGACCGCTTCCGCCAGGATCTGGGCAATGTGGCCGAGGCCTATCAGGAAGTGGCCCGCCGTCTGGGCATCCTGCCAGAATCCGGCCCGGGCGACCATTCTGCACCCAAGCTGGTGCAGTAAGGGACAGGCGACAGGGCATGGACCGGTTGCGGCCCCTGCCTTTGTTGCTGGCCTATGTTGATTTTGTGCTTATGCTGGGGCTGGAATTGGCTTTTGCCGTTCCGGCCCTTTTGCATTTACCGGCCACCGACTGGACGCTGAATATCCTGCCCGATGGGCGGGGCTGGCTGCTGGTGCCACTGCCCTTCTGCTGGCTGGCCATGGGTATCTGGCCGGCGGCGGGGACCAAGGGGCATCTGGCGCGGCACCTGCGCGCCCTGGCGCTCTATGCCTTGACCATCATCGGCTTTTTTGCCGCCATCCGTCTGTCCGTCCCCTGGGGGGAGGGGGTGAAGCTGGCCTGCCCGGTGATCTATGCCGCCGGCACGGCGCTGGCCCTTCTCCATCTGGGGCAAGGCTTCCCTGCGTTGCGGCACTATCTTTCCAGGTCGCCAAGCTGACCGGTTTTTGCTATCCCACCGCCATCGATTTCTGCCTCAAGACAGCGGGTGCCCCCATGAAGGCCAAAATCATCGTCACCCTGAAGAACGGCGTGCTGGACCCCCAAGGCAAGGCCATCGGCCATGCGCTGACCAATCTGGGTTTCGAGGGCGTGGGCGAGGTTCGCCAGGGCAAGCTGATCGAACTGGATGTGGCTGAGACTGATCCCGCCAAGGCCAAGGCCCAGCTTGAGGAAATGTGCCGCAAGCTGCTGGCCAACACCGTGATCGAGAATTACTCGATCGAACTGGTTGGCTGATTTTCCGCCACCGACCACTGTCGGCGGGGAACAAGTGATCAAGGCGTGTCCGGCCCCGGCTGGACACGCCTTTTCCATTTCGGTGTCGACGAGATTGAGAAACCGGGCGCTTCAGCGTAGAGACGATGGTCAAAGGGCCTGTGCCGGGGTGCAGGCCCGTCGCTATCAGGGATGGGGTTTCATGCGCGCTGCCGTCATTGCTCCGTTGTCGCTTGCCACACTGCTGCTGGGCAGCCTCGCCAATGCTACGCCTGCCGATGTGCTGAAATGCACAGAGCTGCGGGATGATGCCGCCCGGCTGGCCTGCTACGACCGCACCGTACCGGGCCTGCGCGCCCTGCCACCACAGGCCGCCGCCGTCGCCCAGCAGCCCCCCAAGCCCCCCGCCCCGCCCGTACCGCCGGAACAGCGTTTCGGGGCCGAACGGCTGAACAAGGAAGACAAGCAGGTCGCCCTGGCGGAGGATGTGGCAACCATCAACGCCACCCTGAAGGACGCCTATGAACGCAGCCCTGGCCGCTGGGTTTTCACCCTGGATAATGGTCAGGTCTGGCAGCAGGTGGTGACGCAGAGCCTGAACGGGGTGAAGCCGGGTCGCAAGGTGACCATCGAAAAGGGTGTCTTCGGCAGCTATAATCTGCGGGTCGACGGCATCAAGGCACTGATCAAGGTGACCCGCGCCAAATAACCCCAACGGTTGCGCAACCCCCTTGCGCCGCACACCCTTCTGTCCCATATCGACAGCCGGACGCGGCCCATTCCGGCCGCCTGTTGCATGACCACATGATGAGAGACGAGAAGCGATGAGCGAGGAACGGCTTAGTTTCCAGGCCGAGGTCAGCCGCCTGCTGGACATGGTGGCCCACAGCCTCTACTCGGACAAGGAAGTCTTCCTGCGGGAATTGATCTCCAACGCATCGGACGCCTGCGACAAGCTGCGCTATGCCGCGCAGACCGATGCGGCGCTGATGGAAGGCGACCCGGATTTCAAGATCCGACTGGTGATCGACAAGGATGCCGGCACGCTGACCGTGACCGATAACGGCATCGGCATGAACCGGCAGGATCTGGTGGATAATCTGGGCACCATTGCCCGGTCCGGCACGTCCGCCTTTGTCAAGAACCTGTCAGGCGATGCCAAGAAGGATGTCAGCCTGATCGGCCAGTTCGGCGTCGGTTTCTATTCCGCCTTCATGATCGCCGACAAGGTGGATGTCTATTCCACCCGTGCCGGTGAAAAGCATGGCTGGCTGTGGAGCAGCGATGGCAAGGGCAGCTTCACCGTGGCGGAGAGCGCCGATGCGCCGGCCCGTGGTACCCGCATCGTGCTGCATGTGAAGGCGGACGAGAAGGATTTCCTGGATGAACACCGGCTGCGGTCGGTGGTGAAGAAATATTCCGACCATATCGCCGTGTCCATCCTGCTGGGCGACGAGGCTGATTCGGTCAACGCCGCCAGCGCGCTGTGGACCCGCTCCAAGTCGGAGATCAGCGAGGAGCAGTACAAGGAATTCTATCACCATGTCGGCCACAGCTTCGATGATCCGTGGCTGACCCTGCATTGGCGCGCCGAAGGGGTGATCGAATATACCGGCCTGCTGTTCGTGCCGCAGCAGCGCCCATTCGACCTGTTCGACCCGCGCCGCGCCCATCATGTGAAGCTCTATGTCCGCCGCGTCTTCATCACCGACGAGGCGGAAGGGCTGGTGCCGCCCTATCTGCGCTTCCTGCGCGGCGTGGTGGATAGCGAAGACCTGCCGCTGAATGTCAGCCGGGAGATGCTGCAGCACAATCCGGTGCTGGCCAAGCTGAAGGCCGGCATCGTCAAGCGCGTGCTGGGCGACCTGAACAAGAAGGCCGCCGACCCCGAACAGGCCGCCGATTATGCCCGTTTCTGGGATGCCTTCGGCCCGGTGCTGAAGGAAGGCCTGTATGAGGACTTCACCCACCGCGATGACCTGCTGAAGCTGCTGCGCTTCCGCACCACCGCCAGCAATGGTGAGTTGGTGAGCCTGGAAACCTATATCGGGCAGATGAAGGAAGGCCAGGACACGATCTATTACATCACCGGCGAAGACGCAGCGGCGCTCGCCAAGAGCCCGCAGATCGAGGGGTTCCGCGCCAAGGGCGTGGAGGTGATGCTGCTGACCGACCCGGTGGATGAATTCTGGCTGGGAGGCGTGCGGGAGGCCCAGGGCAAGGCGTTCAAGTCCGTCACCCGTGGCGGGGCCGACCTGTCCAAGATCAAGGGCACGGACGGGGAAGAAAAGAAGGACGCGGCGGAGAAGCCGGCGGAAGGCGATCTTTCCTCCCTGATCGCCCTGCTGAAACTGACGCTGGGCGAGGCGGTGAAGGATGTCCGCCGGTCCGAACGGCTGACCGACAGTGCGGTCTGTCTGGTGGCCGATGATGGCGATATGGATATCCACCTGCAGCGCCTGTTGAAACAGCATGGCCAGTTGGGCGCGGATGCCGACGCCAAGCGCGTGCTGGAACTGAACCCCAGCCACCCGCTGATCCGCCGTCTGGCGGAAAAGGCCGGCCAGGATGGGGCCGCCGACGCGCTGGAAGATGCAGCCTATCTGCTGCTGGATCAGGCCCGCATCGTGGAGGGGGAGGCCCTGCCCGACCCGGTGGCGTTTGCCCGCCGCATGGCCAGCTTTGTCGAGCGCGGCCTGGGCTGATTGCTGGGCAACGGATGATTGCCTGAAATGAGATGGCGCCGGCCTGCACAGCCGGCGCCATTTTCTATTGCGGATGGGCATATCGCTTGGAAGCGAATGCCGACATTGCTATCCTTGTTATTATGTCGATACAGAACCGCCCTTTAAAGCCTGCCCCCATCAAGGCAACGCCCGATCTTCTGGCGGCGGTGACTGCTGCCGATGCGGAAATGGCCATGATCGGCAGTATCGCGCTTGAAGATGTGAAGGACTGGGTGGAAAGCTGGGGCACGGTGGCTGAGAAATCCATACCGCAAGCGCGTCCGCCTTCACGCTGAGAATGGCCCGTCCGATACGGTTTTCGCCCGCTGCGGTGCGTGACCTTGCCCTGATCCGCGCATGGTATGGACAGACGGGTTCCGGTACCACAGCCCGGCGAAAGGTGCGCCAGATTTTGGCTGGTATCCAATCCCTGGGCGTATGGCCGGAGCAAGGCCGTCTTTTGGAAGATGCACCCGACCTGCGCGCTTTGACGGTTCAGCAACATATGATCGTCTACCGTCTCAGCGAATCTGACGGATGTGTCTACATTCTGCGTCTCTGGGCACCCGGACAAAACCGCCAGCCCTTGACCTGACTTCATTCCCCCCGCAACACCGCAAGCGCCGCCGGATAGCGGCGGGAAGCCGGGATGGTGCGGCTGTCGGAGAGGGTGAGGCTGTAATCGCCGGAACCATCCGGCAGCACCGCCCGCACATGGGCCGGGTTCACCAGCCAGGATCGATGCGGCCGCACCAAGCCATAGGGCGACAGGTCGGCCAGCACCTGGGTCAGGGTGGCCCGCATCAGCAGCGCCCGGCCATCGGCCAACATGAACTCCGCATAGTTGCCCGCCGACCGCACGGCAAGAATATCGGCCACTGGCACCCGCCACAGCCGCGCACCATCGCGGATATCAAACTGAGCGGGAGCCGTTGAAACTGACTTTTCATTCGTGACCGGTGACGGCTTATCAGCTTCTTTTTCTGACGACACCCGCCCCAAACCCGTTGCGACGAAGATTACCGCGAAGACAATATAGGTGATGGCGTCCTTACGGAACTCATAGAGCATCACGTCGGGTGACAGCCGGAAATGATAGGAAAGCCCGAACAGCCAGGAACAGAGTTCCCGCAAACCAGCCATCCCCAGCACATGCAGGGCGGAAAACAACAGCAAGGCCAGCAGATGCGCCAGTGCCTGCCGTCCCCAGGGCGCTGAAAGCGGCACCCGCGCCAGGGCCAGGGCCGGCAGCACACTGGTGGCCAGGATCATGATGCCGCTGCTGCCTTCCAGCATGGCGACAAACCACCAGGAAAGCGGTTTGCCCGCCCATTCCCGTTCCTGCAACGCCGTCATCACATTGAAGCTGTTGGAAAGCAGGATCAGCAGGGTCAGCAGCAGATAGGGGCGGGGGCGAAACGGGTTGCCGCCCATCCCCCACGGGGTGCCGCCCGTCCCTTCCGTCACCGGCGCGGTGCCCGTTGTCCCGCCGGCATTGCCGGCAGGGGTGGTGCTGCGCCAGTCAAGGCCATCGGCAACCACACCAGACCCTTGCGATGACCATGGCAACCGCACCTTCACCCGCCCCCGTTCCTGATGGCCCCCCCACCCGGCTGGATTTCCTGGATTGGGTCCGGGTGGGGGCCTTCGGTCTGTTGATCTTCTACCATATCGGCATGTTCTATGTGAGCTGGGACTGGCTCGCCAAAAGCGACCATGCCAGCCCCTGGGCCGAACCGCTGATGATGCTGTCCAGCCCCTGGCGGTTGACCTTGCTGTTTCTGGTCTCCGGCATCGCCACCCGTTTCATGGCGGACCGATTGCCGCCGGGAAGGCTGCTCCGGTCACGCCTGGCGCGGCTGGGCATTCCGCTGCTGTTCGGGATGGCCGTGGTGGTGCCACCGCAATCCTATGTCGAGGTGGTGGAGAAGATCGCCTATCCCGGCAGCTATTGGGAATTTTGGGGTCAATATCTGAGCTTTTATCAGGGGTTCTGCCGGGATGGCGACTGCCTGATCCTGCCCACCTGGAACCATCTGTGGTTCGTGGCCTATTTACTGGTCTACACGCTGATCCTCTGCGCCATTATTCATCTTAACCGTGACTGGTCACGATTAAAGCCGACATTGCGCTGGACGGAGGGGCCGGCGCTGTTGGTCACCCCGTGGGTAGTGCTGGCCGGGCTGCGCGTGGGTCTGGCTCCCAATTTTCCGGTAACCCATGCGCTGGTGGATGATTGGTATAATCACGCCCTGTCATTATCTGCCTTCCTGTTCGGCTTCGCCATCGCCCGGCGGATGGCCGTATGGAACAATGCGCAAAGGCTGCGCTGGCCATCCTTGATCATGGGTTTGGTCGCCTATGGCGCCTTGCAGATTTATTACGCCGCCTATGCGACGGAAGAACCACCGGAAGCCCTGCGAATTGCCATGCGCTGCGTCTATGCAGGCCAGCAATGGGGTTTCATCCTGGCCATTCTGGGCTTTGCCCGGCTGCATCTTAATCGGCCTGCGCCTTTTCTCCCCTATTTGTCACGCGGGGTGTTTCCCTTCTACATCCTGCACCAGACCGTGATCGTCTGTGCGGGGCATGCCTTGAAAGGACTCAATCTTTTCGGCGGGTTGGAGTTCACCCTGTTGCTTATCATCACCATTGCCGCCTGTTGGGGCGGGTATGAGATCATCCGGCGCACGGGCATCCTGCGCCCCCTGTTCGGTCTGCCTTATGCAAAAGGTTAGGTTCGGCTAAGCAAATCTTTACCTGTGGGGCCCCAGACTGTTCCAGACAAGGGGTCGTAAGACCCATCCTGGCATGGGGTTTCATCTTGGGTTTGGCAGCAATGGCGCAGAGAACGGAAACGGCCTTGGCCGACCTGCCGGATAGCCGGCTGCGCCATTTGGTGGAGTATTGGCGCGCGCGACGCGGCGACCGCATCGCCCCGCCGCGTGCCGCGCTGGACCCGGTGGATATACCAGCCCTTCTGCCTTGGCTTGCCATTCTAGATGTGACCGATCACGGTTTTTATACAAGGTTGGCCGGCACAGGGCTGGAAGGTATCTGCGGGCGCCCCCTGACCGGCCTGCATCTGACGGATCAGTCGGGTCACCCACTGGAAATCACCCTGCTATCCTGGCTGCACCATGCCTGCAGCCAGCGGGCTCCGATGGCTGTGCAAGCGACCCTGGCCGGGCGCAAGGCCCGGCTGGTGATGCAGGGGGTGATGCTGCCCCTGTCCACGGATGGACAGGCGATCGATAAGCTGATCTGTGGCTGTGTCAGTGCGGGTGGAACCGTCCCCACGGGTCGCAGCCGCCGACTGGAAGTCGGCAGCCCCACATTGCTGGAATTCAGCGCCCGCCGTCTGGAGGTTTGAAGCGGGCCCGTCTGCGGTGCTAGGTTGGCGACTTTCCGCCCCGGTATCCGACGGACATAGACCCCAAGTGCGCCAGACCAGCCAAGCCGAC
>Ga0066602_10000982_pt1 | contig 20625 bp, 18 predicted proteins | sample Higcelweek5metaG_FD_59481 | JGI IMG/M metagenome (GOLD analysis project Ga0066602, IMG submission 59481) | Freshwater pond sediment microbial communities from the University of Edinburgh, under environmental carbon perturbations - High... | ecosystem: Environmental > Aquatic > Freshwater > Pond...
CATATCGGTTTAGGAGGTAACCCTTGATTAATATAGGTATTGTAAGAAGATTTGACTTGAAGATCGGAGGAGGTAAGCGTTTTTGGCCACCAGTCGCAGTCAAGTTTTTTACAACGGTTTGTAGATAAGGCGTACTGAACAGTAGCATCTATCTGGAGAGGCCAGCTGGCCTTTAGTCTATTTTCGATAACACCGGCAATTTCGGGCATCTCGGCTGACGAATCGGCTTCTCTCTCCAAAAGAGAGGCGAGAGTGGTAACCGCGTTTTGGTCCTCTTCTTTAATATTGGCTTCGGAAATGATTTCTATGTATCTGTTTTCCAAACGGCTAATGATGGCTGAAGTAGTTGCTTTTGGATCAAAGTCATAAGTGTCCGGAAAAAGTCGGCCTTCTTTATCTTGGGTTTTTGACATAAATTCCGTTACCGAAAAGGCTTTCTCTTCGACATTTTTAAAGGAGTTGTCGAAAATCTTGGCTATTTCCTGACGACGAAGTCCTTCGGGAATGGTGACTCTTACCGACTTGATACTGGCGTGAGTCAGACTTTTGGCAATATCAGTAAGGCTCATGTTTGGAGAAAGCCTGAAGAACCCGGCTTGGACTTTACTGCCAATACCCATAACCACAACTGTTATTTTGAAAGCAGCTCTTGATCTTATCAACTTGTTTGCACTTAGTTCCTGACCGATGCGGTCTATACTCCACCCGGACTTTATTTCAAATTCAGTGGCAGGCAAAGACTTGTACGTTACCGGTCTTGTGGCAAGAAAGAACCAAGCAAAAAAAGCTATGAAAATGAATGTGAGGGCGATAAAAAGACGTTTGAACATTGATTAAACTTCGCTTAGAAGAGCGCGTCTGTATGTCTTAGTTTTAGGATTAAAGATGAAAATGCGGCCACATTTACAGGTTATCTGATTGCAACCTTTAACTTTTTCAGAAGGAATACTTTCTCCTTCCGAAAGAGGGGTTCCGCAGCCAACACACGAACCCTTTGAGAGGAGCCAAGCTTGAACGGGGGCAATAATATTCTTGAACATAGATTGATTATATATGATGAAGAAAATAGCTAGAGAGAGTCTAGGTATTCTTCCAAGATAAGGGCGGCGGCGGTTTGGTGTTCGGCCTTTTTTCTCCTTGCCAGTGTTTTGCCGGTGTCTTTAAGAATGGTTTTGGCCGACCGGGAAGAGAGATCTTCGGAAAACAGAATAATTTCACCGGGGAATATCTTTCCAAGTTCCTCTTTTAGCTTAGCGGAGTACTCAACTAAAACTCCATAACTTGGAACGCCGATAACTATTTTGTCCGGATGATTTTTGGCAATAAATGGAGTTAGTTTCCCGATTAGTTTGTCCAGTTTGGATTCAAAAATCGTGGCAAGTGGCTGTGACAGTATTCCTTCATAAGAGATGGCGAGACCGGTATGGGCGGTGCCGAGGTCGAGACAAAGAATTGTTTCCATATTAGTTTTCGATTAAAGATGCTTCTACCACAAGACGTTTGAGAGTAGTTCCGGGAGGAACACAAGTAACAACTTTTATTGTTTTAGCGTTGTAATTTTGTTTTAATACCCAAAGTTCGCTGGGTTTCACTTCGATGATTCCGGTAACCCGGTAAGTGTACTCCTTGGTATTGTATTTAACAAAAATGTCCGAACCCGGTTTTATTTTTGGCAGGGTGGAAAAAACAGTAGTGTACTTTTTGGGATCAAAAAATTGAGGCAGGGTAGAGTGACCAAAGATAACGGCGGAGCCAAGCTGTCCCGGAAGTGCAGTTTGGGGGTACTGAACTAAGTGTTTAGTTAAGTCTTCATCAAAAAGACTAACTTGTAAGTCGGTCAAACCGAGTGTGGGAATAGAAATATAGTAGAACTCGGGAATGTCGGTGTCTTCATTTTGATGAGACTTGAAAAGGTCATTTTGGGCATTTCCCGGAAACCAACTGCTTGCTTTGGTGTAGTCAAGATCACCAAGAATCTTTGGTTCTTGATCACTGTTGGCTTTTGATTCGTAGTAAACAGGAGAGAGTAACCCCTGATTGACAGAGAAAAGCTTGAAGTCTTTTATTTGATAACTGACAACAGGGTAAGCAACTGCACCAAGTATTCCCAGTCCAAGAGCCGAGATCAGAGTGGGTATTGTTTTTAAATAAATAGGAATTTTTTTTCCGGGGTGAGGGTTTTTAGCCGTCGCCTTTTTGTAACCGTAGAGCATATTAGTTTCCCTTTAGCTCAAATTTGATGTTTCTTAGAGGAATATAGTTGGTGAAGATGGGAATATTGGGGGTAATTCTGACCGTAAGATGTTGAAATCCTTGGATGGTGGCAAACAGGGGACGGATTTTTGAGAGAGGTTTGCCTTTGATAAACCCACGATACTTTTCTTCTTCAATTATGGGGAAGAGACTGGTATCGACATTTACTTTTGCTTCGTAATAATTCCCTTTCTTTACCGGTGCTTCAAGATTTATTGAAGTATTGCCCGGAAATATTTCCGATCCGGCGGGAATTTTTTCCGCCAACTGAGTAGAAACCAGTTGATAAAGATCCGTGTCGGAAAAGACAAGTGTGTCTACGGATCCTTCAAGATCAAGATTTAAGGTGGTGGCTTCTTCGCCAACATTTTTATCAAAACTTTTCTTGGTATAAGTAAGGTCAGATAGAACCAAAGACCGGTATCCGGGAGTCTGTGTTTGAGTGGAGCTTTCAATCTGCGATTTTATTTTGTCACCGGCTGTCTTTATAAGTTTGTCCTGATCTTCCTTTGACACGGCACGGACTGCCCGTGAAGTACCACCGGAAAAATCTGTATCGGCAACAGCGTAGGCAACGTTTTTTGAGTAGTTATCGACAGAAAAGATAGAGTTTTTTGAAAGATTGTAGTCTGCACCAATCTTAATAGCATTCACTTTTACACCGGTAGCCTTACCGTAGGTTTCTGTACCACTTATTAAGTCTGCACTTTTCGAGGCAATGGTGATGGCCTCCGAGATGACGAAAGTATATTTACCATTCTCCGAAACAATACTTGCTCCCGCTTTAAGAATTATTGGAACAGTCGATTTATTAGCAATGGTGATGGCACCCGTGGCTTTGTCACCTACTGTGGCTTCGCCTGTGGTGGTAGCTTGTTCTTTGGCGGATCCGGTGACTGTCTTTTTTGTTGCCAAAAGTGTGGGGGTGCCCGATACAGAACTTTCGGCAATGGAAATCACGAACTGCCCTGTGACTTTTTGAGGATTAAAGGCAATTAAAATGGTTGCCTGACCAAGGAAGAGATAGGAAACAAAACCTAAAATTAACAGCAAAGGGATAGCAAGCAGATAAACCCACGATATTTTTCTTCCTTTAAAATTAGGAAGTTTTATTTTTGGAAGAGCAGGAAAGGACAAGGCAATTTTAGGAAAGGGAAGAGTTTTTTTGACGACAACCGGTTCTTCTTCCTGAGAAATAGCGTATTCGGGCTCTTCCGGTTCCGGAGCTTGTTCCAAAACCGGAGCTTCCGGAGCTTTTTCTATGGTAGATGGAGCTTCCGATTCTTCATAAGTAAAACCTAACTCGGAAATGGATGCCGGAGACTCTTCGGGAACATAAATATTTGTCTCTTCTTGGGGAAGACTTTCCTCGTGAAGCTCTTCTTTTATCTGCCCCGATAGATAAGCAACCGCTTCCGTTCCTCCGGTAAGAGCAATCGCCTTGACACTAAAGTCGATGGGAAGGACTTCTACTTTGGGCATGTGCTGGAAAGGAAGTCTTTCTTGCCAAGGATGTGACGTAATGCGCTGTTCTTCTTCCTCTAGAGCTCCGCCGTTTGTGAGAATAAAACGGGCAGGAAGTTTTTCTTTGCCAATAACCGTCAGGCCTTCTTCTACGTCTTGAGCCAGATCATCGGATCTAGCGGCTTCTTCCGATGAGGTTATCTCACCTTTTTCAATAATGGAGACAACTACTTTGGTGGTGTAGATCTCAAGAAGAATTGCCGTAGGAGGAATACCTTCCAGTTTCTTCATGTAATGGGCAATGGCGGAGTTTATAGGAACCATACCAATAGGATTCAATCCGAGTTCTTTAACGAGCCGGCTTACCAGTTTAGTTTTGGAAGAATGAATTTTGCCGTCATCTATCCATGAATCGGGAAGACCAAAAATAACTTTTCTTGGTTCGGACTTAATGACTTTGACTGCCTGTTCGAGAGACGCATCTACTCCATTGATGAGCGAGTCTTCGTCTGCCCAAGACTCGAACGACCCGACATTAATAACCGAAGGAATTCCTCCGGACACTCCCCAAAGAGCGGTTTTTATCAAAGACTCGTGAATTTCGATTGCCAAAAAATAATCCGGTTCTTGAGATTTTGATTTGTTTCCAAATAGATTTACTAGGTTCATTTTGGCAGCCGTCAAACAAACTGCAAATAGAGGCGACGTGTTCCGGCACCCAGAGACTCCTGTTTGACTACCTTTATCTTAGCAAGTTCTTGAGTGTTCGTCACATGAGGTCCTCCACAGATTTCTTTAGAAAAAGGATTTTGTTTACTTCCTACGGAGTAAACACTAACAACATCGGGGTACTTTTGACCAAAGAAAGCCAGTGCGCCTTCTTCGACGGCTTTGGTTTTAGGCATTTCTTCTCTTATTACCGGAAGTTTTTCAGAGATTTTTTTGTTTATTATTGCTTCAACCGATTGAAGCTCTTCATCGGAAAGTTTTTCCGGATGAGAAAAATCGAACCTTAGTCTATCGGCGGTGATGTTTGACCCTTTTTGACTAACATGTGCCCCCAGTACTTGGCGCAGGGCAGCGTGAAGCAAATGAGTAGCCGTGTGATATGCGGTAACTGTTTTTGAGTGATCGGCCAGTCCGCCTTTAAATACATTAGCTGAAGCGGCACGACTGAGTTCTTTGTGTTTATCGAACTCGACTTGAAATTGTTTGGTGTCAACCGAACGGTTCATCTGTGACAAAATTTCGGTAGTGATTTCCAAAGGAAAGCCGTAGTTTTGATAAAGATCAAATGCATCTTTACCGTCAACATTAGGGTTTTTTTGGAGTTCTGTAAGTCCTCTATCCAGTGAGGCACTAAATTTTTTAATTTCGGTTTTTATGGTTTCGTGAAGAACCGGAGTGTCTCTTAAAATATTGAAGTAAGTCGGTGAGTAAAGTTCCATTACTTTGGTGCTAAGCTGAGCCAGACTTTCATGGGTCTCAAGACTTGATGTAAGGAAATAGAGTTTGACGGCGGCACGACGCAAAAGTCTTCTTAAAACATAACCCTGAGCTTTATTGGTTGGAAAGACGCCGTCTTTAATTAGAAAAGTGGCTGCGGTTAGATGGTCGGCAATAACTCTCATCGAAGATTGATTTTCCTTATCGGTGTAGGATTTCCCGGAAATTTTTTCAATTTCTTGGATAAGGGGATAGAGACTGCTAATTTTGTAGATGTCCGGATCGGAGTTTGTGGCTGCTTCCAGACGGGTTAGTCCTCCGCCAAAATCGATATTTTTGTGGGGCAACTCAGAAAGAGTACCGTCTTCACTTTTAAGATACTGCATAAAAACCGAGTTACCGATTTCTAAGAAACGTCCGCATCCGCAGTTGGGATGACATGTACTTTTTTTAAAAGGAGAGTTTTCGTGAAGTTTTAAACTTTCACCAAAATCAAAAAAGACTTCCGAGTCCGGACCACCGGGTTCTCCTGAGGGCATATTTTCCGGAGTGCCGGAACGGGACCACCAGTTTTTTTCGGTGGGGTAGGCAAAAATGCGTTCACCTTCTTTGGCGTTGATGCCAACTTTCTTAAATAAATCTTGCCAAATTTTTATTGCTTCAGTATCTTTATCAACTCCGGAACCTCCTTCAAAAACGGTGACGTATAGCTTTTTGGGGTCAAGCCCGAGACCTTCCGATCTATTGGTAAGAAAAGTAAAAAGCCATTCAAGTTGTTTGTCTTTGAAGTAGTCTCCCAGAGACCAGTTTCCCAACATCTCAAAAAATGTGGTGTGACAATTATCGCCAATATTATCAATGTCTACTGAGCGAAAACATTTTTGAGAATCGACAAGCCGGTTACCAAGAGGATGTCTTTGACCTAAAAGATAGGGCATCATTGGCTGCATACCGGCAGAGGTAAAAAGAGTAGTAGCGTCTCCTTCGGGAACAAGGGACGCGGAGGGAATAATGACGTGTCCTCTCTTTTCCATGAAAGCGAGATATTTTTGGCGGATGTCGTTGATGGTCATTTGAATACAGATTATAGCAAGCTTATAATGGCAATGCGATTATAAGCGTAGCTATAAGAGGAAGCGCAGAAAGATATTTCGATAATGAAATATTATCGAAAAGATGACGAGCAAGCTCTTATAACCCATGATGATGCAAAAAAAATACCTCTTATTGAAAGAGGTATTTTGTTCAAAAATGTTTAACTGACGTACTCGGCGAAGTCTTCTTCGTTGAGCGCATAAAAGCCGAGGCGGGTGATAATTCCTCGTCTTACCTGATCTTCAAAGGCGTCGAACTCGTCTTGGGAAAACAGATGGACGGCATTTTGGAAAAGCCCACGATCATAATGACCCATGAGTTTTTCTCCCGGTTGGAGTTGAGCAGCGAGTTCACCGTATAAATTCCCAAGGGTGGTTAACTTTCGACCTTTTTGCGGAAGTAACTGGGGGGGGTTGAAATAATAACCCATTTTTTTCTCCTTTTAGATGAATTGGGGTTACAAGTGGTTATATAGTGCAACCTCTTGGAATTACCTAGTGAATATTCCACCGAGAACAAATAGACAAAGGGTGACTATTCCGAGAATAATCTGACCGGTTATCGCCTTTTTCTCCTTTATCTCCAGACTGTCAAAAAACTCTTGGGTGAGAACAAAGGGAGTAGTTATTACTAACTTGTCTCCGATCCAAACGATAAGACAAACGAATGAAATTACGCCAAACATTAAAAGGACTAGTGAAATTGCTGTCATTGGCCTCCTGTCAAGATTAAAGGTGCGAGATTTGATCTTGCGATATGTTACAGCCGATCGAGGTAAAAGTCAACTATAGGGTATTATCTGGCCTTGTCGGGTGAACCATCGGGGGAGGAGGTGGCGGTGTTTCGAAGTCGTATGTGGTGTGGTGAGGAGTTTCCAGAGGCTCAATTAGGGGAGTTAGGGGCGTGCTTGGTTTATTTTCTTTGAGAGGAAAGAGATTTTCCGGAACTTTTTTATACTTGTCGGGAATGGCATCAAGAACTTCTTTGACAACTTTTCTACCCTCTTCGGTTCCAAAAAGTAAGGCGGCAATTACACCTATTGTTGCCCCCATAGCAAAAGAGGAAAAGTGGTGGTCGATATTGTTTTTAACGGGATTCATTGTCTTCTAAATTTACCGGTGGAGTGGGTTTGTCGCGACCAAGAAGATTTTGAACCATCTCAACAATTTTGCCTGATTGACGGAAACCTTCGATGATGGCGAAAAGACCAACTGCCGGCTGGGAAAGTTTCTCAAGAGTTTCGTCGGCGGTGTCTAGGGTACGGTTGACTCTTACAAGAGAGCTTTTCATTTCTTTTAGTACCATTACCAGCTCAACACCAATAATGACGGCAACGACGGTGAGAACCGAGATGGATATTAAAGGAATTATTTGGGGCAAATTCATATATCCATGATAGCAAATTTTTCACTGGCCGGTTAGTTGGAGATGATGGTTATGGGTATTTTTACGCTTTGAGATCTTCCAAAACGGTTGGTTGTTTTTATATTTAGTGTCGTTTCACCAACCGGAAGATTGAGATTGATTTGAAAAGCACCATTTTGGTCCGGTTTTATGACATTGTCGTTGTTTATTGTTACCAAACTGTCTGTTGAAGTAGATCCTTGGATATTAACAGGTGAAGCAAGAACAGCGCCGCTTTGCGGTTTGGCAATGTCTAAAGGTGGCGGTGTAAGAATGGCGCGGAACTGGAAACCAAGATAAACGACAAAAATGACAACACCAAGAATTACCGGAAGTAATTGTGATGAAATTTGGGGAAGTTTAAATTTTTCCGGTTTGTGCTTTATGGAGTTATTCTTTGTGTCTGGACTTTTGTAGTCTCTTCTGAAAATAGCGATTAGTTCTTCCGGATTGACACCAAGATTTTGCGATAGATTGCGGATAAAACCTTTGGCAAATGTCTCGGACGGAAGAAGATCGTATTTATCCGCCTCAAGAGCCTCTATATATTTTCCATCAATCTTAGTGGCGAGTGAGAGTTCCTCAATCGAGATATTTTTTTTGTTTCTTTCCGAGTGAAGTAGTTGACCGACTGTTTTCATAACAGTTATTCTTCAGACTCTTCGTTTTGGGGCAGAAACTCATCAAAACTGTTAACCATAATTTCACGCGGTTTATTTCCTTCCGCGTGGGCAAGAATACCGGCATTCTCCAGCTGATCCAGGATTCTCGCAGCTCGGGCATAACCGACTTCCAGACGGCGTTGGAGAAGTGAGGCGGAACCTTTCCCTTCGGCGATACAGAGTCTGGCAGCTTCTTCAAATTTTTCGTCTACATTACCCATGTCTTGACCGCCGGTACCAATTCTTCCCTGAGTATTGTTTTTGGTGATCGAGTCGTCTTGTTTGACCTCGATTCCCATGCTGTGGATAAACCTTAGAAGATCGGCTATTTCTCTTTCGGAGACAAAAGCTCCCTGAATACGTTTTGGTTTGGCAACATCGGGAGGAATGAAAAGCATGTCTCCTTTTCCAAGTAGTTTTTCAGCTCCGGGAGAGTCAATAATGACACGGGAATCAATCATGGAAGTAACCTGAAAAGCGATACGGGCAGGAATGTTTGCCTTAATAAGACCCGTTAAAACATTTACCGATGGACGTTGAGTGGCAAGAACAAGATGAATACCGGTGGCGCGAGCCATCTGCGCCAAACGGACGATGCGACTTTCAACTTCGCCGGCATTTTTGCTCATCATGATGTCGGCAATTTCATCGATGATAATGATGATGTAGGGCATTGATTGAAAACCTTTATTTTCGTTGTAACCGGCGATGTTTTTGACACCAACTTCCTGAAAGGTCCGATAACGTTTTTCCATTTCCGCAACAGCCCACCCTAAAGCGTTTACAACTTTGTCTACGTCGACGATAACCGGCGTTAGAAGATGAGGAATATCGTTGTATGGAGTCAGTTCAACGCGTTTTGGATCGACCATGATGAACTTAACTTCTTCCGGAGAAGCGCGGAACAAGAGTGAAGCGATAAAAGCATTTATCAAGACAGATTTTCCCGAACCGGTAGTACCGGCTATTAGAATGTGGGGCATTTTGGCGATATCGACAACACAGGCAGTACCGGAAACATCCAGTCCCAAAGAGACCATTGTTTTTGATTTGCTACCTTGCATTGCGGGTGAACTGAGCATGTCTCTTAAAGACACGAACTCAAGAGAGCGGTTAGGAATTTCTATACCGACCAGATCCCGTCCGGGAATAGGAGCTTCGATACGGATCTGACCTTGGGGGGCGGATAGAGCAAGAGCCAAGTCGGATTGAAGAGCGTTGATCTTGCTTAGTTTGGTACCCATGGCAATGGTAAGAGCATACTGGGTAACTGCCGGACCTTTGTGAACTTCGGAAACATGGGCCTGAATACCGAAAGAATCAAGCGTGTTTTGGATAATATCAATATTTTTATTGATGTCACCACGGTCGGCTTTACCCAGTTTTTGATCGGAAAGCAGAGTGATCGGCGGATACTGCCAGATGGTGGCGGTTGCTCCTTCAAGCATTGGTTTGGGAGGTAAAGGACTGACCGGTTGGGTTTTTACCTTTGCTTCCTGATGAAGGATGGGTGGTAAGGAAGGAGTATCGTCCCCTCCGGTAATTTTTACCGAACTTGGTTTATTGACAAAGATAGTACCGTTTCCCTTGCTAAGAGATTTAAGTCTTCCTCCGGCACTGCCAACTTTTTGAGCACCTTCCTGAATGAAAACAATAAGATCTTCAATCGAAGTTTCAAAAAGAATAAATAGCCCTATTGCTGTTCCGATGATGAAAAAAAGAATCGCGCCGGGTGTAGAGATGAGTGACACTATAGACTCGTTTATTCCGGAGCCAATGCTTCCGGATTTGGTTAAACCACTTAAAGAAATCATGGTGACGACGCTGCCTAAAAGTACATGAGCTGAGGCGATAGCCAACTTGACGTGAGTTAAAAGAAGACCACCAACAATAAAAATGAAAGGAATAAAAATCAACGGCCAACCAAGAAGGTCGCTCCCGACTTGGTTAATCTTTGTTAAGTAAACTCCCTGTTGGGAAAAAGAAATAGCGATTAAACCACCTATTCCCATAATGGCAACAGCCATGACAGAGTTCATGGTATCTTTTTTGAGATTTAGCTTATATGGTTTTGAGCGGCGTCCTTTTTTGCGAGCCATAATTAATCTAAGTATAACTTAAGCTGCGAAAAATTAAACCTCGAGGAGGATAGCAATCACTAGAGGCCGGCGCTGAGTATGATCAAAGGCAAATTTTTCCAGTTGTCCTTCAATCTTTTTTCTAATAAATCCCCAGTCCGTGGCTTGACCTTTTAGATCCTTAAGACATGCATAAACATGCTTTCTGGCATCGTTTATGAGTTCTTGTGATTCTTTTTGATAAACAAAACCACGGGAGATGATCTCGATATCACCGGTGATTTGAGAGTTGTCGCGACGCAGAGGAACAATGGCAAGAAGTATGCCATCTTCGGACATGACCTGACGGTCACGGAGAACAACAGTGCCAACATCACCAATACCCAGCCCATCGACGTAAACGTTTCTTGTTTCGATTTTTGGACCCTCCTTGACAACGCCTTTTTCCAAAATAATCGATTGACCATCTGAAAGAACAAAGACTTTATTGGGGTCAAAGTTCATTTCTTTTGCCAAGTCTTTGTAGATCATCATGTGGCGGAGGTTGCCACCAATCGGGATGATGTTTTTCGGCTTGACTAAGCGGGCGAGAAGAATCATGTCACCACGATAACCGTGACCGGAGACGTGGAGATTTTCGGAAGTACCGGAGTACTTAACATCGATTCCCCTCTTATAAAGAGTGTCGAGTAGATCGAAAATATCACCTTCATTTCCGGGGATAGCGTCGGAGCTTATTACCACTTTGTCACCTTTTTTTAGCTTTATCTGGGTGTGTTCATCATTCGCCAGTCTATGCATAGCCGAACCAACCTGACCTTGAGAACCGGAAACAATAACGCTAACTTGGTTTGCCGGAAGACTGCTTACCTGTTGACTCTTGATGAAAATGCCTTTGGGGATTTTGATAAATCCATTTTTTGAGGCGGCTTCAACATTTTGCTCTACCGACCGCCCTATGATGGCAACACGGCGGTGATACTTGGCTGATGCATCTATTGCCATCTGAATACGGGAGATTGACGAGGACATGGTGGTAAAAATCATCTTACCTTCGGTGGTTCTAACTTCACTATCTATCGCATCAAGAAGGGATCGTTCCGAAGGACAGAAACCGTTTTTTTCGACACGGAGACAGTCCGTAAGCATTAAGTCGACACCGTTGTTTCCGGCGACGGCCATGGCTCCCATGTCCGGAGGAAGATTATCAATCGGAGTAAGGTCAAATTTAAAGTCAGCACCATGATAAACGGTTCCCGCCGGTGTTTTTATCAAAACATGGAAACAGTTAGGAACCGAGTGGGTAATGTGAATGAACTCCAGATGAAAAGGTCCTAGATCCAACTTGCCTTCAACCGGAGTCATTTTATTGGTAATACCAAACTCACGGACTTTGATCTCGGCAATGGCAATTGCCAGTTTACTACCAAAAACTTCGATACCTTTGAGACGGGGAAGGATGTAGGGCAGACCACCAACGTGATCTTGGTGAGCGTGTGTGAGAACAATGCCGTGAAGCTTTTTGTCGCTATGCTCGAGATAACCAATATCCGGAATAACCGCGTCAACGCCTAAGGCATCGTCTTTAGGGAAACCCATACCGCAGTCGACCACAATTTGGTCATGTCCATATTCGTAGACATACATGTTCTTGGTGACATCACCGACGCCCCCAAGAGGAATAATTTTTAAAGGAATTCTATTAAAATCCATATTTATATATTTAATTACTAAACCGATCAATACAGAAACACTGTTTGAACGCGCCACAAAAAAGGTGGCTTAACTTAATTCATTTTACACTTACTAAGGAAATTGTTTGGGAACCAAAACTGCAATAAATCTCGGGCCGTTGTAACTTAACTTAGTCAAAGTCTAAACTCAATATAGGATATTATACCACGTTCTCAAAATGACGGTTTACAATGATGAGAAAAAGAGTAAACTGTTTTCTTGAATGAAGAAAAATGACATAGAAACAAATGGTCCGGAAGAGCCTCATGGAAGAAGGCGGGAGAGAGTCGTAAGGATATTCAATTTATCGGAGGACGTCTGGCCTTTTATTGAGGCAATTGGTGACGAAAAAGCAAGACTTTTGGAGATTGAGGAGAACATGAACTTGGCAGATAGGGATCTATATTCGATGGCCGAAGAGTTTGAGTTTACTTTTATCGCACCCAAGAAACTTAATCCCCTTTTTGTAGAGTATTTTAAGAAGCTGTGTCTGGTGCGGGAGATGGAGATACTGGTACCCCAAAAACACTCCGGAATTATCTGCGAGGATATTCTCTCCGATAAAGCAATTATGAAGAGACTTTTGGAGATGGGAAGAGAGTACAAAAGATTGTCTCTTGTTTCCTACTCCACCACTCCTTATTTTCTAAACTTAGTCAAAAAACTGCGCGATAAAGGAATAGAGGTGCGGACACCGGAAGCACCCGAAGAGTCGGATGCTTGGACGGTGAACTTTTACGGAAGTAAGTCGGGAATTAGACAGCTGACACAGATAAATGGAGCAATAAGGGCGGATCTAAAAATGCCGGAGGGAGTGGTGAGTTCCGGAGTACTGGATACGGCCAGAATTGCGGCAAATAAATACATTAAGGAAGGTGGGGTGGTCGTTAAAACGAATAAAGGACACTCCGGATTGGGAGTTTTGATTTTCCGGGCCGGAGATCTACCTAAAAGATTCGATCAGTGTGAAGAAAAATTAATCAAAATATTAAAGAAAGACAATTATTGGGAAAAGTTCCCCATCGTGGTTGAGTCTTTGGTGGTTCCCAACCAAAGAATCGGAGGAGGGTTCCCAAATGCAGAGTTTGTGATTAAAAAAGATGGAGAAGTAAGACTGCTTTATTTCTGCGGAATGAGGGTAAGCGAAAAGGGAATTTTTGGAGGAGTGGAGATAAGTGAGAAATCTCTTCCCGGAAGGGTGGCCTCGAGAATTATCGACATTGGATATCTGATTGGCGAACAGTACGCAGATGATGGTTACCGGGGATACTTTGATGTTGACTATATTATTGGGAAAAATGGTGCACTTTATGTAAACGAGTCGAATGTAAGAGTAACCGGAGGAACACATGTGTATCAGGCAGCAATAGAGTTGGTGGGACGGGATTTTATGGGAAAAGTCTATGTGCTGTCAAACAATATGTTTCCCATTCCCGGAAAGAAAAAGTACTCCTTTAAGGAGTTATTGGAATTAATGAAACCTTTATTGTTTAGTAGGAAGAAGAAAGAAGGGTTGGTTATTGTCTCTTCAAATTTATTGGCAATGGGTAAGTTGGCATATATTATTTTTGGGAAGAATAAAAAGAGGGCGGTAAGGATAGAAGAAGAGATGAAAAGACTATTGAGCAAGTAAGACTACCATTTGGGGAGAAATGGCTTGATGTTTTCCGGATTGAGAGCAATGGACTTGGCTTGGCCGGTAACTATAAGCAAGGCTACTTTACGGACAATACCTTCAATGGTGCGGTTTAGAGTACGGATACCAGCGTCATATCCAAGGGGGCGGATGATGCTTGGCCAGAGGGCAGGGTCGATGGTGATTAATGCAGGATCGACTCCGGCAGCTTCCAAGGCTTTGGGGAACAAATATTTTTGGGCAATCTGAGTTTTTTCGTCATCAGAATAGGAAGGCATTTGAATCGGTTCAAGACGGTCCATGACGGCGGTCGCTAAGTTTCCCGTGTTGTTGGCTGTAGCGATAAACATAACCTCTGATAGATCAACCGGATAATCGATAAAGTGGTCAAGGAAACGGTTGTTTTGAGTTGGATCAAGAAGTTCTACCAAGACACCCATAATATCGGCTCTGGCTCCTTCCGTAACACGGTCAATCTCATCAAGAAGAATGATGGGGTTTTTGACTCCGGAGTCACAGAGGGCTCTGACTACATAGCCCGGAGCGGCTTCAAGGTGAAGGCGGGACTCTCCGCGGAGATCTTTGGCAGATCCCAAACCTCCAAAAGGAATACGGGCAATGGGTCTCCCTAAGGCTTCGGAAAGAGCATAAGCAAAAGTAGTTTTTCCGGTTCCGACAAGACCAACAAGACAGATTATTGGGGCTCTGGCTACACCTAAGTTTCTCGCTGTGCGGAGTTTGAGAACGGACATGTACTCAAGGATACGTTCCTTGACATCGTTCATACCGTAATGATTTTTGTCTAGAACATCTTTAATGGTGGCAAGATCTATCGGCCGTTCAACACGTTTTGCCCAAGGAACTTTGGCAACCCAGTCGACATAGTGATTTAGTTTTTCGTATTCTTCGGAAAAATATCCCTGACCGGATAGTCTCTCCAGACGGGCAATCATTTCGAGAGTGTTTTCTTTTAGGTCGGGCGGAGTTTCAACAGCTTCAATTTTTTGACGAAGTGCGTCAAGAGACGATGGTGTTTTTGGAGCTTGGGCAGAAGGATCCATAGATTCATTATAAGAGCTTGCTCGTCAACTTTCCAATAACAATCAGTTATTGGAATATTTTTCCTGCGCTTCCTCTTATATTCGCTCATAACTTCGTTATGATGCTTGAATATAAAAACAAAACGCCCCAACGTTTGTCGGAGCGTTTCTCGCTAAGGCCTAGGGTTATTCTACATTATCTACTGTCTCTAAAACTACGGAAGTTTGGGCGTCCGCCGCCTCTTTGGCCGCCACGGTCTCCGCCAAATCTTGGTCTATCTCCGCCACCCATTGGAGGACGTTCGGCTCTTATGGGAGCCTCACCTTCCTTGAGCATGGTTAGATTGACACGACCCATGGAGTCGACTTCGTAACATCTGACTTCGACTTTGTCACCGATCTTCATTGCTTTGAAAACTTCCGGCTGGACTTGAGAAACATGAACTAGTCCATCTTTACCTGGCAGAATATTTACAAAAGCTCCAAAGGCTTCTATTCTGGCAACCGTACCTTGATAGGTCTTACCTACTTCGGCTTCGGCGACTATGGATTCGATATAGCTTAGGGCACTTTCGACTTTTGTCTGGTCTGAACCTGTGACAGTAACTGTTCCGTCGTCTTCAATATTGACTTCAACCAAGAAGTCGTCTTGAATTTGATGAATGACCTTGCCACCGCCACCAATAACGTCACCAATTTTGCTGACAGGAACTTTGGTAGAAACTATCTTGGGAGCGTACTGAGAAATTTTTTCTCTAGGAGAGGCAATTTCTTTGGTCATGATATCAAGAATTTTCAGTCTGGCCCGTTTGGCTTGCTCAACTGCTTGGATCAAGACCGAAGCCTTGATACCGGTGACTTTAACATCCATCTGAAGAGCGGTAATACCATCGACCGTTCCGGCTACTTTAAAGTCCATATCACCCAAGTGATCTTCTAGTCCGCAAATATCGGTAAGAGTAACAAATTTGTCACCTTCTGTTATTAAACCCATGGCTGTTCCGGCGACCGGCTTCTTGATTGGAACACCGGCGTCCATCAAAGATAGTGTGGAACCACAGATGGAGGCTTGGGAAGTAGAGCCGTTTGAAGACATAACTTCGGAAACGACACGAATAGCATAGGGAAAAATATTTTGGTCGGGAAGAACAGGGATCAGAGCTCTTTCGGCCAAAGCACCATGACCAACTTCACGACGACCGGTACCCGGACGTCCAACTTCACCGGCAGCGTAGCCGGGCATGTTGTAGTGATGCATGTAGCGTTTGGTGGACTCGCCTTTCATACCGTCAATCAGCTGTTCTCTTGCGGGTGAGGCTAGAGTAACAACAGACAAGACGTGAGTCAGACCGCGTTGGAAGAAAGCCGAGCCGTGAGTACGGGGAAGAACACCAACTTCGATGTTGATTGGACGAATTTCTTCGACATCACGACCATCGGGACGTTGTTTTTTCTCTAAAATATTCTTTCTTGCCAGATCACGGAGCATGTGGTCGGCAGTTTCGGCAATGTGACTGGGATTTGATTCGGGATGTTTGAGACAGATAGCAGCAACAACTTCCGCAAACTGGATGCCGGTTTTGGTGGCTTCGTTTTTGAGAAGCTCTTCCAGATTACCAACTTCTTCTTTGACGAATTTTGCGATTTCCGGATCAACTTCGACCGGAGTAATGGTGCGTTTGGCTTTACCGTTGGCTTTGGCAAATTTATCGATGCCGTCGGCAACAATATCAACGAATTCCTGAGCGTAAGCTAGAGCGCCGGTCATTTTTTCCTCACTGACCTCGTTGGCTCCCGCTTCGACCATACAGATTCCGCCTTTGGGGCCGGAAACTATAAGATCAAGAGGAGAAATGGATTTTTGCTCTGCATTTGGATTAACAAGGTACTCGCCCTCAGGAGACATACCGATGCGGACAGCTCCGACGGGGCCTGCCCAAGGATAGTCGGAAAGAGAAACAGCGGCGGAAGCGGCGATGATAGCCAAGATTTCCGGCTCTTCAACTCCATCTATGGAAAGAGGAGAGGCAAGAAGCTGAACTTCGTTTCTTGAGGCTTGGTCAAAAAGAGGTCTTATTGAGCGGTCGATAACACGACCGGTAAGGATTTCTCCCTCTGAAGGTCTGCCTTCACGTTTTATGAAACGGCTGGAACTTATTACTCCACCTGCGTAAAGCTTTTCCTGATAATCGATTGACAGAGGAAAATAATCAATGCCTTCTTTGATGCGCTTTGTAGCGACTACGGAAGCGATGACGATGGTGTCACCGCAACGGACGGTAACGGAACCTGAGGCCTGAGCGCCGAAACGGCCGGTCTCGATTGTAATTGTTTTACCATTGAGGACAATGGTGGTTTGAGGATGTGACATCCTGAGTCCTTTCTTTTTCGCGCCACCCTTTCTTGAGAAGAAAACAGAAAATACCCAAGGGGTCTCCTTGGACGGATATGCTCTATTTACTCCTCAAGCTTATTTAGCCGAGTCGCGCAACTGACTGTTAATTTTAAGAGACTTGGTAACTTCAAGATAATCTTTGGAATTGGATTTAAGAAGGTAGTTTAAAAGACGGCGTCTCTTGGAGATGATCTTTAGAAGACCACGGCGGGAGTGGTTGTCTTTTTTGTGGATTTTTAAGTGACCGGTAAGTTCTTCGATTTGTGCGGTGAGAAGAGCAATTTGCACGCGGGGAGAACCGGTGTCTTTATCACTGGCGGCGAAGGACTTGATAATGTCTATTTTTGTTTCTGATTTAAGAGCCATACGGTCTTGTATTGTAGCAGAAGTATGCCAATTTGTCAGTAGTTAGCCTTAAGCCATAAAAAGAGGAGCCTTTCGGCTCCTCAAGTTCTACTTCATCAATCCGGTCGCGTCCCAGAAAAATCCGAGATCACCGACGTCTTCCACATACACAGCGACATAACCCTTATTACCCATCGTTGCTTTACCAAAAATTACTTCAACTCCGGTTTCGACCGAAGTGGACATTATGGCCGGGATTTTGGAAAATTCCCAGTTTCCCCGGAAGCAAAGTGTCTTTCCATCAACGAGGAGATATTTCTCGCAGCCGGTGAAGTCGCCGAATGGATCGATGCGTATCTCGTGACCAATAGTAGTGTGGATGGGTGATATCCGAACAACTAATACTAGGCACAGGGCAGAAACGATGATTAGGACCACCAACAGGCTAATCAATAGGGCATTATTCATTTTGACCTCTCTTTCGTGAAGGGGGTTAGAATTTTAGGTGCAAAGTTGAGAACAATGGAACTGCCTGAATATAGCACAAATAGGCACTTTTGTCAAGCTATAGGGTATTAGATGGGCTCGGGTTGGTATCCCATGTCTTCCATCCTTTTTGTCTCATCGGGCGTCAAAAGAGCAACCTTGTCTGTTGTTTTCCCTGATATCGGATCAATAGCTGAGACATATGAACCGTCCGGTTTTTTGAACCTAAAAAGAAGAGTGGCTTCATTTTCTTGAGAAATTTCGTATTTTTCTGTCATAAGTTGATTTTAATTTATGATGCATCCTGATTGTCACCTACACGGAAGATTTTGGGTTTGTTCCAGTCCGAAGGAATAGGCACATTTTCTTCTTCAGGGAGGGGAATGGTATCTTCCTGGGGGGTGGCGGGAGCCTCAAAGAAAGGAGCCTCGGAGATGTGTGGCTGACGGATTTGAGCTCGGGGAGGACGGGCTCCGGAACGCATAAGGAAGGCGATTGAGGAAAAAGTATCGGCCGTCACATGACTGTCTGTGAGGCTGTCTGTGGATTCATATATATGAGTCATAAGATTTTGGGCAACGGGGGGACTAAGACGGAGTTTGAGCTCTTCCAAGAGTACAGCAACCAGCTCGGAGTATGAGCCTATGTTTTTATGGTAGAGATTTCCGGTAAAAGCGGCAGGACGAAGCGAGTTACCAAGGCTAATAATACTGGCATTATCAAGGAAGTTTTTTTCGTCGGCGTAGATCTTGCCGAGTTCTTCCAGCGAAGAAACCCCAAGGGTAATGACCAGATCGGCAGAAGCACCGGAGTAAGAGTACTTAACTCCGCCAATATCAGGGACGGGAGAACCGGCTTTTGGCTTAACCAAAAGATAGAATTTACCGTCGTCACGGACGTCATAGTCAACTTTATCCAGATCATCTTCTTTGTAGTCAAACGAGATAATTAAGTTCCGGCTGCCAATAGTGTCGGCAATCTCGGAAATACCCTCGATCTGTTCACCAATATGAACATCACTTCCACAACCAATTTGAGATATTTTTCCGGCTTCTTTAAGGGCGAGGTGGAGACTGATTCCGGCAGCCAATAAATCTTTTCCCGGATCGGGAGGAAGAATAATAATAATGGACTTGGCAGATTCTATTAAGTTTTTTGTGCCTATTTCCGGTGTTTTTTCTTCCATTTTTAGTTTTCTATTGTTGTGGCCGTCATTATATCACCGACCGCAAATTCGATGTTTGGAGATAAAACAAGACCGCATTCCTGATCTTTTTTAGCTTCCAAAACATCCTCTTTACCAACTTTTAGAGAAGTTACTTTTGAGTCTTTTACCGTGTCGCCAATTTTGAATTTACCGGAGGTGATGCTACAACCATAAACTATGGTGCCACCGAAGTTAAAAACTTTGAGGATTTTGGCTTCTCCGACGGTAATTATTTTGGGAGCAGCCTGAGAAGTCTTTTTTTCCTGAAGTTCTTTGAGATAGTCAAAAAGCTGATAAATGATGTGAAAGTTAGTGAATTTAACGTGCTCTATCTCAGCCATGCGGGCAACGGGTGAGGGAATCTTGACATTAAAACCTAAAATCTCGGCTTTGGTGGCTATTGCCGTTTCGATATCGGAGTCGGATACCTGACCAACCGAACTTGACACGATGTTGGCTTTGTCTTTGATCGTTTCGGAGATAGCTTCGAGAGATCCCTGAACATCTGCTTTGAGAATAATTGTGGGTATTTCTTCACTAATCACGTCGGAAGCGCCGAAACTGCTTTTTTTTGATTTATCTTCACAGGGCTCACTGGTTATGATGTCACCGACGTTTGGAACCTCGGCAAAACCAATTACCTGAAATGGAGTAGACGGGGTGGCTTTGGAAAGTGATTTGCCGGAAAAGTCGGTCATGGAACGGATCTTGCCAAAATCATTCTTTCCATCAAAAAGTGTGTCATTTTTATCAAAAGTACCACTTTTTACCAAAAGGGTGGCGAGGGGTCCTTTTTGAGGATGCATCGAAGACTCGATGACTAGAGCTGTGGCAGGACAGTCGTTTGAGTTATCTTTTAGCTCTTCCAGTTCCGCCAGAAGAAGAATAATTTCCAGTAAATTATCGACGCCTTCCCCTGTTTTGGCAGAGATATTGACGATGGGTACATTTCCACCATAACCCTCGACAAAGACTCCCTCGTTTGCCAGATCGGTTTTGACACGTTCCGGACTGACTCCCGCAAGATCAGTTTTATTGACAGCGACGACGAAAGGAATACCGGCAGATTTGATATGTTCTATTGACTCTTTTGTTTGGGGCATGACCGAGTCGTCGGCGGCAACGATGAGAATAGCAACATCGGCGGCTTGACCACCACGACGGCGCATGGCCGAAAAAGCGGCGTGACCGGGAGTGTCAATGAAAGTAATTTTCTTTCCCTGATGTTCGATCTGGTATGCACCGATAGCCTGAGTAATACCACCAATCTCACCGGAGGCGACGGAGGCGTGTCTAATTCTGTCCAGAAGAGACGTTTTTCCATGATCTACATGTCCTAAAATAGTAACCACCGGAGGCCTGGTGGCAGTTGTTGCTTCG
>Ga0066602_10000983_pt1 | contig 20614 bp, 9 predicted proteins | sample Higcelweek5metaG_FD_59481 | JGI IMG/M metagenome (GOLD analysis project Ga0066602, IMG submission 59481) | Freshwater pond sediment microbial communities from the University of Edinburgh, under environmental carbon perturbations - High... | ecosystem: Environmental > Aquatic > Freshwater > Pond...
AAGGACAATCAGGCCACCTTCGACTCAAGGCTGGCCTGCAAAACAGCCAGTAGATGCTGCGCTAAAGCCGGTTGCTGGCGGCTTAGGTTATTGGCTAGTTGCAACAACTCATTTTCCTGCTGCTCAGACAATACAGAGGCCGTGTCACTGCCGCTGGACTCCGTTGCACCGGATGAGGCTGTAGCCGCACTAGCAGTATCACCAAAAAGCGCCGTGGCAACGTCCGAAATCACATCAGAAATGGCATCAGCCAAGGCCGCTCCAGTATCTGAGCTATCAGCCGAGCCACTGGTCACTAGGATGTCTTCAACGGCACTAGCAGTATCGGCACCTGTGTCTGTACTTTGCGTAAGAGCGGTGTCCGCCGCAGTAGTAGCCGCCACACTGGCCGCTGCGACCACTGCCGCCGTGCCGCTCACCGCGCTGGTGTCAGTTGTGCTGGTGCTATCACTGGTAGTGGCGACTGTTGTGGTGCGCGGCGTGGCTAAGGTTGAGCTAATGCCTAACTCTTCAGCTAACTGACGCGCAGCCTCAAGCCGACGCTGGCCACTAGCACCCTTTTGCCCAACCAAGGGATCTTCCCGCCAGTCGTAGGCTGTCCCCAGCCCTCCGGCAACCAGATTATCGAAATCAATACCATGGTTAGAGCCCGTACCGGGGTACAACTCATAGGGGCGATAACCCACCCCAGCAGCGTCCATTTGCTCGCCAAGACCAGCAAGATCCGTCAGCGGAATGTCAAATTCATGAGTAAACTTAAGAATATTTGCGACATTAAAATTGGAAGACGTCAAAAGTTCGCCACTTTCATTGAAATAGCGAACCACAGCAGGCACGCCTTGATCGTTGAGATCAATTCCAATACGTCCAGAGACAAAATCAGCCTTTGCTGGCGTAACCTTAGCTACGGTATCAGTAGCTAAAGAGGCCGTCGCATTTTCTAGCAGTGCCGAGAACTCACTGGCAGAGCCTTCATCCGCAGTCTGAGCAAGAGCTGATGAGCTTGTGGTTACCGCAATACTCTTGGTGCTATTTAAGGTTTCGATCATGCTATGGCCTCTTTAAGCAGATAATCCGTGTACCAAACCGAAGACTTACTACAAGCAAATCCAAAATATTGGCTTGACAACAGCCCAATGCAATAAAAAGGCCATAAAGACCACTTTATCATCAGTGTAAAGTTATACCTCGCTTTGAAAGGCCTGCAACCTTTACCCAACTAGGCCATGGGGCAAACGCCCAGCCAGCCTCATTGTTTATTAAGCAATAAAGCATACCTAGCCAGCTTTTTAAGGGTTGCTCAGAGAAAGCTAAAACCACTTGCTCACCCTGCGAGCCTTTAAAAACTAGACGTACAGCGCTCTCCAAACGACTGACATCAATCTCCATGACCAGCCACTCAGAATGAATGGCTCGCTCAGGAGCCTCTCCAGAAGCTGAATGCTCTACGGGCACAAAGGGTACCGCTGCTTTAGAGGCTGCTTGCTCTTGCGCAGGCGCTAAAGTAGCCTGCTCTGGCTTTTCTGTAAGCTTGGGAGTTAACCAATCCAACAGAATCGGCAGCAATTTTTTTAAAACTCGCCAAGTCAGCCATACCTGTGCAACTTCGCCTTGAGCTGAAGCAACGCTCAGACAAAGGCGATCCTCCACAGTAATATAGCGTGTTGTAAAGCGCTGTATATTCATACAAATAAATTAAGCCTTCGAGGTAACAGGCAAATCCGAAGGCCTAACCATGCTTACCAAGCTTTGAATATTCTGCATAGACAATAGCTGACAATAAGCTATAGCTAGTGCTCCAGACTGCATCAATTTTTGTAATACTTCAGCAGGCAATTTCCCCAAAGCGGCTTCATCAATACGATAAATACCCTCCAGACGAAATCGATTTTCCTTGCTTGCTAACGTCAGTGGCCAAGGTTGAATCAGTTGATAACTGTCCAGTTGGGCAAATAGTTGTATCGATTTTTGGGTTTCCCTTGCAAGCCGCACAGCAAGATCGCGCTTTTGTGCTGTGGCCTTAGAAAGCTCGGTATCCTCACCAAAAAATGGCGCTACCCCCGGAGCATTATCCACAATACTCTGTTCGTAAACGCACAATGCTAGCTGAGCTTCTGAAAGTTTGGCTAACCGAAATGGGTAGCAGCGGTAAAGTGCTGGAATATACCCCGTTAGCCAACGCCCCTCTGGCGATACTAACTGGTTTTTACCAGACTGCACCCCCAATAAGGCCACAGGCACAAATTGTCCCTCTTGCTTGACAAGGGCAATGGGCAAGCTCAAAGCAGCCTTAGTCAACTCAACAGCACCTAGTGCCGCCACGCTATCCTGTGCGGCAAAAAGGTAGCCTTGTTGCGGCTTCCAACCTTTAGATTGATGCTGAGCCTTTGAAAGAACTTGAATACCAGACACAAACACACTCCAAAACCCAAGATATCTGATTTTTAAGGATGCCATAAAAGCGGCATCTACAGCAGATTGGCAAAATAAAAAGCCCGGTGCATATGCACCGGGCCGCCGTCATAAACAACTAGGCGTTATACAACAACATCAAGCTGGGTAGAGGCTACGGTTGCCAAGGCAGCCAGATCTGTCAAGTCGTAAGTACCTACCAGCTTCACAACCAAGTCGGTATTTTCAAACGTTGACTCTGAAGTACCAGCCTCAGACTCTGCGAAGATATAGGTATTGCCTTGATAAGCAAAGACCACATTATCTTGCGTTGCAGAACTGGCCACGGTGTTCAATGCAGCTGCCAAGGAACCCGCACTCGCTAAGCTACCGCTAAATACCTCAAAGAGAGCCTGTGTTGCCTCAACGTCTGGAGCACCCTCTTCCGAGCTGTAGGTCGTGGAGACCACGAAGCCTGCAGCATCCTCGCCTTCGCCGTCAAACTCAACGGCAGCGGCATTAATCACTACATCTTTATCTTTAAAGTCAAAGTTAGCAAAGCTGAAGACATCTGAGTCCTCTGCAAAGCTATCAGTCGCCTCATCCAATACCAAGTTCAGGCCAGTGATGGTATCCATCTTAATCAGGCTTGGGCTGCCGGCAACCGAGTTAATCTCAATGAAGTTACGCGCATCGCCAAGGGTGATGGTTTCCTTCAAATCGAAGTCAGCAATATAGGCAAACTCGCCACCTGTCATGCCGCTGGCATTAACCGTGGTTAGAGTGCCGCCATAGTAATCGCCTTCACTATCGACATAGGAGTTCTCGACATAAGCCCAACCCTCGCCACTAATGGACAGAGTAGTAAAGCCTTCGCCCATGCCCTCATAGTCATCATCAATAGGATCACTACCATGGGCATAAATATCGATGTAAGCATAACCAGCATCGCTACTGTTCAGAGCAATCGAGGCAATGTCGAGATCTGATTCATTAACACCCATCTCAACCCAAACATCTTGGCCTACCGCAGCCGCGTCAAGCGTGATGGCGGCTGCTTTAGCAAAGATATCTAGCCATGTACCACCACCCTCACCATCATCAGCAGACATCACCAAGACATTTAGGTTATCAGCCAAGGCATTGTAATCACCACTGGCCGCCTCATCGTCATAGCCCACTGCTGTTGCATCAAGATCTGCGTTACTAGTAGCAAATTTAGTCAATACCAACAGTTGTTCCTCAACAGCGTTTTCAACCACAACATCTGAGTCATCAAAATGCAACTCATCAAATGCGGTTAACTCTGCTGCATCAACAATAAAGTCATCCTCATCGTTGGCAAAGTGTAGAATCTCAAAGTTCTGCAGGGCTTGCAGACGTACATAAGTGCCCGCAGAGAGATAATTAATATCTCCATCTTCAAGTTCTACTGTTGCGTAGAAGGTGTCAGTACCCTCTCCACCATCAATGTCATCGCCGTCAATTAGCAGACGTTCACCGAACAACATCACGGTGTCATCACCCGCACCGGTACTGACGGTGGCAGTGGCTGTAGCCGCTGCATCATCAGGGGTCATATCGGTTTCAACCAAGATCAGGTCGTTACCACCAGCCGTGGTGATGTTAATGGCATCCACATCGGCAAAGTCATAGCCGAAGGGCAATACGATCAGATCGGCATTGCCGGTAGAGACCAAATTCGTCAAGCCAATCAGGCCGTTAGCACCGAAGATAGCCGCATTGTCCAGATCCAGTGTAATACTGGTCAGGTCAACCAAACTTGGCTCACCAGCACCCTCAACCCACAGGGTGCCCAGCTCTGTAACAGCCTCTTCACCCAGATATTGGGCCAGCACATCAGTCAGAAGATAGGCAGGAATAAAGTCATTCTCAAACTGCCACAGGCTCAGCTCAGGCTCCAAAGCCTCGCCCGCATTCACTGTGCCGCTAACGGTCAAGGACTCAAAGCCTACCTGACTTCCGGCAATACTCAGGAAAGCCGACGTATCGTCCAGCACTACCGCGCCAGAAGTTACACCCGTCAGATATTCCAGCTCAGTATGAGCAGTGCCACCGTTCAGGGTAATCAGTTGATCATCAATGTTTTCGATGTCAGTGAACTGGCCATCCAGGCTGACTTCTGTCGAGCCCACAAAGAAGCTGGCATCAATAACGCTGTGATCAGCCCAAGCAGTGGCAATAGCGGTTTGGAAGTCTGTTGCAGCAGTCCCCAGCGTTAAAAGAGCGGCATCAGTAGCGTTATCCAAGATACCTAAATCAGCAAAAAGCTCATCTAAAAATGCATCAATGGCCCCTGTAGAACTATCAAGAGCCGCAGTCTGCATTGCGGCCAAATCACCAGCTCCACCACTATAAGCAGTCGTAATTGCAGTTAAGACAGTGTCTTTGAGACTCTCATCTACCTGAAGACGGTTAATGGCTTCCTGCAATGTGGCATAATCGCCAGAGTTTGAGCCTGTAGTTACTACTGCATCAATTGCGGCAGCCAGTAACCCTGCCTCTATATTCGCATCATCGTAAGCGTCGTAAGCCGCATTATACGCCTCATATGCTGAGAGTACAGCATCATGAGCAGCTAAGAAATCAACCCGCTCACCTGTAACGGCATCTAACTGGGCCTCTGTTTGCGAACCAACGGAATCAATATAATCCGAACCCGTGATATCAATCAACTCTACACCTGATACGCTGCCTACTAAGGAGGTGTTGTAATCTTCTGTAGCACGCAGAATAAAGCGGTCTGAGTTACCACCAGCACCAATAATTACATCCGCAGCATGCAGAGTACTAGAAGGCTCAGAGTCTGTGCCAAAGGGGTTAGCTGTAAAGATATCGTTGGCGGAGGTGCCGTCGAAAACACCGTCTACGTCGGTATTTTGGGTCAGCTGAGCATCAACGCCTACAGGTACCGAGTTATCCTCTAGGGTAACAACAGCCTTAATAGCAGTGTCGCTATCCAAACTCAGGGTGATGGTTTCATCCCCTTCCTCCAGATGGTCAGCGGCAAAGCTCAAAGTAACATTGCCTTTACCATTGGCTCCAACAGTAAAGAAGCCTGACAGGTTACCTGCAGAAAGGTCATTAGCGCTGATACCTGTAACGGTATAAGCCACCTGTGTACCTGCCGCAACGCCGGGCGCATCCAGTGTAAAAGTTACACTGTTCACCTGACCAAGATCATCCACTTCAGAGACAGTGGCTTTGTTGGCACTGATAGTATAGCTAGGTAATGCTGTGCTATCTATGACGCGCCCTGAAGCTGTCAGGGTTGTGGCTGCTCCACCCAAGGTTGCATCCACATCGGCAACCAGTGTGTAGCTCTCTGGGAATTCAGTAACACCGTCCAGATAGGGTTCTATCGTGAAGGTTGTAGTGGTGGAACCCTGTGCAATTTCGGTGGTGTAAGTGGTTTTTACAACATCCGTCGGGGAAATGCCTGGAGTCGTTGCACCTGACAACAGCGTGAACTCAACTACAGTATCTTGGCGAACGGCCTCAGAGGCTGTCACAGTAAAGGTGCGATGATACCCCTCAGTCACACCATTATTGGCAGTGTTGGGATCACCTGCTTGAGACACAGCAGTCAAGGTATAGGTAATGGGCTTACCCGCAACATTGATTACCAGCGTCTCTGTGCTGGTAGCGGTACCGTCCGTTACGTTGTAGTCAACTTCCAGTGTCCGAGTATCGCCCGGCTCAACGGAAGTATAGGCAGCATTTGCTGGGTTGAAGGTGTAAGAGCCGTTTGCATTCAGAGTTAAGCCAGCAACCGACGTCGGCAAGCTGAAGGTTAGGGCATCGCCATCTGCATCAGTTGCTGTCAACTGACCAGAAGCCACTGTTGCGCCTTCTACCACATCCAATTCGCTGACGGCTGTGGTAATCACAGGTGCATGGTTGGTAGTGCTAGTGTCATTAACGGTAACGGTTTTAGTTACGGTATTGCCACCCAGCTCACCAATAATGGTCGCCGTCAGGTTTTCTGGGCCTTCCGTTGTTTTATCATTGGCCAGCGTTACGGTAAAAGTACCCGCGCCACTAGGGTTAGTCGTGAAAGTGCCCAGCAGGCTAGCCGCACCAGAGAGATCACCTACAGTTACACCACTCAGGTTGTAAGAGTAAGTAGTATTAGCAGCGGCATTGCTCAGTGTAAAGGTAACACTGCTACCTTCATCTACGGCCACAACACTTGAGGTCAGCGCTGGAGTACCAGCGGCGGCTGTAGCAAAGTTGAAAGAGGTGTTGTTAGAAACACCTACATAAGCATTGTTGGCTACGTCTTTAAAGGCAGTACCTGCGATATTGACGTAATAGTTTTTACCTGCCTGCAAGTCACTGGTGGGGTTAACAATAACCTGATTTCCAGAAATACTAACCTGTGTAGTATCACTTGCAGCGATAGTGCGCGTGTCAGTAGGGTCAGCGGCATTCACCAGCGTAATGTTGCCTGTGCTCGCTACAACAGTCTCAGAGAATGTCAGCGTCAGGCTATCGCCTACAGCAACATTGGTAGAATCGTCAGCTGGAGTGAAAGCACTCAATACAGGCGCAGTCGTATCCACTGCAGAAGTAGACTGTGTAAAGCCAGAAACAAGGTTGTTTGCTGCATCTTTCAGCAAACTACCACCCACGGCAGGGTTGTAATTAACGGTCAGATTACCTGTCAACGGTTGTGCAGCGGCACCTACGTTAATAATGACCTGAGAACCACTCACCTGAATGGATGCGATACTGAGGCTTGTAGCACCTTGCGATACGCTAAAGGCTGCTGTATTAAGAGCGCCAACCTGTAGGGCCTCATCAAAAGACAAGGTAATGGAGCTGGAGTTAGCGGCCGCAGACAATGCTGTCGGTGCTGTGTCGTCCACATTATCTTCGTATAGAACTACTTGAGCGGCTACGCTTTCGTTACCAGCAGCGTCGATCGCTTTGACACCTAGCGCAAAGCTGTTAGGAGTGGTTTCGTAGTCATTTGCTTCGGAGGCGGCACCCAGTGCAGTCAGGATGATGTTGCCATCTGAATCGATATCAAAGAAACCACTGGCATTGCCCGAACTGATCTCATAATCCACAACGTCCAGATTATCCGAGGCAGTCAGTGTGCCCAAAATAGCACCTGCAACCTGCCCTTCAAGGTAATGGACATTGGAAGCCAACACGATCGGAGCTTGGGCATCTTCAACAGTAGCACTGCTAATAGCAGCTACTTTGTTGCCTAAGGCATCTTGCAGAGCACTAGCACCAGCCGTCACAGGATTGTAGCTTACAGTGACGGGGCCTTCAGTACCACTAACTAGGGTCAGGGTCAGAGTATTGCCCGAAGCTTGTGCTGCAGAAACAGCGTAGCTAGTTCCACCTGCAGAAACGCTAAAGGCATTAGGAGGTAGATTAGCGCTAACAAGGGTTTCATCAAAAGTCAGTTGCAGAGTGGTGCCATTAACTGCTGCCTCAGTCAGAACCGGGGCACGATCATCCACGTCGGTCAGGCTCAGGGTGACAGTGGCCAGTTCGCTCTGATTACCAGCCAAATCAGTGGCTTGGATGCCTAGCTCAAAACCGTTAGGAAGGGTTTCAAAGTCATTACTAGCAGCACCTGCTGCGACACCTGCTGCAGTTAGGCTGATGTTGCCATTGGCAGAAATAGCAAAGAAGCCATTATCGTTGCCGGAAACAATTTCATAGCCAGTAACAGCAACGTTATCAGAACCTACTACAGTCCCGAGCACAGTGCCAACAGTGCTGTTTTCAGCATAGCTGAATGCAGCACCCGTAACGGTAGGCGCTTCTACGTCTGTCGTCACGATGTCCAAAATGGCAGTCACGGGATTGCCAGCAGCATCCTGAAGCAGATTGCCAGCCGCGGGCGGCGTGTAGGATACGCTGGCAATAGTGGCAGAAGGTGCACTCAATGTCAGGGTAACTTGGTCATTCGCTACCAAAACGCTGGAAATGCTGAGGCTGGCTCCGGCCTGATCTTTAACGATGAAGGCACCAACAGGCAAGGCCAAATCTTGCAGGACTTCACTGAAGGTCAAGGTGACGGTATTGGCAGTGGACTCTGCACCAAGCAGTGTAGGCGCAGCATCGTCGACGTCAGTCAGAGCCAAATCAACACCAACGGCAGCACTGGTGTTTCCAGCCGCATCCACGGCAGCAACGCCTAGGGTGAAGTTGTTAGAGCCTGTTTCAAAATCATTGGCGGCACTGCCTATCGCAGCACCAGCGGCGGTCAGGCTAATGTTACCTTCGTTATCGATGGCAAAGTAACCCGCCTCATTGCCAGAAACAATGCTGAAGCCCGTGACTTCAGTATCATCTGTGGCTTCTACCGTCAGCAGCGTTTCACCCACAACGCGGTTTTCAACATAAGAGATACCTTGGCCACTCACAACAACAGGAGCAGAGGTGTCTGTATCACCACCATCACCGATACTTCCGTCATTGTTCACCACAGCGCCGCTACCTTCAACAGCGGTTTGTCCCGCTGCCGGTACCTCAACGCCTAACACATCTTGTGCAAAATCACTGTAGGTTTTCTCAACGCCGGGCTCACCAAATAGAGGGTTGCCACCCAGCTCGTAGCTCATGGTGCTGGCACCCAAAACGGTTACCACAGCGCCATTGCTCAGCGTTAGCTGTAGCGTGTTATTAGCCACGATGGAGCTGACAATTTCCAGCCCCCCGATCAACTGGATGGTGTTGGCCCCTTCAACATCAGAGATGGTGATTTGAGCATTTACCTCAACAAGACTGGCAGAGAGGACATAAACATCATTGCCAGCACCTGAACCGACAATGCCACGCTGCACATTCAAAACGTCATTAGACATGGTGAACCCTTCTTTATTCAGTTAGTTTCCCTAAAACACAGCTCCGCTGCCGAGCATTTCAGCAGCGACCCAGAAGCAGGGGACGTAGCGCTAGCCAGATAACCCAGCCAGAACCTGAAGCAACAGCAGCCATACTCAGTGTCGGCCCAGGTAGCGTCAGACATATGACACTCCCAATCAGACTCCCCTAACCGATACGGTGCCGATCCGAATACAGGCTAGCTTTGCACGCCCGTACGCAAGTCTACTTTTTTCTTGCGAACAGACCCAAAGCCCCCATTTTTCAGTTTAACACTCTGAACGCTTAACATTGACATCCTCCCTGCCCTAAAGGACGGGGATTCCCACCACTGGACGGCCATGCCCGACCGCGAGAATATTCTTGGCCGCATTCACATCGCGGTCATGCCTGACACCACAGGCATTACACGTCCATTCTCTTATTCCAAGCCCTGCGCTACCTCTCGGCCTCGAACCGGGCAAACAGCCGCAATTCGAGCAGGTTTGGGTGGTGTACGCTTCATTAACCGCTTTAAAAACAATGCCTGCGCCATCGCATTTATATTCCAGCATTGTCCTCAGCATAGCTCATACCGCATTCAATACGGATTTAACCATCTTAGCTTTGGCTAACGAGAAGGATTTTACATTTCCTACAATAGAGTTCACCGGTACGCTTTACAAGCTGTCTGTCGTGTGCATTTCGGCGGTGCCCCTCTTGCAATAACAGTTAAATCCGCATCTACCTCTCTACCTCGAAACACTCCGCCTCTGCATTTTCTAGCTCGATTTTGCGGAGTGTCTAGCAATAGGTCGCAGGCTTACCTTTCTGCTACACCGGCAGCTACAGCCCAACACAGCAACGCAGATAAATCAAACAAAAAACATTGCAGATCACCGATAGCCTTACCTAGGTCAGATTTTAGCCTATCAACCTTGCCCAAGAATGGGGTTAGCTAGCGGCTGCCGCAGTTCGCACGGCATTGATTGCAATAGAAACCCTCGAGCTCATCGAGTTATTCGACTCAACCCGATGCTCCAGCCAGTGTGGGAACAAGACCAGCTGCCCTGCTCTGGGGGTTAAAGCGATATCGTTTTTACAATTTATGCCCTTACCGGGGAAGCTAGACATCAAAACACCAGGGCGAGGATCACGAAATACGATTGGCCCAGCCTCTTCAGGAACTTGTAAATAAAAGCACCCAGACAGCAAGCACCCGGGATGAAGATGCATAGTGTTATAGGCACCATAGTCGTGCATGTTCACCCAAGCTTCTAACGTAACACCCATTTTGGTCGTGGGCTGCATCTCTTTCATGGCCTGCTCAAAACACTGGGTAGCCGCTATTTTTAACGGCTCGAATTCTTTACGCGAAAATACAGTTAATGGGCTATTCCAGCCTCGGCGGTTGCTGCGCCCCTGAGGCTCAGGTTCCTGAGCGCGCCATAGATTTATTTCTTCTGTCCATAGAGGGAAATGTGAAGACAAGCTACCTAGGTCAAACATCCAAATTTGTGTAGGGAAAAGAACTTTTTTTTGCGATGTAAAATCCATATCCACCTCTTAGCGCTAAAATTTTTATTAGCAAAATTCACTGCTTAACCCTTATTAGCAACTAGACACTGGGATATTAACAATAGAGCTAAAAATGCTGTCTTGGCTAATAATCACTCATAAATAACTATTATCGAGCCCTAGCTTATAAAAAATCTAACAAGGCCAACTCCAGATCTTGTGCTGTAGCAAGAGCCTCTCGACGCAGAGGCTTACCATTTTTATTATGTGGAATCTCTCTAACAAAATAAACACCATACACCCAATATGTCCTTGTTAACTTATCTTTAAAGTTAGCCGCAAGCTCAGCAATCGCATCTGAGCGAGAGCAGCCTTCCTTAAGCACAACAAGTGCTACGAGCTTGTCCACACCATCTATCACATTTTTAAAGCAAAGCCCCTCTTCTACAGAAGAGCAAGCAGAAATAACATCATCAGCAACAGCAGCATTTAGCTTTACACCACCAATATTGAGCACATCATCTATCCTGCCTGTTATAAGAATCTCCCCTTCAGAATTAATAAATCCAATATCGCCTGAATAGTACCAGCCCCCTCTAAAGCAGCGAGCTGTTAGTTCAGCATTATTAATATAACCAGAAACAACAATACTATTAGAAACACCTATCAGCCCCTCCTGCCCTTGAGGAGCCTCATTAAACTGCTCGTCGACTATAATTACTTTATTACCCTCTAATATTTTACCAACACAACGACCATCCACCACTGGCTGATCAATAAGGTTACGAGCAATACCACCAACCTCTGTTCCACCGTAAAAATTATGTATACATTTAAAATTCCTCAATACTTTACTTATGAATGCAGATGAAAGAGTTGCACCTGCAATATGGGCTATTGGCAGATGTTGCTCTAAGAGCTTCCCAGAGTTTATTAATACATTAAATTGCTTTGGAGAACCAAAAACTTTTTGAACATTTTTTTCCACCCAAAAATTAGGATCACCGCCTAAAACCAACATTCCCTTTTGCTCAAGGGTTCGCATGTTATAGGATACCCAAGGCCCCGATAGGGCTGGGAATAGATTAGCAGTGACGACAGGAGAAAAATCGTGTGTCAGTGGAGCTTTCTTATTACGCAACCAATAATTCCCATAAGAAATCTCCATGAGCTTTGGTGATCCGGTTGTTCCAGAGCTACTGGCAATCATCCAAACATCTGAATCCTTAGCATTCCCTTTAATCAAATGCTTCCATTTCTTTATTAACTCTGGAGCTGCAGCAAACCAAGATGAATCAAAGCCAAGTCTTATAACTTGACCAGCGGCATCAACCAACTCTCTACCTACTGCAGTCTTTATTTTATTTGGATATATAATATGAGAAACCTTAACTACTGATTGATTACGAAGCCTAGGGTTAGCCTGAACCCAACTGGCACCGATCAAACCTACTGCCAGCAGAGCATAAATAGAGAAAACAGAGCTACGCGCCAAAACAGCGACGCAAGAGTCTTGAGTCACACCTCGTTCACACATATTTGCGGCAAAACTCACCACAGACAACCGAAGCTCTTTATAAGTAATATCACCAAATTTAGAAGAAATAGCTACCCTATCAGGAAAGGCTTCTGTAACGCGCAATATATCGATACTGATGTTTTTCATAAAATCTACGCACCCTTAAAGTAAGTATTGTGAATATGTAGGGATAGCGACCTATATATGGGGCATAGCCTAAAAGCAGCTTAACCCAAATCAAAACCCTAAAAAAGAGGCCCAGCAGAAAACTGCTGGGCCTCTCATTTAAAACCAACCGAACGATGATGATTTAACGAGGCTTTTACACCAAAGAGAAACCAAAGATACTAGCTATCTTCACCGTCACAGCAGTTTCCTTTGCACTTAGACAGCTTGAGATGCCAATACAGCAACATCTTCTAGATCATATTGACCAACCAGTTTCACCAGTAGATCGACATTCTCATAATCACCAGTGGTGATTAGACCGTTGTCTTCCTCAGCAAAGATATAAGTATCTTCACCATAAGCGAACACTACATTATCATCTGAGAGAGCAGCTACCGCATTCAAAGCATCTGCTAAGCTACCGGCACCTTCATAGGCGTAGGTAACAAAGTCATCCACACTTTCAAAATCAAAAACGAAGCTGAAAGTATCAGACCCATCCGCAAACTCACCATCTTCTTCGATCAACGTCAGGCCCTGAATGGTATCCACCAAATTCAAGGAAGGGCTACCAACCACAGAACCAATAGTGATGCCGTCTTCGGCAGCACCTACGATGATCGTTTCTTGCAGCTCGGTATTTGACTCGAAATGGAACACGCCACCCTCTCCCATGCCAGAAGCATCAACAAGGGTCAAGGTTCCACCATCAGTGTTATCGATATCAGCATGGCCATCGCCGAGGAGAGTCAGCGTTTCGAAGTTATCGCCAACATCCGAAGCATCAATGCTAATCTCAGCCTCAAACTCAACCTCACCCTCATCATCAAGGCCATCAAGCAAGGTTACAACAGCACTATTAAGATCTGAGCCTTCATCGTCACCAACCTCAACAAATACGTCATTGTAGAGAGCATCTACAGTGACGTTGGCAGAGGCGGCATATAGATACAGATCAGTACCCCATTCTTCGTCAGAGGCAAATACTGTGACGGAAATATCGCCCGCCTCGGCATTACTGCCATCTTCGTAACCTGCGGCATAAACAGTGAAATCGCCGTCTTCAGCATAGTTAGTCAAGACAATTTCCTGACCCACTACAGCATTGAGAACAGTGCTATCGGCATTATCAAAGTGCAACTCTTGGAAGTTGCTTAACTCTGCCGCATCAACCACTACTTCGCCAGAGCCAAAGCCATCTACGGAGTCATGCAGATCCAAGAAGTTGACGACTTCAAATCCCGTTAGGTTATTTTGCAAACGGACGTAAGTGCCAGCAGCTAATTCGCCGCCAAAAGCACCGGCATCAAAGGCAAAAATATCAAAGCCTTCACCGCCGTCTAGGCTGTCGCCTTCGACCAAAGAGCGCCACTGCAGCTCATCCGTTGGATTGCCCTCAAAATGAACCTGAGAGCTCAGCAGGGCAACAACGTCATCGCCAGCACCACTAGATACTGTTGCAGCGGCTGTTTTGGTTTCGATGTAAATAACATCATCACCACCGGCTGTCGTGATGCTGATAGGCGCATCACTTTCCCAGCCAAAAGGAGCCACAATCAGATTTTCATCACTGGTGGATACCAGTGTTGTCAAAGCGTTCAAATCTGTGGCAACGAACAGAGCGCCAGAAGTCAGGTTTAGGGTAATAGTCGTTAGAGAGTTATTCCCAATTGCATCTTCATCGTCTTCTTCAAGCAAGCCGACAATGGACAGGTCTTCGCTCTCATCTACACCGGCTACGATTACTGTACCCGAAATCTCAGTTCCGTAGCCCACCAGCTCATCATAGTACTCGACTGGAGTATCTGTGAGAGCAACATCACCCGTGATATTCAGCAGCTCCAAGTCATTTGCTTGGATACCTAAAATGGGCGACGTATTTTCCAATACCACTTCAGCAGTCAGTGCGCTGTCCTGATAGCTCAGCAAAGAGGCCGAATTAACAAAACCGAAGAACTCATCAGTCGTCGCAGCGGCCAAAGTAATAGTTTGGTTGCTGATTTCAACAATATCGGTTCCAGAACCGTCAATGGTGATGTCTGTCGAGCCTGCAAAGAAGGAGGCATCAATAACGGCTCTTCCTGCACTCAGCTGAGCATCTAGCAAAGCGTCTTCAGCTGCCGCTACCTGAGCTTCGGCAGTAGTCACCGCTGTAGTAGCAGTGGTCACCGCTGTCTCAGCAGTGGTCACCGCTGTCTCAGCAGTGGTCACCGCTGTAGTAGCAGTGGTCACCGCTGTCTCAGCAGTGGTCACCGCTGTAGTAGCAGTGGTCACCGCTGTAGTAGCAGTGGTCACCGCTGCAGTTAATGCAGCAGTAGCCGCACCCAGCAAATCATCAATGTAGGCGCCATCGTTATCAGTATCGTCGTCGGCCTGCGTTACTTCTGGAACGAGAACGACATCCAAAGCATCAATCACTGCTGCTTTGGTAGCCGAGTCAGCTACTACTCCATTAATGGCTGTCAAGAGGGCGTTATAAATAACCGCTTGATCCCCAGCATTTTCAGCTTCAGTCGCACCATCCACATAGGGGGCAGGGTCGGCAGTAACTGCAGCAGCGGCTAATGCAGCATTAATTAATGTTTGAGCCGTGGTGACAGCTTGTTGATTTGCTTGTGCATCAACCAGATCAGCCTCGGCATCAACCAGATCAGCCTCGGCATCAGCCAGAGTAGCCTCTGCATCGGCCAGATCAGCCTCTGCATCGGCCAGATCAGCCTCGGCATCAGCCAGAGTAGCCTCAACAGTGGTCAGAGCATCCTCAGCATCTACCAGATCCTCTTCTGCCTGATCAATTGCTTCTAGATCAGCCAACGTCAGCGTGGTGTCAATATTATCGGAGCCGGTAATATTGATCAGCTCGATATTTTGCACAGCACCTACTAGGGTGTTGTTGTGATCTGCGCTGGCCTTCAGATTGAAGGTATCGATGCCTTCCCCGCCATCAATGCTGTCTGTTTCGTTCAGCGTAGTCGCCGCATTACCGGAAACGTTATCCAGTGGGTTTGCTGTAAACGTATCGCCACCGGGAGTGCCGACGTATTCTGGAGAATCATCTTGGCCGGGTGTCAGGACGTAGGTTAGGCCAGATACGCTGTCTTGAATCACAACAGTGCTAGAGGTAGCTACAGATTCAAAACTGCTGTCTAGCAGCTCTACCTTGAAGCCCTCAAAGCCTTCCAGCTGGTTGTCAAGCAGAGGAGTCAAATCAAAGGTCACGCTTGTTGCGCCAGCAGGCAGTACAACAGAACCTGTGATCAGGCCAAAATCGGCCAGCGGGTTAACCGCAACCACACCCGTCGCTGTAGCACCTTGGATGCTGTAATTGAAGGTTTGGTCTTCTGAAGAAGCTACAGTGGTAGTCAGCGTAAAGGTTACAGCTGAACCTTCAGCAACACTGGCTGCACTCGGCGTCAGAGAAAACTCAACTTCAGGATCTTCTGGATCCACGGGATCTTCTGGGTCTACAGAACCATCGTCATTCACAATCGCAGAGCCACCGTCTACCGCTGGCTGGCCAGCATCCGGTACGGTTGTGCTCAGTACTTCTTCAACAAAGCTTTCGTAGTCCCACTCTACACCGGGGGTACCTGTCAGGGGATTGCCGCCGGTAATAAAGGTCATGGTGCTAGCACCCAGCACTGTCACTACGGCGCCGTTATTCAGGGTCAGCTGCAGAGTGTTGTTGGCTACGCGCGAGCCAACGATTTCCAGACCGCCGATCAGTTGAACGGTGTTAGCACCCTCAACATCAGAAATGGTGATAGTGGCGTTATCATCAATCAGGCTGGCGGCCAGTACATAGGTATCATCACCCGCGCCCGAACCGACGATGCCGCGTTGTACGTTTAAAGTATCATTGCTCATGGTTTTTTACCCTAATTTTATGGACAAAATCCACCGGCTCAGAAATAACGCTAAGCCGGTGGATGTGTTATGTAGCCATGTAAACCAGTTGCAGGTTAAACGAGAACGTTAACCGCAGCAGCGTCAGTCACACCCGTCAGCTCAATGCTGATCACCTGACCTTCCGCATCCAGACCCAAGTTGACGAACAGGCTGCCATCGATTTCATTAACCTGTACGCCAATGACGCCAGAATCAATTTCATCGCCTGCCAGATCAGCCAGGGTGTCACCATCGGCACCCAGAGCCTCCAGACCGGACAGATCCAGTACGTCGTTTTCTACATCAAAGCCATCAATGCTGTATTGACCTGTAGCCAGATCCTCTAGGCTGATGCTGTCAGCATCATCTGTTGCATCTGTAGTATCACCGCCTACCGCAGTGATTTCGTTGAGCTCAGGATCTTCTGGATCTGTAGGATCTTCTGGATCAACGCTACCGTCTTCAGCTTCTTTCAGTACGGCACCGTTCCAAGTGATAGCACCTAGACCTTCTTCTTCACCAACAGAGTTGGCGTTGATGTAGGTGATAGCGCCTTCGCCTTCAGTGGTGATGGTCAGGTTACCAGTACCGGATAGAACCAGCTTAGACAGGTCAACAACGATAGGCGTGGTGCCGTTGTTAACGATGTTCAGGGTGTGGTTTTGATCACCATCGAAACCGAAGGTATCGAAGTCAGCTACTTGGTCAGCAGTCAGCTCAACGTTGGAGAACGCCAGCAGGTTCTCAATGTTGGACAGAGTTGCGCCGCCCAGATTGATTGCACCGTAGGTAGTCAGAGTATCAACGCCATCGCCCAGGTCGATGGTATCGTTAACTACACGCAGACCAGCGACATTGTTTGCTACGTCATTGATCTGTACGCCTGCTTCAACAGCAGCATAAACGCCAGTGTTGTAGTTACCCAGCAGGGTTACTTCATCAGCGCCGTCGCCGGTAGTGATGTCGTTTTCACCGCGACCCAGCAGGATATCCAGCTCGGACTTGGCAGTCAGATCGCCTGCTTCCAGAGTCAGACCAGTGGTAGCAGTAACCAGAGTGGCGCTATCCAGAGCACGCAGGGTCAGGGTTTCAATGTTGGTGGTGGTGTTAGCAGCTTGGTAGCTGTCAACCATGGCATCAACAATGCTGTCATTCAGCTGGACAGTAGTTTCCTGAACGGTAGCGGTGTCGTTGGTCAGCTCAAGAATGCCGACGTTTTTGACGTTGGCCAAGTCACCAGCAGACACGACAGCGGAGTTGCGAACCTCTAACACGTCACCGTTGGCACCTGAGGCATTATTGGTGATGTTATCGACTGCACCACCGTCAATAACGTTGCCGCCATTGATGTTGGCATCCGACAGGATGAAGCGGTCATCAGTCGCAGAAGCGCCTTCTTCACCGTCATAGCTGAAGTGGCTATCAGCAGACAGTGTACGAGCGTCAATTACAACAGCAGACTCAGCAGAGGCACCGGCTGTATCAGCGGTGTTAGCGGTATCGTTGTTGCCATCGTTGTCATTGATGATGTTCAGCAGGTCCGAAGCATCATGGTTAGCGGTGATCAGAGCATCGGTCAGGGTCAGCTTGTAGCTGCTACCAGCACCCGCGTTAACAATGCGCAGGTTGTCGAAGCCAGAGACATTTGTCCACTCAGAAGCAGACAGAGCGATGGTGTCAGCAACTACGTCACCATCGATAACCAGCGTATCAACACCGCCGCCACCTGTTACGGTATCGGAGATAGTCAGGCCAGCACGGGTATCGTTCAGGTTATCGAAAATGACTGTGTCATCGCCGTTACCCATGTTGATTACCTGAGCGCCATTGACCGCATCAGAAGTGCTCACACGCACCACAACGTCACCGATAAACTCGGAGGCATCAACAACATCAGCAACAACGCGAACTTGACCGGCAGTCAGGCTCTTGTCTTGGATGAAGTTGTTATTGTCACCAGTTTCAGCACCAGTCAGATCGTAGCCGTAGATACCGCCAGTAGCTACATCAGCAGTGGAAACGTCCAAGTTCAGGAAGTTACCATCTTGGCCACCAGTCAGAGTGACGGTACCAGTGTGGGCAGCAACGTTAGCCAGCTCGACGGAGTTAGACTCAGTGTCGATGTCGTTGATAGTGATGCTTTCTACTGCGTTAGTATTCAACGTGAAGTTGAAGCGCAGATCAGTGTTACGACCTTCGTCGATGGTCACACCCACCAGATCATTCGCACCAGTAGCAGAAGCCAAGTTAGCAACTACAGTAGTGTCAAAGATGGCGTTGTTGGTGGTAGTGCTGTGCTGAATAGTCAAGGCTGCTGCCATTTCGGCAGTCAGGTTATTCAGGGTAGCAGTCCAGTCACCTGTGTCAGCAGAGGTAACACCGTTATTGCTGATGTTGCGAATGTTGACCAGCTCAGCGTCAGCGATGTTGTTGAAGTTCATCACAACATTGCTGGTCAGCTGAATATCGATGCTCTCGATTTCGCTAACGGTACCAGCAGTAACACCGCCGGTGTAGACAACCAAAGTGTCTTCGCCTTCACCACCGATGATGCTATCACCAGCTTCTACTAGGTCATTCAGGTAGAAGGTATCGTCTTGGGCTGAACCAGTGATGGTCACATCTTGCGGAACGCCGGAGGTGTCCGCTTTGCCAGTGGAAAGCAGGCCCGCTTGGATGTTCAGCGTGAAGGAAGCATCTGTCAGATCGCTGGCATCAATAGTGGCCAAACGACCGAAGCTATCTGCACTCAGGCCGCCCGTGTACAGCTCAGCCTCTGTCAGAGTAGCGGCACCTGGGTTAACGATATTGTTAGAAGCGGCCAAGGTTAGGTCAGTGTCACCAGTAATGGTGATGCTGCCATCAGTGCCAGTATCCATTGGCAGATCCAGCAGGCCAACAGTGTTAGCAGTGCCGGCACTGTTAATAGTCAGATGCTCGTAGCCTTGACTTTCCACACCCAGAGCCAAAACACCACCAGCAGTTTGCTGACCGATGTTCACAGCGCCCACTTGAACATTGCTCAGTTCGAGAGTGGAGGTATTTTCGCCGGCCAACGCACCCGCTACATAGCTGAACTCAATAACCCCAGCTTGGTTAGCGTTGCTGTTAGCAATCGACATCAAGCTCAGAGGGTTTTGAATATTTGCGATTTCAGCGTGATCAATAGACTCAGAAACACGAGCAATTTCTACAACGTCCACGCCGGTAGCATCTTGCAGATCCAGCGTATGGACAGCAGCTCCACCGGAGCCGGTAAATGCAACCTGAATAGTTTCAATGCCATTCAAGGTTGGGGTAATAACGACATCGCCATTATCGTTAGCGTTACCCAGAGTGGCGTTCAGGGTTGGATTGGTACCAGTACCTGTCAAAACGTCTTCGTCTTGCAGAGCATTGATACGGTCATTGCCACCGGGGGTGTACACCAAACCGGAATTGAAGACGTTTGCAGTAGAGACGTCTGTAGCATTGGTCAGGGTAAAGGCGTCATTGGTGGTGTCATCAGTCAGGTTCAGCACTACATTGGTAGTGGCAGAAGCATTACCGGCAGCATCAGTTGCAACCACACCCAAGGTGAAGGTATTGAAGCCTGTTTCAAAGTCATTCGAAGCTGCACCAGCAAAAGCGCCGGCTTCAGTCAGGGTGATGACGCCAGTTTCGCTATCAATGGCAAAATAGCCATCAGTATTGCCGCTAACAATACTATAGCCAGTAACACCAACAGCATCAGTGGCAGCGACAGTACCCAATACAGCGCCAGCTTCGCTGTTTTCAGCATAGCTAAAGCTCTGAGCAGCCGTTACAACCGGAGCAGTAACGTCAGCAATACCGACAGCAACTGCAGCGGCAGCAGTGTTGTAGTCATCAACGTGGGCTTCAGTGTAGGCATTACCTGAGCTTACGCGATTGTCTAGGGTCAGCTGATCGATAGCACCCAGGCTGTTGATCATAGCCAGCACCAGCGTGTCGGCAGTGACAATACCTGTGTTGACTTCGTTTACCCAGAACTCTAGACCTTCAGCATCGGCAGCACGGCCTAGCACGTTTTGATAAACGGCAGAAACCAGCTGAGTGGTGGTCAGGTCGGAGTACAGAGATTGGTACTCGTCGCTCAGGGTGAAACCAAGGGCCACAGACTCAATGGTGGAAACCTCAGTGTCGATAGCGTCAGTCCAAAAATCCAGACCTCCCTTATCAGCAGCGCGGCCCATGTAGCCAATGTAAAGTGCTTGTACCTGATTTGCGGTAACGGTTGCCATTTAATTACTTTCTCCA
>Ga0066602_10000989_pt1 | contig 20486 bp, 10 predicted proteins | sample Higcelweek5metaG_FD_59481 | JGI IMG/M metagenome (GOLD analysis project Ga0066602, IMG submission 59481) | Freshwater pond sediment microbial communities from the University of Edinburgh, under environmental carbon perturbations - High... | ecosystem: Environmental > Aquatic > Freshwater > Pond...
CGGGCGGCTGGCTGATCTTCACCGAATCCACCCAGGAGACGGACGCGATCCTCACCTCGATGCAATTCCTCCTATCGCCGCCGGCGGGGGCACCCCCTCCGAGCGGCCGCGACCGGCGCCCCGACGGACAGGTGTTCCTCGACGCGGCGGGCTGGACGCACGAACTCGACGCCGCCGCCCTTTTCCCTGTCCTCGCATTGCCCGATCCCGCCTCGCCGCTGGCCGTCTCGGGCCAGCGCCTGTTCCTCGCCCAAGCCCGGTAAGCCCACGATGACCTCACCCCCTCCGTCACTGCCCGAGCAGATTCTCGCCGCCCTTCGCCACCAAGAGAGCGGATCCGCCCTGTCTTCGGGCGAACACAGGTGGAGTGGCGCCGAAATCGCCGCCCTGAGTGACCATGCTGCCGAGCTTCTGCGTGACCGCGGCGCCACGCCGGGCGGCACGCTGGTCTGGCCCGAGACGGCCGCCGAACAGCCCGGCCTGCTGCCAGCACGGCTGGCAGCGCTGCGCCTTGGCCTGCACTTTGTGGTCGGCCCGTCGGCGGATGGATGCGGCGTGCGGCTCGGCCCGGAGGATCTCGCTCTATCCGGGGCCAAGCCTCGGCCACGATCCGTCCGAAGCCAGATCCCGGCGGCGGCCGGGTGCGCCCCCGCCGAGGAGAAACGGATCCGGCAGCTTGGCAACCGGCTTGGGCCGACCCGCCGCGTCGCCGTGCTGGCCCCGCTGGCGGGTCCGGGGGGCGACGCGGCCCTGGCCTGCTGGAGCACCGGCGGCAGCGTCGCCCATCTGCCGGCGGCGCCACCATCCTCCCCCGGCAAGGCCTTGCGCTTCCTTGAACAGGCGCAGGCGGAAGCGGCGGTACTGCCCCCCCCGCTGCTACGCGCCCTGCCGGAACATCCCGCGCTGGCCCTGGCCGATTTCGGACCGTTGCGAAGGATCCTCCTCGACGGCGCGATACTGGTGGACGACGACGCCGCTTGGCGCGGCAGGGGAATCGACCTAGTCAGCGTCGAGTCCGGCCCCAGCGGCACAACGGCCTCCCCCGCCGCCGGAGACGAGGGCGCCTCCCTCGCCAGCCTGCTCGCCGCAGCCGAGGCCGAGGTCGACGCCGACATGACCGGACTCGACCTTGCTGCCGCCATCGCCGTGGTCGACCGCCTGAGCCACACCGCGCTGCTTTCAATGCTGAACGCGCTGTTGCGGCGCGGGCTGTTCCCCCATCCCGGCGCCGTCCACGGCGTGGAGGAGATCCTGGAGCGGGCCGAGGTTGCGCAAGAGCACCAACCGCTGATCCGACGCTGGCTGCGCGTGCTGGAGGAACACAGCCTGCTGCGCGCCGACGAAAAAGGCTGGCGAGCAGTGCCGGCACCTGGAGCCTACGCCGACCGGGCGATGGCCCGGGCGTGGGACGCGTTGGAGCGCGACTGGAGCGCCACCACCGGGGGAGGCGCCGGAACCATCGCCTACGCCCGCCGCAACGCCGAATGCCTGCCCGAGTTGATGGCGGGCCGCATCCTGGCCGTGCACCTGCTGTTCCCCGAAGGACGCGCAGACCTAGCGCGCGCGCTGTACCGCGAACCCATCGCCGCCCGCTACCAACATGTTGCGGTGCGGGCGGTGACCCGCCGGATCGCCGCAGGCTGGCGCGGTGACCGGCCGTTGCGGCTGCTGGAGGTGGGAGCCGGCACCGGAGCGACCACGGAAACGCTGTTGCCGGCTCTGGCGGCAGCCAGCGGCGGCCGGGTCGACTATCTGTTCACCGACGTGTCGCGTTATTTCCTGGACCAGGCGGCGTCATGGCTGGCGGCCTATCCTTTCGTTCGCCGGGATCTTTACGACATTAACAGCGCCCCGGGCGGACAGGGTCACGCCGCCGGCAGCTTTGACGTCGTGATCGCCGGCGGCGCCCTCAACGCCGCCCGCGACACCGACGCCTCGGTCGGTTGGCTACGCGAGCTTCTGAGCCCGGGCGGCTGGCTGGTCCTGACCGAACCGACGGCCGAAGAGGTGTGGGTCATGGCCTCGCAAGCCTTCATGCTGGCCGAGGCGCACGACGGCCGGCGCCGCAGCGGCGCTACCTTCCTGTCACTGCCGCAATGGAACGCGGTGCTGGATGGCGCCGGATTGCACCGCTCTACCAGCCTGCCCCGGCCGGGGCATCCGCTGGAACGGCTGGGGCATCGGGTGTTCGTCGCCTGCAACGCCCCGGCGGAGGTGGCGCAGTGATCCCGCCCCGGACCGGATCGACCCGGCGAGTGGTGGTGGCGGGAACGGCATTCGGCCGGATCTATCTCGACGCCGTCGCCTCGGCACCGGACAGGTTCACCCTGGCCGGAATCCTGGCACGCGGCAGCGACCATTCGCGCCACTGCGCGCATGAACGCGGGGTTCCACTCTATGGCACGGTCGAGGCGTTGCCCGACGACATCGACATCGCTTGCGTGGTGGTGCGGTCTGGCGCCACCGGCGGCGCCGGGACGGAACTAACCCAGGCCCTGCTGGGACGCAGTATCCACGTCTTGCAGGAACATCCGGTTCACGCCACCGAAATCATCGCCTGCCTCCAGGCAGCGCGGCAGGGCGCCGCCGCCTACGCGGTCGACACCCTGCATCCCAACATCCGCGCCGTGCGGCAGTTCCTGACCGCCGCCGCCCATCTGCGCCGGCACCATCCCCCCCGCTTCCTCGACGCAGCCTGCAACAGCCAACTGGCCTATCCGCTGCTCGACATCCTGGGGCGGACGGTGGGCGGGCTGCGGCCCTGGACGTTTTCCGACGCCCCGCTCCGCCCCTCCCTGGACGCCCCGTTCCTCATCCTGGCCGGAACGCTCGGGGGTGTCCCGCTGACACTGCGGGTACAGAACCAGGTCCACCCCGACGACCCCGACAACCATTCCTTTTTGCTGTACCGGATCGCGCTGGGATGCGACGCCGGCGTGCTGACCCTGGCCGACATCCAGGGGCCAGTGCTGTGGACGCCCCGGTTGCATGCGCCGCGCGATGCCACCGGCCGATTACGGATGCGCGGCGACGGGACTGAACGGCTGTCCGTGCCCAGCACCACGATTCTTTCCGGGAGCGAACCGGGCAGTTTCCACCGGATGTTCGCCCAGACATGGCCGGACGCGGTGGCCGCCAGCCTGCGCGACCTGGACCGGGCGATCGACGACCCGGCCGCCCGGCGACGTGAAGGGCAATGGGCGCTCGACGTGTCGATGGCGTGGCGCGACCTGACCGGGCGGCTCGGCATGCCCGAGATGATCCGCCCGAAGGAACCGGCATCGCTGCCGGTGGAGGAACTGATCCGCGCGGTCCAGGCGGTGGAATGACCAGAGCACGATGCCCTCGAAAAAAACGGGAATGGAAAGGAAAAAACGATGCGATGCAGCCATGTCCTGGTTTGGGTCGACGACCTGCATCGAGCGGTTCGGGATTACCGTTATCTCGGCTTCCAGGTCGATTACGCCAGCGAGGAGAGCAAGGCCCGCCATGCCCATGTCTGGTTCCCGCAGGGACCGATCCTCGAACTGCTGACTACCCCCGGCAACGCACGTCACTTCACTTGGCTGATCGACCTGATCGCCGGGCGCGGCGCCGGACGGCGGATGGTGGGCTGGGCCGGCGCCGGAGAGGGGTTTTGCGATATGGCGGTGGTCAGCGAAACAGCCGACCTAGCCTCGGTGCTGGAGGAGTTGCACCGCGACGGGGTGACGGCCGGCCGGCCGGTTCGCTGGGTACGCCGCCGCCCAGACGGACAGCGCACCCGCTTTCAATTCGCCTACCCGGCCCGGCCCGGCCTGCCGTTCCTGGTCAGCCCTTATGATCCGCCGCAACATCCCGCCATGTCGTGCCATCCCAACGGCGCCGGTGCGGTGACCCGGATCCGGCTGGGGGTGGCGGCCGGAGACGAAACGGCAGTGACCCGGCTGGTCGGGGACGACCCAACGGTCGCGCTTGAACCCGCCACGACCACCGGTGTGCGGGCGGTCGAACTGGCGGGACTGCGGCACGAATTGGATCCAACCTTCCTGCACGGAGCGGTCATCCGCCGCAACAGCAAGCGAATGGACATCATCGCCGGAATCTCCGACCATTTAAGTTGAATATGAGACTGATTCGCACCTAATATCCCCATCCTGAAGAGGGATTCAGGGACGTCTTTTGCCGAATAGGCCTGGGTGCGACATGAAGCAGGATGGCTCCCTCCCGCGAGGGGACTGGCGCCGCAGCAGAAACGACTGTGGCGATCTGTTCGAAACCGGTGCAGGTCGGTTGAGCGGCCTGACCGCCCGGTTCGTCGATCTGCGACCCGGCATGACCGCCGCCCTTTACGAGGGCAACGGGTACGAGGAAACCCACGCCGAGTTACTCAACAACAGTCCTTTCATTCATTTTACCTGCCTGCTCAGAGACCGCTCGCGCACCCTGGTGCACGGCAGGGAACTGTCGCCCGACGTCGGCGAAGGCTATGTGGTGTTCGCGCCGGGGGAACGGTTCTCGGTCGATTACGGCCCGCATTACGCCCATGTCGACCTGATGGTCACACCGCAAGCCCTGTCCGAACTGGCCGGAGACGAGGCTGACTGGCTTGGAGACGAGGTCGGGCGCGGGTTCATGATGCAGGCAAGCCCCCCTGGCCGGCGCATGGTCGACGCCGGGCTGCGGTTGGCCGGCCATGTCGATTCCCCGCACGCGCAGCGCCTTTATCTGCATGCCGCTGCGCTGGAGTTCCTGGGCGGGCACATCGACGGCCTAGGCGGCCGCGCACCCGCTGGCCCGATCCCCCCCCGCGAACGCCAACGCCTGATGGCGGCACGGGAACGGCTGCTGCTCGACCTCAGCACGGCACCGACCATCGCCGAACTGGCACGTGAAATCGGGCTCAACCAGCTCAAGCTGAAACAGGGATTCAAGACCCTGTTCGGCACCAGCGTCTACGCCCTGTTCCAGCAACACCGGATGGAGCGGGCCCGCCAATTGCTGCGCACCCACAATGTGACGGAAACCGCCCTGATGCTGGGATACAACAATCTCAGCCATTTCAGCACGGCTTTCCGCAAGCAGTTCGGCATCCTGCCCCGCCATGAACGCAAGGGGCTGGCCGACTGACCTCCCGGCGAAGGGAGGGCCAGCCGCCGTCCCCGCACCGAGATAATCCCGATCCGGGTAATTTTACGCCCCGTTTCGGGGGGGATTTCTCTCACAAAGTTGATAATGACAATCATTATCTCCGCAGGGCGCTCCGGTCGCCGGCCCCCGCCGCAACCGGCACTCCGCAATTGGTGAGGAAAGGGACTGTCGATGGAACGCGCCTTTCATCCGTGGCCGGAACAATTGGCCCAAGAGTACGAGCGCAAGGGCTATTGGCAACCGTTGGCTCTGGGAGAGCAGTTCCGTTACTGGGCCAGCCGATATGCCGCCCGCACCGCCCTGGTCGACGGCACGGTACGGCTGTCCTACGCCGACCTCGACGCCCGGATCGACCGCCTTGCCGCCGGCTTCCACGCCCTTGGTCTTGTCGCGGGCGACCGGGTTCTGGTGCAATTGCCCAACAGCGCCGGCTTTGTCGCCGCCTGCTTCGCCCTATTCCGCCTTGGTGTGGTGCCGGTGCTGGCGATGCCGGCGCAGCGCTCGGCCGAAATCGACGCCCTGTGCCAGGTGGCCGAACCGGCCGCCTACCTGCTGCCCGCGCGCTTCCTCGGCTTCGATTACCGGCCGATGGCGGAAGAGATCGCCGCCCGCCACCCATCGCTGCGCATCCTCATCGTCGAGGGCGCGCCCGGCCCGTATCTGACGCTGGACGGAATCGAACGCCCGGCGCGGGATTTCGCCGCGCCCGGCCATCGCGACGTCGCCCTTCTCCTGCTGTCCGGCGGCACCACCGGCACCCCCAAGCTGATCCCGCGCACCCACGCCGATTATGCCTACGCCGCCCGTGCCTCGGCCGAACTGTGCGGTCTCGGTCCCGACAGCGTCACGCTCGCCGCGCTGCCGCTTGCCCACAACTTCCCTCTGTGCTGCCCGGGTCTGATCGGCACGTTCTCAGTCGGCGGCACCGTGGTCCTGGCCCGCACCCCGGGCTTCGACGAAGCCTTTCCGCTGATCGCCGGCGAACGGGTCACCATCACCGCCCTGGTTCCCGCGCTGGCCCGGCTGTGGACGGCGGCGCGGGCCTGGAACCGCGACGACCTATCCAGCCTCGCCCTGCTCCAGGTCGGCGGCGCCCGGCTGGAGCCGGCGGCGGCGGCCGAGCTGCGCGCGGCACTGGGATGCCGGGTTCAGCAGGTGTTCGGTATGGCCGAGGGGCTGCTGTGCTACACCAGACCCGACGACCCCGACGACGTTGTCCTGACTACCCAGGGCCGCCCGCTCAGCCCGGACGACGAGGTCCGGATCGTCGATGCCGACGGAAATGAGGTCGCACCGGGCGAAAGCGGCGAACTGCTGACCCGGGGCCCCTACACCATTCGCGGCTACTATCGCGCCGAGGCCGCCAATGCGGCGTCCTTCACCCCGGACGGGTTCTACCGCTCGGGCGACCTAGTCCGCCGCACCGCCGGGGGCAATCTGGTGGTGGAGGGCAGGGTCAAGGACCAGATCAACCGGGCCGGCGAGAAGATCGCGGCGGCCGAGATCGAAGAGCACCTGCGCGCTCACCCTGCCGTGCGCGACGCGGCGGTGGTGGCAGTGCCCGACCCCCGGCTGGGCGAGCGCAATTGCGCCGTCCTGATCGCGCCCGAGGGCCAGCCCGGCCTTGATGGCCTGCATACCTTCCTGCGCGGGCGGGGGCTGCCCCGCCACAAGCTGCCCGACCAGTTGGAGTTCGTCCGGTCCTGGCCGCTGACGGCGATCGGCAAGATCGACAAGAAGGAATTGGCGCGGCTGGCCCAAACGCGCGAGGCGGAAACGGCCCGCCCCTACCTCGAACACGAAACCACCATCGCGGGCGAAGCGCTCGAGCTCGCGGTGCGGATCGCCGCCAGCGACCCGGACGAGACGCTGATGGTTTACGAACGCGGCGGGGAATGGTCGGTCGGAATCGGACGCGCGGCCGAAATCGTGGCCGACGCGGAAGGAATCGTGCTGCGCCAGGGCGATAGCGTGCGGCGCTGGCACGGCCCCGACCTTTGCGCCCAGCTGGTCCAAGCCCTGGCAGCACTTCCATTCACCGGCTGGCGCGTCTACGGCACGGCGCATTTCGAACTGGCCCGGCGGCTGCTCGACCTGCCGGTCGCGAAGGACGCCCCGCCGTTGCTGCATCTGGTCGTCCCGGACAGCGAAATCCGCCTGTCGCGGGGACGGGCGCTACTACGCGGGCTCGATCAACCCGGCCTTGATGCCCTCACCCGCCGGCTCGCCGCGCTGGACCGCCCGGCGGCCGAGCCGGCCCGGCCGCGTCCTGCGTGCCGCATCGAAGTCCCCCAGGTCGAAACCGCCGAGGCCGAACCTTACCGGCACCTTGTCGCCGCCGCCGTCGCCGAGATCCGCCAAGGGCTCTACCAGAAAGTGATCCTGTCGCGGCGGGTGATGCTGACCACAACGCCAGACCTGATCGCCAGCTACCTGACCGGGCGGCGGGCCAACACCCCCGCGCGTTCCTTCCTGCTGCGGCGGGACGGGTTCCAGGCGGCCGGGTTCAGCCCGGAAACCGTGGTCGAGGTGGCCGTAGACGGCGCGGTCAGCACCCAGCCGTTGGCAGGAACCCGGGCGCTGGGACGGGATCCGGTCGAAGAGGAACAATTGCGCGCCGAACTGTTGAGCGACGCCAAGGAAGTCGCCGAACACGCCGTGTCGGTCAAGCTGGCCCACGAGGAACTGGCAGAGGTCTGCGCCCTCGACTCGATTTATGTCCGCGACTTCATGACGGTGTGCCGGCGGGGATCAGTCCAGCATCTCGGCTCGCGGGTGACGGGCCGTCTACGCCAAGGCCGCTCCGCCTGGGACGCCTTCGCCGCACTGTTTCCGGCCGTCACCGCCTCCGGCATCCCCAAGCGCCCGGCGATCGAGGCGATCGAACGACACGAATCCGGGCCGCGCGGCCTTTACAGCGGTTGCGTCCTGATCGCCGACAGCGACGGCGCCCTCGACGCGGCCCTGGTGCTGCGCACGGTCTACCGCCAGGGGGACAAGGCTTGGCTTCAGGCCGGAGCCGGGCTGGTCGCCCTGTCCACCCCGGAGCGCGAGTTCCGCGAAACCTGCGAGAAGTTGAGCAGCGTGTCGCCCCATCTGGTCGCCGCCACGGTTGAAGACGGGCAAGACCGCGCCGGCCGCGCCCTGGAAGGGGCTTGTGCATGACCACGATCCCGCCGTCGGCGGTGCCGGCCGCCGCCTCGCCCTCCGATTGGCTGCGCGCACAAGTCCTGCCGTTGCTGTCCGATCCCAGCCGGATGCTTCGGGACGATGATAATCTGATCGAAGCCGGACTGGATTCGCTCCAGGTCATGCGGCTGGTCGCCAGCCTGGGCCAAGCCGGGGTGGCGGTCACCTTCTCCGCCCTGATCGAGCGGCCAACCTTGGCCGCATGGAGAGAACTGGTCCTCGCCCCTGTCCCGACTCGGGAAGACCCCGGCGCCGGAGCCATGAAAACGGCAAACAGCGATGCGGCGGAAGGGGACGCCTTCGCCTTGACCGACGTCCAACACGCCTATTGGATCGGCCGCCGCGACGACCAGCCGCTGGGGGGAATCGGCTGCCACGCCTATCTTGAACTGGACGGACACGACGTTTCCCCCGACCGGCTGGCGGCGGCGTGGCACATCCTGCGGCGGCATCACGGCATGTTGCGGACCCGGTTTGGCGCGGATGGCACCCAGCGGGTCGTCCCGGCCAGCACCGCCATTTACGCGCTGCCGGTACACGACCTGCGCTCGGCCGCTCCCGACAGGGTGGCGGCGGCCCTTGGTGCCACCCGCGACCGCCTGTCGCACCGCCGCCTCGCCGTCGAGACGGGCGAGGTGGCCGGGCTTGAACTGAGCCTGCTGCCGGACGGGGCGACCCGGATTCATTTCGACGTCGATTTGCTGGTGGCCGACGTCCACAGCCTGCACCTCCTGCTGCGCGACCTCGCCGCCGCTTATGCCCGCGACGCCGCCCCGCCCGCCCCGGTCGGCTGGAGCTTCGCCAGGTACCTCGCGCGCGAAGAACAGCGCAAGGCGGCCAGCCGCGACGCCGACCGCGCCTATTGGCTCGACCGGCTGACCGACATTTCCGGCGGACCGACCCTGCCGCTGCGGCGCCAGCCCGAGGATATCGGCACGCCACGCTTCCACCGCCACCTGCGGCAGTTGAGCCCCGCGACCTGGGACGCGTTGCGGCGCCACGCCGCCCGCCACCGCCTGACTCCGGCGCTGGTTCTGGCGACCGCCTATGCCGAGACCTTGGCGCGCTGGAGCGCCTCCCCCCGCTTTCTGCTCAACCTGCCGCTGTTCGACCGCCAAGGCGGCGAGCCGGGACTGGGGGAGGTGGTGGCCGACTTCACCAACCTGCTACTGCTCGCGGTCGATTGCAGCGAGGACCGCCCCTTCGCCGAGCGCGCCAACGCCCTTCAGGCGGACCTTCATGCCGGCGTCGCCCACGCCGGCTATTCCGGCGTCCGGGTCCAGCGCGACCTCGCCCGGCTGCGACCGGGCGAACGAACCTTCGCCCCGGTGGTGTTCGCCTGCAATCTCGGCACGCCCCTGCTGGGAGACGAGGCCCGCGCCGTGTTTGGCGAACTGGGCCACATGATCTCGCAGACGCCCCAAGTCTGGCTTGATCACCAGGTTTACGAACTGGACGGCGGCCTGCTGCTGACCTGGGACGCGGTCGACGACCTGTTCCCGGACGAGCTGATCGAAACGATGTTCGCCGCCTACGCCGCTCTGGTCGAGACCCTGGCCAGCGACGCGGCGGCCTGGAAACGGCCCGTCCTGGCGGCATTGCCGGCGCAACAGCAGGCGGTGCGGACGATGGTCAACGCCACCGAAGCGCCTTTCGCCCCGCGCCGCCTGCACGATCCCCTGTTCACGACGGCAGGGCTGAACCCCGAGCAGGTGGCCGTGCTGGAAGGCGGAATGGCGCACGGTTACGGTGCACTGGCCCGCCAGGCCCTTCAGGTCGCAGCCTTGCTGGTGGAACGGGGTGTGCGGCCGGGCGACCCGGTGATGGTGACGGTCCCGCGCGGCAGTGGCCAGATCGTCGCGGTGCTGGGGGTGCTGGCGGCGGGCGGCTGCTACGTCCCGGTCGGCATCGACCAACCGGCAGCCCGCCAGGCCCGCATCCGCGAGACCGCCGGCATCCGCCATACCTTGCTGCCGGCGGACCTCGCCACCGCCACCCGGCGCCCGCCGCTCGACCGACCGGTCGATATCGCACCGGATTCGCCTGCCTACGTCATCTTCACCTCGGGCTCGACCGGCGAGCCGAAAGGAGTCGAAGTCACCCATCAGGCGGCGGCCAATACCGTCGACGCCATCAACCGCCGTTACCGGATCGGCACCGACGACCGCGTGCTGGCGGTGTCGTCGCTTGATTTCGACCTGTCCGTCTACGACATCTTCGGCCTTCTGGGCGTCGGGGGTGCGGTGGTGGTGGTCGGCGAGGAAGAACGCCGCGACGCCGCCGCCTGGCTTGGCCTGATCCGCCGCCACCGCGTGACGGTGTGGAATTCGGTGCCGGTCCTGCTCGACATGCTGCTGGTCGCGGCCGAGGCCATGGGCGGGCCGCTGCCGTTGCGGCTGGCGCTGACCTCCGGCGACTGGGTCGGCCTGGATCTGCCCGGCCGTCTCGCCGCCGCTTCCGGCACCGCCCCCCAGTTGGCGGCGCTGGGCGGCGCCACCGAGGCGTCGATCTGGTCGAACGTATATGACGTGACCGGGCCGTTACCACCGCATTGGCACTCGATCCCTTATGGCGCCCCGCTGGAAAACCAGTGCTACCGCGTGGTCGACCCACGCGGCCATGACTGCCCCGACTGGGTGGCGGGCGAATTGTGGATCGGCGGCCGCGGCCTCGCTACCGGCTATCGTGGCGATCCGGCGCAGACGGCGCGCCGCTTCGTCGTCGCCGGCGGACGCCGCTGGTATCGCACCGGCGACCTTGGCCGCTATTGGCCGGATGGAACCTTGGAGTTCCTTGGCCGCGCCGACCATCAGGTCAAGGTGCGGGGCCACCGCATCGAACTGGGAGAAATCGAGGCGGCGTTACAGGCCCAGCCCGGGGTACGCCACGCGGTCGCAGTGGCTGTGGGGCGTCCCCCTGCCCTAGCCGCCGCGCTGGTACCGGATCCCGACGCCCCGGCCGAGCTGATCACCCGGGTCCGCGCCGGATTAGGCGAGCGGCTGCCCGACTACATGATTCCTGCGACCCTGGTGGTCCGCGACGCCCTGCCGCTGTCGGCCAACGGCAAGGTCGACCGTGCCGCCCTGGCCACCGCCCTGGCCGGCCTCACCGCCGTCTCCCCCGAAAAGGGCGATCCGCCGCACGGAGACGTGGAACGGCGAGTTGCCACCGTCTGGAGCGCCGTGCTCGGACAAGGGCGGATTCATCGCGGCGACGACTTCTTTCTCCTGGGCGGCGACAGCCTGCTCGCGACCCGGGCGGTCGCCCGGCTTCAACAAGAGGGACTGACCGCCGACCATCCACTTCGCCTGCTGTTCGCCCGACCGGTTCTGGCCGAATTCGCCGCCGGGCTGACCGAGGCCAAGCCTCGTCCTGCCGTTGCGCCGGTGCGCGAAGACGACGCCGACCGCGCCGCGCCGTTCCCGCTGACCGAGGTGCAGCAAGCCTACCTCACCGGACAAAAATCCGGCCTGCCGCTCAGTTGCGGCACCACCTACGCGCTAGAATTCGACGGGAACGACGTCGACCTTGACCGGATCGCTGCGGCCTGGAACCAACTGATCCGCCGCCACGAGATGCTGCGCGCGGAGGTGACCGAAGACGGGCGGCAGCGCATCCTGCCCGAGGTGCCGCCGGTAACGATCTCGGTCGAGGACGCTCCCGGCGAGGACGAGGTCGCCGCCAGCCTGCGGCTGATGACGCGCTGGGAACGATGCGGAACCAACACCCCCCCCGGCTGGCCGCCGTTCGACCTGCACGCGGTCCGGTACGGCCAGGGACGCTGCCGGTTCGGCCTCGCCGTCGATTACCTGCTTCTTGACGGTTTCAGTGTCAAACTGCTGCTGGGGGAGTTGGTCGCGTTGGTGCGCGATCCCGCCACCGCCCTGCCGCCGTTGGGACTGTCGTTCCGCGACTATGTCCTCCAGGTCCGTCCCGACACCGAAACGGTGACACGCGACGAAGCCTACTGGCGTGGCCGGCTCGACGACCTGCCGCCGGCCCCCAACCTGCCCCTCGCCGCCGATCCCGCCGCCATCGCTTCGGCACGGTTCCGCCGCCGTGAGACCCGGCTTGCGGCTAACCGCTGGCGGACCCTGCGGGAGCGAGCGCGCGAATTCGGGCTGACCCCCTCGGCGCTGCTGCTGACCGTCTACGCCGCGACGCTGGCGCAATGGAGCGGCGGCGCGGCGTTGACCCTCAATCTCACCCTGTTCGACCGCCGCGACGTCCACCCCGACATTCACCGGGTGCTGGGCGACTTCACCACCCTGGCCCCCGTCGCTTTCCACCCTCTGCCGGGCAGCAGTCTGCTTGACTTGACGCGGCGGACCCGTGAGGAACTGGCCGAGGTTCTGGAGCATCGGTCCGTCTCCTCGATCTGGGTCCAGCGCGAACGCGGCCGCCGGATCGGCCGGGCCGCCGCCCTGCCGGTGGTATTCACCAGCACGCTCGGCCTCGCCGACGATGTCGTGGATGACCTCCCCCCCGGCTTCCCCGCCCTGGCGGCGGGCGGCATATCCGAAACGCCACAGGTCTGGCTGGACCATCAGGTCTCTGAACTGAACGGCGAACTGCGGCTGACCTGGGACGCGGTGGACGGATTGTTTCCCGCCGGCCTACTCGACGAGATGGTCGCCGCCCATCATCGCTGGCTGGAAATGCTGGCGGCCGACGCGACAGCCTGGGGCCGGCCCATCCCCGACCTGCTGCCGCCCGTACAGCGAGCCCGGCGCGAGGCCGTTGCCATCCGCCAGGATTCCCCGGCCGGCCGGGCCGTGCATCAGGGCTTCTTCGACCTGGCCCGCGCCCGCCCCGAGCGAACGGCGCTGTTCGACGGCGAACAGGCCATCAGCTATGGCGAGCTGAGCCAGCGGGCCTTGCGGCTTGCCTCCGCCCTGCGGGTCATGGGAGTCAACGGCGCCGAGCCGGTGGCGGTGTCGCTGCCACGGGGCGTGGATCAGGTTGCCGCCGTGCTAGGGGTGCTGGCCGCCGGCGGCTGCTATGTCCCGGTCGGCCCCAACCAGCCACCGGCCCGGCGGCAACGCATCCTCGCCACCGCCGGCATCCGTCACGTCGTCACCGCTACCACCCTGGCCAACAGCACAGGCGCCGTCGCGTTGGACGCGCCGATCCCGTACCTGGGCGAGAATCCGGCCTACGTCATCTTCACCTCGGGCTCGACCGGCGAGCCCAAGGGGGTCGAGGTCACCCACCATGCCGCGCTCAACACCATCGATGCCGTCAATCGCCGTTATGCCATCGGCGCCGACGACCGGGGGTTGGCGGTGTCGTCGCTTGATTTCGATCTGTCGGTCTACGACCTGTTCGGCCTGCTTGGCGCCGGGGGGGCGATGGTGCTGGTGCCCGAGGCCGATCGGCGCGAGGCAACGGCATGGCTGCGGCTGATCCGCCGCCACGGCGTCACCGTGTGGAACAGCGTTCCGATCCTGCTTGACATGCTGCTGACGGCGACAGAACGCGACCCGGACCCGCTGCCGTTGCGGGTGGCCTTGCTGTCGGGCGACTGGATCGGCCTTGATCTGCCGCCTCGGCTGGCGCGCGCCACCGCCGGAACCTGCCGGTTTGCCGCGTTGGGCGGCGCGACCGAGGCGGCGATCTGGTCCAACCTGTTCGAGGTTGATGGCCCACTTCCCGCCGGGTGGGGCTCGATCCCCTACGGCTTCCCCCTTCCCAACCAAGCCTACCGGGTCGTCGGCGCGACAGAACAGGATTGCCCCGACTGGGTTGCCGGAGAACTGTGGATCGGCGGCACCGGGGTGGCCGTGGGCTATCGCGGCGCCCCGGCGTTAACTGCCGAACGCTTCGTCACCCGGAACGGACAGCGCTGGTACCGGACCGGCGACCTTGGTCGCTACCGCCCCGGCGGGGTGCTGGAATTCCTCGGCCGGCGCGACCAGCAAATCAAGCTGCGCGGCCACCGCATCGAATTGGGGGAAATCGAAGCGGCTCTTCAGTCCCAGCCCGGGGTCCATCAGGCCGTCGCGGTGCTGCAAGGCCTGCCGCAGGCGCTGGCGGCGGCGGTGGTGCTCGCCCCGACAACCGCCGCCAGCGACCAAACCGAGACCCGGTTGCGCGCCGGACTGGCGGAGCGCCTCCCCGATTACATGGTTCCGGCCCGGATCGAGGTGTTCGAGCGAATGCCGCTGTCGTCCAACGGCAAGGTCGACCGCAAGGCAGTCCTGGCCCGGTTCGACGCCACCACCCGACCCGTCGGCCAGGACGACCCGCGCGACCCGCTGGAAAGCGCAATCGCGGCGATCTGGGCCGACACGCTGGACCAGCCGCGCATCGGGCGCGACGACGATTTCTTCCTGCTTGGCGGGGACAGCCTGCGCGCCACCCGGATCGTCGAACGGCTCTGCCGCGAAGGAATCACCCGCAAACCGGTGCCACTGCGACTGCTGTTCACCAGCCCGACCCTGGCCGGTTTCACCGCCAGCTTGGCTCATCACCACGCCGTTCGGCCTGCCCCCACCGCCGGTCCGCCCCTGGCCGTGACAGAGGCCGAAACGGCGGAGGCGTTCGAGATGGGCGCGATCTGACCCACGGCCGGCCCTCCCCGCCCCTCCCAGAGGACTTTTCCGCCTCCTTCCACCTGCCCGGCATCGCCGGAAGGCGGGGAATCCCGGCACCACGACGACACCCCTTATTGGAGACCGCTTTGATGTCGGTAAAAAGCGATGAAGTCTGACAACGATTCCTCCCGGATGCACTCCGGGTTCATGGCGCGCCCAAATCGGGACGACACGGCCAGCGGCCCAGTCAGGGGGCTGACACTGATGCTCACGCTCGCCCTGGCGGCCCAGGCCCCAGCCGCCCCGCCGGCCTGGGCAGAGGACGCCGACGGCGATGGGATGGTGGCGCTGCCGGCGGTAACGGTAACCGCCCGGCGCGGCGAGGAAAAAGCCAAGGACATCCCATTCGGCCTCAGCGTCATCGGGGGCGAGGACGTCGAGACCGGCCGCATGCAGAATGTGGACGAGGCCCTGCGCAACGTCACGGGGGTCAGCATCAACGCATCGGGAGGCCCCAACGACTACAACGTCCGCATCCGTGGCGTCGGTTCGCTTTATCAGATGAACATGGACGACAATTCGGTCGTGCTGAACGTTGATGGCGTGTCGATGTCGTCACGCAACCTGTCGCTCGGCACGCTCGACGTCGATCAGGTCGAGGTGCTGAAAGGGCCGCAGGGCACCCTGTTCGGACGCAACAGCGAGGCCGGCGCGATCAACATCACCACCCGCAGGCCGACCCGGGAGGTGGAAGGCTATGTCCGGGGTGAATATGGCCAGCAGATGCAGAATCTGGAGGAGGCCGCGATCGGCGGCCCGGTGACCGATTCCCTCGGCGCACGCATCGCCATCCGCCGCACCGGCGCCGATTACTGGGTCGACAACGCCCAGGACGGCAAGCCACTGACCGAGATGACCGACCTCGCCTTTCGCGGCAGCCTGCTGTGGGACGCAGGCACCGGCACCAACGCCCTGCTGACGGCCGAGGGGGAACGCGCTGAAGGCGGCATCAACGTCCTGATGCTCCGTCCCTATGGCGATCATCCGGCGCTGGACCTCACCCCGGGCACCTTCGACGAGAACCGCAAGAACAACGGCCGTTACTCGCTTGAAGTCAACCACGACCTGAGCGGCAGCCGCCTCACCTCGGTGACGGCGCTGACCACCACGAACTTCATCGGCTGGAAAGCCTACGACAACACCTTGTACAAGGCGTTCTTCTCGATCGACGGCACGGACGTCGTCCGCGATTCCGCGTTCGAACAGGTCTACAGCCAGGAACTACGCTGGTCATCGCTGCCCGGAGCACCGGTTTTCTGGGTGTCCGGCTTGAACTTCAGTCATGCCAAGCGATCGTTCGACAGCGATTACGTCACGCGGGGGGCGCAACAGGCCAATCGCAATTTCACCACCGATAGCGCCGGCCTGTTCGGGGAAATGACCTATCCCCTTACCGACGCCCTCAAGGTGACCGGCGGATTGCGCCATTCCTGGGACTGGAAGGATTACGACGCCGAATATGTCACGATGCTGGGCGCCCACAGCATGGACTCGCGCCGCATCTACGCCAACTACATGACCGGCCGCGCCGGCCTGTCCTACGCGGTGACGGACATAACCAACCTCTACGGTACGGTCTCGCGCGGGTACAAATCCTCTGGATTCAACGACTACGCCACCCAGGTGGCGGGTAGCGTCCCCTACAAGCCGGCCACGGTGCAAACCTACGAACTCGGATTCAAGTCCGAGCCGGATCGTGGCCCGTTCACCCTGAACGGCGCGCTGTTTCTCACCCGGGTCAAAAACGACCACATGATGAGCTACAACAGCGCCACCTTCGTCACCTCGGTCCTGAATGCCGACACCGAAAGCAAGGGGGCCGAGTTGGAAGGGTCGTGGCGGTTCGGCAACGGCTTCACCCTGTCGAGTGGCGTGGCCTACACCTACGCCGAGATCACCTCCAACGCGCCGGGCGCGTCGGGCGGCGATGTTGCGGCGGGCAACCGGGTTCCCGACGTACCACGTTGGAGTGGCAACCTTGCCCTGGCTTACCTCAACGACGTACCCCACTTCCTCGGCCTACCCGAGCCAGGCATCAACGCCCGGATCAGCTACCGCTTGGTCGGCAGCCGCCCGGCCGACGTGCAGAACCATTTCGACCTCGACCCCTATGGCAAGCTGGACATTCATCTGGGCCTGATGATGGGCAGCGGCGAGGTCTATCTGTGGGGCGACAACCTGCTCGACGACCGCTACGAGCTCTACGCCATCGGCGATTCGAACTATGCCGGCGTCACCTACGGCAACTTGTCGCGCGGACGCACCGTCGGCCTTGGCACCAGCTACAAATTCTAATTGGCACCGACTACGAATTCCAAAAGAAAGGGAAGAGCGAATGGAGCGCAAGACCACGCCAGCGACGTGGTGGCTGCTGACCAGCCTCTACACCACCCAGTATCTTGGGCTGGGGTTCCTGGTGGTCGCCCTGGTGGCGATCCTGCGCGACCACGGTGCCAGTCTCGACCAGGTCGGTTTGATCTACATGCTCGGACTGGTCTGGCCGTTGAAGTTCCTGTGGGCGCCGCTGATGGACAAGATCCGCTTCGGCCGGTGGGGCCATTACCGGGTCTGGCTGCTGCTGACCCAGAGCGGGCTGGCCGTGGCCCTGGCGGCGATGGGGCGGTTCGACGTGATCGAGGATTTCTGGACCCTCTATCTGCTGGCGCTGGCGGTGGCGGTGCTGTCGGCCTCGCAGGACATCGCGGTCGACGGCCTGGCCTGCCGGCTGCTGACGCCGGCCGATCGTGGTTTCGGCAACGGCATCCAGGTTGCCGGCAATCTGTTCGGCAACATGCTGGGCGGCGGCGTCGTGTTGCTGACCTATCCCGTCCTCGGCTGGCAGGGCAGCATGCTGGCCCTGGCTGCCGGCACCCTGGTCTCGCTGGCGCAGCTCTTGTGGTACAGCGAACCGTCGTGGCCCTCGGTTCCCACCGGCGGGATCAACCTTTGGCGCTGCGCCGCCGCATTCTGGACCCGCCAAGGTGGCCGCCTTTGGCTGCTGCTGGTGCTGCTGTACCCGGTCGGCAGCAGTCTGGCCTATGCCCTGATCGTTCCGATCCTGGTCGATTCCGGCTGGGAAATGGACCGGATCGGCTTAGCCGTCAATGTTCTGGGTTCGCTGGCCGGAATGGCGGCGGCACTGGCCACCGGCTGGATCCTGCCCCGGCTGGGACGGCGGCGCGGCATGATCTGGGCTGCCCTGCTCCAGATCCCCGGCATCGCCGCGATCGCCCTGCCGGTGTTCGGCATGACCGACGACGTGACGGTCACCGTCGCGGTTGGGCTCTATTTCCTGTTCTATAATCCGGCCGCGACGGTTCTGGCCACCCTGATGATGGACTATGCCTCGCCCGAACGCCCGGCCACCGATTACACCGTCCAGTACAGCCTGAACATGCTGTTCGCGATGGCGGCAATGTCGGCCGCCGCCACCCTGGCTGAACAAATCGGCTATGGCGGCGTGCTTGGAGTCGCGGTGATGGCCGCGCTGCTGGCGGCGATGCTGTCGCTGCGCTACCGCCCACTGCAGGACAGCGAAATCGCTGGCACGACGGCCCCCCCCGTCCAAGCGGCAGCGGCTGGGAACATACTGTGACCGCCGACCGGCAGCGGGGATGGCTGCGCCGCCCCCGCCCTGTCTCGGACGCGGCATTGCGGCTGATGTGCCTGCCCCACGCTGGCGGAACACCGGGGCTGTTCCGTGCCTGGGTGCCGCTCCTGCCGCCGGCGATCGAGCCGGTGCTGGTCTGCCTGCCCGGGCGGGAAAACCGTCTGGGCGAGCCGGTTCCGCCCAATATCCCCGCCCTGGTCGCCGAACTGGCCGAGGCGATGGAACCGCTCCTCGACCGCCCCTGGGCCTTGTTCGGGCACAGTATGGGAGCGGCGGTGGGGTTCGAGTTGAGCCTGACGCTGCGGCGGCGGCCGACCCGGCTGTTCGTTTCCGCGCGCGAACCGCCCCAGTATCATCATGGGGGCACCCTCCACCGGCTTGATGACGAGGCCTTGTGCGCCGAACTGCTCCGGCTTGGTGGCACCCCACCCGAACTACTCCACGCGGCGGAGATCCGGGCGATGGTGTTACCGGCGGTACGGCACGATTATCGATTGATCGAAACCTACCACGCCCGCCCCGCCGGGCAGACCGATGCCCCGCTGACGGTGTTCCTTGGTCGCGACGACCCCGATCTGACCCGGGAAGAGGCGCTTGGCTGGCGCGAATGGACCACGGGACCATTCGACGTCACCGTGTTCGAGGGCGGGCATTTCTATCTCGCCGACCAGCCCGAAGCGGTGGTTGCCGCCATCCTCGCGGCCCTGGCCGGATCATGAAGGCCAAAGCTCCGACCGTTTCAGTCCCTCATCACCGAAAAAATGCCTCGACATCGAAAAAATTGATATTAAGAATCACTTTCATCATTGTTCGGCGATGGATCATGGCGCGTCTCCCCTTTCCCTTCGCGCCCGCTTGGAAGGCGCTTATGCACAGGTTCCATTTCTCGAAACGCTCCAAAAACCGGATTGGCGGCAAGGAACGGGAAACGGCAGCCTCCGACATCGGCCGATGCGGTCGCCCCGACATGCCCCAACGGTTTCCTCGCCCGGCGGTTCGGCCCAAACGCCTTGTCCGTCATCCTCCCCCCGGCGGAACGCAGGCCGCTCCCGGCGGCGATACGCCTTTTCCAGCCACCAAACCATCTCGGCAGGACACTTTCCCATGACCTCTCCCGATCTTCCCCCATCCTCGCTGCCGCACGACCTATCGCCCTGGGCGATGTTCCTGTCGGCGGATTCGATCGTACAAACGGTGATGGTCGGTCTGACCTTGGCCTCGGTGGCAACGTGGAGCCTCTGGCTGGTCAAGGTCGTTGAACTGGGGCGCGCCCGGCGGCGGGTGCGCCAAGTCAGCGCCGCTCTCGACGAAACCGTCAGTCTGGACGAAGCGATCGCCCGACTGGGCCATGTCACTGGGGCGGAAGCCCATCTGGTCCGAGCGGCGATGACCGAAGCCCGTCTGTCGGGCGGGGGCTCGACCGAAGGGCTGAACGACCGGGTCAGCAGCCGCCTGGGCCGGATCGAGGCCGCTGCCGCGCGGCAATTGGCCAAGGGAACCGGTCTGTTAGCGACGATCGGCGCGGTCGCTCCGTTCGTCGGTCTGTTCGGTACGGTGTGGGGCATCATGAACAGTTTCGTCGGCATCTCCCGCACCCAGACCACCAACCTCGCCGTCGTCGCGCCCGGCATCGCCGAGGCGTTGCTGGCCACCGCGCTCGGTCTGGTGGCGGCGATCCCGGCAGTAGTGATCTACAACACCTTCGCCCGCTCGATCTCGGGGTACAAGGTGGAGATGGCCGACGCCTCGGCCGCCGTTCAGCGCATCGTCAGCCGCGACATCGACCGCCGCGTTCTGCCGTTGCAGAAAGCGGCGGAGTAACGCCGATGGCTCCCGCTCCGGTCCGGGACGAAGACGACCTCGCCGAAACGCACGAGATCAACGTCACCCCCTTCATCGACGTGATGCTGGTGCTGTTGATCATCTTCATGGTCGCCGCCCCGCTTGCCACCGTCGATGTC
>Ga0066602_10001009_pt1 | contig 20264 bp, 12 predicted proteins | sample Higcelweek5metaG_FD_59481 | JGI IMG/M metagenome (GOLD analysis project Ga0066602, IMG submission 59481) | Freshwater pond sediment microbial communities from the University of Edinburgh, under environmental carbon perturbations - High... | ecosystem: Environmental > Aquatic > Freshwater > Pond...
ACAAAGTGTGAGCATTGTTATTCTACTAATATAATATTTACAACCAATTATGAGCATTTAGACCCAGACAATAACTGGGTTAGCTCTAATGGTTGGTTATGTGGAGACTGTGAGTGTTTTCATTCTGAAGATGGAAGTTATTACGGGTATTATGTAGATGATACTCCAGCAAATAAAGTAGATTATTCACAAATATATAATAATTAAAACTATGAATACAAAGAATTCAACAGAATTAGCCTTAGAATTACAAGAGTCCATTGATAGCTTAGTAAATGAACCTCCAAATGAACCTATATTAGAAGATGAAACCAACTCTTGAACAAATAAGTAATTTTGCTTTTGAAAAAGTAACATCTAGTAGTATTAAAATTGTTAAAGGTAAAGAATATAATTCTTATTTTATTAGGTCTAAATATGATAAAGAAGTTGTATACTTTGTATGTAGCAGATATTATGAATATACTGTTTTAGAATTATGTGAATTCTTTAATATTAAGCCTACATCATTAAGATTTTGTATTAAAAGAGTAGAAAATAACAATTCTAAAATAGATTTAGCAGATGAACTATTTGCTAGTTTAAAATCTATTTTTAAAGAAGAAATTAAAATAACAAAAGAAGCCTATATACAAAAACTATTAGAGAAATTTGGCTATGAAAATAAATCTGAAGTCAGAAGTACCAATGACTTATCAAAGCTTGAAATTTGGCTTTTAGATTTGTTATATAGGAGTAATAAATAAATTAATATGAATAAGAGATACAACATAAAATATAGTTGGACTTATAATGATGATACAGATTATGTAAATGGGTGGCCTCAACATAAATTACTAGGACCCTGCCCTATATGTGGAACACCTACTTTTGATTATGGTGGAGGATGGAGATGTAATAAAAGTGAATGTTATAATAGCGCTAACAACCCTATTCCAAACTTAGGTCCTAGACCTGCATGGTGGAATTCTAATATAAATATCGGAAAAGATGGTAATGAATTTACAGCCTATAAAGATGATTTTATTAATGTGCAAGAATCTCCTATAGGATTTGGAAATACTGTTCAAGATGCAGTAGATAATCTTCTAAAACAATTAAATTAATATGAGACCAGTATTATTTAAAAGGTGGATTCCTAAAATTGAAAAAGAAAAATGGGAAATATCTAATTATCCATTTCCAACACCTGCTTATGAAGAAAATACAAATTGTTGGGAAGCTGACTTTATTCATAAGGGGTTATTTCATCAATGGGCTTCTATGTATGAAGAATCTTCTGAAGGTTTTGTTAATTATACAGTAGGATTAATAGAATTAGAAGATGGTACTATGGAACAAGTACTTCCTAGTAATATTAAATTTGTAGATAAGTTAGATTTAAATTAATAAATTATGGAAAGAGAAAAAATAAAATTAACTAACTTACAATGGCAAGAGTTAGTTTGGGAAAACTATCTAGAAATAGATGGACAAGAAATAGAGTTTAAAGAAATTGATGATATTTATGATGGTAGTAGAAGACATACTGAGGATCATCATAAAATATTACAAAGAGTTTCAGATAATAAATTCTTTAGAATAAATTATGAAACATCTGTTAAAGATGAAATGGGTTGGAATGAATGTAATTATGGAGATACTGAAGTAATAGAGGTATTTCCAGAAACAGTTACAACAATTGTTTATAAGTAGAAATTATGAGACACGCAAGATTAGATTATAATAGATTTCAAGATCCTCTAAATTTAATACCAGAGGATGAACCAGTATTTCTACTAAGAGGCCAAGATAAATTTGCTCCAGAATTGCTATTAAGATGGGCTGCCAAATTACGTTTAGACGGTGGAGATGTTAATATGGCAGAATTAGTGGAAGATCATGCCCAAGAAATGATAAATTGGCAACAAGATTGTTATTGTAAACAACCAGATTTGTAATTAGTATATGCAAAAAGTATTTGCAATAACTGGAACATATCACGGATCTATAGTATATGCATATTCAGAAGGAGATGCTAGAAGGGCTTTTCATAAGTATTATAAGGGGGAATCTATTTTATATTGTAAAGAGAAAAGTCTTGGTTGGGCAGCATTAGTTTAAATAATAAAAGGGGACTAATAATCCCCTTTTACTTTTATATACTTGCAACAGTTAATTAAAACTATACTCATTATTAGCATAGTTCCACATTTTAACTCCTCCTCCTAGAATAGGAAATGCTCTCATTACAGATACTCCAACTCTAGAATCATCTTTCCAAGGTCCAGTCTTATAGAATGGATCTCCTCCAATAGTATCTTTTATAGCTCCTATAATAGAGACAAAATCTCCCATAGTTGCTATCATAGGTATTGCATTATTTAATATCTGTCCCATGCTATTAGGATTCATATAGAAAGCTAAATCTGCTTGAGTCTTAGTAGTTAGATTAATTAAGAAATTAAGTACTCTTTTTCTTTCCTCATCATCATCATCTTCTTTTAATCCCATTAATAATAAAGCTATTCCAGAGAATGCTACTAACATTTGAAATTCTCTAATATCTTTAATAAGATTGACTCTATCAACTTCTGATAAGTTATTTAAAGCTTTCTTATTAACCATTCCTTTAAGAAGTAATAGAGATATATTCTTAAATTTAAGTTCTGCTCCATCTAAAGTTGTAGATTTAATAATACTTCTATATCTACCTTTAGTAGTTCTCATCATATTTGGATCATATTTCTCTGCTCCAAATCTATGATAAGTAGTGTGAAACAACCATGTTTTAAATAAACTAAATGTTCTACCTAAAGCATCTTGTTTAATTAATAAGGTGCTATCATAATCACCATGTATGTTATAATTAATACCTTTAATCATTCTTTCTAATCTATAGATATTAATGCTATGTTTATCAGAGGTTATTAATTCATCTGGAGAAGTTTCAGTCCTTTCCCCCATTTTATTAGTATCCCATACTAAATTACCATCTTTTGCAGTAAAAGCATCAAATATTGAAACTTCTTTACCATTTTTATCTAATAATTTATTATGAAGTAAATATGCTATTGCTGAAGCACCTTGGTTAACATACTCACCTTTGGACTGCATTATTGTTAATAATTCTTCCCAAGATTGTTTATTAATATATTCTGCTGTATTAATATCAGGGATTACATTTAACCTACTTAAAAAGGTAAGTACCTTTATAGTATCTTTTCTATTAGTTTTGTCTAATTTAGACATTACTGTAGGTAATATTTTAGCATAAGCTTTAGTTAAAGAAGCTTCATTATAATCTTGATTTGCTGATGCCCAAATAAAGTTATTGACAGTACCAATTCCAATGTTGGACATAGGACTAACTATATTAGGAATAGCTAATGCTTTTAAATAAGTGAACTTATTCATAGCATCAACAAATTTGTTCAAAGAAAACACTCTCTTTTCACCACCTTCTAGCTTATATTCTTTCTTTCCTTTAAAGTCTTCAACTTTATTGTCACCATATAATCTAGCATTAACAAGATTATCTAGTTGCTTAATTGCATGAGATAGTCCACCTTTCTTACCAGAGATTCTATCACTGATAAAATTTCTTTTTAAAACAGTTTCACCTCCAATATTAACAGTTTTGGCTGCATGAAGCTCCTCTATTATATCTTGAATACCATTTACTATAGGCTGGATGTTAGCCTTATGTTTAAATGATAAAGCAAGATTAGTATGAGCTTCTAACATTTCAAAAATATTCTTACTTCTCTGTTCTATTGGAATTTCTGCATGAAGTAACCCAACCGGGATACTTTTATATAGCTTACCTGCTATCTCAATACTTTTCTCATATGGGGAATCTACTTCTTCAGTCCATGATTTGATGAACTCATCCTTTAAAGCACCTATAGTCCTTTTAAATCCTTTACCTTGAGTTATATACTCTAAAGGAGAACTTGGTATATTTACCAAGAAATTAGACTGCTTTTTATCATAATTAGGAAGTTCTTTATCATTTTCATTGGTTTGATTCCTGAAAAAATCATAAAATTCCTTTAATACTGGATCATTCTTTACTTTGTCATACTTTGGATCATTCCACTTAGAATCTACTTTATCAAATATCCTATATTTTTTAAACTTAGTAGAGTTATATTTAGGATCTTTTTTAAAAGGATTCCATAATTGATCCCAATAATCTACATCTCTCCAGAATTCACTTCTAAATTCTTCTACCTCAAAGTCAAAATTACCATTTTCTAACTTAGTAATTTCCCCATACTTACCTGACTTAATTAAATCATCTATATAAGCTTGTTTATCTTTCTCATATATACTCATTAATTTCTCTTGTTCTAAGAAATCTTTTTCAGTAAATACTAACCCTTTGTTAGACATTCTCTGTTTAGATATTTTAGAGTAATTTATGTCACTATCAGAATCTTTAAGTTTTTTCCAAGCTTCATACTCTTTTTGGGTAAGTTCATATGTGTTTTTATCTAAGAAGCTAAAGTAAGCACTCCAGTCCCCAGTGTCTTTAGCTAGTTTATTTAACTCTTTCTTTTGATCCCAGTATTCCTGTTTAATCTGACTAATCATATTACCAGTCCATTTACCATTCTTATCATACTGTAAGAACATTTCACTAATCTTTACAGCATCATTAATACCAGTATGAGCTTTTAATTTCCTGATCCAATCATTAAGAGACCTTTCTTTATCTAATTGTTCATTATGAATATCAGACTCAGCCTTGTTTAATATATCCTGAGTAATCTTAATTAAGTTTACATTAGACATAGAAGCTCCTAGAAGATTAGAAGATAACATTCCATCATCAGCCTGTATTGCATATAAATCATCTGAAGTAAACTTCTTATAACTTACTTTATTAGCATATGCTAAGGTAACAGCTTGAAGTAATACTGAATATAACTCATGAGCTTCTGCAAATCCAGCACTTAATCTTAGAATATGAGCTTTATCTGCTTCTTCCATATTCAAAGTACCTCTTATCTTATTAAGATCTAACCAGCCTTTAGTATAAGCACTCAGCTCTTCTAATTCTGAAGATAATCCTAATAGCTGATCCTCATTAAGGTCTTTCTCTAAATTAGCTTGTATATCATTTAATCTCCTATTAATAGCAGTTAAATCTTCTTTAGCTATTTTATCTACTTCACCTTCTTGTTTCTCTAATTGTAATTGTTCTATTTGAGATTCAATCCTAGATAGTCTAGCTCTAATAGATGGAGCATTTTCAGCACCTTCAGCTAATCTTCTTATAAGTATTTTTTGTAATGCTTTCTTCCTATTAATAACTTCTTCCCAAGCTTGTAATTGAGTATTATTCTTTACTTCATCAGCCTCTAGCATATCAATAGTATCTAATCCTAAGTCAGATTCTGTTAATCCAGCATCTTGCATTTTAGCATTAAACTCATCTTGTAATGACCAAGCATTGTCTATATTCTCAGTAAAAGTAATTATACTCTTATTTATTTCATGTCTAACTACTCTTTCTCCAAAATCAGTATTAATAAGTTTAACTAACTGTTCATTCTTGTAATCTGGACCAGCATTATATGGATAATAGGGTTTATTCTTAACTATACCATCCCTTAATCTAAAGTACTTATTTACTACATATCTCTTATTAGGAGAATCTATCTCAGGTATATACCTATTATCTGAAGTAATAGCCTCTTTAATATATTGATTATGTATATTTCTTAGTTGAGGCCAATTAACTTTAACTTTATTATAATAAGTAGTAATAGCTTGATAATCTCTAGTCAACCTATCAATAAGAGGTTGTTTATTATCATCAATAGATAACTCATCTGTAGCAGAAGTAATTTCTCTAGGTTTATAGTATTCTTCTGGAACAATACCTTCAAACTCATTCCAAAGTATTGTGGCTGAGTCAATTCCTACAACTTCAACAAGATCCTTGTATAGTTTAGATTTTTTATTAGCACATGTAATCATATCTTACAAATAATGTTCTCCTACATAAATATCAAGTAATAATAAATCACTTGTTAATTTACTGTGATCTTGTATATTTCTACTACGATCCAATTCTTCTACTTGCTCTGTACAATATTTCAAAGCTAAAGTTTGTAAAGTAGGTAAATTACTTTTTAAAGCAAAAGTTTGTAATTCTTCACACTGTCTAGTGACATCAATTTCATGCAACATAGTCATATCAATAATTTCCTGCAAACTTTCATATTCTGTTTGTTGTTGTGGAATAGCTTTTAGAGTTGGAGTAATTCCATAACTTAGAAGAAACTCTTTACTAAAATCTGCATGATTTAATTCCTCTTTATAAAATTTTTCATATAATTTAGCAAAGTTTTTTAAACCTTTATTATCTACCCATAATTGCATACATTCATATAACTTGCTGGAAGTCTGTTCCATATTGATCCTATAATTCAGAATATCAATTGTTTTCTGATCTAACATATCTTTAATTATTTAAAATTTTCTATATTTAATTCTTTATACTCTTTATTGCAGTAAGGACATTTATTAATAAAATCATCTTTATGTAAAAATAATCCATGTACAGTACAATGAAACTTATGATAATCTTTAAAAGATTCTAAAATAATTTTTTCTGTTTTATTTAATTTAATTTTCTCCATAATTTTAATCATTTATTTACAAATCCTTTTTAATATTTCTGCTATAGTCTTTTCATCAGCATTCTGTATATCTTCTTGAGTTATATCCTCTAAATAATCTTTATATAACTCCATATCTGATATAAGACTTTGTTTAGTTCTACTCATAGGCAAAGATACAATATTTTCATTAGATAACAAATCTACTGTGTTTTTTCTAATAATCTGTCTAGGATTAGCTATATTAAATAAATCTACACTAGCTTGTAAAGACTGAGCTAATAAAGTATTATCTTCTATATTAATACCAGTAACTAATTTCTTAATTAAATCCCATATCTTTTGTAAGAAGTTGGTATCTTCTACTTTTATACCAGATAATTCTTGTTGTAATGTTCTATCAGTAAATATACCAGCTACAAACTCTCTAGTATTAGTCTTATATTTAGTTAATCTTTCATCTGTAGTTTTATTTATCCATTCCTTATGAAATACATCAATCTTCTTAGCAAATTCTCCATTAGGATTAGAATTTAATTCATAAGAAGTTAATCCGTGTATAGTTTCATGAAGAAAAGCTAGTTGAAAAAATTCTTCTGAAGATAACTTACCAAATTTACTATCTGCCAATTGTTCTTTAACATAAGCAGGATCTAAATAAATAGTTCTAGTAGTTCCATCATATACTCCATGAGCTTTATTTTTCTTGTCTGGAAGCATACCTCTAACAAGTCTAATATCACTTAATTTATCAATTCTCTGTTTAAGTAACTTAGCAACTTCTACATTACCAGAATTAGTAGATTGTGATATAATAGAATCTAACACATCTTCTACTTTAGCACCTTCTTTAAATCCATATTTATTCAATGTAATAATACCTCCATCAGTTACAGTAGGTTGTTCTGATATTTGTACATTAGAATTAGTTGTTACAATAGGAGTTTTAATAGTATTATTATCCTCAAATATGGACTGTTTATTATCTGTAGTTAAGTCATATTCTGTAATAAATCTCTTACTTTTACCTAATAAAGACATCTTGTAATATACCTCTCCATCTAATTTAAATAAATGTAATCCATTATCATAGATATAAATATAAGGCATATATCCATACTCAGGAGTATTATCTAAAGCTTTAGGTTTAATAATATCAGCATTCTTAATATTACCAACTTTATTTCCTTCTTTATATAAATCAAAAGCTTCAATATCTGCTTTAAAGGCTCTAGTAGGATTATGCTGAAAATACTGTTCCATAAATCTAGTAAGATATACTCTTTGTTTATCTTCTAATACATCATTATAAGATTTATTAATAGTATCTAATAACCCTTCTTTCTTTAAAATATCTACTGGTAAGAATCTAGAAAAATCTCTAGCATTTCTTTCATTACCATTAGTAATAATATATCCTGCTAAATCTACAGCTAACTTATGATTAACACCTTTACTATTATATAACTCCATCCAAGCCATTTGCATCCTTAAAGAAAAATCTGTCTCTATAGAACCTGCTGTTGGAAATTCTATTGTATGTGGGGTATTAGGATCTACTGAAGTATTAGTAACTAATAATTTAATAAGAACATTCTTATTTCTTTTTTTACTCTTATTAATTCTATTAGCTAAACTATCTTCTCCAAATAATAATTTCTTTCTATAATCATTAATATCTGTATTATTCTTATTAACCCAAGCTAATGTCCACATTGAATTCTTAATAGATTTTACTACAGTATCTAAATCTTTCTGAGATATAGTATCTTCTAAGTTCATATCGGATATAATCCCCAAGACATTACTGAAGAAATCACTCTTATAAGGGAATAAATTCTTATATAATTCTAAACTACCATCAACTCCTAATATCTTAGCTTCCATTTGTAAAGTATTCTCTAAACCTTTAGTATTTCCAAAGAAAGGTTGATCAATAAAATCCTTTTCAAAATCTTTTTGTCTCTTAATAGTAGAACTTATATCTTTATCAAGATATTTAGTATCTACATTGATAGTTCTAAATAAGTTAGCTAATGATCTAGCAGTAGAAGTATAACTTATAAAACTAGAAAGTACTTTTATTTGAAACTGATTATCTACATTTCCTGAGATATTATTTTGCATTTCTTCAAAGGAAAGTAAGAATGGTACTTTTAAAACTTTAGTACTACCAAAAGAGTTGAATAAATCCATCTGAATAGTTTCTTCCTTACCAAATGTATATTCAGAATTTCCAATGTCTGAAATCTCATTTAGTTTATCCACGTATTGTTTAATAATAGGTTGATTCAAGAAGAATCCTAAATATTCTTCATTCAATCCAGCTTTTGCTAAAAATAATGCCGTATTAAAAGTATGTTTATTTAAATTCATACCAAATAACCTTTGATTCTTAGCATTATCAACAGCCTCGGTCTGTATATTCTTAATTACTTGTGAAATACGTTTAACTTTACCAGTACTATCAGGAATTCCATAAACTCTATCTAATCTAAATATTCCCTTACTAACAGCATTATCATATTTCTTACTGGTAGTTACAGAGTTCTGTTTAATTGGATTAGCTCCTTCATAATCTGTAAAAGGAGTATTTTTCTTTGTATCCGTAAATAAAACACTTTTATCTATTATCTTATCTCCAAGTTGATACTTCTGTAGATATAATCCAGTATATTGAGCTAATACATGAGAAGTAGATGCTACAGATCCAATACCAATACCTGTTTTACCAGCAGCATTAATATCTACAAAGCTTGAATGCAATCCATCATAAGTAACTCCTACTTGACTAGGTTTAGATTCATCTACTATAGAACTATCTATCTTTTCTAACTTCTTAATCTTAGTTAACACATCCTTAATATCATTATTATCTAATGGTTCAAGTAATCTTTCTGCAACTTTAGTATTTTCTAATATACTATGAGTAATTTCTAATGATAAATTCTGTAATTCTTCTGTATTTAAAGTATCTACATTAGTACTAGAAGGTTTGATGTAATTTAATCTGCCAAACTCTGCATTATAATTAAATCTATGGACAAATAATTTATCAACATCAAAGTCAGATCCCATAAGTTTAGACATCTGTGGAGGTACTATAATTAAATCTCCCGAAGTCTTAGGTAAGAATCCTACTACTCTTAATTTAACCATACTTCCATGATCCTGTGTTGGAATCCTATATCCTATTAAATCTAATAACTTATCATCTATTTTACTAATATCTAATATTCCTAATTCATCTGTAAAAGCAGTGATATCTTCTTTAAAATACCAAGGCATAAATATCTGAGCTTCTACATAATCTTCTCCTATAGAATTCTTTTTAACTACATAGTTTAATCCTTTGTTTTCATCAAACTCTGAACTAATAACAATCCCTTCTCTTCTTAATACTTGATTTAAAACATCTTTAGTACCATATATACCTTTTTCAAATCCCATAGAAGTACCTTGCACAAAAGACTTTCCGGGGAATTTAGTTACTAGTACATTATTCTTAATTAAAGAGTTTAATAATGCTTCAATTTTAGGTAAAGCTGGGTGCATAAATAAAGGAATAGTACTAATATTACTAGAACCTGAAATTAAGTTATCTAATAACATCAGATCATTAAAATCAAATCCCCTTTGTTTAGCTTCATTTATTATTATCTCTTTTAATTTAGACACATCTTCTAGAGTATATAAATTATCTCCAGATTTAATAGCATTTAATTTATCTGCTAATTCTTTGAAATGATCATTATATATTTTAATATGTATTTTATCATCTAATTCTTTAAGTTGTTCTCCAGAATATTTATTATTATCTAAATAGAATTCCATATCAGGCTCTAAGTCACTATATTTTAATTTCTTCATCTGAGATCCTTCCAATATCTTAGATTTATCTGGATCATAAGGAACATCTTGCTGAATTCTAAAGTATTCCCTACTTAAACTATGTACATTAGGAGATAAAGATAACTTATCATCAGAAGTTTTAAATCCTTCTGGAGTTAAATTACCTACTTCATCTATAACAAGTCTATCATCTTTAAATATAGTAACAGGTTTATAAAATCCATTCTTAACAGCAGATTTAGGAACTATAGCATCTATGTTATTATTCTCCATAAATACTCTCAGTTTATCTATATCTAATCCTCTTGTAAGTTGAGGAATTAGTGGATAACTAGAAGATTTAATATAATAATTAACAAAGAATTGTTTACCACTTTGACTTACTACAGTCCTACCAACTTCTACAGGTTTTAATGGTTGTAATACTAAACCTATTTCAGCATCAGTTAGATCTTGATTAGTATTATATTTATCTAATATTCTTTTTTTCTGATCTTTACTAATTCTACCAATAGCAGCTAATATTCTAACATGCTCTTGTAAAGTAGTCCACTTCTGAGCATCTGCAAATTCAATTTTATCTAAGTTAGTTAATTGCTTCTCTAAAGTACCTTTATATTCAGAATATATCTTACTACTCTTTCTAGGTTCATTTATAAATAAAGTATTATAAGTCTTTTCATTATCTTCAAATAAACCTTCATAACCCGGAGCTATATCTTTAGCAGTTCTTTTAAACATATTAATAATAGTACCATCTACCATACTTTCCCAAGTATTAACAGTGCCATCCCAATTATTATCAGGTTTAGCAAATGTAGCAGGATCACCAGTAATTAACATTAACTCATTTGCATAAGCTATAGTACTATTTACAATATAATCTGTTACTGCATGAGTATTTACTATGTCAGGAGTAGACATCTTTTCTTCCTGAGTATATAATTGAGCTATACCATTAGTACCTTTTATATAAGCATTATCTAATCTATTAAACATCCCTATTTTATTCCATTTATCAAACTTAGTATCTATAAGTTTATTTAAATGAGCTACTAATGCAGATTTAGCTGTATTAGTTAGTGTTTCTGCTGGAATAAGTAATTCTTGGTTAGGATCTGACAACTTCAATAAATAATCTTTGAATACATCATTCATTTCTGGTATTAAATAGAAATATCCCCTAGATCCTATAACCTTCTTATTAGCTTCTTTATTAACAAAATGTTCGCTTGTTATTAGATTAGAGAAATCATTGTTTAATTTAGCTTCTCTAAATAGTTGAGCAGTCTCATTAATTCTATCTATTTCAGATTGAACTAGTAAGTTATATAATCTATCTATTAAAATAGTACCTTCCTTTAATTTACCATTAACCAAATCATCTTTAGTAATTGATACTTTTAAAGCTTTAATTAAAGCAAATGTAGTTTTATCTGAAGGAGTAGGCATTAGAAATAAACCCTCTTTATTTCCTTTATTTAATACAGCAGAAGCTTTAAATTGTTCCTTTTCTAAAGGAGACATATCTTCATACTCTACAGCTTCTTTCTTACTATCTCCATTAACAGCAGAGTCAAAATAATTTAACTGTAAAGATTGTTTATATTCATCTGTTTTATCCCAGGTAGCTCTTCTGGAGAAACTATCAGATCTTTTATAGTTATTAATATCATTCTTAATTTCATGAATAGTATTACTTAGAAAATGTGGATTAACAAATCCATATACAACATCTCCATGTCCATTTCTAAAACTCTGAGATAGATTATTAGGATTAACTATATTTTCAAATTTAGCTAATACATTTAATCTATCTGCTTGTGTTTTAAATATATCTAAGTTAACGCTATTAGAATCTTCTTCTACTACTTTAGTAGCTTTCTTTAAGTCTTCTATAAGATACCTATATTGATCTCTCATACTACCAATAAAGTCAACTAGAGTAGCATCTTTCTTTATACTTCCAAATGCAGATAATCTTTTAGGTTTCTTAGTATATATAGTATATAATTTATCTAAAGCATCTGTAGATACTTGAATACCTATAAGATTAAACAAATTAGATAGTCTCTTAATATATTCTTCTCTAACTAAAGGTTTAGTTGTATTATGAATTGCATTAAATTCTTTTTCTAATTGCTTAATTATAACTTTATTATAACTACCATCAACATTAATAACTTCACTTTCTTTGTGAGATTCCTTCCATTGATCTATTAATATACCAGCAGCACCAGATTTATTAGCTAAATAAAAGGTATTACTGGGTAAGTCATTAGTTTCTTTAGAAGGATATATCAATAATTTTTGAAATAAAACTCTTTGTTTAGTAAATACAGTATGAAATTCATTTTCTAAAGTATCATTAGTACTAGTTTTTGATAATACATCTAATACTTGTTTATATATGTTATTAGGATCTTTGTTAGTTTGTGCAAGATCAGTAAGTTCTGGTAATATTTCTTCTATACTTAAATCAGCAGTAGCTTCCATTATAGTATTAAACACTGTATAATAGTCTCTATATACTGGTTGACCTAATATATTTACTTTGGGTTCACCATTTTCATAATCTTCTATAAAGTATAAAGCTCTTTTAACTCTAGCACTAGCAGACTTCTCTGGGTCAGATTTAGAATTTCTATCTGCATCATAACTATCAGCAGATTTATCTTCACTATCCCCACTACCATCATACTCTTCTTCCAATGGATTAAATTTTAATGATTCGACTGCTGATAATATCCTATCTTTATAACCTACAAACTTAACTGTACCATCATTATTATATACAGGATCAAAGTTATTTATAATTAAAGAAGTTATATATCCAAATTGTTCATTTAATTCTTTATCACCATCTAACTTATTATCTAGAGCAGCCTTATTTATCTCAGTATAATCTTTAAATAACTTATCAATAGCCTGTTGTTCATTACCATTAAAGTTATTAAGATACCTAACATAGATATTGCTTGCAGCAGATATTAAGTTATTTTCAGTCTCTAAGTTGTTAATTAAACTAAAGGAAGTAATACTTGTCTTACCAAAATCTCTTTCAATAGATAATTCATCTACAGTATCATTAAGTAAATTCTTAAAGTTTATTTTAGGAACTCTTTTAAGATTAATCTTCTTAATAACTTCATTATCTTCTGATATATCACTAATTTCATTTTTAACTACTTCTGTAGAAATAATTTCTTCAACTTGTGAAGGTTCAATTATTTCTTTAGAAGCAACTTCTTCTTTTATATCTTTTAAACTAGAACTATATTCAATAGTAGGTTGAGTAGTATAGCTTTTGTATCCTGTATTTGTGACCACTCCATGAATAGGAGTAGCTACTATTTTGTTTTCTGAAAGAAAGTCTCTGTAATCCTCTTTCTTTTGAGACACTTTATACGATTCATCTGCTACTAATCTATTAAAATCTTTTGGAGATTTAAAACTAGCTTCATGAATATTTAAATATTTCTCTGCTAAAGTTTCATATAAAATTTCTTCAAATCTGCCTAAAGCTTTTTCATTAAAAGTAACTTTAGGTCTAGCTATAGTTTCATCTCCAGATTTAACAAATCCTAGTTCTTGAACTTCTAAAACATTATTGTTAGATACAACTTTATATTTTGTATACCTTTTAGGATCTTTTATATCTTTAACAGTAATTACTATATTTCTATCAGTCTTGGCATCTGCTTCTTTTAAATCTATATTAAATAACAAGTTCTTATTAGTACCTGATATAAAAGATGCTAACTCTTGTCCCCCAAATGAAGTATTATACAAATACTTAGAAACTTCATCTTTTAATTGTTTCTTAGTAACATTAGTATTCTTAGCTGCATTTAAAATTATTCCTAATACATTATGAACAGCCTCTCTACCAAAAGGATTAGTCTTAATATCAAATTGTTTTAATCTCTTAGCTATATATTGACCATTACTAGATGGTACTAATACAACAGGAACTCCTGCTAATGCAGTATGATGTAATAAAGATTCATTAGATACTTCTACATTTAATTCTAGATTATCTGATTTAGATAGAGTTCTAAATAATACTCTTTCATCATAGATACCTTTATCTGCAAATGCTTCTGATAAAGTTCTAACATTAGCAAAGTTTTGATTAATCCATCCGGGACTTTTACTTTTAACTTCTGTAGTAAAAGAAGAATCTTTATTATTTTTGAAATAACCTCTTACAGTATTAGTTTCTGATACTAAGTACTCATATAATTCTGGAGTTAACTGATTAGTTTTATTATTAATCCAGTTAATTTCATGAACATATCCTACTTTATTACCATTTGAATCTAATATTACAATTGGTATATTATTAATATCATCTTTATTTGTTTCATAGAATTCACTCTCAGTGTCTACTTTTAAAGTCAGAGTTTCCCCTTCTTTTAAATAATCAGGTTCTAGTATTCTTTGATTAAAATCCTTCTCTAAAATGATTATACCTTCATCATCAAAACTATCTTTAGTCCTACCATTAACTACAGTACCTTCTTTAGCCCTATAAGCTATAGATAATCTATCAGCAACCCTATCTTTATAAGGTTCATTTTTATCTTTTAACTCTTGTTCAGACTTACTTTCAAGAGTTTTATATTCTTCTTCACTTCTAGGAATAACTTCACCAGTTTCTGCTGGAATAGTTGCAGCTTTCTTAGAGGGAGCAGTCTTTTTAGTTTGTGTTTGAATTTCTTCTGGTACTACACTAATAGGAGGTACTTCTCTCATAGTAGATATCTCTGGAATAACAGGTTCTTCTACTTCTGCCATTGGAGTAAATATTCCTTCATCCATTTCTACTTCTCCTTGTTCTGCAACCTTACTCCAATCAAATTGTCCTTCAGTATCTTTAGGTGCAGTCTCTTTTTCTCTTTCTACAGTATTATTAATAGTTTTTAATCTAGTAATTAACTGTTCTTTTTCCTTATCATTTAATACTTTACTAGTTTTAATTGATTCATTTAAAGAGATAACTTCTTCTGGAGTTTTAGCATTATTAACTGCATCTATAATAGATTCTTTTTCAACTCTTTTAATATTTTCAACCTTTTCTTTTTGTATAGCTTCCTCTTCTTCTTTTAATTTCTCTGGGGATTTTTTTTCTTCTCTAGCAAGTTGAGTTCTTAATACATTCTGTAACATTTGTGAACCATGAAGTTGCTCCATAGTATTCCTATACTCCTTAGCATTAGGAGCAGCATACTCATTTACATTAAAACCTGTATTAACTGGATTAGCTTTAATCTCAGTAAGTTTTTCTTCTAACTTCTGATTATTTACTGCAATCTCAGCATCAATTTGAGTATTATATCTATTTTTTTCTTCTTCAGATATCTTCTTATCTTTATTAACTCTACTTTTTAATGTCTGTAATGCTTTAATATCATTATTTAATCCTACAGCTTGCTCTCTAGGATCTTTCATAGCTTGAGATAACTCTTGACTTCTCTTAGTTAAATCTTCTATTCTTTCAGTTAACTTCTTATCTTCATATTTATTTAAAGCATATTTATTAACAGAATTAGGTTTATCTCTATATTCTGGATTAATCTCTACAATATCTTGTTTAGCTTTCTGAATAAAGTCAGCATTCTCTTTTAATTTATTAACTTTATTTAAAGACTCTTCTTTATCTTCTGGACTGAGAGTAGTGTCATTATTTATCTTCTCTGCAAAAGCATCTGCATATTTATGAACACTATCAAATCTATCTCTTACAGTTGCCTTTGTTAATATATCAGCTTCTATCTTGTTATCAGCTTTAACAAAAGCATCTGGGTCATTAAATTTAGATGCTATCATTTTATCTGCAATACTCCTACCTATAAGTTCTTCTCCTTTTTTATAGAGAGACCCTGCTGACATAAATCCTACTCCCATTAATCCACCCATTATAACTTGTTCTTGGAAATTAGGATCTTTAATATATTCACTCAACCTATCTCCAAAGCCTGTACCAAATGGGGTGACTCCTTCTCTAACACTTTTTATAGCTTCATTTTGTACAACTGCCTGATATCCTTCTTCCGCACCTTCCCCTAATACTCCCATTACACCAACATCAAAAGCTTTTACAGCCAATGGAGATACTGCTCCTTTAGCGGTACTTAACATTTTAGTCAATGGTGAAAATGCTTTCATCATTGTTGCATACTGTAATAAATCCAATGGCAATAAAGCAGCATTTCCTTTAACTACAGTAGCAGCAGTTTTACCAGCTAGTATTCTAGCTTCTTGATCAGTATAAGGAGTACCATTAGGTTTTGTCTCCTTCATATATTGTTCATACTCTTGTTGAAAGGCTTGATTACCTTCCATTACAGATTCAGCTTTTCTACTAGCTAACGCTGATACAATTGGAGCTATTTCTGTGAAACCTGCTCCACCAGTTACAGCACCAGCAGCTAAAGCAGGTAATATAAAAGATAAAGAAGTTCCAACAGTTTTACCTTGACTTGCCCACCAAGTAGGATCTGACATTCTTTCAAATATATCATCACTATATGATTGTTTACTTCTATAAATTGGAAATGTATTTTCAGAAATATCTTCTTTAGTTTCTCTTAAAACTTTAGCCACTTCATTATCAAAACCTTCTTGAGCTTGTTTATCAGCATTAGTTAATTCTTCAAAATCTAGCATATAACTAACAGCTTCTGGAGTACCTATTGCAGCTTCTGTTAATAATTGCCCTAATGCATTACCAGTTCTTTCTAAACCAGTTTGAGCCTGTGCTCTTGTTTCAGGTATATCTCCTAAGTCTTCAACATCTAATCTTTCATCTATATCTTTAACTCCACCATAAGGTTGAAATACATTACCTATAGGCTCTTCTATGGGAGTACCATATTTAATGTTACTATTAATAGTATTAGCAATATCTTTCTGAGGGTCTATTTTAAACTCTCTATTTGCAGTATCTTGTTTATTTTGCTGATAAAGTTCTTGTGTATTTAAAGTATTTAAACTAGGATCTTCAATTCCGTATTTAGGCATAACTTATTATTTAAATTTTGTACTTAAAATTGTATTTTCTCCAAAAGTTGCTATTTGTTGAATTTCACTCTTAGTAGCAGGTTGTTTAGATTGTTCCCAAGTGTAATCTCCTGTAGGATTACCCGCCTCATCTAATACAGGAACTTTACCTAGAAAGAACATTGATTTAACAGCAGGATTATTTGGATCTACATATACTTTTAATTTTAAATTATCACTTATTGGTAAAGCAGTATTAGGTTTATTTTGTGTTGCAATTTCTTCTGGAGTCCAATTATAATCATTATAAAGTTGTTTAACATCTCTAAGTGTTTGCTTTAATGCCCCAGTAGATTGATCAGGAATTCCTAATACTTTAAAATCTTTAGTTTTTCCTTTTTTATTAGGAATTTGAACTATAGTATTACCATCTGAATCCAGCCATCCTGTCATTTTATTAACAGGTATTTTATTAACATCATACAATTCATTAAATTCTTTCCAACTTAATTTATCCCCATCTTCACTTTCAAATAACTTACCAGATTCAGGTACACGCACCATTCTATTTAAATCATCATATAAATTAGGATTGGCTAAGTTCACTTTACTATCTAAGAATGCTGCATTGTTTTGTTTTATACTATTAGCATAATTAAACCATTCTTCATCATTAGATATAGGTTTACCATTAACTATTAATTTTTTATCTTTATATGATTTATACAATGGTTCAAAATCTGTTTTATATTTATTCCATAATACATCAGCCTCTAAAGGTTTTTCTTCATGTTCTATATCTTTACCTGTAATAGAGGATTTAAACCAATCTATATCTTCTCCAATACTAGATAAACCTCTCTTTATAGGATTATTTTTATCCCTTTCTTGTTGATATCTTTTAGCAGCATCAGGGTTAAAGGTACCTCCTACAAAAGCCCCTTGCATAGTAGAGTTTTCTTTATCTACTTCTCTTTGTACTTTAGGGTCAGTTGTTACTTCTGTTACTGCTGGAAATACAATTCCTCCAGAAGTATTACTTGTTTTGCCCTTACTTCCACTAGTTCCTGTTTGAGGTATATTCTGATAACTAGCACTTTCACTAGGTAACTGTGAATAAGAAGCTTTTCTTTGAGATCTAGCTAAGGCATCTAAATTAGATTCTATATATTCTGGAGTAATTCCCATCATCTTAGCAAACTTAGATCTATCTGTATCTGTACCATGTGCTCCCATATAATCATTTAGTATAGCAGTAGCTCCACCAGTTAAAGCATCAGAATTATCCATAAATTGTCCTCTATTAGAATTCCAAACTTTAAATGTATTAGTTGCAGGATCTCTTTTAATACTACTACCTTCTTGTCCAACCATTTGTCCTAAAGAACCATCTGCTCTTGTTAGAACATCTAGTATATCTTTATTAACATCATAGTAATTAGGTAAATCTCCGGGTTTAAAATCTCCATTTTGAAACCCTTTATAAGTACTAAGCATTGCTTCTTTAGCTTTATTTCTATAACTTAAAGGATCTTTTTCATGTTCTTTATCCCAAGCTAACCATTGAGAATTCATAGCTTTCTGATTTCTAACAGCTCTACCTATAGGGCCTTGTAACCCAGTTAACTTATTATATCTCTGTTTATAAGCTTGTACTTCTTGTGCAGTTTGTGGGGTAAATCCTTGAGTAGCTATCTTACTACTTATATCATATAAACCTTTTTGTAAATCTTCTACTAAAGGAGATATTGTAGGATCATCTATCTGATTATAATCAAAGTTTAATCCTGCATCAAAGTCATTTAATTCTTTCTGTAAACCAGCTTGTTTATTCATTAATAGATTTGGCCCCCAAGCTAATTCCTCAAAACTTCTTTCTGTGGGAACTAAATCTATTCTTTGTCTTGATGGTATATATCCATTTATATTCATATTGCAAATATAATAATTTTTATTTTAAACTCCTACGAACTGTATTTAAATGTCCTCCACAGTAAAATCCAGCAGGTTTCTTTATTTTAGAATTTATAGTACTTTGAACAGAATTTGGATTAAATAACAAGTTAGTGTTACCCATAGCCTTATTTAATCTATTACTTAATTGTGTTCTATCATTTTGTAGCATAATATTTTGAGGTTGTTCTACTCCAGTAGGATAATTCATCTCAGGGGTATTTAAATTAGTACTAGGTAATTCTAAAGATGATCCGGGTATAGTTGTTGTAGTACTAGGGGTCATATTTCCACCACCAAAACCTGTATATTGTCTAATTGTATTTAATCTAGCATTAAGAGTATCTTTATTATCTTTTCTTCTATAAGCATTCTCTACATAATTTCCCCAAGTATTAGATAACTCATCAGCTTTTTTAGCATTTATGTTATTAATGAGCTCTTTATTCTCTAACTCAAATCTATTTAATGTGTTAGTATTTTGTCCAGCTACACCAGTTTGATTCTGTATATTAAACATATCAGCTTGTTGCCTAGCTTGATTATTAGCTATATTACCTTGTAAGAAAGCATTACTTGTAGCATCCATGTTACCAGCACTTAATCCTTGTAAATTAGCCATTAAAGCGCCTCTATTACCTCCAGTATAATTAGCCATAGATCCTACTCCAGCACTATAAGCATTATTTAAACCGGCCCTCTTAGTCATTTCATCTACTAACTGAGGTTTAACATATCCAGTACTCATTATTGTAGGATCTGCTAAATTAGGTTTTAGTCCCATATAAGGCAAAGCAGCTAGTAATCCAGCTTCAGGCCATAAGTTAGGATTAGGTGGAA
>Ga0066602_10001015_pt1 | contig 20197 bp, 16 predicted proteins | sample Higcelweek5metaG_FD_59481 | JGI IMG/M metagenome (GOLD analysis project Ga0066602, IMG submission 59481) | Freshwater pond sediment microbial communities from the University of Edinburgh, under environmental carbon perturbations - High... | ecosystem: Environmental > Aquatic > Freshwater > Pond...
AGCGTGCTCCAAGCTATCGCGCTCTGGTCCATCGGGCTCCGCACGTGGCGCACCGAATCGGAGAATTCCAAGGCCGAGAAGAAAACCGGCCGTCCGCTCAATCGGCTGAACATCTTGGCCGTTCCAGTACCCAAAACGCGCCAATTCTGGAACAACCTCCGCGTCACCGACCGGCCGCTAATTATCACCGTGGGTGTAGATATCAACGGCCAGCCTCACCCGGTCTCGATTACGTTCCGCCACCATGCCAGCGACGAACTAGTGTATTGTCAGCCCGACTCCGATACCCTCCGTGATCCCACGGCATTCGCCGCCGCCGTCAAACTGGAGGTGTCGCTTCTTTATCCCATGTCAGGCATCTCGGCCGACGAGGCCGTGATTCAACCGAAGCGCATTGATTACCTCATGGGCCGCGGCAGCACAGCCGAGGTGCTGCGGAATATCTGTCTGCAAATCCACCAAACAGCACCAGACGACTGGCGGGAAGTGGCAATTCTACTGCGCCGATTGTTCCACGTCGAGTTGGGCCAGCCGATCGAAAACGATAAGGGCGCTGTTGCCCTCGGCTACACCCAACCCGGAGTAGCCGGCGAGATGGACCTAAGTCTCTCTGGTCGCGGCTTCCAGCAGATGTTGCTTATCTTCGCACATCTCTACCTGCACAGGGGTAGCGTACTGCTTATCGACGAGCCCGACGCACATCTGGAAATCCTGCGCCAACAGCAAGTGTTCACGCTCCTGCGCGATATCGCCCGGCGCAATAGCTGTCAGGTCGTGCTCGTCACCCATTCCGAGGTCGTGCTGGCTGAGGCTCTTGAGACGAATCTCACCCTTATACTCGACGGAAAGCCGGACAATCTCGCCAGTCGCACTGAGATCCAGAATGCACTAAAGCACTTCGGAGCCGACCACTACGTGCGAGCACTTGAGACCGGCCATGTGCTCTACGTCGAAGGGAGCACGGATGTTGACATGCTCCGCGCCTTCGCACGAAAACTCGATCATCCCGTTGCGGGTCTTCTGGACGACGGCGCGCATCTGAACGTCTACTATCTCCAAGATAACTATCCCGAAGTCGAACGCTCCGCCGAGGCAGAACTGGAACGGGTGGAGGGAGGTTTCGGTCTTCCGCCCGAACAACATTTTCATTCTCTCCGGCGAATGTTGCCCTCGCTACGGGGTCTCGTCATTCAGGACAACGATGGCCGCAATCGTACCGACAGCATGTCAGGGGATCTGCGCAAGCTCGTCTGGCGCCGATACGAAGCGGAGAACTATTTCGTCACGCCAGAGTTACTGTTGGCTGAAGGACGACGCGCGCTCGGCGAAGCGGAGCTTTTCGCCCACCAACCGGAAGAGGTGCTCCGCGCCTTGCTGCTGGAGACCGTGTTCGGCGGCTCGGCAGAAGATCTGGCCAATTACGAGAGGGCAGACGAGTCCACGCGCAAAACCATCTGGCGGGCCCAAACCCAACGGCAGAAACTGAGTATCTTCGCGGAGGAGTTCTTCCGTCGACTAGGGCAGGCGACGGGCACCTGCATGGCATACACTAAAGGCGGCCTGCACGACCTCATCGCCCGCTGTGACACGACCGAACTGAACGGCGAAGTATGGGAAAAGTTGAATGCACTCGGCGCACTGCTCAGCACACCACCGTCCGCCACCCAATCAACACCACCGCGGACAGACTCGCACGCGTAGCTTTGCGCGCGATATGGACCTGCAGCGCGCAGGATTACAGCACCGTGATTGCAGGAGAGAAACCACGCCATCAGCGCTGTGTTTGATCCGCTCCGCCTGCCCTAACGGAAACGGCAGTCACCGGACCCGTTTAAGCGGGTAACTTGATAGTTACACAGCTGCCATCCAGGTAGGCAGCATCCCATCGACATTCGCATTCAATTGGTAGTCGTATCTCCCACCAATTGCGCCCACGGCTCGTCGAGCCGTTCGCCGAGGCGGAGTCGCTCGCGCAGATGCGCCAAGCGCCGGTCCAGCGCGGCGAGGCGGACACGGTTGGCCTCCTCCTGCGGCGAAGGTTCGATCACCTGCTGCACCGCGCCGTTGCGGATCACCAGTCGCCGTGCGCCGGAGAGCGCGAGCAGCGGATCGTGGGTCGAGAGCAGCACGATCTTCCCCTGGTCGACGAAAAACTCCAAGGCTCGGGTACGGTCGACGCCGGCGTTCTCGATCTCGTCGATGAGCACGACCGGCTTCGGGCTGAGAAACGCCGCATCGGCGATCATCAACGCACGCGACTGCCCGCCGCTGAGCTGCGTGAGCGGCGTCTCCGGGCCGAACGGCTCGCCGGCCATGCTGATCGCCGCCTCCAGCACACGCTGCATCGCCGACTCCGGCGCCGCCAACGCGCGACTCTCCGCATGCATCTTGAGAAATTCCGCCACCGGCAGATCCATGACGAAGTTCATGTTCTGCGTGATCTGCGCGACGATCTTGCCCTCGCCGGTGAAACGCGACTCCGGCGCCGGCGGCGCGCCGTCGATCAGCACCGTGCGGCCTGTGGGCGTGTCGCCCTGCGCGAGGCACTCGATGTCGCCGAGGAAACGGCTCTTGCCCGCGCCCGTCGGGCCAACGAGGCAGACGACGTCGCCGGGCTTGAAGATCAGGTCGTATTTCTCCGACGCGCCGCTCTTGTCGCGTCCGCGCCGGATCTCGAGCATGCGCAATGTCGCGCCCTCCGCCATCGCCGCGTGTACGCCAAGGAAAGCCGCGAGGCCTTCGGCGAGCCGTTCGTAGTCCCAGCCGCTCTCGGCCCGGAAATCCCACGACTGCGCCTCCCACCACGCGCGCAACGTGCGGTGCGCGGCACGCGACGGCAGTTTGTTGAGCAGCAGAAACTCGTCGCAGCGCGGATCGGTGAACGAGGGTTCGGCCGCCGCATCTTCCGTGTGTAGGAGCCTGCTTGCAGGCGATCCGTTTCCGTCCTGCGGCTCGTGCGCAGAATCGCGTGCAAGCACGCTCCTACCGACAGTCGTCGCCTCAGACATGGTTCGCCTCCTCTATCTGAATTTTGCGCACGGTGCCGTGCTGATGATCTTCGCCGATCTCCGTCTCGCCGAGGCAGTACGAGCACACGGCCGACGGCACGGAGAAGCGCAGCTTCCCGCCGGTGAGCGGCGCGTTGTCGGGCGCGCCTTCGAGCAGCCGGCTGACCTCCCATGAACCTTGGCCGGTGATGCCGTTGACGAAGAGCAGGCGCGCCTTCGCGTTGACCTGTCGTACCCGAAACGCGAACACCTCTCGCTCCGCCTGGCTGACGATGTCGCCCTTCGTGACAAGCACGACGTCGGCCGTCTTCAGCATCGGGCCGATCTTGCGCGGCGTGTTCACGCCGGCGAGGTGGTCGAGCACGCAGACCGCGAGATGCCCGCGGATGTGCGGCGCGCAACGGTTACACAGGCCCGCGCTCTCACTCACGAGCAGGTCGAGTTCCTGCCGCCGGCCCCAGGCCGCGCAGTCCTCGATGTTGGTGATGAAATAGTGGTCGGGGCAGAAGTTGCCCGAAAGCCCCGTGAGCGCCGGAATTCCGGCGGCGCGGAAACGCTCGGCGTCCTGGCTGGCGAGACAGTCGAACTTCACCACGCCGACCTTGCGTCCGTCGCGCTGGAGGTGCGCGAGGGTCTTGAGGATGATGGCGGTTTTGCCCGACGACGGCGGCCCCGCGAAGGTGACGAGTTTCATCGGCTGGATTCGTAGCCGCGCACGAACGCAGCATTCATCGTCGCGGCCACGGCCGTGAGATCGTTGCTGCGCACATAATCCCAGCCGACCCAGCGCAATTTACCCGGCAACGCCGGCGCATCGGCGCGCGCGGGCACGAAGCCGACCTTGGCGAGGTGCGCGGACCAATCGGTGCCGCAGAGATAGTCCTGCACGAGCGCAACGGCCGGCGCCGCATCGCGTTTGCGGAAAAGATACAGCGGGTTGAGGTAGGCGCCCTCCTCGGGCCAGACGACCTTCACCGCCTCGCGGTGCGGGCAGCTCTTCGCGAAGAAATTCGGGAGGATGTAGAGCGCGGCGCCCTTGGGGTTCGCCGAGCCGGCCATCTTCGCCATCTCCGCCGGATGGAAGAAATCGCGCACGTTGGCGCCGAGTGCCGCCATCCCCGCCTCGCCATGGTCGTGCGACAGGCAATGGACGAGCGACTCGTGGATCTCGCCCGGCTCGCCGCTGAGGATCACATCGTGACGAAAACGCGGATGCAGCACATCGGCCCAGGTCCGCGGCAATGGCCGGTCGCCGAGACGTTTGAGATCGACGAGGATCAGCTCCGGCACCGCGCCGTAAACGTGGAGCTGCCCCAGTGGATCGACCAAACCGGCCTCGTGGAATTCCGGCCGGATCGCGCCCGCCTCGACCTTGCCGAACACTCCGGTATCGAACCACCGCCGCGCAAACTCGGGCCGGTTGTAGTCGCCGAAACCGGTCTCGGAGATCAGCCCGGGCAGCTCGGCGGCATCGGTCGTCTGCCAGAGTTCGTCGTACGGATTGGGCGAGTGGCAGCCCGCCGGCATGAACCACGCCGGCACCGCCCCCCCCTTCGCCTCGATCGCGCTGAAATGCCGGTGCAGCCGCTGCCGCAGCTCATTGCGCAGCGGACACGGTGCGTAGCCGAGATAGTCGAGCCGGCGGCGCTGGTTCGTCTCGTTCTCCGGGAAAACGGGTTCCTCTAGCGATAGCGCGGTAGATTCAGGCTGAGCCGAGTTGTTCATGAAATTCGTTGGGATTGAAGAAGCTGGAAACAGGCCAGTTTCGGCGCGGCGGCGGTATTCGGTATTCAGCTTTTCAGCCAAACGATCCAGGTGCCGACCTCGTCGTCCTCGACCACGGCGGGCAGCCCGAGCTGGCGCACGATGGCCTCGAAGTGTTCGGGCGGGTTCGCCTGCATGCGCTTCTTCCGGCCCTCGCCCCATTTCGGGTCGTTCTGCCGCGCCGCGTTGATCTCGGCCAACAACGCGGCGCTGCCCATGCCGCCGCCGATGAACGCCCAGCCGCCCGGCCGCAGCACGCGCTGCACCTCGGCGAGCCCCTTCGTCTGGTCGGTCCAGAAGAAGATCGAGCCGCGGCTCATCACGAGGTCGACGGTGTTGTCCTCGTACGGTAACGCCTCCGCGGCGCCGGGGCGCGCGCTCACCCGACCCAGCAGCCCGGCCGCGGCGATGTTCTCTTTCGCGACATCGATACAGCCGGGCAACGGGTCGCAGATCTCGACCCGCGCGATCGTGCGCCGCGCGTACTCGATGCCGAGCATGCCCGGGCCGCCGCCGAGGTCGACGCATAGCCCGGCCGCGACGCCGGTCCGCGCCAAAATCTCCTCGGCGATCACCGGATAGATTTTGCGGAAGAACCCCTGCATGACCCGCGCGTTGTAGTCGCGGGCATCCATGGTGTAGTTGGTGAGTGGTGCAGCGGTCGGCATAGCGGTGGTGGGTTAACCTTGGAACCCGCGAGCGAGCGCGGCGTTGAGCGGGACACGTAGTCCCTCGAGATCGTGCGAGCGGACAAAGTCCCAGCCGCACCAGTGCAGCTTGCCCGGCAACGGCGGCGAGCCGGCCCGGGCCGGTGCGAGCGCCACGCGGGAGAGATGGGCCGCCCAGTCGGGTCCGCTGAGAAAATCGAAGGCCACCTGCGCCGCCGGCCGCGCGCCCTTCTTGCGCATCAGGTAGAACGGCATGCAATACGCGCCCTCCTGCGGCCAGATGAAGCGCACCTTGTCGCGGTGCGGTGTGGCGTTCACGAAGAACAGCGGTGCGATGTATACCGCCGCCCCGGCGGGGTTGTCCGAGCCGGCCGTCTTCGCCATCTTCGAGGGGTGCATGAAGGCGCGCACGTTTTTGCCGAGCGCTTCGAGCCCCGCCTCGCCGAACTGGTGGTACAAGCCGAACAGGAGCGACTCGCGAATCTCGCCGAGCTCGCCGCCGATGATCACATCGCGCTGGAAACGCGGATGCAGCACATCCTCCCAGGTGCGCGGCATCGGCCGGTCGCCCAGACGCGCCAAGTCGACGAGGATGATCTCGGGCAGCACGCCGTAGATGCGGTGGAGGCGCAACGGATCGGCCAAGCCGCCTTCGCGAAACTCCGGTCGCAGCTCCGTATCGTCGATCTCCTCATACAACCCGGTGTCGAGCCAACGCTCGCGGAACTCCGGCCGATTGAAGCCGCCGAAGCCGACCTCCGAGATCACGTCGGGCAGCTCGTCAGCGTTCTCCGTCTTCCAGAGGTCGTCGTACACCGTGGGTTCGCGACAGCCGGCCGGCACGTACCACTCCGGCTGCTCGCCGGTCTTCGCCGCGAAGGCGTGGAAGCAACGCTGCAACCGACGCCGCATCTCGGAACGCACCGGGCACGGCGCAAAGCCGAGGTAGTGCAGCTTGCGGCGCAAACCGGTTTCGGTCTCGGGAAATTGCGGGTCTTCGGCGAGCACCGCATCGGCTTCGAGGTTTGGATTCATGGTTCGGAAACAAGCTCGGCGTCGGTCACCGCCGGGAACGCCGTCCGGCGCCAGTGCTCTCGCACGCGCTCCGGCTCCAGCATGTACAGCTCGGCCAAGGTCTCGGCGGTCAGCACCTCAGTCGGCGCGCCGCGGCGCATCACTTCGCCGGAGCGCAGGAGCACGACCTCGTCGGCCACCGCGAGCACGTGCTCCGGAGTGTGCGTCGTGAACAGCACCGCGCGCCCCTCGGCCTGCGCGAGCGTCGTCACCAGTTCCAGGAGCCGGAGTTGATGGCCGTAGTCGAGCCCGGTCACCGGCTCGTCGAGCAGCAACGCCGGCGCCTCCTGCGCCAGCGCCCGGGCAAGCACCACAAGCTGCCGTTCGCCGCCGCTGAGCGTCGCAAAGACACGGTCGGCCAACGCTTCGGCCCCGAGCCGGGCCAAGGCCACCCGTGCCAGCCGTCGATCGCGACCGATACCGAAAAATCCCAGCGGATGCCGCGAGGCGCGCCCCATCGCCACGACCTCCGCAGCGGTAAAGGCGAAGCGCGCCGCCGTCTGCTGCGGCACATAGGCGAGCCGCTGTGCGAGCAATGCGGCGGAGAGGCGCGCCACACTCTCGCCCGCGATCCGCACCGCGCCCGCCGTGGGTCGGAGCAGTCCCAGCAGGAGCCGCAGCAGCGTGCTCTTGCCGCAGCCATTCGGCCCGAGCAGCGCCACGATCCGCCCCGGACGCAGCTGCAACGACACATCGCGTAGCACCTCCCGGCCGGGGTACGCGAAAGCGAGATGCTCGGCGGCGACGAGCGCGTTCATGCCCAGCCTTTCCGCACGCGGCCGAAGAGCGCCACGAACACCGCCACACCGATCAACGCCGTGAGGATGCCGACCGGCACCTCGATGCGAAACGCGGTGCGCGCAAACGTGTCCACCGTAACCAGCAGCGCCGCGCCGAGCAGCGCGCTCGCCGGCAGCAGCACGCGGTTGTCCGGCCCCACGAGTACTCGGGCGGCGTGCGGCACGATCAGGCCGATCCAGCCAACCTCGCCCGCGAGCACGACCGTGAGCGCGCACAAAAGCGTCGCAAGCGAGATGACGACCAGCCGCAACCGGCCGACGGAGAGTCCGAGCGTGCGCGCGGTCTCGTCGCCGAGGCTGAGGACGTTGAGCCGTCCGCCGAGCGCGATCAGCGCAAACAGCGCGAGGACCATCGGACCCGCGACGCGCAGAATCGCCGGCCACTCGACGCGCGCAAACGAGCCCATCAGCCAGAAGACGATCGCCGGCAATTTGTCGTAGGGATCGGCCAGGTACTTCACGATCGCCAGCAGCGCCGAGAAGAACGCGTTCGCCACGATGCCGCCGAGGATCAGCAACAGCACGGGATGGCCAGCCTGGCGGAACAGCCGCGCCAGCAGCAGCGCGAGTCCCACCGCCGCCAGCCCGCCCGCAAACGTCGCCGCCTGCACACCCGCCCAGCTCGCGCCGGCCGCCATCGCCAGCGCGGCGCCGAACGACGAGCCCGAGAGCACGCCACAGAGGTTCGGCGACACGAGCGGATTGCCGAACAGCGCCTGCAACGCCGCACCCGACACCGCCAACGCGGCGCCTACCAACGCCGCCGCCGCGAGGCGGGAAAGCCGCAGCGTCACGAAGATGTTGTACCACCGTTCCTCCTGCGCTTCCGGTGCCGCCCCCGTCACCAACACCCACAGTTCGCGCGCGCCCACGCTGTAGCGTCCGAGCGTAAGCCCGACAGCAGCCACGACGACCAGGAGCAGCGTGAGCCAGAGCAGCGGCAGGAATGGTTTCATCGGCCGAGGATTTCTCGCGCCTCCTCTTCGCCGATCGTGGTGTGCAGATAGTCGCGGAAGAACGTGATCGTCTCCTGCACAATGTCGCCGCGGTAGCGCTCCGGATAGAGCACGCTCGCGAGCCATTGCACGCCGAGCACACGCAGTACGCTCGGCGGTCGGTCGAGGAAACTGAGCGGATCCTTCGGCACCAGATACACGCGCCCAGCCCGCACGGCGGCGATGTCCGCCCAGCGCGGATCGGTGCGCACCGCCGCGGCAAACTCCGCGTTGTCCGCCACGATCACGGCCGGATTGACGCGCATCACCTCCTCCAGCGAGACGCGCTCCTGCCCAGCCATCGACGTCTGCGTGCCCGGAAACGGCGAACGCGCGCCGACAACGCGGAACGGATCGTTATGGAACGAGGCCTCGAACTCCGTGCTCAGACCGTCCGTTCCCTCGGCGTAGTAGACAACCGGACGCTCGGCCTCCGGCACGGCGGCAACCAGCGCCCGCACGGCGTCGAGCCGGGCCGCGGCGTCGGCGCCGAGCCGCTCGCCCGCCTCCGCCCGGCCAAGCGCCTGCCCAACGATCCGTAGCGCCCCGGGCTCGTCGGACACGAGGTCTTCGTCGACGAAAACCACCGGGATGCCGAACCGCGCGAACGAGCGCAGCACCGGCTCCATCACGTAGTCGTTGCGCCAGGCGATCACGATCTCCGGATCCAGCGTGAGCAACGCCTCCAGATTCGCCCCGCGCGCCGCGCCGTGCCAACCGCCGATGGCCGGCAGCGCGCGGAAGCGCGCGCTCAAGCCCGTGGGCGAACTCGCGTAGAACGGCGAGTTGCCCGGCACGTTCACCGCGACGAGCGCACCCGGAGCCACGACTTCGATGAGCAGCGTCGACGGCGGCGCCGTGCCGAACGTACGCTCGGCCCGCTCCGGCACCAAGATGGTGCGCCGGGCGGCGTCGATCACCTCCCGTGACGCCGCCGCAGTCGGCGTCGACGCGAGCAACACCGACGTCGCCAGCAGCGCGAAGAGAATACGGACAAAGGCGCGCATGGCCGGCCTAGAATTTCAGCGCCAGCGTGGCGGTGAACGCGCGCGGGGAGCCGGCGAGGAAAGTCGCCGAACCGCTCGCACCGCTGTTGATGTAGTCGGACGCGCTGATCACGCCGATGTACTCCTTGTCGAAGACGTTCACCACGCCGACCGAGATCTCCGCACCGCGGATCTTCCACGCCGGAATCGAGAACGCATACGTCAGGCGCAGGTCGTAGAGCGTGCGCCCACCGAGCGACTGCGAGTTGGCGGAGTCGGCGTAGCGTCGGCCCACGTAGCGCAGCGCCGGGGCGATCGAGAGAGCATGCCAGCGGTAGGTGAGGCCGACATTGGCGAGGTACTCCGGCGCATCTACGACTTGGTGCCCCTTCGCGGAGGTGGTCGCTCCGCTGGTGTCGAGCACGGTGAGATCCTCGTCGTACTCGAAGATAGTGGAGGAGCCGGCGACCCGCAGCTCGAGCGCGGGCAGGAGCTGCACCGTCGTCTCGAGTTCGGCTCCTGCGCTGTGCGCATCGGCGGCGTTGGTCGGATAGGTCGCCCCGGCCACGACGATGGCGGGATCGTAGACGGAGATCTGCTTGTTGGAGACGCTGGTGTAGTAGACGGAGGGCTTGAACGACCACTTCTCGCCCGCCCAGCGCAGACCGAGGTCGAAGTTGTCGGAGAGTTCGAGCTTCTCGTGCTCGTAAATCTGGGCCAGCGGCACCTTGAAACTCGTCCGCCCCGAGATGTACGAAGGGTAGAGATTGACGTCGAAACCGTAGGTGCGGTTGTAGCCTGCATAGACGGTGAGCTGCTTGTTCAGCTCGTACTCCGCGGCGGCATAGGGCAGCAGCTCGTGGAAACCGAGGCTGCCCACGCTGGCTCCCGTATCGGGCGTCGCGAGGCGCAGGGCCTCCGCGTAGCTCACGTCGCCGGCGGTCGTCGTGTAGCTGAGTTGCGAGGCGATCTTGAGATCCACATAGCGTGCGCCTGCGCTCAACCGCAGTGCGCCGCTCTTCCAGCCGAGCGTCGCGTACGGGCTGGCCAGCTCATGGTAGGAGTCGTTGGAGAGCAGGCCCCATTTCTTGAACACAGGAGTGCCGCTCGCCACGGCGTACATCTTCCACGCCGTCGGCGAACCGGGGCGCTGCTGCCGGTGCCAGAACGCGCCGGTCACAAACGACCACATCTCGCCCGTGTGCGCCCACTCCGCCACCGCGCCGTAGAGATCGTGGTCGATGACCCACTTGCGGATCATGCCGGTCTGCGCAGCGCTGAGGTAGTAGCCCTCGTCCTGCCAATAGTACGGCTTGAGCATGACAACGTCGCTGGCGCTCCAGCGGTAGCGCAGCAGCGCCAGCGCGGCGACATCCTCGAACGATTGCATGTTGTACCGGTAGCAGGCGGTGTCGGTGGCGACGTCGGTGAAGTCGTAGCCCTTGTACGCGGAGAGGTTCGTCGCCTGCGCGTAGGTCAGGTAACGGTAGTCGTACTGCGTGAAGTCGTTGTAGATCGCGTAGGCTTCGGCGCTGAGGCCGTTCGCCCCGCCGGTCGCCAGGCCGAACGTGTAGTTGTCCCGCGAATAGTCGCCGAAGCCCTTGAACTTGTCCGCCTGCGCGAACGAACCCGAGAGGAAGGTGCGCACGCCGCCGCGCTCGCCGCCGTCGACGCGCACGAAGCCGCGGTAGAAATCCTCGGTGCCGACGGTCTGCGTGGTGGTGAGTCCCGCCTCGGCGTGGGGCTTGTCGAACGCGAGGTCGATCTTGCCGATGAGGTTGGAGAAACCGAGGCCGTCCTGCGGGGCGAACGCGCCCTTGTGGAGCGTGACGGTCGCGATGTTCTCCAGATCGATGAAGTGGTCGCCGCCGCCGGGCGTGCCCTGAAGCGGAACACCTTCGACATTGCGGATCGCCACCGGACCGCTGCTGGCCTTGCCGCGAATCTTGATCGCCGGGTGCTGGTTCTTTTCGGACAGGCCGAAGGCGTCGGACGACTCGCGGTAGACCGACGGCAGCGTGTCGATCAGATCGTAGGCGTTGGTCGCCGCGGTGGCGGAGACATCGCTCCGTCCGGCGAGGGAAATCGTCGTCGAGCCCAGCGCCGGCGTGGCCGTCTGGCTGCCTTCGACCAGCACCTGGTCGAGTCGGTAGGTCTCGTCTCCGGCGGGCGATGACGAATCAGCCGCGCATAGAGCAGCGGATGTGATAGATAGAAACGCGGTGCCGAGCCACACGCAGACGGGACGCACGCGGAAACACGGGAGGAACGAGGAGGACATAGTCGGAAGGACTGCAGTCCGCCGTGTCCGTTGGTCGACTCACGCGGGAGGGAGGTGGGAAGTTTGACCGCCTTCGGCCGCGAGCCAGGCGCTCACGCTGCCGAAGAGATCGCGGTTGATCCGCGTGCGACACGTCTAGCAGCGTGCATGCCGATTATCCGAAACTGCGCGATTATCCCCGTCTTTCCGGCACGGCGAACGCGATCGGCACCTCGACGCGTGTGGCGACGGTGCGGCCGTCCTTGCGGCCGGGGCGAAATCTCCAGCGTGCGACGGCCTGCAGCGCCGGCACGACAAACTCGGGATGTGTCGCTCGAAACGCGCGCGCGGCGCGTACCGTGCCGTCGACACCGACGACAAAACACACGAGCACTTCCCCGTGCGCGCCGGTACGCAGGAGCGCTGGCGGATACTGAGGCAGCGGCTGCGCGAGAATGACCGGCGGCTGGTCGAGTTCGCCCAGCTCGAAAGCGGCCAACGCCGTACCACGGCCAACAATGCACAGCGCACTGCCATCGAGATGAAATCCCCCGCCGTTTCCGCCTATGGCCGGTGCCAACCGTGTGCAGGAGAAACGCATCGCGTCGGTCGGCGCGCGCAGCAGATCGAGCGGAACGATCGTCGCTTCGATCGGCGCGAAGGCATCGCTCGCGCCGGACTCCGGCTGCGCTTTCGTGTCTTCAGGCCGTGGATCCGGATCGTCGGGCGCGCAGGCGAGCGGAATCTCGACGATCTCCGATTCGTCCGCCGCCAGGATCGGCATGATCTCCGGTTCCGGCGCGCGAGCGACGAACCTGCCGCTGGCAAATAGCGCGATGTGCAGCACGACCGCCACGGCGGCGCCGAGCAACAAATCCCCCCATGATCGCCGTGGAGTGCCAATCGCGCCGGCGCGGCGGACCGTCCCAGCGCCACCGGCGACTGGGCGTGGATGGCGGGCGTACACCCATCCCCACCATTCGGAAGCGGGGGCCTGCGACACCGGCCCGTCTGTCGCGCCGGTTTTCATACCATCGGCGCACTCGGTGCGGTGCCGCTCCATAGCGCTTCGGCCGGCGCCGCCAGAATGCTGGCGGCATCGGGCCAGACGATCCGGTCGAGACGGTAGTCGAGCACGGTGTCCCCATGAAAGAGGCGGACCGTCCACGGAGCCTCGGTGACGGACCGAACGATGTGGGCCAACGTTGAGCGCAGCGGACTGCAGCCCGTCGCCATCTCGAAACCGTGGGCGAAGAAGGTGCTACCCGCCAACTCCGCGCGCAACGGCACTCCGCGTGCAACGCCCAGCCGATGCAACGCCGCCACGCCGACGCGCAGCCCGAGGGCAAAATCGACATTGCTCGTATCCCAGTGCATCTCGCGCGAGGCGCGGGCGGCATCGTCGGGCCGCTCCATCACCTTCGCCCAGTGCAACGGCACCGCCGCCTCGGGAAACGCATCGAAGTGCGGCACGTACGGTTTCAAGTCGACCACCGGGGTGCGGTGGAAAGCGTCGAGCCCGCGGACCACGATGACGTTCTTCTCGCGACGAAGGAGCGCGACGATGCAGGACCCGAGTGCGGCTGGACGGCACGGTGCCCGTGAGCTGAACACACCTTGCCCCGCACGGTCGTCCTCGGGAGGCAACACGAGCGGCGGCGCCTCGCCCCACCCTCGCGCCCGCAGCCACTCGGCGGAGCGGTGCTGGCGGTAGATCACCCACAGGTGCGAGAAGTACTCGAGGCCGACGAGTCCGGGTTCCAGCTCGGGTCGCAGCACGATCCGCGACTCGCTGCGATAATCGCAGCCGTCGACAAAGTTCTGGTAGGGCGAATCCACCACGCCGATCGGGGCGAGCGTGAATGAAGCCAGTGGATCTGTCGGCGGTGCTTTCATGGGACGGAAGTGACGAGTTTCGGCCGGGAAGCGTCGAGAATCGCTCGCGCCTCCGACTCGCTCATCTCGTACCAGTAGAACAGCCGGTAGAACTCCCGCGTCGCGGCGACCATGTCGTACTTCACACGATCGGGATAAAGCACCCAGAGCAGCCATTTCACGCCGAGCACGCGCGAGGCCGACGGCGGTCGGTCGAGCCAGTTGAACGGAGCCCCGGGAATCAGATACACGCGGCCGGCGGCCACCGCCGGTACTTGGCGCCAAGTCGGGGCGGCGAGCCACTCGGGCGTCCACGCGCCATCGGGCCGAGTCTTCTCCGGGCATCCCAGCACGACCGCCGGCTTCCAGGCGATGATCTGGTCGAGCGAAACTCCGATGCGGCCGAAGCCGCTCGTCTCCTGCCCTTGCGCGACATTTTCGAGCCCGAGAAAGTCGAGCGGCTCGGTGTGCATCGATCCCTTCGTATCGGTCTGCAACCCGCGCAGCCCTTCGGCGTAGTAGACGGTCGGCCGCTCGGCTGGCGGCACGGAGTCGGCCAGAGCCTTGGCCTCGGCGAAGGAGCGGCGCGTGTAGTCGGCGAGCAGCTTCGCCCGCTCGGGCACGCCGAGGAGCCGGCCGAGCAGTTCGTAGGTCGCGGCGGTGTCGAGCATCCGTCCGCTGGCGACATAGACCGGGATGCCGACCTGCTCCTGCAAGCGGTCGGCGAAATCGACCGAGGTGCGGTCGTTGTAGCCGAGTGAGAGGATCACGTCGGGCCGGGCGGCGAGCAGCGTTTCGCGGTTGCCCTTGCCGTTCTCGCCGAACCAACCGCCGAGCGCCGGCAGGTCACGCACGCTCGGCAGGATGAAGTGGCGCTCGGCCTGACCGAGCTTGTAGTTCCAACCGACCATGCGGTCGGGCGCGAGCGAGTAGAGCATCACGATGGCCACCGGGCTCGTGGCATAGACGCGTTCGATCTTTGCCGGTACCTGCAGCGTGCGGCCGGCCCCATCGACGACGGTGACGGGCGGTTCGGCGGCGCGGGACGGAATCACGACGGACACGCAGAGCGCCGTCAGGAGGAGGGAGTTCAATCGATGTGGGGTGCGCATAGAGGGAACGGTTGTCCGGCGTGATCGGTGAGATTCGCGACGACGAAGGGCACGCGGTAGATCGCTTCGAGCCGATCGGCGGTGAGCGTCTCGACCGGGGCGGCGGCGGGCGACAGCCGGCCTTCGCGCACGACCGCCACGCGTGTCGCACAGCGCAGAGCATGTTCGGGATGATGCGTCGCCATCAGCACGCCGAAACCTTCGCGCACGAGTCGGCGCAACGTCTGCAACATCCGCACCTGGTTGCCGAAATCGAGCGACGCCGCCGGCTCGTCGAGCACGAGAAACCGCGCCTCCTGCGCAAGCGCTCGCGCGACGAGCACCATCTGGCGCTCGCCGCCGCTGAGCTCGGTATAGCGACGCTCCGCGAACGCGTCCATCTGCACGGCGGCGAGAGCCGTCTCGGCCGCCCGCCAGTCGGCAGCGGTGGGGCCGGACCAAAGCGGCCAGCGGGCGGTTCGTCCCATCGCGACAACATCGAGCACGCGGAACGCGAAAAGCGGGGCGTGGGCCTGCGGCACATAGGCGAGCCGCGCAGCGCGCTCACGCACCGGCCAGTCGGACCAGTTTCGCCCGTCGAGCCGGATGTGTCCGCCAAGCGGAGGCAGGATGCCAGCGAGCGTCTTGAGGAGCGCCGTCTTGCCGGAGCCGTTCGGCCCGAGCAAACAAACGAACTCGCCCTCCTCGACGGTGAGCGAGACGCCGGTCAGCACAGGCTGGCGGGTGTAGCCGCAGGAGACATTTTCGAGAACAAGGCTCATGGCGATAGCCCGGACATTTCACATCTCATACACTGGCGAAACCAGCCCCACACCGCGGCGCCCACCACGAACAACACGCCGGGTGTCCGGGCTAAACGCAAAACCGCAGCGGTTTTGCCCATAGTTCGGATCGAGCGACTCAAGCGCACGAAGAGTTCTTCGCCGATCGGAGGTGTAGTGGGCAGTAGATGCATGGGAATGATCCGAACTAGTCGTTCCAGCTGCGCGAGGCGCGGCGCAGCAACACCAGAAAGATCGGGATGCCGCACGCACAAGTGACCACGCCCAGCGGCAACTCGACGACGAAGAGCCAGCGCGCGAGGTTGTCGGCCCAGAGCAGGAAGATCGCGCCGAGCAACAGCGATGCCGGCAGCAGATCGCGGTGGTTCGGCCCGATCATGAAGCGCACGAGGTGCGGCACCATCAGCCCCACCCAGCCGATCACGCCCGCCACGGCGACCGCCACCGCGGTGACGAGCGTGGCGCTGAGCAGCGTGAGCAGGCGTACCGTTCCAGTGGGGACACCGAGCGCCCGCGCCTCGTCCTCGCCGAGCGCCATGACGTTGAGCGGCCAGCGCAACGCCAACAACACCACCACACCGATCGCGAGCGGCGGGAGCATCAGTTTGACGTCGAGGTTCGTGACCGAGGAGAGACTGCCGAGCAGCCAGTAGGTGATCAGCGGGAGTTTCGAGTACGGATCGGCGAGCGTCTTGATCACCGCCACGCCAGCCATGCCGAGGCTGCCGACCACCATGCCGGTGAGCACGAGCCGCAGCGTGAACGTACCACCGCCCACGCCGCGGCTCAGCCCATACGTCAGCGCCACCGCGCCGAGCCCGCTGGCAAACGCCAGTCCCTGGATACTCAGCACGTTCCAGGAAAGCATGATACCCAAGGCCGCGCCGAACGCCGAACCCGAGGACGCGCCGAGTATGTCGGGCGACACGAGCGAGTTTCGGAAAAGCCCCTGGTAGGACGCTCCGGCCACGGACAGGCCCGCACCGATCGCGAGCGCCGCGAGGATGCGCGGCAGCCGGATGTCGTAGATGAGCGCCGCGACCGTCGCGGGCTGAACCGTCGCGCCGGTGACATCGAACCAGAGCTGTCCGAGATCGGCCCACGAGAGCGGATGTGCGCCGAAACGAAGCGAGATCGCGACGCTCGCGACCAGCCCGATGGCAAGAAGCGCGTAGCGGAACCATGTGATGGTGCCGGCGCGAGGTAGGGACGTTTCTGCGAAATGTCCTCGGCTCGTGGGTAGGGCGGTTTCTCCGAAACCGCCGTGATCGGTGCCGGCATCAGACGCGGGCGCAGAGCGGACGTTTCGGAGAAACGTCCCTACCCTCGAACCACGGATGACGGGCGTAAAGCCCGCCCCACCATCCGGTGTACTTGCCATGTCGGCGGTCGATCGGAGGGCGGGCGTAACACGCTCCTCTTCCTCCGGCCTAGATGGTGGGGCGGAGTTTATCCCCGCCATGCCCGTAGTGGAGCGAGTGTACTCAGCCGTCTCGCTCATGCGGCGCCCTTCCTTGCCCCGCCGGCGGACGCCCGACGCTCGATCTGGATCATGCGCGTGCCGCGTTCGAAGAAGGCGTGCTTCCCGCCCTCCTGCACGAGCTGGAAGGTGGCCGCCACGTCGTCGATCATCAGGCCGGCGATCATGCCAATGCCGAATTCGAACCACACCGGAGCGAGCGGCACCGTCGGGCCGACGAGGACGACGAACGCCTGCGGGCAGAGCTGGAGCAGGCGTACGATCGTCTTGTTGATCAGCGTGACGCCAGTGATGAAGACGAAATCCGCCTCGGGCAGAATCACCTCGCAGGCAGGATCGGGCGCATCGCCCGGCTGCGGCCGGCGCTCGAGGATCGTGAGCGAGCAGACCTTCGCGATCGCCTCGAGGCCGTGGAAATGTCCGATGACGGCCACGCGCTTTCCGGCAACACGCGGGAGCATCGTGGCAAAGGCGTTCGCGCCGGTCTGGTGGACAAAATAGTCCGCCTGCGCCCAGCCGAGCACACGCGCCGGGGCGTTGTAGAACGAGTTCAGAGCGGCGATACCGAGCGCTGCGTCGGCGAAGTTCCACGACTTCGCCAACGCGGCCACGGTGCGCAGCTCCTGGCCGGCGACACGCCCGGCGAGGCTGGGCGAGCAATGCGCCTCATGCACCGCCATCGCCAATCCCATCGAGCCGGCGGACTGCACGCCGAACCAGTGCAGCCCGCCGGCGAACGCGGTCACAGAAGCATCTCCCGGCAACCCGGCCAACAGGCGGTCGTAGATCGCCCAAAAGCTGGTGACGCCGGCCGGCTCAGAGGGTGCGACTGGTCCGATGTAGGGCGAATCGGCTCCGACGAGCCGCGGCTCACCCGGAGGGTTCGCCCTACCTGAAGGCCGTTGATCTTGGCGCAACGGTACGGCCATCGGCATAGTTGAGGCGGACATGGCGGCGTCCTCAGAAGGTGTAGCGGACGTTGGCAAACCAGTTGCGGCCGGCCTCGGGGTAGCCGTCCTGGAGCTGGTAGTCCTTGTCGAAGACATTGCCGACGCCGGCGTTGGCGGTGATGCCGTGCGACAGGAGGAACGAGAGCTTCAGGCCCGCGGTGGCGAAGCCGGCCGTTTTGGTGCCGTCGGTGTACGCATAGCGCCACGAGGAGAAGTCGAGGCTCGGGATCACGCTCAGCCAGGTGAGCGCGCGGTAGTCGGCGTAGAGCGAGCCGGAGTGCTCGGGTGTGTCCGTCGCCTTGATCGCGGGGCTGGTGACGTTCTTCTGGTGGAGATAGGTGTAGCTGGTGCCGACCTTGAAGGTCGCACCGGCGGCGTACTCGAGCCCGAGGTCGAGACCGTAGTTCTCGACCGTGCCCACATTCTGGTTCTGCGAGCGGGCCGTGCCGTTGACCTTGCTCACGCTCTGGATCGCATCGTGGATGCGGCTGTAGTAGAGGCTGGCCTGCGTGGTGAGGCCGGCGGCGAGCTTGCCGGTGTAGCCGATCTCATAGTGCACGGCGGTCTCCTGCTTCAGGTCCGGGTTCGGGTAGGCCGTATTGAACTTGTACGAGTAGCGGTCCTTGATCGTGGGGAAACGGCTCTTGTGCGCGACGGTCGTGTAAACCGTGCCGGTGTCGCCGAGCTTGTAGAAGAGGCCGGTCTGCGGGTTGAAGCCGTCGAACGAGGTGAGCCGCACCGGGGTGTTGTCGGGGTTGACCTGGTCGGCGCGCAACGCCTTGCGCCAGTCGTAGCTCACGCCGACGAGCCAATCGAGCGCGGTGGTCAGGTGCCACGTGTCCTCCAGCCCGACGGAGACCGTGCGGTCCTCGAAGACGAAGTGCGCCTGGTCGATAATCTGCTCGTCGTGGTGGTCGAGCTTGTAGTGCGCGGCGAGCTTGAGGGTGTTGGCCGGGAGCAGCTCGGTGCCGGCCTCGACGGAGCCTCCGTACGTGTAGTCGCTATAGTGGCTAGGTGCCCAGGAGCCGGTGCGCACCGTCGTGAACGTGGCGTCGTTGTACTGGTCGAGGGCGTTGTCATACCAGTCGTAGAAGAAGCGCGGCTTGAGGTAGCTGGATTCGCCGAGCTTGGTGTTCGAGACGTAATAGACGGTCTGCTTGTTCCATTTCGGCCAGCGCCAGTACTTCAGGTAGCCGGAGAGCGTGCCGGTGTACGGAGGCGTACCCTTCTCGCCCTCCTGATGGACGAAGCCGATCGCGTACTCGTCGGTCGTGTTCGGTGTGTAGGCAACCTTGCCGCTGACCTTCCAGTCTTCGGAGGCGGCGTTCTCGCGGTCGCCACCGTCCTCGGCGGCGACAGGCACGAAGTCGTCGGAGAGCGGGAACGAATCGCGCTCGGTGTACGAGACGCCGAGCTGAGCGTACCAAGATTGTTGTTTCATTCCGACATTGAGGCTGGCCTCGTAGCTGTCGCCCGAGAAGAAGCCGGCGGCGAGCTGCCCCTCGAACGCCTTCTGCGGCTGGCGCGAGACGAGATTGATGGCGCCGCCCATGGTGTTCGGGCCGTAGAGGACGGAGCTGAACCCCTTCGCGACGGAGATCGTGGCGATGTCGTAGGTGGTGAAGCGACCGAGATCGACGTAGCCATCGTACGGCACGTAGGCCGGCACGCCGTCGATGAAAATCGGCGTCTGGTTGCGGCCGAAACCGCGCACATAGACCGAGGTCTCGTTGCGCCCGCCGAAGCGCGTGAGCGTGACGCCCGGCAACGTGGCGAGCGCCTCGCCGACATCGCGTTTCTCGAGCAGCGAGATCTTCGTCGCGTCAATCTGGACCGGCGTGAGGTCGGCTCCGGCCGGCGCCTCGCCGTAGACGGAGACGGTGCCGAGCTTGAAGATGGCGGAGCCGGCTGCGGCATTGGTCTCTGCGGACGTCGTCTCGTCAGAAACAAAACCTTCGGCAAAGGCGCGCGTGGCAGCAACGAGCGCGAGTCCGGCGAAAGCCGCACGCGCGGAGCGGTGAAACAAAAGAGGAGTCGGTGACATATGGGCGATGGATGATCGCGGAGTGCGCGTTGGTCGTCGCACGGTTCGCGAAAGATCGTTTTCGATCACCTGTCGCGGCCGTCTTGGCCGCCAGGTCGCCCAGTTGGTCTGGTATTGAGTCTTTAGCAACACACGTGCCAGCACGGATGAAACGGGCTCACAATCCGTCCGACCCACAGTTCATCGGCACAAACACTCCGCAGCGGCGGACAAAGCTCAGCCGACAAGCGACGCCGGTACTCGCACGAACGGCCGGCAAACGCGAATGTTCGAGCAGTGTCCGAGCAGCTCCGTTACCCTACGCGATCGCGCGGGTCGCGGCCGGCAACGGCAGCTTGTCGCCCGTGTCCTTCAACGCCACGCCGCTGAGCCCGCGCCGGGCGGATTCGAGCAGGAGCT
>Ga0066602_10001031_pt1 | contig 19918 bp, 14 predicted proteins | sample Higcelweek5metaG_FD_59481 | JGI IMG/M metagenome (GOLD analysis project Ga0066602, IMG submission 59481) | Freshwater pond sediment microbial communities from the University of Edinburgh, under environmental carbon perturbations - High... | ecosystem: Environmental > Aquatic > Freshwater > Pond...
GACAGCGTCGCTCTCAGCGATCTGCTCGCGCTGAACCATATTGCCTCACACTCTCTGAGAACGCCCGCGTCTCAACCATGTTGGTGCGGCTGCGCGACTGGATGCTGTCGGAGAGGATCGAGATATCCATCTCTCATCAATGCCTAAGACTGAACATCCGGTCTACCTTCAAATGCTAGGACCCACAAAAAGCGCGGAAGTACCGGGCAGGTCCCAAATGCTCAGCACGCGCGCCCATACGATGCGATGTTCTTGTTGTTCGTGACAGGACTGCAGAGAAATCATGCTCAACCGACTTTGGCGTTGACAGAAACTCCAAAAGAAGCTTACTCTTTTCAAATTCCTTCTGGCGGTAACCGCCAAAAATGCCCGTATAGTGGAAAGATTGAGCCGGCCAGATTCAAGTCCGCCGTATTTCAATTTTCTGCCATGCGACAACCACAATTCTCACGTTTCACACCATCTATTTGGAGCACACATGGGACAAGGCGGGCGCATTCGTGTTAATAATGGCACTGAGTATCAATTGAATTTGATTCACATACACTCATATCAAATGAACAGCTGGGATGGCTCGTTCCCTGCGACAATCCTTCCTTACACTACGACTGGCGGCATGTACGTCGAGTTTGAAGAAGGCGTGTTCAAGACTCTTTCCGATTGTGCAGGAGAAGCCATATATGCTATTGGAGACACTGGTGAGAACCTCAATATATCTGTCAGCGCCAGCCATAATGAGCGCTGTCTTTGGGGTGGATTAGGGGCGCATTCCACATATGGATTATATACGGATCCCGCCAATGCTAAGCTAGGGTGGGAACATGATGGCGTAGTAGATCTCACGTTGCACGTAGTCGCCACTTCAATAAATACGGAGACCTAAAATGGGACAAGGCGGATTTTTGGTCATTAACAACAGTACTTCTCTGCGATTAAATCGCGGCCATATACATTCGTACCAGATGAACAGTTGGGATAGTTCTTTTCCTGCGACCATCGAGCCCAATTCTTCCACTGGCAAATTATATGTGGAGTTTGAAGAAGGCGTATTCAAGAAGCTTTCCGACTGTGGCGGCGAAGTCGTGTATGCGATTGGCGATACTGGAGAAGTTCTCAATGTATCAGTCAATGCCAGCAATAATGAGCGCTGTCTTTGGGGAGCACTCGGGGGACCATCTACCCATGATCTATCTACAGATCCAGCAAATTCAAAACTTGGTTGGGTGCATGATGGAAGCGTCACCCTAACGCTTCGCACAGGCAAGTCAGTAACTCCTACAGACTGGATGAAACTAATTGACGACAATACATCCATCGCTAGACTCTCTATTCCGGGAACACACGATTCAGGGGCAATGTGCGAGCCCTTTCCTGGCACAGCGAAGACGCAAGATAAAACCCTCGCCGAGCAACTCCAGCTTGGCGTACGGTATTTTGATATCCGTTGTTCTGTAAGTAGCGAGGGGACCTCGCTTTTGGTATTCCACGGCGACGGATCTTATGCAATCTATCAACACCTCAATTTCGATGATGTTCTTAATTGTTTCAATAATTTTTTGGGTGCACATCCAAGCGAATTCTTGTTGATGCGCCTAAAAAATGAAGAAGGCGACCGACACGATACATTTATTTCTCTTTTTGAAAAGTACTGCGCAGGTCAAGTCGATTGTTCCACAAGGAAATCTGGACTATTCTGGAGCAATCCAGACGCCACGCCCCCCACATCATCTCGCATTCCCACGTTGGGTGAAGTGCGCGGAAAAATTGTTTTGTTGCAAAATTTCAACAATGACGCAAATAACTACACTGCAATTAGCCGCCTGCAGTACGATTCGACTGACATCTTGCTGATCCAAGATAATTATGAAGTCGGATCACCCAATTCCAAATGGGTGGATGTTTCTGATTTTTTGATGCGAAAAGATATGGATAATCTCAATAAGCAAAGTTTAAATCGCAACAAGCTTTGGCTCAACCATGCGAGCGGATACACAAAGTCGCTTGTGGGGATCCCTCAAATCCCAGACGTTGCAAACTATGTCAACCCACGATTGCTGGTGTATTTCAATAGTGCCAATAATCAACCTCACGGAATTATCGCCATGGATTTTGTAAGTGAGGATCTCTCTCGAAATATCTATATGAAAAACACATGGGCTAATAACTAGCCAACATCAGGGGAAACCGATGGAGTTGTGTTTGATGCGGGTGTCAATTTGTATGCGAAGGCAGGATCCATGCCAACAGGGACAAGTAGCACATCCTGCCCAGCTGAAGCAGTCGCTGCAGCGGCGTCGATTGTTGCTTTGCCTCAAGGCCGACGGATTGATGCCGTATCGCTGTTTGGCGCACCGCAGCAGGTAGCAAGCACTCCATTGGTTGCATATTGGCACTCATCACTCGGGTCTCCCCAGACTATGTCGGGGATGCCTCCAATGGCGATCTTCTCGAACTGCATGACGTGTTCCTCGTGCGGATATGGACCTGGTGCTTTTCCAGAATCTCGTCGCCGTTCTCCAGTCTTTCTCCGGTCGCGATCCATCCGTTCCTTCGGTAGAAGCCATGAGACCGGCTATTTGGATCAGAGGAGCACGCGAGCCAGACTCGCGAATGGCCGCGCTCGGACAATTCTTGGACCACCTGCGTGAGCATGGACAGGCCGATGCCCTTGCCTTCATGCTCCGGGAGGACCGCGAGCACGATCACCTCGCCCGTCCCAGTGTCGCCACTGCAGAATCCGACAACACGCTCTTCGTGTTCGCACACGAAACCGACGAACAGGCCAGATTCGAGACCGTCGGCGATGCTTTGGGGTGTGATCCCCCATTCGACGAGTTGCTGCTTGGAGATCGCATTCTGACGGGTGGCGGATCTGACGCGATACAGATCGGGAATGTCCCGCGATTCCGTCGCCCGGATCCGATATACGTCATTCATTACGGCGTTCTCGATATTTTTCTGGGTAGTTCGGCAAAATCCATGTCTGCGCTTTTCAAGGCGATCAGATGCATTTACAGGTGCTATTGCAGGTGCATCAACAGATGCATCACCGTCCTTCCCGTCAGGGAAGGACCACGCGCAAGACCAGGAGACTGGCGCCTGCTGCCAGCAGCAGGAGGGGCGCGTAGCCGGCGCCTGGGCAGAGCTTGCAGGTGCCGTAGTAGAGCAGGTAGGCCGGGATGATGATCAGGTCGACTCGGCCGATGGTGCGGTAGAGGCTGCGGAGGAAGCGGTTCAGGAGGTCGCGGTGCGACGTGGCCCAATTACGCATGATGCGCAGCCGCTTGACCGTGGCACCGAGAAACAGGTAGGCGATGAATACGCCTGAGCTCGCGCCGAGGAAGGACTGGGGCAGGATGCAGCCAATGGCGCACGCGAGTGCGGTGATGGCATGGTGAGCGACATAGGGGCGATTGGCCCAGACATCGTCCATGATGAACATGTCGAAAACCATCGCGGTCACCGCCATGCTGCAGGCCGCACGCATCCCCAACGCGCCGAACCCCGCGATATCGGTGAAGACGAAGAGGATCTGGCTGACAAGGAGAAGCAGGACGAAAAGCCCGAGGTGGAGCCTGTTGCCATAGCCCAGGCGGATATGTGCGATAGGGCTGTTGCGGGGCTTCATTCAGGCCACTTACTAACCGGATCCGACCAGTCCCATTGACGTCGTAGAAGACGAACGCGCCTTTCGGCGGCGTTCTCGATGTGGGATTTCAAAGGCCGCACTTCTTGTATGTCACAAGCGACATCCCGTCGTCCCGCTTGCCGGGTTCGATGGAGACGGGGCGGAATTGTCTTCCAAGAACGAGTCGTTGCATTCTGGTGTTGTCTGCAAAGACCGTGGCCGCAATGGCCTTGAAGCCCAGCCTGGAGGCGGCATCGATGGCATGGTCAAGAAGGCTGGCGCCAATCGATTTGCCCTTGTAGTCCGGATGAACACCCAGTCCGAGGATCTCGGCGCCATCCAGCACATCGTATTTCGCGACAAGGATGCCCGCGATGGCGTCTTCCTTCAGGAAATAGAAGTACCTGAACGGCCCCTTCTCGTCGGTGCTTTCCAGCCAGGCGCGTATCTGCTCGTCGGAGAACGCGATGAACGTGGATGACAGAAAGGGAAGATTGTCAGGGTGATTCCAGATGCTGGAGTACGCCGCGAGGAACAGCTGCTTCTCCTCGGGGGCGGCATCGTTGCGGATGGATTTGATCATGAGTTTGCTGTAGGTTCGGGGTTTCATGAGACTGTGATCGTAGTGATCGAATTGTCAGAGAATACAACTCGTCATCGCACCTTACATCATCCTAGATGGTGTCCGCAGTCTTCGGGCGGGAGAACGCGCAAGCCCAGGCTCCGAGGCTGATCCAAGCCAGCAGGAGTGCCGTGACGAAACGGATCCACGTGAACCAGAAGGGGATTGGAATCTCCAGACGAGGTGCGGGAGGCAGGAGCAGGACATCGGGCTCGCGGCCAGGCGGGAGGAGGAGGTCGTCGCGCCACCACTTGGGGACTTCCGGTGTGGTGTCGGGCCACGAGAAGAAATGGGCCTCGTCGCGCAGGAAGGCGGCGCGGACCTTTCCGCTCCGGGCATCGAACTGGACGAACTCCTTCCGGCTGGTCTGCGCGAATCCGGAGCATCGGACGCTGTCCCAAGCCACGATGGGCGGCGATCCGTCGCCATCCAGTGCGACAGTTTTCGTCAGCCTGCCGCCCTTGAACATGTCGAGCCGTCCGATGGGGCCGCCAGGCAGCGATACGACGACCTTGTGATCACGATCGTCGCAAACGAGTCCGGAATCGGTGGTCCGGTAGGGGATGCCCGGGATGGGGTGGATCACAGGGTTTCTCGGGATCCAGGCTTCAAGCATGCCCGAATCCTGGCTCCGTCGCAGTCTGCCGATCCGATCCCAGGCGGTTTCGTGCGGAAGCGGAACCATCCACGCGGCGGCGAGCGAGAGCATGGCCATCGCGAGTTTGACGCGCCACGAGGTGGGGAAGAGGACGAAGGAGCGGATGGCCGCGCCCACCACCACGATCCCGAGCAGGATCATCGAAATACCGATCGCCCTCGGGAATTGGATCCAACCCCGTGAGGGGACCTTCCACTCGGTGACGGTATCGGGAACCACCACATCGTGGAACCTTCCCGTCTTCCCATCGACGAAGTACCACAGGCCCGTCCAGGTGCGTCCGAACAACGCGCAGTGGTCGGGATCGTGCGCCAGCTGAGAGAAGACATTTTCCGACGCCTCCCCGTCGGGAAGCATCTGGCCTTCGAAGCAATCGAGGCAAGGGCAACGGAAGCCGCGGATGCCTCCGAGCAGATGGGCGCGGCGCATGCGGCCCAAGATCTCGTTCCCCCGCGCCACCGCGAACACGGTGATGGGGTTCAGGAAGTCGGCAAAAGTCCTATAGTTCATCCCTCCCGTGCGAGGGGTTTCCGGCCACTGCCGCGGCTCGGGTGCGACGGTTCCCGTGTCGTTAACGCGACGCGACATCCACTCGATCCATTCCGCATTTGTACGAGGCGTGGTCGATGTGGCACTCGCGGAGGAGCCCATCATCCAGCCTCGGGGCCCATTTCCTGCGGCGTTTCTCGTTCGCTTGATCGCGGGCAATCCGCCGCTGTAGCCATCGCCGAGCCAACCCTCCGACCGCGGGATCTCCAGGCTGTCGCGGAACAGGCTCTCTGCCAACGAATCGGCGTGGAATGTTCGCCCGACCACGAAGGCCCGCGAGGTGTCCTTGCAACGGATCGCGTGGAAGTCCCATCCGGTCCAGCTCGCACCATCGATCGAGATGCGGATCAGCCGGGGAGGACTCGAACGAACGCAGGCCGAGGCCGGCTGGGGACTCGCAAAGATGCCAGCGCAAGCGAGGAGAGCGAGTGCTCTTCGGTTCGCGTGGCGAGTGCTTGTGCAGCGGAGGATCACTGCGCCTGTTGGCTGAACCAGGTGACGAAGGCGTCGAACTGCTTCGCGTTCGCCTTCGCCCAGAGAGAAAACTCGGACCTCGAGGCGCCGGAGAACGCGTAGCGGGCGAATGGGACCTGGAAGCGATGCTTCACCACGTCGGCGTAGAACGACTTCATGTCGTTTTCTGTCTTCGATTCGGCGAACGTCTCGATGGCTTTCACGCCCATGTACGAGAGGTAGTCGTAGCGCGACACCGATTCGCTCCCGATCCACTGGCCGCCGATGGAGTCGTGGGCGGCGTACAGGGCGAGCGAGAGTCGGAACACGTTGTTCTCGGCCGCGTGCGCGGTGGAGTCGGGCGAGAAATGGATGACCATCGAATCCTTGCTCGTCTTGCGCGCCAGTCCGTGCCACTCGGCGTAGAACCGCTGTTGCAGCGTGCTCGCGCGTTCGCTGGGGCGCGCGATCGCCAGGTAGTAGAGCCCGTACGCCGTGCCCTCGGCCGCGGTTCCGGACAGACTCGAGAGGATGCTCGCCATGTAGTACGACGACTCGTGCGTGCGCGTGTGCGCAGCACCCTTCTTCGCGAGGATCAACGCCGAGTCGACCACACCGCGGCTGTATTTGCAGATGGCGTAGTTGTAGTACAGCTGGGACGACTCCGGATTATGCCGGAGCCCGAGCGCGTAGACGCTGTCGGCCTGGGCGGGGCGTTTCATCTCGTCGTACAGGTTCCCTAGCAGCACGAACGCTCCATCGTTCCCCTTCGTCTGCAGCCGCAGAGACGCGTTGGAATAGGCGATGGCGCTGTCCCTGATCCCCTTCGCGGAAAAGGAGTAGGCCATTTCGTAGAGGGGCACGTGGCTCGTGGGATCCAGTGCGGACGCGCGCGCATAGGCGGCGATCGCCTTGTCGTACTTCCCCGCGTCGTGGAACGCCATGCCCGCCTTCAGTTCCTCCTCGTAGCTCGCCGCGAAGGAACTCGACAGCGCCAGCAGCACTCCGATCCAGGCTCGACCAACGAGGCCTGCACGGGCATCAGACTTGGGACTCATTCGATCCTCCACTTCACGGCGTTCTCAAGTTGGGTTCTGCTGGGTAGCAGTCAGCGCTCAGGGTAGTTTTCTGGGTAGCGTTCTGGGTATGTTCGGGGAGCAATCCATGTCCGCTACGGTGACCTGGGAAGTACAGCCAGGAAGTTCAAGATCCAGTCGGTCGTTTTCTCCGACATCACCTCCGACATTTTCTCCGAACTGGTCGCTTCCTCCGACATTTCCCCCGACATCGGCCCTGAGCCGAGCTTCTCGACTCAGTTCATCTCCAGGATCGACTGGTCGTAGGGCTCGAAGCTGTCGTACAGGCGGATGGCGTACCCCATGGGCTCCCAAGCGGCGCGGATCTTGGGCAGGCCCGATCCGGCGCGCTCTCCCAGGCCCAGCTGCAGGAACAACTGGTGCAGAGTGCGGTTGCGGCAGTCGCTCTCGCCCCCCTGGAGGGCGTGCTCGGCAGGCACGCGCAGGGTGCCGGGATTGCGGAACACGAAGCCGTCGGGCCGCTTCTGGATGCGGATGGAAGCCCGGTCGGAGGTATCGGCGTGGACCAGGGCATTGACCAGCGCTTTGCGCAGGGCCTTGTGCTGGGGAGTGTCGTCCTGGCGCGTGATGCCTTCCATGACGAAGGGCACCTTGAGGTCTGCCATCAGGCGCGGGGCGACCTTGCGGTAGAAGTCGTAGAGGTTCCCGCTCCAGGTGCCGTCGGGCACGATGCGATCGATCCAGCGGGTCTCGCCATCGTCGAAAACAGGAAGCTCCTGGTAGTCCAGAAACAGAAGAGGAGCCGCTTCCAGCACGGCTTGTCCCTGCCCGAACATGAGGAGTCCCGCGAGGGTGAAGCCTTCTTCGCCCGAATCGCGACCCTTGCGCCAGCAGCCGTTCACGCGCAGGAAATCGAGATCATCGAGAGCTGTCCAAGGATGGTCGAGCTTGAGGCTCGCGAAGTGGTTGCGGTAGGCGCGCAGCGAATCCAGGGCGAGGTCGGACAGCTCGAACCCCTTGAGGATGCGCGTGTCGCGGCTGTCGTCGACCTGCTCGGCGAGCATGCGCCGCACCACGTCGTCGTCGCACTTGCGGTCGCCGTCGTTCAGTCGTCGGTAGGTGTTCCCGAGCGGATTGCCTGCCAGATGCACCGGCTTCTGCTTGCGCGTGGCCGCAGGCACCCGCACCTCGATCAGACATTTTCCGTCAATACTGACGATGCGCACGTCGCGATCGGAAAGAAGATTGCAACTGACCTTCCCGCTTTCGAGGGTATTGAAGAGGTCGGCGAGAGGAGTACAACTCCTTCCGGCCGCATTCCTCGCTGGGCGATCTGACGCTCGACGAGTTCACGGCAACATTCGACAACCAAACATCGCTCGTGGGAGCGTAATCTTCAACAAGAACTCATATCTCCCTGGATCAATTGTGCATTGACGAATCCCCCAATTGAATGGAGACTAACCGCAAGGCCTGCTCAAGACGTTCTCGATGCGTATTATGGAGTTTCTGTACGCCGATCTCACGTGACATAGAGGCAATAGCCGCCTCACCACGCTTTCCCTGATCGAATGTTATGCGAGCCAGGGATGACAATTCCTGTATTGCGATTTCTGGGATCGATCGAAAGCTTGTTTCCGTTGGTTTTCGGAAAGCGATTGGGAAGTCGGCATCGCTCTTGTTTGCCCAAAAGAACGTTCCAATCTCCTCAGTGGTTGTACCGTGATTGAGCAGGGCAATTGACGTGATCGTTTCAACAATCCGAGCTCCTGCTCGCTGAAACCCATGTGCTCGGGCGATTTTTCGGACAAGAATCTCGTCGCGGATCGGCGCCTCGGCGTGGAGGATGTTTGCGATCATGGTGGCGAGGAAAGACTCGTACTGAGGCGAGTAGAACGATTCAGGATCGATCGAACCCGTCAAGGACGACAAGTCGGCTTCGCGGAAGAAGCCATCGCCTTGCTTGGGCGAGTCGGATTCCGGGGTCTCTGGAGTGAGAATTTCTTCTATCTGTATCGCGGGTTCTGCAGTACGTCGATTTCTGTCCTTCTCAAGAAGGTCGGTCAATCGAGTATGAATAGATTCTAATGTGCCGACACGATTGATCCACCAATCGGTGGACCAGATCCGTAGGATTTCCCACCCTAATCCACGAAGGACTTGTTCGCGCAACTTATCGCGATCTCTGGCGGTAGCCGAGCTGTGGTAGGTGGCGCCATCGCATTCAACTCCAGCCAGGTACAAACCCGGTGCGTCGGGATGAACCACCGCAAGATCGATGCGGAAGCTGGAAATTCCGATCTGGGTGTGAACCTTCCAGCCCTTGAGGCTGAGGGCCTGTGCGACAGATGCCTCAAAGGGACTATCGAAGTCGCGACCCGTCGGTGCGGACGTTTCTGCAAGTGCTTGGCTGCCGCGTTGAGCGAACTCGAGGAAATGCTTCAGGTCTCGAACGCCAATGGCTTGGGTGCGCGAGAGGTCCATTTGTTCTGGCCTCAAGGTGGAGAAAATCTGCAACTCGTACCGAGCGCGAGTGATGGCCACGTTGAGTCGGCGTTCGCCTCCATCTCGATTCATTGGGCCGAAGTTCATCGAAACTGCGCCCGTCAGGTCCGGACCGTAGGTGATCGAGAAGTACATGATGTCGCGCTCGTCGCCTTGGACGCTCTCGATGTTTTTGACAAAAATCGGCTCGAATTCAACGTCGTCGAAGTAGGGTTCGATGGAAGGGTCGCGCCGCCGTTCCTCATCGAGCAGGTTTTCGATCAGCCGTTGCTGTTCGGAGTTGAAGGTGACCACTCCGATGGTCTTGCGGCTGTTGCGGAAATCCTTCGATTTCAATCTGGCGACAAGATTTGCCACAAGCGCTTTCGCTTCCGGTTTGTTGGTGCGTGCTCCTCCCTTCTCATAGACTCCTGGAACAATATAAAGGGTCACTGCTTTGTCCGGGTTCACAGGAGAAGGGAATGTCACCAAGTCGCCGCTATAGTAGCGGTGGTTCGAGAATGCGATGAGACTTTCGCTGCGGCTTCGATAATGCCAATTGATGTTCAGGGTCGGGAGGTTGGATCCCATGCATTCATCGAGAATGCTTTCCAGATCGCCTTCCACGTCTTCGTCGTCTAGATCGGATTCGGCTCGATCGAAGAAATTTGTCGGAGGCAATTGCTTCGGATCGCCCACCATGACGATTTGACGACCGCGTGCCATGGCACCAACCGCATCCCACACGGGAATTTGCGAGGCTTCGTCGAAAACGACAACATCGAAGTTCGAAACGTCGGCGGATAAATATTGAGCAATAGACAGCGGGCTCATCAACAGGCAAGGACTGAGTTTGGCCATTGCGTTTGGAATGGACGTCATCATCTCCCGCAGGGGCATGTGGCGCTTCTTCTTGTTAATTTCGCGACGCAGTATGCCCCATTCTGCATCGCGTCCAACTTCCTCTGGTGTTGGGATTTTTGCGCACAGGCGTGCCCGAACCAAATTGCTTGTTAATTCGGTGAAGCGTTCGTCCAGCTCGCGGAAATCTTCGATCCGACGTTCATGTTCTGCGGAAACGAATTTTCTGATGACGTCATCCTGGTCGACGATGGCATGCAACCACCACCGGGAGTAGTTCGCATCGAACACTTTTCGTGCATCCGCAACACGTACGCGCCCGTTCATGATTTCCGCTGCAAGCGAACCTAGTCCGACATCCTTCGCGTCGTTCCAGCAGCTTTTCCAGGCACACCAGGATCGCAAACTGCTCAAGTTGTCGATCATCCCTGTCAGGAATTGTTCCATTCCCGTAAGACTTGCGTCATGAAGTTGGACGGTGTGTGCTGGGCTGAACATGGCAACGGCTGCCAATGGATCGAGGATGCTCAAGCCGTCCATCGATGATATGAACAATTCAATTTCTGTCATGAATGGACTGGATGGATCGCATGCTTGCGAACCTTCCGAGAACAAGCGATGAAGGCATTTACTGAAGGCTGCCGTCTGCTCGGACACGGCTTCCAAAGCAGTATTCAATCTTTCGACGGCGGTACCGATCAAGCATCCGAGTTCCAATTCCTTTGGAAGAGTGTCCAAGCCATTCCAAAGTCCAAAGGTTTCATTCTCCAGATGGGCAAGCGAGCCGATACGAACTTCGACCTCCGATCGGTTTTTCAAGACCTGGAATTCGTTCGCGAGCTCCATTCCATATTCACCTTGAGACACCTGCAAGTGCTCCCGTTGCAAGGTTCCACGAGTCGGAATTTGTCTGCGATCTTGGTAAAAGTCGAGCACAGCACGGAGTGGATCGATAGCGGTGTGTTTGCCGGTCCACAATCCCTTGGTCGCATCTTGCAGGAAGCTCAACGCGGACAATCGTTCGTCGATTTGTCGCCACTCGCGAAGCAGTTCGAGTTGTTTGGACAAGGTGTCGCCGCAAAGTCCGCGTTCAATAGGTCCCAATCCGACATCGTGCCAATCGCATTCGGCAAGCGCGGCTCTTAAGGAGATTTGAAAAGCAATGGCGCTTTGAACCGCTTCTTCACGACTGTTGACGCCATGCCACACTTCAGAGGCAGCGAGTCCTGGATCAAGGGCGGCGATTTCCTTGGACAATTCTCGAATCGTGACCAAGCCAGGAAGATCGCGAGATGGATCGGGAAGCCCCGCGCCATCCATCGCAGATTCCAGAACCTTGCGGATTTTCTGTTTTCCAATCCAGGAAAGTGGCCAGACAAGATTTGTCGCTTTCTTCCAGTTTGCAAGCAGTTGGTGGGGATTCAATTGCTTCGTGGCAGGGCTGTAGGAAACCGAAAGCGCCTTTGTCGTGGTTGTGGTTTCTTCAAGAAGCTTGGCTCCTTTCTCGATGATTGCTTGGGAATCGGGGTGCCATGGGCGCAAGGATTGGATCAGTGTTTTACGACGCTCCAGTAGACTCAATCCTTCATCGACCATGCGAAGGGTTTCCGGGGACCAACCGGTTGGGAGTGCATCGTTGATGGCTTGATGCTGCTTGAGAAGATCTTCTCCATGGTGGAGTTGACTCAACACGGCCGCGCGGTCGTTACGCAGCACATACCGCCAGTTATGACATTCGCTTTTGGCGACAAGTTTTGCAAACTCAAGCAAAACTTCGCGATTGTCCCTGCCTGACGGAATTCGGTTCAATTCCAGAATCTCGAGAAACCGTTTGAACCCGACCTGGGCTTTCAGTACCGCATCGCGTGCGGCTTGCAACGACTCGCTTAGTTCGTTCTGGAAACGGAGCGACCAGTCGCTTTGGCCCACAGCTTGAAGGGTATGTGTGGATGCCGGACCAAGTCCAATCGCCAAAGCGTTGACTTCCATCCTCCGGATAAGCTCGTGCAAGGTGTCGAGATTGGCGGGAGAGTGGTGCTCCGCGGAAGGCCATGAGATCTCGATGCGCGGGAGATCGACTCCTGAAACACAATTGCCGATGGCCTCGTGGATCGACATGCCATTTGTTCGTCGTGCATGGAGGCGCTCGACGTAAAGGTTCAGTTCTCCCCTGAGTTTGAAAAGACGGTCGGCTTCGGCCATCCAGGCTTGTGTATCAAGTACTCCTTTGGATTCCCAAGACTTGTTCAGCTGCGAGATGATCTCGATCTTCTTCGCTTTGTTGGAATGGATTTCAAGACAGAATTCGGCGAGTTGAACCGCCTTCAGGCGTCGATGTACAACTTCCAGAGCCGCGATTTTCTCGGCAACGAACAGGACGCGTTTGCCTTCTGCCAGGCATTGGGAGATGATGTTGGTGATGGTCTGGCTCTTTCCCGTTCCGGGTGGGCCAATCAATACGAAGTCCTTGCCTTTGGCTGCTGCCATCACGGCTGTCAATTGTGAGGAGTCGGCGGGCAGTGGACAGAAAACGTCTTTTGGCTGATAGTCGTTGTCCAAACGGTGTGCATCTGGGAATGAAATTCCTGCGGGGAAGCGCTCTCGGGGAGTTTCGAGCAGATGCCTCACAACAGGATTCTGACAAAGCTGTTCGGTCCGCTCGGTCAGATCCTTCCACATCAGGTATTTGGAGAAGGAAAACGTGGAGAGAACCACGTCTTCGGAAACTTCCCAGCCCTTGATTTCCTTGATTCTAGAGGCGATCGATTTCCAGATTCCGGCGATCTCCAGACCGGACTCGTCCTTGGGCAATTCGCCATCCGCCACCGGAAAAGTGATCTTGAAGTCTTGGCGAAGCATTTCCAGAAGAGTCGGATTGAACCGGGGTTCATCTTCGTGGATTGACAAGGTGAAGCCTGAACGAACGCTTTTGCGTTCAAGGGTCACGGGAATGAGAATCAGTGGTGCGCGATGCTTGACAGTGTCGCTGCCGGATTTTGTCCAAACCAGAAAGCCCAATGCCAGATACAGGGTGTTCGCGCCACCTTCTTGGAGATTGGTCCGGGCGTTCCGGTAAAGCTCCAGCAACCGAGATTCCAGCTCTTCCTTGCCTACATCGATGAAGACTTCGTTTCGGGTCAGAGCGTCGAGTGCGTGCTCCTTGAGGAGTTCGATCCGTTCGCGAGCTTCGAAGATGGCCTTGTCGCGCGCATCATCGCCTTCGAGCAATGCGGGGTGGGGAAGAAGTTTGATGAACTGGCCGTCGGAAAGAATGTCTTCCAGCGCGCCAGGATTTGGCGTATCAAGTTTCAACGACTTCTTGCTTGGTCGGAAATTCAGAAGATTGTTGCGCAAGGACAGATCGAGAAGCTTCCGCTGCCATCGACTCAGTCGGTCTTGAGGCACCAGGTTCTCGGGATCGCTCGTGCTTTGGGCATCATCGTCGGGAAGGTCGGGAGCCTCCTCGAACTGTGGCTCCTGCGAGATCAACGCTTCGATTTGTGAGGCGACAATGGTGGCGTCGTGATGAGAAAGTGGCTTGATCCGATGACGGCGAGCCCGCCGTACATCCACCGCCAACTCGAACTCGTCGTCCTTCTCTTCCGCGAGTTGACTCTCACCTCGTTGGACAGCGTAGGAGAAATTGGGAACGGGTCGCCCTGTGACAAGAGTGGTCTCGAAAGCGATCAGTTCCTTGAGTTTCAATCGCTTCCGCAGGGCCGTGACATCGTCAACCGTGGTCGTTGAGAAATCCTCGGCCTTAAGCCAAACTCCGACGAACGCGTGCCCCTTGGTGCAGATCAGCAAGGGGTTCAGCCCAGCCTGCTCCAACGCCGCAGCAAACAACAACGACAAATCCAAACAGGTGCCCAATCGCGATTCCAAAATCTGTCCAGGAGTGCGAACCTTTTGGCCTTGCGTTTCAAAACTCGCAGGAGGTAAGGCGTAATCGAGTTCCAATCCTGCAATCGCTGTCCATATTGCGGAAGCGATCTCCCAAGTGTGCTTGGAGCCGCTTTCATAACCGTTGATGGCTCCACTCTTGCCATTCCCTCGAAGCGTCTCGGCGGCGCTCTTCAACAGCCGATCGATCACCACATCGTTAGGCTGCACAAAAGCCGCCAACAGGTCGGGTAGCTGCGAAAGCCCGCCCCACTGGGTCCGTGGCAACAGCTCGACCACTTTCTCGAGCCTAGCCAATTCCTTCCCGCCCTCTCCTGCCTCCCGAACCATAAAGACGGCCGTAGCCTTCTCCGCCTCGGCCAAACTGGAGAACAGCGGCCCATCCAACTTCAAATCCAAATCCTGGATCGAACACGTGCCATTCGCCCGAAGCCCATCCACCCGCCAACTCCGACTCTTCAAAAACGGAGGGAATGTCTCAATGGAGAGCTCCAGTCCACCCCATTCCTGCTCCGTCTCATTAACCAGCCGCAACTCCCTCAAACAAGGGATCGAATTCTGAAAATTCGCCAAGTTGACCTTCTCAGCCAGAGAAACCTCAATTTTCAATGCTTGCGAGGTCATCATTTTAATCCTTTAGTAAAAATTCAATTAGCTATTAACTATGGATTTGCAGATGTCAAGGCGATCTGTTTGCGCCCAACGGACCCTGTTTATATTGTTTTGGCGTAGCCAAAATCAATATGAAACGGGGTGGCTAGGTCGATTCGATTGATTTACAGCCTTAACGGATCATTTTTTTGTAGTGATCTTCATATCCAGTTTCCGCAAACACCAAACGAAAACCTTCTCTGAATGCGTCATAATCAAATTCTTTAATATCGAAAATGTTTTGCGCAAGCGAATGCGATTCTCTGTTGATGTACCGTAAAAACGCTTGAAATTTTGCATCCTTTAATGATGGTTTCTGAAAAGTATTATTGAGATCGCTTCTTTCTACAAATTCAAAGAAATATTCGATAATGTTTCGCATGCAATTTGCAATTAGCGCGGATGGCTGATCCTTGTCTTTTATGACTTGCCAATATGTCTGGTAGTCATTTTGAACTTCATTGTGACTCATCGCGAGAATCTGAGAGCCATTTGAGTTTTTGGAAATTCGAAACAGTTTTTGATACAGCTCGCGATCTTGGGGCTTCATAAAGCTTAAATCGTAGAAGAAATATAAGCTATGCGTTAATATGAAAACTTGCTCGTATTCACTTTTGGGTGAAGTGAAGTTCGATTTTATCAGTTGACTAATATTGAAAACGTAAATATGTGAAAGCGAGGAAATGGGATCATCAATAACGATAACTTTCTTGCTTGCAGTATCGGTTTCGCTACGTTTTCCTTTGCACATTTCTATAAAATACAGGAAGCTGATGATCATCTTTTCGCCTTCGCTAAGCGAAACGAATGTATTTTCGCTTTCTCCGGGGCGAACGATTCTATATAAATTTCCTTCGTGGTTTTTTATTGCGAAACTATCAATTCCAAGATCCGCGAGACCATTTTCAATGTTTCTTACTGCTGCGCTGATGTTTATTGTTTTTGCTTGTTCAGCCTGAAGTTTTGCTCGTAGCGTTTCACTGCTTTGATCAATCGCTGCAATTTCCTTCTTTATCGAATCAATCAACGTGGATGCGGCTGCATAATCCTCTTTGAATTGAGATATCATTTTATCAAATTGCACGCGCATAAGAAGCCAAAACTTTGTCTTTATGTCTGCAAGTGCCTTTGCTCTGTTTTTGACTTTACCGTTCTGAATGCGGATTTTTTCGTTTATCCCGCCAATTATTATATTTGTTTCGGAAACCAATTCTCTAGCACTTGTGATTTTGATAATCCCGCTTGGGAATTGAATTTTGCGCTGGATAAGTCGGACGTTGCTCTCAAATAGTGCTTTAATCTTCTCAATATTCAAAGCTATCCTAGAAAACTCATCTGTTACTGAAGGAAGAGACTCGATTTTATTGTAAGTAGGGATGAATGAAGACCTGCGCACGTAATCATGATATATAGCATTAAGTGCTGCGATATCCTCTTCGTATGATTTATCGTATAGTTTAAGCAGCTCTGATATAAATGCTTTGGTAATGGACTTTTCTTGACAAAACGGGCAAGATTGTGGATTTTCATCCTCCGGAGTCAAATTGATGTACTTTTGACCTAATCCAACCCAGTCAGAATTCCCGATCTCATCAATAGTTTTCGAAAGCGTACTGTCCTGATTTCCAACGATAACCCTTGATAATAACGGCGATTCTACGATTGCTTTGTCATCATATTGGATTTCGAGTAATTCATCAATTGTTTTGATGTTATCGCCAGAAATCGAGGCAACGTCATCTTTCAAGGATTTTATGTCGAATGAATGCTCGGCTTCAGGTTTTGCGATTGCTGCAATATGTGCGAATAAAGTATCTTTACGTTTTAGGCCCTCAAGACAGTATTCTAAAACTCGATCGCCACCCGAATATTTAGTCTTAATTTCCCATACATCCTCTTTAGATTTTTCAACTAATTCTTCAAGCGTCCTTTCGCTATCTTTTAGACGCAGAAGTGTTTCGTCTTTAGTCTTATCAATTTCTTTTTGTTCATTTGATAACTGCTTAATTGCTTTCTCTGCATCTGTATTTCGTTGCGAAAGGGTGAAGATCCCTTTTAAATCATCACTTTCATAAAAATTTTCCAGGACGAATTTTTGATTATACACAAGTATTTGATGCGAAGAATCTATTCCTTCAATTGAGCAGTGCGTATAATCAGGATCTAAAGGATTTAGCAGAAAATTCGACAATGTACTTTTTCCCGTTCCATTGAGGCCGTAAATCAAGTTGACCTTTTTGTCGGTTTCAATCACTGCTTTGGATTTGTAGCTAGCGATTTTGTCGATCGAAATTTTAGTGATCATTTTGTGCGGCCTTGATTGGGATTCTTATTTGAAGGGGTGTTGTAAGATTTTGTTCTAAATGAAAATGATTTTTCAGCCTCGCAGATGTGCCTAACAGATCATTACCCGCAATTCCGCATAACACGCTTTCCTGCGTATTGTCGACGCGCGCATTCATCCGCGTACCGGTGCGGCCCAAGTCCGTTCGGACCCCGGCATGAACGGGGTACAGGAGGGAATGCGCTGTTGCTTGGGGCAGTGTGGTCACGGTTCTGGGGCTCCCGTGGGGTGTCTATTCGGAATCTAGGCATGGTTCCCGAGGAGCGGGAAGGAAAACGACAGGAAGTGTCGATCTGGGACGGGTTTCGACTGAATCGGCGGCAGTGATCGCATCGGCCAGCGGGCGTGACCCGCATGGGCCGGGACCCCGCAGCGCAGGGCGCGAGGAGGCCCGGTCCCGGAGGAGGCGCGCAAGACGGAGGCGAAGAGGCCGAGGAGCGCCTCCGGAGGGATAGCACGCGGCGGGCCCGCCCTCGTGGCAGAAATCGGCGCGGGCGGGCACGGGACGCCTAATCGTACGTCCGGCGACCTGCCTTTGCCTTGTCATCCATCTGTTCAACCCACCTGATCGAAGCGTCCTTCAGGAGGGGGACATTCCAACGAGTGAGCGATCAGGGCGTCGGGAGTTTACGGCCTTCGGACCGCTCGATCCCCATCGATGCTTCCGCTTCGCGCAGGGCGTCCTCGTACTCGGGGGTGGCGTGCAGGGGGAGCAGCCGTTCCTGGAGAAGGCGGCGGGCGGCTTCCGGGTTCTCCTTGGGGCGCAGCAGGATCTGGATGGTCTGCCAGAGGGCGTCCTCGTCGGAAGCTTCGATGGACAGAATCTGTTCGTACTTGACGAGGGCCAGGTCCCATTCCTCGGCGATCACGAGCGACTGGGCCCAGAGGCGCAGGGCTTCGCGGCGGTGCTCGCCGGCCACCAGGAGGCGCAGGCGGGCATTGCACTTGTCGAGCATGATGTGTGCGCGACGCTCGTCGCCTTCGGCGATGGTGTCGATGGCGAGGCAGAGATCTGCTTCGATGGCGGCGAGTTCTTCAGGCAGTTTCGTATCCACAGTGGAGGGGAAAGGTACTCGACTGGGGCCTCGAGGGGATGTACCCTTGAGGTGTGGATGTTCGCTCTCTGACCCGCCTCGCGGTTTTGACCGCGCCTCTTCTCGTGCCCGTGCTTGTCCGTGCGGACCTTTCCGAGCCTTTGCCCGAGTGGTGGGCGGTTCCGGTGTCGCATCCCGAAGCGGTCGCTCGTCCCGATGTGGGACTGCCTGGTCAGCCCGAGACGGCCCAGCCCATCTCCGACATGGCGGCCCAGGGTGGCGCGTACACGCGCGTCTTTCTGGGGTTCGTGCCGCAGGATGCCCATTCGGAGCGCTATCAATGGGCCCGGCGCTCCACGCGCTTCGGGCTCGAGACCGTCGTGGGCATTCCCGGGGGGCTTGCCGTCGGCATCGACGCCATCGACGATCAGGTGATCCACCGCGTCGAAGGCGAGGACGCGCGCTGGGAGCTGACGCACCCGCGGGGCGGATTGCGCTTGGGCGTGGGGGCGAATGTCCTCCAGAAGCTTTCTCCGGAGCAGAATTGGGTCTGGGGTTGGTCGGTCTGGACGCCGTTGTTCGATCGCACCGGCGAACTCGAGGTCCAGACGGGACTGAGGCACGCGCGCCGGTGGAGAATCGATGGTGCCTGGGCCAGCCGGTGGCTACGCCAGAAAGCGCGCCGCGTCGATTCTCTTCTGGATACGATGGCGTTGCGCTCCGAGGAGACGCGCTTGTCCTTGCGCTTGGGAGGCCAGACGAGCGGGGGTTCTTCGCTTCAAGCCTGGGGCGGATGGCGTCGCCTGGAAGACCCGCGTCGCCTCGATGATTTCCGTTCGGTGCGCTTGGCGGCCGAGGGCTTCTACCTCGGGGCCCAAGGGTCGCACCGACTGCGCTCCTGGGATCTGGAATGGGAAGGCCGCTTCGACAAAGGCGACGATACCCTGCGCAGCGATCGCTCCCCCACCGAGCTTGTGGAGGCGAGCGTGTCGCACACGATGGTTTCGGGACTTGCGGCTCTCGATGCTCCCTGGTGGGGTCCGGTGCGGCCTCGCTTGGAGGGAACAGGCGCGTACCTCGATCTGTCGAAGGGACGCGCGCAGGGAGAATTCCCCATGCTTCCACAGGGGATTTCCCAGGATGGCGGCGGCTCGATCCTGCGCCTGGGGGCGACGGGCGTTCTGCGCGTGCGTACCCGCTGGCTGGATGTGCTGCCGCGCCTGGGAGTGCATCGCGTGCGGCTCGACGGCTCGATTCCCCAGGTCTGGAGCGGCCTCTGGCCCTTGGCCGAAGGCTCCGCTTGGCTTGGCGAGATCGGAGCCGCGCTCAACTGGTCCAGTGCCACCTCGCGCGCCAGCTACCGCATCGGCTGGCTGTCCCCGCTGGACGGCTCCAATGCCGTCGACATCGGCCTTTCGCATCGCCTCGAACTCTACCAGGGGTTCTAGGCTTCGTCCTTATCGCGCAGGGCGTGGACGCTGTGTACTCAACGCGGATACTCGGATTGCGCCGAAGGCCTTGGGAAGCGGATCCGCGTCGACGTAAGCTTGTGATGTGAAGTCGCTTGAGCAATACATGGATTATCGGCAGTTCCTCAAGGACTACTACGCCGATCGGAAGAAGCGCTCGCCGACCTTCAGTTATCGGCAATTCTCCCAGAAGGCGGGGGTCCGTTCTCCGTCCCTGTTGCTCGA
>Ga0066602_10001042_pt1 | contig 19802 bp, 12 predicted proteins | sample Higcelweek5metaG_FD_59481 | JGI IMG/M metagenome (GOLD analysis project Ga0066602, IMG submission 59481) | Freshwater pond sediment microbial communities from the University of Edinburgh, under environmental carbon perturbations - High... | ecosystem: Environmental > Aquatic > Freshwater > Pond...
ATAAAGAGGTTGTATATATCGGCTCCTTAACCCTATATGGCACATTAATTGCCTTAAATACTGCTCGACCGATCTACTTAAGGGGGGTAAGCTCATGTTTAACCTTAATTTAACATCCAATGGCATGGTGCAACAAAAATACGTTACTGTCGATGGTTCGAAGGGAGGGCTTAAGGTTAACTTAGAATCTGGTGTAAAATTCGAACCAATATATGATCCAGAAGAGGCAGCAGCCGTCTTAAGTGAATCCAGGAAATTAGATGAAATTTATGAAAAGATGAACTCTCAAGGTGAGGCATTGAAAAAGTCCTCACAGGAACAAAAAATTGATGGAATTATTTATCAAAATGATCGCGCATTAATTTTCTTTTATGCAGATGACTCGATGAGCATACCAAATGCATTTTCGTCAAAAATAGGTGAAAAATCTTCTGATTATTTAAAGAGCGATAACGTGACAATGAAAGAAAAAATATCGTTTATTTTGCATGAATTGGGCATCAATGAATATGAAGTTAGTTCTTATGACTTTAGCAACAATCCAAATGGCCCGCGTGTGCGCGATAATTCACTTGTTCTGACAGAGAGTAAATTGAAGGATTTTTTAGAAAACCCTTCTAAACAATCCACCCTTCCAAATGCCGGCCTTGGCGGTCGTCTGTCTGGCCTTACCGGTATTGAGGTGATGGAACGGTCACAGATGCTGGATCGGGTAAAAACTGCCGGGTAACAATGGCTTGCTCAATCTGTCGGCGTCGGTCATTTTTGCCGGGTTTGGGCCTGGAGGAATGATGATCGACCAGAATGGCAAGCCGGTGACCAAACCGGCGCTGAAACAATATCTGGAAACCTATAATGCCGGTGTGCGCGGTTCCAAGGAGTTTGGGGCTTTGCCGCGCGCCCTGATCACCATCTGTGACGGGCTGGTTTCCGGCAAGACCACCTATGTCAAATGCGTGGAAGGGCAGGTACAGATCTCCCGCCGCAAGGATGGCAAGGTGGCCGGCGGCGGCCTGTAACCGCCACCGGCAACCTTCGCTTCTCACAGCAGTTTTGCGGTCAGCTTCACCTCGGCATTCAGCACCTTGGAGACCGGGCAATTCGCCTTGGCGATGGCGGCAATCTCGGTGAATTTCTCCGCACTGATGCCGGGCACGCTGGCCTGCAAAGACAGTTCCACGGTGGCGATTTTCCATGCCGGCCCGTCGCTTTCCATGATCAACACCGCGCCCGTGTTGATCTCCGCCGCCGGCGTATTGTTGCCGGCCAGCAGGAAGGCCAGTTGCATGGAAAAACAGCCGGCATGGGCAGCGGCGATCAGTTCTTCCGGGTTGGTGCCCTTACCGTCGCCGAAACGGGCCAGGAAGGAATAGGGCACATTGTTCAGCGTCGCACTCTGGGTGGACAGGGTGCCATCGCCATCCTTGCCGGTACCATGCCAGACGGCCTTGGCAGTGCGCTTCAACTGGGCCATTGCTATTCTCCTTGGTCACGCGCTGGGGGGAGAAGAACATAGCATCCTGGCGTGACGTTCCTGTATGGCTGCTTTGGTGCCGACAGAACAATTCGGTCGTCCACCTGCTTACGGCGATTTGCCGCGTCCGGCCCGCGGTGGCCCTTAGTTGCCATCATGCTGCTTGGCTTAAGCGCCCCCGTGGGCACGGGCCGGTCCTCGCTGGTCTCCAAGCGTCATTTTCCATAATATTCCTTATCGCGCAAACCAATGACATTTGGTGGATTCTATTTTGAAGTGCGACTTTCCTTTATTATCAGATGGTTAGTAATGAAATCTGTCATCGGGGGCGCCATCCGCACCTGAGAATGTGATGCCTGGGGCAACCATGTGCGGGAATGGCGGGCCGCTGGCGGGGCGGTGATGATGCGACTCTAACAGCCTGCGGTACGAAGGCGAACCGGCTCGCGGCTGCACCACATCATCCCTGGCGGGCCTGTTCGGCAGCTACCATCATGGCAACAAGGGCCGGCAAATCGACGGACGGCGACCAACCCAGCCGCTGGCGGGCGCGGGTATTGTCGCCACGCAGTTCCCCCACCTCCGCCGGGCGGAACAGGGCAGGATCGACGGTAACGCAGGGAAGGCCGGCATCCAGGTCAACTGCCTGCTCCGTAACGCCCTCCCCCCGCCACTCGAGGCGTAGGCCAAGGGCTGTGGCGGTCAGGGAAACGAAATCGCGCACGCTCCAGGTCAGGCCGGTGGCCAGCAGGTAATCATCAGGTTCTCCGGCCTGCAGCATCGACCAGATACCGCGCACATAATCCCCGGCGAATCCCCAATCGCGACGGGCATCCAGCCTGCCCAATGCCATGGGTGCCGCGCGGTCGCCGCGTTGCCAGCGGGTCAGGCTGCGCACAATCTTGGCGGTGACGAATTCCGGGCCGCGCAGCGGTGATTCATGGTTGAACAGGATGCCATTGACGCAGAACAGCCCATAGGCAAGGCGGTAAAGCGTGGTCATCTGGTGGGCCGCCACCTTTGCCACGGCATAGGGGCTGCGCGGTCGGAACAGGGTGGTTTCCCGTTGCGGCACTTCCGGTGCCTCCCCGAACATCTCCGATGTCGAGGCATGGTAGAAGCGGGTCGCGGGGTGGCGGGTGCGGATTGTCTCCAGCAGGTTTGTGGTGGCAACCGCGTTGCTGGCGAAGGTTTCTGCCGGCACCTGGAAGGAGGAATGCACCGAACTGTGGGCCGACAGGTGGTAAAGCTCCATCGGCGCGTGATCATCCAGCAACCAGGAGACGGCACGCGCATCGGTGAGATCGACCGTCACCGTCGTCAACCGACCAGCCAGCCCCATCTCCACCAAACGCCAGGCACGGGCCAGCGGCGTGCCGCCGGGACGAAGGGTTCCCGTCACCTGATAGCCCTTGTCCAGCAACAGGGCCGCCAGATAGGCGCCGTCCTGGCTTGTGATGCCGGTAATCAGGGCACGCCGCCCCATTCCTTCCTGTTCACGCATTGAGCCTTCCCGACGATTACGGTGGCATCGGCCATGCCGATGCAGATATTGAATAATCTATAGGCGTACAGGGCCTGTGGCGAAGCCGGAATCCCCTTAAGGTGGCAACCTGCCCCGATGAACCAGTAACAGGAGCGGTCAACGCCCATGCAGACCATCGCCGCGCTGATGGCGGATGCCGTTACCCAGCACGATGCCGGTCGCACCGCGCAGGCCGCGGCGGCGTACCGTGCCGTGCTGGCCCTGCAGCCGGACCATGGGGACGCGCTGCACCGGCTGGGCATTCTGCATCTCCAGACCGGCGATCATGCCGCTGCGCTGCGCATGCTTGACGCCGCAGTGGCCGCCGAACCGGGCAACCCTGTCTATCATTCCAACCGCGCCAGTGCCCTACGCCGGCTGGGCCGGATGCAGGAGGCGCTGGAGGCCTGCGTGCAGGCCCTGCGGTTGGCACCGGATTTTGCCGACGCCTATGTCAATCTGGTCAATGTGCTGGATCATATGCGGCGCTATGGCGACGCCATCAAGGCGCAGCGGCAGTTGGTGGGACTGAGACCCTTTTCCGGGGAGGCCCGGTTGCAACTGGCCCGGCTTCTGATCCTGGACAACCAGGCCGAGGCGGCGATCGACGCGCTCTACGATCTCCTGGGCATGCAGCCGCTGTCGATTGCCGCCTATGTCAATATGGGCGTGGCGCTGCGCCGGTTGGGGCGGCTGGAGGAAGCGGAAGAGGCTTATCGCACCGCCCTTGGCTTCGCGCCGGATGATCCCGGCCTGCTGTGCAACCTGGGCATCGTGCTGCAGGACCGCGATCATTATCGCGAGGCGATCGATTGCTTCCATCGCGCCATCGCACGCCAGCCGGACAGCGCCACCGCCTATCTGAACCTGTCCGTGGCCTGCCGGGAGGAGATGCGCATCGCGGAATCAGCGGAGGCCGCGCGTGCCGCCATCCGGCATGAACCCACCCTGGCCGCCGCCCATACCGCGCTGGCTGTGGCACTGCTGATGCAGGGAAATTATGCGGAGGGGCTGGCCGAATATGAATGGCGCAGCCGCATGCCGGACTTCCCGTCGCCCAAACGGGATTTCACCACGCCCGTCTGGGATGGATCGGACATGGCGGGCCGTACCCTGCTGGTGCATGACGAACAAGGCGTGGGCGATGCGCTGCAATTCGTCCGCTATCTGCCCGTGCTGCGCTCACGCGGGATTGGTGTTGTGCTGGAATGCAACAGCCAGCTTACCCGCCTGCTGACGCAGATGCCGGGGGTGGACAAGGTGATTGGCCGTTACCAGCCGCTGCCGCCGCATGATGCGCATGTGTCGCTGCTGTCCCTGCCCCATCTGCTGGGCGCACGGATCGACAATATCCCGGCCACGGTGCCCTATCTGGCAACGGAGCCGGCGCTGCAAACCGAATGGGCGACCAGACTGGCGGGCTTTCCCGGCCTGAAGGTCGGGCTGGTCTGGGCCGGCAACCCTGAATTCAAGGCCGACCGGCTGCGTTCACCGGGTCTGGCGGCGTTCCGGCCCCTGCTGGACGTGGCAGGCGTGTCCTTCTTCGGCCTGCAGAAGGGGCCGGGACGCCGGGATCTGGAGAGCATCGGGCCACTGCCCGCCAACTTTACCGATCTGGGGCCTGAGATCGGGGATTTTGCCGATACCGCCGCCATCATGGCCAATCTGGACCTGATCATCACGTCTTGCACCGGCCCGGCGCATCTGGCCGGCGGGCTGGGGCGACCGACCTGGACGGTGCTGCCCTTCTCCCCCGACTGGCGCTGGCGTGAAGGGCGCACGGATACGGTCTGGTATCCGACCATGCGGCTGTTCCGGCAGGAACGGCGCGGCGACTGGGTGCCCGTGCTGGCGCGGGTGGCTGCGGCGCTGGCGGAACGGGCCGCTACGTCCAGGGGATGAAGGGGCGGATGCAGCCGGCTTCCATGTCCGGCCCCACACACAGGCGGGCGCGCTCATTCAGCCGGGCCGCCAACTGGCTGAAGCCACTGGCCGCACTGATGCCGACTATGTCGGCCTGGGTCAGCACATGGAAATCCTGCAGGAATTCCAGCCCGGGCCAGGACGGTGCCGCATCTTCCAGCGTTATCGGCCGAAATCCCCGAAAGGCGGCGCGCACCGCCGGAATATCGTCGCTGGCCAGATAGAGAACCGGCTTATCCAGCGTTGGCCACAGGTCGCGCAGCCAGTCGACATACCAGCCGGTTTCGGTCACCGGGTAACCATACTGAAGGAAATCGCCCCGCCTGATATGGATGGCGACGACGGTATGCCCCACGGCGCGCAGCGTATCGACCGGTGGGTCGATCCAGGGGGCCCATTGCGGGCGCGGGCGCAGCCAGGACCGCACCCGGTCACGATATTCCAGCGGATAATCATAGAGGAACAGCGGCGACAGCGCGTCCCGATCCACCACAGGCGGCCCCTGGCGCTCCCCGGTCAGGAAATCGTTCAGCACCCGCCGGGCGAAGGGCCAGGGCGGCAACGGGCCGGCGGGTGCCGGATCATCCAGATCGAAATAGGCCCCGCCCACCCAGTCCGGCGTCTCCAGCAGACAGCCCTGTTTTTCGGCATAGAGTCGCAGCAGCATATATTCGAGAACATTGTGGGCAAAGCGCCCCCGGTTGCCCAGTGTGCTGGAGGTCAGGCGCGGTCGGTCGGGCATCGGATTAGCCGGGCGATGCCATTGCCAGCCCTGCTGGCGACGGGTGCGTTCGAGTGCTGCCAAGGAACGGACGGTGAAGGTCCAGCAATTATCGGTGCGCAGCGTCTCCAGCCGGCCCGCCGCCTTCGCCGGATCGGCCCCTTCCGCCAGATCCAGCGCCGACAGGGCGGTCAGACATTCCACCGGGTACTGTTTGCCGGCCAACGGCACCGTCGCCAGCCGGGTGAACAGGCGGCGCGCCTCGGCACGGCGACCACCACGCAGCAGCAGCGTATAAAGCTGTTCCAGGCAGGTGGCCACATCCGTGCCCTCGAGCGGCAGATAGGTGGTCAGCGCCGCCTCTGCCGCCGCGTCCTGTCCCTGGTCCAGCAGCACTGCCACCACGCGCGACCGGGCCACCGCCAGCCCCAGCCGGGCAGCACGGCGATAGCAGGCCAGCGCCCCGTCCAGATCAACCAGCCGATAGCGCAGGTTGCCCAGGTTGAACCAGATTTCCGGGGTGCCGGGCGACAGGCTGGCCGCCCGCTTCAGCGCGGCCAGGGCACCGTCAGTATCGTCCTGCTCCAGCAGGGCATTGCCCAGGCTCATCCAGGCGGCCAGCAGGCCGGGGTCCAGTGCCAACGCCCGGCGCTGGCAGGTGACGGCCTCCTCAATCTTGTCATCCTGGCGTAGCAGCAGGCCCAGATCATGCTGGATATCGGCGCGATGCGGGGCCAGCCGCCCGGCCCGGCGCAAGGCCCGGATGGCATCCGCCCGCCCCGCACCGCCATGGCCGGCGGATGCCGCCCCCAGGGCGTGCCAGGCGGCGGCATTGGCGGGGTCCAGTGCCAGCGCCATCCGCCATTGCGCACAGGCAGCTTCTGTATCGCCCCCAATCAGCTGGATATTGGCCAGATTCAGCCGGGCTTCGATCAAATGCGGCGCCAGGGCAAGGGCCTGACGGATCAGCGCCATCGCTTCGCCCCCCCGTCCGGCCTGCCGTTCGGTCAGGCCCAGCAGATGCAGGGCGTCGGCATTGCCGGGATCGGCTGCCAGCACCTGCCGATAGGCCGCCGCCGCGCGGTCGATCCGCCCGGCGCGATGATCGGCCATCGCCGCCTCCAGGGCATCCCGCATCATCACCATCGGCCTGCTCGCCCGCCGGTCGCCCGGATCAGATCTTGCTTTCATCCGTCAGATCGACGGCACCATGGCGGAACGGAATCCAGTCCTTCAACTCGGTCGAATATTGCAACCCATACACCGATTTCAGGAAAATGCGATCCAGCTTTGGGCTCTCGCGCAGGGTGCGCTCGCTGTCGACCAGGGGGGAGAGGGCAAACAGCTTCTCCCACAATTCCGTTGCCTCCACCGTGCGGCCCGCCTTCTGGATATAATCGCGGGCGGCGTCGCTCAACTGCCAGGTCTCCTCGACCATATCGTAATAGCCCATGACCCGTTTCCCCTGGTGACACACGTCGCAAGACAGATACAGAAGCCAGTCAGACCCGGCAAGGCTTGGCGGCGGTCTTGGCGCGGGCCAAATCCTGAAGGGCCGCCGTCACCGCCTCGAACACCGGCTCCCAATCCTGATCACTGGTCTGGCGGAACAGCCGCATACTGGGATACCAGGGCGTACCCTGCCCCCGATCGCCATAAACCCAGTAGGGCATGTACTGTACCAGGTTCCAGATCGGCGTGCCCAGGGAACCGGCCAGGTGGGCCGTGGAACTGTCGGTCATGATGACCAGATCCAACTGCTCCACCATGGCGGCGGTGTCAGCGAAATCGTCGATATGCGGGCCCAGCGGCGTCACCAGCAACGGGGCGGAAAGCTCGCCAAGCTGTTCCTCCGGCGGGCCCTTCTGCAAACTGTACAGCCGAACGCCCGCGACCGCACCAAAGCGCAGGAAACGCGTCAGGCTGGTGGCGCGCCGTGCATTGTCGGCAAAGGTGACACGGCCCGACCAGATGATGCCGACGCGCAGAATGCCCGGCTCCGCCGGTCCCAGCACCCGCGTGGCCTTGGCCCGCGCATCGGGTGGGATATGCAGCGACACCGGCGGCGGCACCGTGTCAATGGTGGTGCCGCACAGATAGGGCAGGCTCATCTGCGAGGTCTGCACGTCAAAATCGGGGAAGGCCGACCCGGCGGGCACGAACTCATCAACCGGCAGGCTGCCCAGCACCCTGCGCAATTCCGGATGGCATTCGAACAGGATACGCCCGCCGCGCGCCTTCACCAGTGGCACATAGCGTGCCGCCATCAGCGTGTCGCCGAAGCCTTGCTCGGTGGACAGGAAGATGCGCCGCCCTTCCAGTGGGCCGCCATCCCAGGGCGTGCCCGGCGTCGGCCTTGTGCGGTAACTGGCGATCAGGCGGCGATATTCGTAATCCCGCAACCCTTCGGGGTAATTGCCCACCTGCAGCAATGTCAGCGCCCGTTCCCAGCGCAGGGCCGGCGCGTTGGGGTCGCCCACCAGCGCCTTGTCCAGCAGCAGCAGCGCCTCATGATAGGCGGTGGATTTGCGTTTGCTGATGGCAGCGTTGAACAGCAATTGCGGGCTGTCACCCATCAGGCGCATCGCTTGCGCGTGGGCGTCTGCCGCCTCCGCATGGCGACCGATATCGGTGAGCAGGTTGCCCAGATTCGACCAGATACCGGCATTGCCCGGATCGTGCTCCAGCCCGCGATGATAGCAGACCAGCGCCTCCTCGTTCCTCCCCGCCCGGCGCAGCAGCACGCCCAGGGTGCTCCATGCCGCACCATCGCGTGGATTGCCGCGCAGCATCTCCTCCGCCTGTTGACGCAGCGTGTCGTCGCCGGCGGCAGGGGAAGGAACTGTGGTGGCAACCGGTGTGTCCGCCACGGCTACCATTGCCTGGGATGCCACCGGCGCCACCGGAGCCGGCTCGAATGCCGGCTTCCTGTTGTCGATCGCGGTTGCGCGCTTGTTTTTCGATGTCGCATTCATGCAGCCGGTCGCCTGATGGTTACCAGGCGAACCGGGCCTGGGCGGTCAATGCGTGCTGGGTACGGTTGGCGCTCAGTTCCGCGTCATAGCGGGCCGAGAGACGCAGATTATTGGCCAGCGCCATCGTCAGGCCGCCACCCAGTACCGCGCTGTCACGGCCCGGTTCCGCCGCCTGCACGGTGAAGCTTTGACCCAGCAGCGACTGGCGCGTGCTGTAGCCGGGCTTTGACAGATCATGTTCCCAGCGTGCCGACAGTTCAGGCAGCAGCATGTCGCCGCCATCCAGCGCCACCGGATGGCTGAGCCGCAGGCCCAGACCGCCGCGCAGGTCGGCATGGCTGTCGCTATCGACCGACAGGTTCAGGAAGTCGGCACCCGTCTCGGTGAAGGCGTCGGCGTCGCTGTCATCATAGCGCAGGAAGGCGGACGGGATCAGCAGGGTGCCGCCCATGTCCACGCGGTAGCCAGCTTCCAGCCCCGCCCCGATGCTCCTGCCATCGGTTTCGCCATTGGCGGTGCGGGTCGTGCTGCCGATGGTGACCGCGCGCGTCGTCTCGTAATTGTTGAAGGTCAGGCCGGCCTGGGCATCCACGAACAGCGCATCACGGCCCCAGCCCAGGTAATTGCCGACATAATAGCTGTCGATATTGGCCCGACCGCTATCCTGGCGGCCCGTCACCTTGCTGTCGGCATAACCGACGGCAAAGCCAACGCGGAATTCGTTGCTCATGCCATAATCGATGCCGGCCAGACCGCCGGCAGACCGGTGACGGAAGCCCGGATTGTTCCCGTCATCGCTGGTGCGCGCCCGGTTGCCAAAGGCCCGGCCCCAGGCCTGCCAACCCGTCCCGCCATCATGCAGCCCGCCCTGGTGGGTGGCGACCATGGTGCCGAAGCCGCGGCTGACATCGACGGCGGCCAATGGCAAGTTGGCATTGAACTCGCCCGAAATGCCGCCCAATGCCGCCGACAGCCCATCCAGCCCCAGCGGGATCAGCGCGCTCAGCAACGGTCGTGCCGATGCATTGCCGGATGCCTCAAGCGCATCGATGGCAGCACCCGTCGCAACCTGATTGTCGGTCAGGCCGGCCACCCCACGATAGGATGCGGCGGTGACATAGAGGTCAACGCTGGTCGGGTTGTACAACGCCACGACGCGCGTGCCGGTCGCCAGACCTTCCGTCGGCTGGGTGATGGTGGCAAACGTACCGTAGACACCAGCTTCTGCCTGGATCACACCGGTCAGGCGCTGGCCCAGGGTCAGGGTGTAGCTGTTGGTGCCTGCGGTTTCGCCGGTGGCATAGGTGATGCCGCGCAGCACCGGGGTCAGCGTCACGCCGCTGCCGATCGTGTAGCTGTTGCCGGCGCCGGTAACGATGACGCGGGAGTAATTGCCGGCACCATTGCCGGTGCCCGTGCCATCGATCTCTAGCGCCAGGGTGGAACCTGTGGCCTGGGTGACTGGCGCGGTAAAGGTCAGCGTGCCCGGCGAGTTTCCGGGGCGCAGCGTGCCGGAAATCGTGGTGGTGCCCGTGACGCGGCCATTGCCGCGCAGCGTGCCCTGGGCGCCAACGGTCACGGTGCTGGCGGCTGTGCTGTTGATGTAAAGCTGGCCGGCATCGACAGCGATGGTGCCCCCGGTGATGCTGCCCGTCAGGGCGGCCTGGCCACCATTGCGCACGGAAAGCGTGCCAGCGGCATTGTCGATGCTGCCCGACAGGGTGGTGCGCCCGGAAGTGGCGACGACCAGGGTGCCGAGGTTGGTGATGGTGCTGCTGATGGTATCCTGGCCGCTGCCGGTCAGGATAAACGGCGTGGCAGCAGCAGCGGTATTGATGATATTGCCGGCCAGCGCGATGGTCAGGCCGTTATTATCGATGGCACCGCCCGAGGTTGCCACGTTCAGCGCCAAGGTCAGCGGCTGGCCCGGCTGGCCGAGCGCGCCGGCGACGGTCGGACGCAGGGTACCGCCATCGAAGGTCAGCGTGCGTACTCCTGAAAGGTTGGTACCCAGGCCGGCAACGTCCTCGGTGGTGTAGAAGACCTGGTTCTTGTCGATCACGGCACCCAGATTGCCAGCCGGGTTGGGCGTGCAGGACGGGCACAACGTTACGACGACATTATCGATATTCTGGGCGGAGCCAAGGGACTCTGCCACGAAGCGCAGCACCGATTGGCCGCTGAAAGCCTGGACGTTGAAGCTGTAGGTGGTCCAGTCTGTCGGCACGGCGTTCTCGCCGACATAGCTGAAGATTTGCGTGTCGCCGAAATAGGCGTTCAACATCTCGCCACCTTCGCTCTTGAAATCAAAGGTAACAGTATATGTCGTCCCGACACCGGTGGTGACGCCCTGGCTCAACGTGTTGCTGGAAAACAGAAACTCCGCGCTGTTGCCGGTACCGCCCGCACCGACGCCCGCGCGCACGGCGCTGGGATCGCTGGCGGTCCAGTTCTCAAAGATCACCGTATCGGAACCGGGGACGCTGCTCAGGCTCTCGAACCCGCCATTGCAGATCAATGCGCCACTGTCGCACGTGGCCCCTTGCGCCGGGTTGGCCATCATGGTGGGGATTGCCACACCCATCAGCAGGGCAGCCTTGATTCCGAAACCGGCATTGGCGGTATTCGACAGCAGGCGAGTAAAGCGTTCCATGAATCAGGCCCTTCCCATCACGATTGACGGCTTTTTAACAGAAATAGCCGTGATAGTTATTTAATACCCTCAATACAGTATCAGCTATTAGCCAACAACGGTTACGTGCAGCGCACCGTCATTGAAATGGCTTGCATTTTAGTTAATCACTCCGGTTTAAGGGGGGCCTATCCATCTGAGATATTGGCTAATTGCTTGTACCATTAGGCATAGGCCCCCCTGCCAATCGCCGGGCGACCGCGCCCTGAACATCCGGACACATTCATACCACGGCGTCCTGTCGGCAAGGCGCATCCAGCGCCAATCGGCAAGCCAGGGCAGTGCCAGGAAGGTCGGGCATCCCATGGCACCGGCGACATGGACCATAGCGCTGTCGCAACTGATCACCAGATCCAGGTTGGCGATGATGGCGGCGCTGTCGACGAAGCTGTTGAAGCCATTATCGCGCTCTGCATCCGCAAAACAGGTGATGCCAAGCGGGCCGGCCAGGGAGGACAACTGGTCCAGCCCCGCCCGCTGCTGCAGGCTGAACAGGCGGACGCCGGGGATGGCGGCAATCGGGGCGAACGCGGCCAGCGGGATGGATCTGTCGGGCCCGTTGGCGTGCCAGTTGATGCCGACCCGGAACCCCGCCTGCCCGATCCGCCCGGCCCAGGCGGCGACCAGATCGGCGGGGGGGTGCAGATAGGGCCGGCTGCCGCCCGGAATGGAAGCCGGCCCGGTGCCGCACAGGCCCGGCAGGCTCATCAACGGGGCAAAGCAATCGGCGGGCGGCAGCGGATCGCCATGGCAGACCAGTTGGTCAATATCCGGCACGCAGCCCAATATATCGCGCATCACCGGCTGGCATTCAAACAGGGTGCGGGCCCCCATCTGCTTCAGCACGCTCATATAGCGGATGAATTGCAGCGTATCGCCCAGCCCCTGTTCGAAATGGACAAGGATGGTCTTACCGGCCAGGGGCGATCCGTCCCAGCGCGGCAGGCCGGGAAAGCGGCGCTTCCAGCCCCACACCGCTTGCCGGTCGCGCCAGTCATAATGCGGCCAGCCCTCCTGGAACCGGCCCAGGGAGATCAGGCAGGTGCCCAGGTTCTTGTGATATTCGGCCACCAGCGGCGCCAGCCGGATGGCCCGGCGATACCAGATAGCCGCTTCATCCGGGCGGTTCTGCCGCCCGATGGCCCCCCCCAGATTATTGGCAACCGACGCCATGTCCGGCTTCAGCACCAGCGCCAGCCGGTAAGCCCGTTCCGCCTCTGCCGGTCGGTCCAGCGCCATCAGCGCGTTGCCCAGGCGGAAGGCGGCGTCGGGATAATCGGGCTGTTGCTGCAACAGCAAGGCGAACAGGACAAGCGCCTGTGATGGCTGGCCCTGCCCCGCCAGCAGGCTGCCCAGTCGAAACAGCGTATGGGGATGGTCTGGCCGCAGGCGGTGGGCCTCCACCAGAACCGGCAAGGCCGCCGGACCCTGGCCGTCATCCTCCAGCGCGATACCCAGGTTGAACAGGGCAACGGGATGGTCGGGCCGCAGGCGCACGGCGGCGGCGAAATGACCGGCTGCCTCCCCCATTCGTCCTGCCGCATGTGCGGCGATACCGGCTTCGACGTGAAGACGGAAATCGTCGGCCATTATACCTCGTCCTTCCGCCGGGGATCTGCCCATCCATGCTTAGGCACTGACAAGCGGCTTGGCAATGCCGGCCCGCCCCTTCATGCTCCCGGCTGCCCGATTCAAAAAAGAAAGTGCCCGTGTCCCCATCTTCCCCAAATGACCTGCTGCGCGCCGTGATGGACGCCTATCGTCAGGGCCGGCTGGGGGAGGCTGAGAGCCTGTGCCGCCCGTTATTGCAACAGGACAGCGCCCATGTCGGTGGGCTGTTCATGCTGGCCGTGCTGCGCATGGCGGTGGGCGATGATGATACGGCAGCCCGGCTGTTCCGGCGCACCCTGGTGCTCTCCCCCGCCATCGCCGATGCCTATGGCAATCTGGCGGCGATCCGGCAACGCCAGGGGGCTTTTCAGGACGCCGCTGCCCTGTTGGACCGTGCCCTGGCACTGTCACCGGACAATGCGGGCTGGCGGGCCAGCCGGGCCCTGCTGCGACCGGAAAGGACCGCCGCGGTCCGGGATTGCCGGTATGCGCTGGCGCTGGCCCCATCCCTTGCCACCGCCTGGCGGGCCCTGGGTCATGCGCGGCGTCAAGCGGGCGACCCGGCAAGGGCGGCCACCGCCTTTGATCGCGCCCATCGCACGGACCCGACCTTCACACTGGCGCAGGATGAAGCCTTCACCTGCCGGCTGCTGGGGGCGGACTGGCGGGATTATGACGGGCAACGCCAGCGGCGGCTGGCACGGATTGATCAGGGTGGCTCGGCCCTGCCCCTGCTGACGCAATGGATCGGGGCCAGCCCGGCCCAACAGCGCCGGGCCGCCGAGAATGTGTGGAAACAACAAAGCCAAGCAACCTTCCCGTCGCCCCCCGCTTCGCTGCGGCGGGAAGGCACGGGTGACGGTCGGTTGACCGTCGCCTATCTCTCCGCCGACTTTCACGAACATGCCACCGCCTATCTGATCGCGGAACTGTTCGAACAGCATGACCGGCGGGATTTCCGCATCCTGGCCGGCAGCTATGGCCGGGATGACGGCAGCGTCATCCGCCACCGCATCCAGGGGGCTGTGGACAGCTTCCGTGATCTCGCCGGTTTGGGGAGCGGAGAGGTCGCGGCGTGGGTAGAGGCCGAGCAGGTGGATATCCTGGTCGATCTGAAGGGCTATACGGCGGGTGGGCGGCTGGACCTGTTGTCGCGCCGGTTGGCTCCGGTGCAGGTGGCCTATCTGGGCTATCCCGGCACCATGGGCGGCGCGACGCTGGATTACCTGATCGGCGATCCCGTGGTGACGCCACCAGACCATCAACCCTTCTATCATGAGAATCTTGCCATTCTGCCCGATTGCTATCAGGTGAATGACCGCAAGCGGCACCTGCCCCCGGCAGCCCCCACCCGCGCAGCGTTGAGCCTGCCGGAACAGGGTTTTGTGTTCGGCGCGCTGCACGCACCACAGAAACTCAATCCCGCAATGTTTGCCCTGTGGATGCAGATGCTGCGCGCCGTGCCGGACAGTTGCCTGTGGCTGTACGATCCACACGGGGCCGCCACCGGGAACCTGCGAGAAGCCGCACGACAGGCCGGGGTGGCTCCCGACCGGCTGGCTTTCGCCGGCCCCGCGCCATTACCGGTGCATCTGGCCCGTTACCGTGCCATCGACCTGTGCCTGGACAGCTTCCCCTATACCGGCCACACCACCACATCGGATGCCCTGTGGATGGGCGTGCCGGTGGTGGCCATGCTGGGCGAAGGCTTTGCGGGCCGTGTATCGGCCAGCCTGCTGCGCGCCGTCGGGCTGGCCGAACTGGTCACTGCCGATGCGGCAGGATATGAAGCGCTGGCCCTGGAACTGGCGCGGAACGGCACGCGGCTGGCCGGGTTGCGGCGGCATCTGGAACAGGTGCGGCACACGGCCCCCCTGTTCGACACGCCGCGTTTTACAGCGCATCTGGAAGATGCCTACCGGATGATGTGGGCGCGGCACCGGACCGGCCTGCCGCCGGAAAGCTTCAGCGTGCCGCCACGCGCCTGACCAGGGCATCGCGCACCTGCGCCATCACCGGCCCCCAATCGCCCACCCTTTCCTGTCGGAACAGACGCATGGTCGGATACCAGGGGCTATCCTCCCCCGCTTCCAGCCAGCGCCAGTCGGCATTCAGCGGCAACACGGTCCAGACCGGACGGCCCAACGCGCCCGCCAGATGCGGCGGCGCGGTGCAGGAGGAGATGACGAGATCCAGATTGGCCATGATGGCGGCGGTATCGGCAAAATCTGCGATCGCCGGTCCCAGATCGGTGAAATGCGGCCCCAGCCGCCCCGCCAGCCCATCCAGATCACGCCGCCCGCCCCCCTTCTGCAAGGCGAAGAACTGCACGCCCGGCACGTCCAGCAGCGGCAGAAAGGCCGCCAGCCCGGGGGAGCGGCGGCGATCATCCTTGAAATCCGGGTTACCGGCCCAGACCAGCCCCACCTTCAGACCGGGATGGCCCGACAGCCGTTCCGCCCAGTGCGCCGCCAACCCTGGTTCCGCCGCCAGATAGGGCCCCGTGGCGGGTATGTCATCCAGGCCCAGCAGGTGCGGCAGGCTCAACATCGCGACATGGGCATCATGCGGGGGCAGCGGATCGCCGCCGGCAACCACGCCGTCAACACCGCGCAGGCTGGCGAACAGGCGGGCCAGCGGCTTGGCACATTCCACGATCACCCTTGCCCCCCGCTTTGCCAGCAGCGGGGCATAGCGGGCGAACTGTATCCCGTCGCCCAAGCCCTGTTCACCATGGACCAGCAGGGAGAGCCCCGCCGGGTCATCACCAGCCCAGACTGGTGAGGGATAGGGCCGTTCCGGGGCCTGATATTCCTTCAGCCGTGTGCGCCATTCATAGGCGGCGAAGCCCGCCCGCATCTGTCCCTTCAACAGCAGACAGGTAGCCAGCATTGTGTGGGCCGGCGCATGGGCAGGATCGGCGGCCAGCGCCGCCTGGCAATAGTCCATGGCCTCATCAATGCGGTTCTGGTTGCGCAGCACCAGCCCGAGATTGAGCCAGGCATCGGCAAAGTCCGGCTTCAACCGGATGGCCCGGCGCAACCATGCCAAAGCCTCACCGTCGCGCCTGCCATCTTGTGACAGCACCAGCCCCAAATTGTTCAGCGTTGCCGGCTCGTCCGGTGCCAGCACCAGCGCCCGGCGATAGGCCGCCACCGCCTCCCCATAGCGCTGCTGGTTCTTCAGGGTGACACCAAGGTTGACATGGACGCGGGCATCATCCGGTGTCAGATGCAGCAAATAGCACCATTCCGTCTCCGCCTCCGCATCCCGCCCCAGCGCCATCAGCGACGTGGCCAGCAGGAAACGTTGCAGGGGGTTTTCCGGCACCCGCGCGATATAGCGGCGTAGCGGTGCCAGCGCCCCCTCATAGTCGCCCAGGTCCAGCAGCACGCTGGCCAGATTATGCTGGGCCATGGCCAGATTCGGGTCGATCAGTACCGCTTCCCGCCCGGCAATGGCCGCCTGATCCAGCCGCCCCAGCGCCCGCAGGGCCGTACACAGGTTGGTGAAGGCCGCCGCATTGCCATGCCGTTGCCGCAGCGACCGGGCCAGCAGCGGCACGGCAGCGTTCGCGTCGCCCCGTGCCAGCACCAAGGCGCCCAGCATATGCAGCAGCTCGGGATCATCCGGTCGGGCGGCCAGCGCACGGCGAAGGTCGGCTTCCCCATCGGCCAGCGGGTCGTTGCCGCCGCTCATCCCGTTCCCTCCGGCGCGACCCAGCCCCTGGCGATGAAATCCGGCAGCAGGGTGTGCAGGGCGGCGGGGAACTGGTCATCAATCGGCACACGGGTCAGGGACGTCCACATGCCGGGGACGGCCCCTTCCTCAAACCGTCCGGTGGCGAAGAACCGCTCCAGCCTGGCCCGGTTGATGGCGGTTTCCTGCCCGAAACTGCCGACCATCTCCCGGTGTGCGAAAGCATCCAGCTTGGCCAGGAACCGGTCGATCCCGCCCATCCAGGTGAAATGCCAGCCGGCAGCGGGAATGGACTGGCCAATGCCCTGCTTGGCCAGATAGCGCATATTGTTCGCCCCCACCCGCTGAACCAGCTCATAGGGTGCCGCCGCCACCGATATCCAGGGATCGGGGGATCGCAGATTCAGGAAATAGAGGTAGATATCCAGTTCCGGGGCGAACAGGGTCGGGCCGCCCGGCCCGGCGTCGCGCAGGTGCTGCACCACGGTCGGGCGCAGAATTTCATCGGCATCGCTGATGATCACCATATCGTCCGGGCCGGCACCGGTCAGGCCGCGCAGGATCGCCTGTCGCTGGTGCGCCTCCCGCACCCAGGCGAAACCGCCGGGATCATCGTCTACCACCACATGGATGATCTTGTCGGCATAGGCTGCGAAACGCTGGCGGTTCTCGGCGAAATAGAGCGGCTTGGGCGTACCGGCATGGGTATGGGCCGCCTCCACCAGCACGAAATGGTCGACCACAGGCGACAGTTCGGCCAACCGCAATTCCAGCAGGTCCAGTTCATTATAGAACTGAAAACAATCATAGATTTTGCGTCCGCCCGGCGGCGGGGCCGGCAGGGTTGGGGCGATGGCACCGGTGGCGTTGAACCAGGACAGGAAGGCATCATAGCCGCGCAGCGTGCCCCACATGACGGAGCGCTCCCCCTCGTCATTGCCATCCAGATGCAGCGATTGCCCGATCTGTGCGATCAGGGCGGTTGCCGACGCCCGCCAGCCGGCACCCAGCCGACCATTGGCCCCGTCGGTCAGCACCGACCCCAGATTTTCCAGCATCAGGCGTTGCGACAGGGCCAGCCGCGCCTGGTTCAACCGTATGCCCGCCTCCCCGTCGCCGCCAAGCGCTGCGGCCTGACGCAGCAGTTCCACCTGATCCGCCCGCCGCCCCTTCAGCCGCTGGCGCGCCGCCGCCATACGCAGCAGCAAGGCATGGCGCTGCACCGCATCGCGGGTTGCAGCAGCCTGCCGGGCCAGACTGGCATCCTCCCCCAACGCGGCGGCCACCAAGGCCATGGCGGGGAACAGGCGGGCGGCCTCCACCGCATCCAGGGAGCCCACCGCCGCCAGGGTTGCTGTCTCCGCCGCCTCCAGCCAGCCGGACAGCATGGAACGCGCCTGTTTGCTGGACAGCACCGCCGTGCTGTCGATGCGCAGGGCCGTCGCCGCCAGGGTCAGGGCACCAGCAGGGTCGCCCATGCCATGGGCGGCGGCACCGGCGGCAAGCCGGATGCCGACATCGCCCGGTTCCGCATCCGCCACCAGCAGGCAGGCAGCCAGCAGGGCAGACGCATCCCCGGCGGACTGCGCCTGCATCGCCACTTGCCGGGCGGTGGCGGCCAGCATACCCGCAAAGGGACCACCGGCGAGCAGCGGCCATACCCCGCGCAACGCCGAAACACGCAGCGATGGGGACGTGCCATCCGCCGCCGCCACCGCGCCGGTCAGTAATGTCGGCATCCAGCCCTGCCATTCCGCCGGCGGCACCCGCCCGGCCAGGCGGCAGGCACGGCCCAGCGACAATAGCGCGTCCGTCGCACGCCCCTGTGCCGCCTGCACCTGCATCAGCAGCCGCCATGCACCGGCATGCGCCGGGTCCAGTGCCAGCACCTGGGCGCAGATGTCCGCCATGCCGTCATGATGGTCCGCTGCGGTCGGGCCGCGCAACCGGGCCAGCAGGCCCGGTATGTCACCCGGCGGTGATGCCCGATCATCGGCATCCTGCATCCAGGCGTGCCATTGCGCGGCCCGCCGGTTCCAGCCGTCGGCGGCATCGGCCTGCGCCATCTGGGCCCGCAGGTGGCGTGCGGTGCCGACCGGATCGTCATGACGGCGGCGCAACTCCTCGACCAGGGTATCGGCAAAGCGGGCAGCGTGTTCCGCCGGGTCCGCCGGCACCGGCGACAAGCGGGCAAAGCCGGCAGCCGTCTCCGCAAGTGCGCCCAGCCGGCTGGACACCACAAGGCAGCCGGCCGCCATCGCCTCCATCACGCTAATGCAGGAGGTTTCGGCGAAACGGCTGGGATAGGCCAGGGCCGTGACGTCCCGCAATCCGACGGCCAGCGCCGGCTGAGCCACCCCGCCGATATACGCCACCCCCTCGGTCTGCCGGCACTGATCATACAGCGCCACAAAGGGGTCACGCGCCAAGGGCACCTGATAGGTCTCCAGCGAGGAATAAACGTGCAGCCGGGTGCCGGGAATGGCGGCGCGGATGCGCGGCATGGCGGCCAGCAGCACATCCAGCCCCCGGAACGGCGTACTGGTATAGGCCAGGACGGGCGGCCAGGGTTTGGCCTTGGCGATGTCAGCGTCAGCGGAAAACAGACCGGAAAAACAGGGCGCCGGCGCATTGCGCATGATGTGGCAGCGATGGCGGGGCAGCCGGAAGCGGCGGATGAAATCCTCCCGCTGCCAGCGGCTGACAAAGACAAAGGCATCCCACATCCCGGCGATGGCGGGATCGGCCAGCCCGGCCACCGCCGGCTGATCGCCGGCATGCTGCGTCCACAGCACCAGCCGCCGACCGCCGGTCATGGCGGTGCGCAGCCCGCGCACCCCCTCCGCGTCGCAGCCGCCCATCACCACCAGCATGTCGAACTGTGCCAGCCGGGATATCGGCATACTGGCGTGATGATGGCACGAAACCCCTTCCACCCTGCCGGGTGCGCTGGTGCCGTTGACCAGCGTGACCGCCAGCCCGGCCCGGACCAAGGCTGGTGCCAGATAGCAGACAGCCGATTGCGTGCCACCCAGCGGGGCTGTCCGCACGGTATGGGGCGTGTAATCGCCAAAGGTCGTGTCGAGGAAGCCGAGTTTCATAGCCCTATGGACCGGCAATATCGTTCCGCTTTTCCTTCCTGTTAGCATAGTTTGGTTGCTATGGGACCGTTTGACGGGAAG
>Ga0066602_10001062_pt1 | contig 19594 bp, 20 predicted proteins | sample Higcelweek5metaG_FD_59481 | JGI IMG/M metagenome (GOLD analysis project Ga0066602, IMG submission 59481) | Freshwater pond sediment microbial communities from the University of Edinburgh, under environmental carbon perturbations - High... | ecosystem: Environmental > Aquatic > Freshwater > Pond...
CCCAGGATTTTCTACTTTCAAAATCCATATCTCAGAGTCTTGCAGGTCGTGTTGCAACACTTCATCTGCTTCCATTTTCTATTCGTGAATTGGAAAAGACTGATTTCTGCGAAAGTAAATGGGAAAATTATATTGTTAAAGGTTTTTATCCAAGAATATATGACAAAAAACTTGACTATACAAAATGGTATTCAGATTATATAAGAACTTATATTGAAAAAGACGCCAGAGATATAGTAAATATGGGGGAATTAAGAACATTTCAGCAATTTGTTTCCCTTTGTGCAGGCAGGATAGGGCAGCTTGTCAATTTGTCTTCTCTGGGTAATGATCTGGGGATAAGTTATCAGACAGTCAAGAGGTGGATTAACGTTCTTGAAGTTACCAATATTATTTTATTGCTTAGACCCTATCATGCAAATTTTAATAAGCGGATAATTAAAACTCCGAAACTGTATTTCAATGATCCCGGTATTGTGTCATATCTGCTTGGAATCAGAAAGCCTGAAGATGTACCCAACCATTTCTGCAGAGGCGCGCTTTTCGAGAATATGATTGTTGTTGAAACAATTAAATCATACTATAACAACGGCCTTGAGCCGCCAGTTTTTTTCTGGCGTGACAGCGGCGGGCTTGAAGTTGACATGATTATTGATGAAGGTGGAGTAGGTTATCCAATTGAGATAAAATCTGGAAAAACATTTGATAATGATTTTACAAAAAGCATCACCAAATTTTTCGAAATATCAAAATCTGGTGATAATAAAGGCGCGGTTGTATATGGCGGCGAAATAAAACAGAAAAGGGATAATATACAAGTTTACACATGGAATAAGTGGCCGCGCCACGCTGCTATTTTTTCTCATCAAATTCAAACTTGACAGGTACACTTCGTAATAGTTTCTCCTTTTTATATGCTTCCCTGTCAAAGGAATTGTTGAGATCCTCTTCTACAAACTGATCAAATTCGTCCATTGACAGGGGGCTATGTTTAAAAGGCTCTGTATGAAAAACCGGCAGTGAAAAATTAAGATTTGTAAATTCCATAAAAGTTTATTTCTCGTCAGTTAAATATGTTATTATTTTATTGTAAATCTCTATTGTACCAAATTTTTCGCATAGTGTACGGAATTCTGGCTTGTTGTAATCCAGTTTGTTTATTCTAATAAGATTAATTATGTCAGGAAGATCGATAAGTTCACGATGTGCATTATACTTAATCGAATGAAGCTTCAGTGCAATAAGATGTTCAAGAGATGGTACAATAAATTCTTCAGATGCAATTGATGTTTTGTTTCCGCTTTTTAAAAACATATCAATTGTATCTGGGTCAGCAAACACAAAGTCGAGATCGCGAAATCCAATGGTATTTGTCAATTGTACAAAAACATCCTGTTGATTGGCAATTGAGTATCCAAGCTTGAACAGATGGTTCATTATTGCATTGAAAGACTCTTTTGACAGCATGAAATCAATATCAGCAGTATGTCGTGTTACTTTATATGCATTGATGGCATATCCACCAATGAGTATACAACTGATTTTTTCCTGGCGAAAAATTTCAGCAAGTATTTTAAAAATAGAAGTAGTCATTACATAATATTTTCTGAAAAGAATGAAAATCCTCAAATCAACTTCAAATCAACCTTAAATCAAAAACTTTCCCCCCTCATAAATAACCTTCTGGCTTCCATCAGGAAGTGTTGCGGTAACCATCCGGTCTCCGGTTGCGATAATATCTGTATGTTCAGGCGAATCATTGTAACCAAGCCGTTCAAATTCTGCATCTGTCATGTCTTTGGGATCTGTCATGCAGGCATCGTGATAGGCTTTGCCAATCGCGAGATGCGTGTTGCCGAACTCACCGCCGAAGTTTTCATCGAATAGTGTATTTGCCATGAATTTGTTGATTTTAGAGAATCTGGAGTCTGTAAGAGAAAATTCTCCTATTTTATCAGCATTTTTCTGTTTGAGCATCTCAAGAAGCAAATCCTGATTCTGTGATGCCTGAGCCTTTACAACAATACCGTTTTTTATCTCCAGATGAATATCTTTAATGATATTGCCGTAGCGGTAAAGCGGCTGATCGAAATAGATTCTGCCCTCCACACCGCGCCAGTTTGGAGATGTGAAGATCTCAAAGCTTGGAATGTTTCTTCCGCTGCCTCCAAGCCACTTGCGTCTTTCGCCGATCTGTACAGTAATGTCAGTGTCTTTGGCTTTTACGTGCACTGTTTCAATGCGCATATCGTTAAGCGTTGTCAGAATCAAATCCATGTCCCCGGTTACTTGTTTCCATTTTGCAATAGGATCATTTTCATAGAGAAAGCATGCGCGGCTTATCTGTTCCCAGTATTCCTCTATTGACATTGCGGCTTCTTTTGCCGCTCCGTCAGTACCGTAAAGGCATAGTGTCCATGTAAAACAGCCCTGATCCTCTTTCGCGTCAAGCCAATCACGGAACGGCTGTGCGCTTTTACTTGACATGATAACTTTTCTTGGGTCTGCTTTGGAAAGAAACAGCGGATCTTCATCGGCAAGAATTCTTACATAGTGATCAACTGTATCCGCAAGTCCGCGGTAGTATTTGTCAGGAAAAAAACTGACCTGTTCGTCTGTTCCTTCCTGAAGTTGAATCAGCTTGAAATCATCATCCTGCAGAATAACCAGAGGATGACCACCACTTCTGAGGATTGTACGTGATATTTCTTTGGCAAGGGGAACACCGGCAGTTTGACTGACAAGATAAACAACGTCACCCTTTTTTATCCCGCTTCCGCCATTTAGAGCAAAGTTAACAAGTACCTTTGAGTATTTTTCAAGCAGTTCCCCTGATGGTGTAAACATAATTTACCTTTCTAATATATTGAGATATCTATATCTTCTGTTTGTAAGGTTTATCCGGCTAAATCAGTAAATACAGCGCTGTTTCAGTGAATTATTACCGGCTCTGTAAAACAAAAACCAGTTTTTTCGTGTTACATAGTTCAATTTTCAGGACATTAGTATATCTAACTTTTTTAATTCTATCATGTAAAAAATAAATTAAACAAGTTATAATAAACCATTCATAGATTATTAATTTAAAATATGCTCAAATATTAATCTGGATGAATCTGATATTTATGGCAAGTAATGATAAAAAAGGTTGAAATTTAAAAAAAATGCAATTTAAGGCAACGGTTCAATTTACTTGCATCACTGAACAATAAATGTCATACTTAGAAATCAGGATGTATATGAGTAAATTATTATTAGTAAAAAAGTAAGGCGTAGAATTATGTCGATTGAGGAAAAATCAGGAAATTGCAGTATGGATTGCAGTACGAGTGCCTGGAATTATTCAGAGCTTCATTTCAAAAGGATTTTCCAATCACTTTATTTTTAAGCAGATAAACAGCTGATAATATCAAGGGAAATATGAGCACCACGGACAATAGCAACACTGATAGATCTGATACTGATGATTCTGAAAGCAATGAACTTTATGCACGTGAGAATAAGACCATATTCGATGCAATGGAAGGTATGATCTGCGTTGTTGATAGGGATCTTAAAATCGTACGTGTAAATAAAGGGTATTCTGATTTTGTCGGTATAGCAGTTTCGGATCTGATCGGATGCCACTGCTATGATGCTTTTTGGAAATACAGTGAAAAATGTTCTGATTGTCCTTGTCAGGTTACTTTTCAAACAGGTAAAGCAGTAGTCAATAAGCGAATTGTAAAGAAATCACAGGATGATGTCAGACATTTTGAGGTAAAGACATTTCCTGTCAATGATAACTTCGGGCGTGTTTTACATGTAGTGGAGTTTGTAAAGGATGTGACAGAAGAGAAAAGAATGATCGAGCAGCTTATCCGCTCGGAAAAACTGGCAAGTATTGGAATCATGACTGCGGGTATCGCTCATGAGATGAATAATCCATTGTCCGGGATCAGTGGTACTGCAGTCAATCTGCTTGAAAAGCCTGATAAATACGGCCTCAATGATAAAGGAATAACAAGGGTAAATGCCATTCTTGAATCGGCGGCACGTGCTACATTTATCATGAAAGATCTGCTTCGTTTGTCAAAGAATAATGATTCTGTGCATGTGCTGGTTGATATCAACAAACTTGTTATGAAAACTGTAAACGCCGTTCATCTTGAAGGCAGCAGTGAAATTCAGAAACAGTTTCATATTGATGATACATTGCCGCTTGTCCACTGCGATCCGTCAAAGATTGATCAGGTTGTATTTAATCTTGTGACAAATGCTATTCAGTCAATAGTAGAGAAAAAGCGTATTGTGTCAAGTATCGGCAGAAAGCACAGAGGGGTGCTGCAGGTATCGACACAAAATATGAAATCGCATATACTGATTAATGTAACAGACAACGGTACAGGTATTTCACCTGAAATCCGGACCCGGATTTTTGATCCGTTTTTCAGCACAAAACCGGCCGGTCAGGGAACGGGCCTTGGACTAAGTGTATGCCATCGTATTATAGAGGAGCATCAGGGGAAAATATTTTTTGAATCAATTGACGATTTAACAATTTTTTCAGTGGAGCTGCCCCTGAGTAATGGTCCGCAAGTCAGGGAGAATAAATAATGTCAACAAAAAGGAATATATATGTCAGAGAGTAATGATGAGAGGAAGTATAAAATTTTGGTTGTTGATGATGAAAAGGCGATTCGTCTGATGCTTCTTGATTTTCTGGAAGATAAGTATCTTGTAAAAACTGCAGATAACGGTGATGATGCCTGGGAGATGCTCTCAAAAGAACATTTTGATCTTGTAATCTCTGATATTAACATGCCCGGCATAAGCGGACCAAAGCTTCTTTCCGATATCCGCAGGAAATATCCATCGACACGGGTTGCTCTTATAACAGCATATAATGTTGATGATTATGTTAGAGTCGCAAAAGATAATACTATTTCAAATATTATACCAAAAACAGTTCCTTTTAATTTTTCAGAACTGGATTCCCTGGTTGCCGGACTTCTGACAGGAGATATTTTCGGGCTTTCAAAATATCTGCTTACTGATAAAACAGTACTTGATACAACCTGGATAAAATCAACGCAGGATGCGCGTGATTCAAGGGAACGGATAATAAATATGTTTGAAGAAAAATTCGGTACATCAGGGGATATGAAACTTATTTTTGATGAAGTAGTGACTAATGCAATTTACCATGCACCCACATTAAGTGACGGGTCTGAGAAGTATCAGGAATTTTCTGACGTAGCCCTGGAGGAAAATGAGTACATATATGTAGAAAGCGGATTCGATAAAGAAAAGTATGCAATTTCCATAACCGATTATCAGGGAAAGCTCACTAAAGAGATGGTCCTGTATAAAATTGACCGGCAGATAACCGGTGAGGGCTTACTGGATGACAGCGGGCGCGGAATCCATATGAGCCGTCTGTTTGCCGACCGCATGATTATTAATATTGAGCCCAATAAGCGAACAGAGGTGATTCTAATTAATTATTTTTCACATAAATATCGTGGATATAAACCGTTATATATTAACGAACTGTAGTCGTTTTAAAATTGAAATATATCTGATTAAGCAGGAATAGGTATGTTTTAAGTAATAAATTTAATAAACTATACTAAAGATTTAAAAAAAACGTATCTTCAAGCCATATGTGATATATTATTTTCGTCTCTTGCGAATTAAAACAGGGAGAGAAGTTGATTAATCGTTGCCGTGGTCGGAAAATCAAACTTGAGGGGTTCAACAATCTTACTAAATCCTTGAGCTTCAACATATACGACATTTGCTATGCACGTTCACGAGCATCACAAATAGATTATCTGGAATATATTGATGATGTTTATAACTCTGAGAAGCTTCAGACTATTGCGGAAGAAGTGACAAGTATCATTGAAGCAAAGGTTGTAAATATTTCAACTCAGGATTATGATCCGCGTGGTGCAAGCGTCACAGTACTCATAAATGAGGGGCATCATACACTGGGCAGTGATGGTGTGCTGGCTCATCTGGATAAAAGTCATATTGCGGCTCATACTTATCCTGAAAATAATACCAATACCGGCATATCCACTTTTCGTGTTGATATTGATGTATCAACATGTGGAATGATTTCACCTTTAAGAGCACTTGATTATCTGATTGACAGTTTTGATTCTGATGTTGTGCTTATGGACTATCGGGTGCGTGGATTTACCAGAGATGTCACTGGACGTAAAGTGTATATTGACCATGATATCACTTCAGTGCAGGATTATATCTCAGACGAAATACTTGACAAGTACACTGCCTATGATATTAATATCGTCTCAGATAATATTTTTCATACCAAAATGATGTTAAAGAACCTTAAACTGGAAAACTATCTCTTTGGTTCTGACAGCGACAAAATGTCAAAAGCTGAAAGAACCCGTGTGAGAACTCTCCTGAAAAAGGAAATCCAGGAGATATTTGAATGCAGAAACATATTCGAACGGGAATAGGCAATGTTCGCAGGATTGCTCCTGACAGAAAGCTGTATACTGAAGCCCTGAATCCGTATTTTGGTTATTTTTATACAATAAAAGAGACACTGGTCAGGCAGAAGACCAAATATCAGCAGATTGAACTTATTGATACTGATGAATTCGGTAAAGTGCTGCTGCTTGACGAGATAACACAAGTGGCGGAGCGCAAGGATTACGATTATCATGAGACAATGGTTCATCCTGCGGTCTGTTCGCACCCAAAACCTAAATCTGTACTGGTCATTGGCGGCGGAGACGGTGGAATTGTACGGGAAGTGCTTAAACACTCATCTGTAAAGCGTGTTGAGATTGCAGAGCTTGATGATGGCGTTATTGAGTTTTCAAAAAAATATCTTAAATCAGTGCATGACGGATGTTTTGATGATCCGCGGGTGAATGTGAATGTAGTGGATGGAAGACAGTATGTTGCATCGTGCAGGGGTCAGTTTGATATAGTGATTATGGACATGACTGATCCGTTTGGGCCATCGCGGATGCTCTATACAAAAGAGTTTTTTAAGATTGTCAAACGGTCATTCAGGGATGGGAATGGAATTTTTGTGATGCATTCAGAGTCCCCGATATCACGGCCTCAGGCATTTTCATGCATACAGAAAACGCTTAACAGCGTGTTTGCAAATGTAAATCCTATGTATTTATATATACATATGTATGCTGTATTGTGGTCGATCACACTCAGCTCAGAGAACATAAACGCATCTTTAATAAAGCCTGCTGTTATCGACAGACGGTTGGCAAAAAATAAACTTACAGGTTTACGTGTGTATAACGGTGTCACTCATTTATCAATGCAGGCTGAATTTCCCTATATTAGTCAGATATTGAAAGGGCGCTCACATATTATTACTGACGCTAAACCTGATTTTCCTGATGATTTCATTTCCTGATTTACCAAAGGAGTATTAAGTAGCTGTATGGAGTTTTCTAAAATCCAGGAATTGGTTTCCCTGCACGGGACACCGGTCTTATTTTTATCGGAGAGCAGGCTGCGTGATGGTTATCGTAATCTCAAGGCAGCGCTTCCCGGAGTCGATCTTTACTATGCTGTAAAATCGAATGCTACAAGGGAAATAGTGTCGATCCTTGACAGTGAGGATGCGTTTTTTGATGTCTGTACAAATGGTGAAATTGATATTTTGAAAAGCTGCAATATTATTGCAGACCGTTGCATTCATACTCATCCGATTAAACGCGATTCGGATATAAAATATGCAGTGGAATATGGCTTGCAGTGGTTTGTGGCAGATAATGAGGATGAATTATATAAATTCATTCCTTATAAGGATAAAATTCGGTTACTGATTCGGATGAGCATTCAGAATCCGGGATGTCTTGTAAATCTATCGGCAAAATTCGGTGTTGTACCCGAGAAAACGTGGGACCTTATTCGTAAAGCTCATGAAATGGGACTCAATGTCGGTGGTATCAGTTTTCATGCCGGTTCACAAAACGAAAGTCCGCTCAAATATATAGAGGCGCTTGAGTATTGCCGTGATATTTTCAAGAAGGCTGCACTTAAAGGAATCAATATTGAAGTTGTTGATATCGGGGGAGGATTCCCGATAAATTATCTTACACCTGTTATGCCCATGGCACAGTTTTGTCAGCCTATCGTTGAATACCTTGACCGGTATTTTTCAAGTTACAGAATAATTGCTGAACCTGGCCGGGTGCTGAGCGGTCCGACTATGACACTTGCCACCAAAGTAATGGGGCGGTCGCTTAGAAATGGTACATGGTGGTATTATCTTGACGAAGGATTGTATGGATCATTTTCCGGAAAAATGTACGATCACGCTGATTATCCGATGTTTCTGGAACGTACCGGGCCGCGACACAATTCTGTGCTGGCAGGGCCCACCTGTGATTCAATTGATGTGTTGTATGAGAATATCAGTCTGCCGCTTCTTGAAATAGGTGAAATGCTTGTTTTTGAGTCCATGGGCGCTTATACAACTGCAAGCGCGTCCAATTTTAACGGATTCCCTAAAGCAAAGATAGTTGTGGTTGATTGACATGTTACTTGCTATTGACATATATTAATGTCTTTGGCTGTTGCGGCCGATACGGTCAAAAATTTAACTTTTATGAGGTGACCATGAACAGCCTTATTAAATTCTCTCCTGAAAGTGGCTCTTCACTATGGATACAAAATCTGATCCATGGAATGGCAGGCTTGACAATACGGGCAAAGCACGCTGTTTTCTGCGACTCAAGTCCTTTTCAGAAGATAGAAGTTTTTGATACTTACAGTTTCGGACTTGTTCTATGCCTCGGCGGAACTGTTGTTCTTACTGAATATGACAGCAGTACATATCATGAAATGATGACACATCCTGCAATGCTTATGATGAAAAAACCTCAGCGGATCTGTATCATAGGCGGCGGGGACGGCGGGTGTCTCAAAGAGGTGCTCAAACATGATTCTGTGACATCAGTAGTGATTGTTGAGATCGATAAAATGGTTACAGATACTGTAAAACGTTTTTTTCCTGACCTGTCAAAAGGTTTTGATGATCCGCGGGCAGAAATCGTATTTGATGATGGTTACAATTATTTGAAAACAAATGAATCTAAATTTGATATAATTCTTGTAGACTCATATGATCCGGGAGGGCCGGTTGGATCACTTGAAACAGCGGATTTCCACAGTATTGTTTCAGAGAGGCTTTCTGATGATGGAATGGTGGTCTACCAGACAGATTCTCCTACAGTAAAAGGTGAGTTTTTAAGAAATACATATAGAAGTGTTTCCTCACTGTTTAAGAAAAGTAAACCTTATATCTGTTCAATACAGTCTTTTCCAGAAGGAATATGCAGTTTTCTTGCCTGTGCAAAGAATGAGTCTGTTTTTGATAATTTTGACAACCAGAGGTATAATGCTTTGGCTGATCAATGTTCTTATTATAATGAAGAGGTGCATGTCGGAGCGTTTTTGCTTCCTCAGCAGATAAAGAGACTACTTAAGAGTTGATCTACCAGGGCTTGATAACAGAAATGGCAGAATATATAATAACTGTGAAAATATTAATTGGCCTTCCTGAGATTTGCCCATGGAAATAGTTACAATAATCTGGATAATCATATTTTTCATTTTCGCACTGACACTGCTGTTTATCTGGAGCAAAATGTATTTGCTGAATAAACGGGTTCAATCGGTTGGAGTTATAGTACAGGAAATCAATGGACTTGACAGGCAGTTTAATAAAAACGAAAGTGAATAGTCGTTTAATGAAACAGTAACGGATACCCTCAGGTGGAGTAAACGGAGAATAATTTTCATTGAACATGAAAGGAGCGGTCGACAAAGGATAGGTTTTATCATGCTGGACGGACATCTTTGAATCGAGCATCAAGTGCATGAAAGTATTTAGGACAAGGCAACGCGCATAACTTTAGTTTGCATAAATTGGTATTGAGATCGTAGCGCGTATTTATAAGCTCAATCATTATGCACTGATTTTAAACATTTATGGAGAAGTAAACATGGAATTAGCAGTAATTATTGCGACAATTGTTGTCGTTATTCTGCAAATTATTACGATCGCAAAGCTTAAAGAAACAAAAAAAGAGGTAAGCGATCAGGCAGCTAAGATCAACCAGGCACTGACAAGTGACCGATCTGGAGAAAAAAGAGACCGTGATTTCAGGTCTCAGAATAACAGAAGACCAGGTAATGATCAGCGGCCAAGACCATCAGCACAATCACAGGCACAAGCACAGCCTCAGGCTCAACAACCAGCTGCTACCGGATCTGTTGATACAGTAGAGAAATCACTTCGTGATATCAACCTGAAGTTGAAAAACGCAGAACGGGATCAGGAATTTGCACGACGTAAAGTTCAGGAGAATTTTAATAAGGATCCGAACCGTCGTAATGAAAGAAATGATAGAAACGATAGAAACCCAAGAGGTGGTAATCGTGACAATCGTGACAACCGCGATAGTCGTGATCGCGACAACCGTGACCACAGGGATAGTCGGGATAACCGTCCTGTCGGCAATAGAGACCGTCGTAGTGGGGGGAACTGGCAGGAACGCAATAAGTCACGTGAACCATTAAATTTTGGTGACAATCCTCAAGGTGATGAAAGCCAGATACAGGAAAAGTCAAGTCTGCTTTCAGGTCTGGAACAGCCTTCAGCAAATGTTGCAGAACCGATTGCTGCACAGGTTGCTGTTGCAGATGCAATTGCATCTGATGTTGATGCATCTGATCTGAACAATGATGATAGCTTACAGCATGGCAGGAAGATTCTTGTAAAAAGACGTGCGCTTAAAGATGGTGAAAGTGCGTCTGATAGTGTTGAAACTGAAGGCTCATCAGAGAGTATTCAGTCTGCATCATCAGAAAATTCTGCTAAAAATGAAAGTTCTGATTCAGAAGGAAGTTCTTCTGAAGGGGAAATCAAGTTCGGCCGCAGATAGTCAATATTTACAGCTGATATTTATTAAAAATGCCCGGTCTTTTACAGATCGGGCATTTTTATTTCTTTTTCAATAATCCACGCAGTGTGGTTTTCAATGATTGAATTCCTGTGAATTCATAAATTAAGAAGATTATTAGCGCTGATGGCAAGCTTACAAAAAGGGAGATAAGGCTGTTGGTCAGCAGTATTGAATCTGTGTTTATAAAGGGTTCTATTCTACTCTTTAAAACAAATCCTATGCCGCATCCGAAGATACAAATAATAAGAATTTTCAAAAACTGTAAAGCAAAAGCGGACGCGTTTTTCCATAGTTTGTATTTGTTAATCCAGCAGAAGTAAAGAATAAGAAACTGAAAAACCATTGCGATACTTGCGGCGGCAGCAATTCCCGGCGCTTCATAAAAACGGCTGAAAATAATATAGACAGGAATGGAAAGAAGTGCAACGGCGGTGCTTATGAGCATTGGCAACAAAGTATTCTGCAGTGCATAAAATGATCGGGATATAATCATGGATGCAGAATAAGAAAACGCACCAAAAAGATATATGGAGAAAATTGTCGCAGTTTTGGAAACAGAAGTTTCTGAAAAACTGCCTCTTTGATAAAGAATTGAAATGATCGGTTTTGAGAGTAAAAGTAAAATGCCGGAAACAGGCAGGAGATAGATTGCGATTTTTATTAGCATTTTGTGAAGCAATTCTGACATTTTGTCAAATTGTTTTTCAATAGCCATTTTGGATAAAAACGGAAAAAAAGCCACTCCTGATGCCTGCCCGAAAACAGCTACAATAATAAGCATTGTGCGAAAAGCATAGTTGATACTTGATGTGGATCCTTCCGGAAGATATGCTCCAAAGAATCTGAAAAACAGTTCATTAGAGAAAACCATACTGATGCCAAGAATCAGCGGAATGGTTTTTCTGATGTAACTAGATAAATCCGGATCAGAAAAATTGATCGAGAATTTAAATTTCAGACCAGCTCTTATTGCCCCCGGAAGTTGAACCAGCACATTGCCTGTAAATGCACCGATAAGTACACCCCAGGCAAATCCCTCAATGCCAATAATCGGACTTAAAACTATGCCGCCCAGAATAATACCAAAGTTGTAACAAAGAGGATTTAATGCAGGTAAAAAGAACTTGTGTTCTGCCATTTGTACAGCTGAAAAGAATGCGCCCCAGTAAAAGAATATCTGCGCAGGGAGTATGATCATGGTTAAACGGCATGTAAGAGACAATTGCTCCGGGTCTGTAGACAATTTACCCATTATGCCAAGTATTGATGGCGTAAAAAACATCATGAGAGGAATCAGGATTACAAACAGCAATGATCCTATAATTAATAGATTGGAAAATGATTGCCAGGCCCGTTCCCGGTTTCCGTCAAGCAGGTGTTTCTGAAAAATTGGAATAAAGGTTATTGAAAGAAAACCACCTGCAAGAAAGTGGTTTAGTAATTCTGGAATAAAAAAAGCAGTTACATAAGCATCCATCTGGCTTGTAGTGCCGCCGTGGTATGCAAGTACCTGTTCTCTTATCAGTCCGGCGATCCTGCTTAACAAAACAGATGCTATCATAATAATGGTGGCAATAGTAAGTGATTTGGCAAGGGATTTCTGCCCACAGTGAGAATCCTGTTTTGAAAAATGATTCTCTTGCGGCAATGAAGCTTTTATCTGATCTGTCATGCCCTAAAATTAATGTATGCATTTAATGAAGATGGAAAAAATGTGAATGTAAGGAATAAATCGGCATGATTTGGAGGATGCAGGAATATAAGTTCACAAATAAAAATCATGTATTTCGCTTAAAATCAGAAGTAAAACGTCTGTATCAGGAAGGCAGCAGTATCGGGAGAGTTGTGTAGGCATAAAACAACGGAATGTATTAAATTCCGTTGTTTAAAGGTAGTTACTTCTTACCCTTTTTAGCTGATTTTTTTACAGGCTTTTTATTCTCATTGATAATACGATATGTCTGAGAAATTGAAAGCTTGAACTTTTTTGCAAGTGCAGTTCCTGATGAACCGGCTTCGTATGCTTTAAGAATGTCGGAATTTCTTTCAGGATTGTCAGACAAAGAAGATTCAATACCATATTTTTTACGAAGCTGATGAACAGCCTGACGTGTAATACCGAATTGTTCTCCAATTGCTGCATCAGTAACGAATTTCTTCTGCAATTTTTCAAGCTGTGCTTTAGTGATTCTTGCCATTTTGCTTACTCCTCTTTAGTAAGTTAAGTGTATAGATAAGTTAATATATTAAGAAATACGATCAGAATAAAAAATATTGAAACTACAGTAGTGTAAAATCAACGATGTGGTGCTGAGAGGTATTCTTGACTACGTAATATACTCATATAAAATGCAATTGGCAAGAAAAAAATTAACTAATAATTAATTGTTCTGATAAGTCATTCTCATATGTTCTGTCTATCGTATCTTGGAAAGGTATGAAAATAACAATAAAATCAGTACTCTGGCGAAAAAAATAGCCATTTGTGAATGTTTAAAGTCAAGATAATGTCAGCTTTGCAAGTTGTAAGGTTCAGATAATCAGCAATACATTTATAGAATTGTCGAAAGTTTTCCTGGTAAATTCGTTTTTTTATAGTTGTCTGAAGCAACTAAAGGCAATTGCAGAGAGGTGATTTGCGATCTTGTAACAATTAAAGCCGGAAAGCTTCAGTAGAAAACGGTAAAGAAGTATCATAAAGTAATAAGTTTAATAATGTTACCTTTTGACAATACGTATTGTTGTTGATCCGCAAATATAAGCAAATTTATTAAATTACTTATAACTTCGATTTTTCTACTATATTATGATAAGCGATAGTAAAAAAACAAAAAGTTCAGGAAGCCATACTTCAAATGCATGATGCAATTGTTGAATATATTAGGACAATAAAAACAGGTGTTTCATCAAAGGCATTATCCGAAAGGTTTTTAAGATTTATCAATCCTCCGGAAAGAATTGCTCATGCAGCAATTTACGGATTATTATCATCTGATCAGCGGCTGTTCATGAATGAATCCGGAGTGTGGTTTTTCGATGAATCAAAAATCAAACACTCAGATAATACAATTGATAGATTGCCAATAAGCACTGTTTATTTGTTGAGTGAGAAATTACAATCTGATATAAAAATAAGCTATTTTTCGGTATGGAACATTTTCCCTGAACCGAAATATCAATCTGGTTTTTGGCTGACTGATCCTGAAATAATACAGAAAAATAACCCGTCGTTTATTATCGCAGGTCCGGAGCAGCCATTCAATATTTCCATGTGCAAAGAGATGCTGAGCCGTATTGTAGATTATTTGCAAAACAGAATCATAGTGGTTGTTACAGCAATTGAAAAGGAATATTTAGTAAAACTTTTTGCAGATGAAGGGTATGCATTACATGAGAATGTTTTTCTGACAGAAGACTTACTTGATATTGCATTGTCGTTTGTAAGTAAACCGGTCTCAATGGAAAGCATATGCGGAGATGTTTTTAAAGATCGTGTGGCAGGGCAAAGTGCATTCAGGCAAGGTGAATGTTTTGCCGAATGTGTACTCGAGTTAATAAATATTATTAGAAGCAAAGGGCTGTGCTCAAAAGAAGAAATCGATAAATTGATTGAAGAGAAGAATAATGTGCTCTTTAAAGGAAAGTTGTTTTCAAACAGGGAACTTGAGAATCTGCCCGGTGGAATGGGTGTTTATGGTTTTAAGGATTCTAATGGAACATACATTTATATCGCAGGATGTACAGACTTAAGAAAAAATATCAACAGTTATTTTAACCGGTATTCTGATTCGATAAATGAAAATAAACAGATTCAGACAGAGACCGTTTCTTTTGATGCATATCAGTGTGGTTCAGAGCTTGAGTGTATAATATTTGAGTATAGACTTTTAAAAAAATATCGTCCAGTTTATAATAAAACAGCTTCTTTGACAGTTAAAAATTCAGAGAAAGAAATGCATTTAAAGAATTGCATTATTTTTCTTTCCCATTCTGATTGTTCAAAAGTAATGACTTTCTGGATTAAATCAGGTAGAAAAACAATTATGAAATCCTACTCATCAGGTCAATTGTCCGATGAGACTGTCAGGAAAAATCTGGATGATTTTTTTAACGATAAATTTACTGTGCCCGGAGATTTTGATCCTGATGAGGAGCATTTAGTTTATTCATGGATTGAAAAAAACATAGAGAAAATTTTTTTGATTGAAATTTCTCCAGGAACAGGAACAATGGAGTTATTTGAGATGTTTAAAGCGGGACTGGCTGCTAAAGTTCGTGTGTAAGCCGTTAAAAGAGAGAGCCTTCAGAACCGTAGTCATCTTATATTAAAAGTTGTTCAATTTAAATTTATTAAGCAGCTGTTTAAATCTAAAAAGTTTGTTTTATGGAAAATATTTTGTGTGGAGTAAAATGCAGATATTTTAAAACAGGAGTAATTAATAAATTGTACCAGAAAACTGAGTAATCTGTTGAAAAATAGATTATTTTTAAAAGAAACGTGTAATATAGGCAAATAGATGAAATAAATCCTGAGTGTCTGTCGAATTACAAGTTTTCTGTTATAATATTTAGCTTTCGGGAGCAGAAAAACTATATGGGTTTTGAATATGATCATGAGAGATTTGTTGCAAAAAACAAGTCACTTGCATCTGCTGAAGAGATGAATAAAAGGGATGGTGAACTTGAAAAAAAAGGATTTTCCAGGTTCAAGCGCAACGAAGAGGGCTCATGTTTCAATTGTAAGATGAAGCAGGGTTGTTCTGAGTTTCGATCAAAGAAAAGTGGTGGATCATCCGGAGCAGTTTCGTTTGGGGGTGATGAGAAGTTTCTCTGCAGCCGATATATTCCGGCACCATCAATAGATAAGTCCATGTCTGATAAACAGATCAAATCATTGCTCAAGAACATAAAAAAAGGCCACTGAGTGTTTTATAAAAAAGTCTGGTTGAAACAGATACATTTTTTCAGCTGAATCGGGTAGCTTAACAGGAGTATTAATGGAAAAAACACCTTTAGAATTATATGAGACTGCTTACAAGGCACATTATATTGAAAAGAAAATTGCTGATGCTGTAAAAATTTATGAAGCACTTATCAGAGAATTTCCGGATTCAAATGAGTGCGGCTATGCTGTTATACAGCTGCAAAAAATAAAAAGCAGCAATCTTTCCGAACTGATTCGAAAACAGAGAAATTCGGTATATACTGTTGCAGTTGCTGCTTTGATTTTTGCCAGTATCTCTATTCTTGCTTGTGGAGCAATAATGTACTATTTCAAGGTGCAACTTAAAATTGAGCAGAATAAGACGGCTCAGACTATAAGTGCATTTGGAAAAATTCTTAATGGTGATGATGATGGAGCATTGCAGATTCTTGATCAATTGAAGAAACTGGATAATAAAAGTTTTATTCCATTTGAGATGTCATCGGGTATTTATCAGAAAAAAAAGCAGTATCAGAAAGCTCTTGGTGAATATGAGGCATTCTTCAGTCTCAACCCCAAAATTTTGCCGTCACAAATTGACCGTCAAATTATGGAAAATTGTAAGACCCAGTTTTCATCGCCTGTTAAAAATGTAAAAAGTATAAAAATTGAAAAAGATGATAATCCTTCTCTTGCTGTTGACATAAACGATGCAGGGTCCCGGACAAAAGGGATAGAAGCTGTAAATGTAGTTGATGAAAATCAGGTACAGGAAGTTGCGAAAGTCAAAAAAAACACACTTCCGTCAGGTGATGCAGTACCGAAAAATGTTCAGAAAAACAGATCCAATAGTGAAGCACCGGCCAAGGACTTGTTTGTTGTAGATCCTGATAGCCTTTCATATTTTTAAAGGTTGCTTAAATGAAAAATGTTCCTGACATAATAGAAAAACGTATTGCCGGCGGACTTGTGATTGATGTAAGAGGAAACTGGGTTCCGATCGCTGATAAAGTTGAACACGAACGAACATTTCTGTTGCATCTTGAAGCCGGAGAGGTATTATTAGAAAGGAAATGGGTTTCTATCGGTGACGCAAAGCGTCAGCAATCCTTTTTGTCAACGTCAAGTTTTCCGGTATCAGATCCATTTCTCAGCGTCGGTGCCTATACAGAACTGGAAGAGACAAGGGATCTGGCAAGTAAAAAATTTGATAAAGGTAAACCAGAATTGAATACAAATAATCAGCATAATATTGATAATAGTCAAAATAACAGTTTTGTATTTTCAGATGTTGAAATTGACGAAGAGACCAGGACAATAGATATTAAACGCAGTACAACTGATACTTTTCAGAATAATGATCAGAGTTCTGAATATAATGATGATTATCTGGAAGAGACAATGTCTTTTGACATGAAAGCCATTCTTAATTCATCAAGAGAACCTGTCGGTAGATTTACAGAATCAAAAAGCAGGTCTGATAACAAGGAAGTTCTGGGTGAAATTGTTGATAAATGGGAGTTTGAACAAAAGAGAAAAATCGTACTTGTTTTTGCCATTTCTTCAACAATAGCATTGTTTGCTATAGCAGGAGCTTTTGTACTGGGCTTTGTATTGTAGCATCTGACAATTTTCGGTTATTATTGCTTTTCGTATTATAAATGCAGGGATATTCTGGCTTGACAATAAGAACATTATTAAGAGTCCAATGTCTGCTTCAAGTTAAAACAGTATTCTATCTCCCAGTTGGCTGATGATCCCGGAAAAATTATCCGGGCAAGAGATGGTTCAATTGAAAACGTATTTGCATTAGCCCAGATCGGCAGCCATGTCGGAGCAAATCGGCAGGCTATCAAAATATGCTTTTCTAAAGGGTGATTTACCAGAATGTTTAACGGTAAATGCCAAGGTATCCCAAGAGACCGGTAACAGCCGTTTTTCCAATTAAAAGAGTTATTCATGTAAATGAAGCTGTCTTCGCCTGTCGTAAATCCCGGATTATCCGGAATTTTAACCGGTAACGACAGCTTACAGCATGATAAATCGCTGTTGTGTGGAAAAAACGGGTGGGCAAACCATTTGAGTGATACCGGATTCGGTCCATGATTAATCAATAGGGTTGCTGATAAAACTGTTTTATTTGTCAATCGCAGTTGCTTGATAAGTGATAGGTTGTAACCCCGGAAACAATGCAGTGTTGACATTTGAATGTGATCTTTGCTGACAATAATATCCCACGTACATTTTTTCTGAATGTATGGATTCCATCTTGTATGAAAGAGCTCATTTTCACCTGACCGCATGACTTCGCCAACACCGACTACAAGTACGTTGTCACCAATGGATGAAGGGTAGCTGCCAAGTGCTGTTTCAAATACTTCAGGCATTCCCTGCCCATCAAATGTATCCGGACTTTCTGATGGATATTGGGGGCCTGAAAGTAGTGGCTGTGATTGGGCATTATAGATCTGCCAGATTGAACAGCCATGGCAATAACGGGAACCGGTAAGATGAGAATCCTGCTCGGGGTGTAATATATCTATGCTTAAAAAATCGTTTTGAAGTTTGATCATGATAAAAACAATGGGATAAAATATTGATTTTCAGTTGATTGTAGAACGAATGTCTATATATGCCAAAAATGTAGGCTTAATGAAATTTTTCAATATAATATACAAATACAAAACATTAACTAAGTTTTAAACAAAAGTTGTAATAATTGAATGATTATTTTTACTGAATATGGGAGTCTTATCAGAATTTTTTTGAAATTGAAGTAGAAAATTCATATGAATAAGAAACGTTACCAAATGAAACATTGGATTCAATATAAAGTCGAGTAATTTATTGACCGGGACCATGAATACAAAATGGAAATGTGTTTTATTGTACAAATGCATTTAGATTGTACTGTTGAAATAATTTATTTATCTGGTGTTTTTAAAGATACTTCCATTGCGAATTCACCAAGAGGGCATTCGAATGGAACAACAATAGTAGGAACACCCCGTTGAGATGCAATATGATGATCCTTGCCCATAATGACTTTAGGAAGAGATATTGATAAATTGAATTGTGTAAGGTGCTGTTTTGCGTTTCCAGCAATAATATTTGCAACCTCACCGATACAGTCGGCAACCTCAGCTCCAATAATTTTTATTTCAGTTCCAATTAATACAGAAACAACTTTTAATGCCATCACCTTTGGAAAGCTCATACATATAGAGCCTTGTGCTTCACCGGAAAGACCGATTATTCCTGAAACATCATAACTGTGCGTATTATCATTTTTAAGCAAAACTTTACCAGGTTTTGCATCAGTATTAAGCATCTTTTTGAATGTTTCTATTGTTGAGATAACAAATGGATTAATATATGCTACATCCATCAACTGCTCCTTTATACAATTTTCTGTTTATTTGAACTGCCTGAGCGCTAATATTAATGAATTCTACATTGATTGAGGTGAATCGGCAAGATATTTATTTAATGATTCATCAATGATTTTTTGAATTTTCTTAAGCAAAATTTACAGGAAATAAATGAATGATTACAGAAAGTATATCTCAAATTGGTAAAAAATTTCCATTATAGGAATTATGATGAAAAAAACAGCAATTAATTTGAATCAGAATAAAATAAATATGAAGTATTCCGATTCAAATTTCAGCTGATATGACGTTTTACAATATGCATAATG
>Ga0066602_10001063_pt1 | contig 19588 bp, 18 predicted proteins | sample Higcelweek5metaG_FD_59481 | JGI IMG/M metagenome (GOLD analysis project Ga0066602, IMG submission 59481) | Freshwater pond sediment microbial communities from the University of Edinburgh, under environmental carbon perturbations - High... | ecosystem: Environmental > Aquatic > Freshwater > Pond...
ATCAAATGCCTTTAATCCACTTTGGCTTGAAAATCCCATGGCAGATTTAACCAGTGGGCACCCATCCCTTGGGACAAAATCCTCCCCTATCTGCGATGCTTCAAAAGAGCCTGAGCAGAGCCTGATCGGAACAGCGCCTGCCGCATAGATCAACTCTTCTGGAATGACCATACAGTAGATTCCGATCATCTGTTTTTTTTCATGAGAGTAGTTCAATATTCGCTCTGGATCGTTCTGAATAAATATAGCGTCCATTACATCGTAAAAATAGTCAAAAGCTGGTGATGATTTTGGAATTGTGCGCAACTGTTCCAGTTCAGCAGCTGCGTGCCGTGCAACACTTCTTAAAAAGAGTTCTTTTCTCTTCTGATCTGTCTCTATGGTATTCATAAGTTTTATAACGTCCTGGTATTGTTTTTCAGCTCTGTTTCTGACCCTTAATTTGAATTTGAAGTGGTACTTCTACCATTTTACAAGTATCCACACTCGACTTGATTCCCCGTTTTTTAAAAAAATTGATTGAAGAAGAGCGATAAATGGTTTTTCCAAGATAGACCGCCTCCAAAGCACTCTTTTCAGGACAATTTTCCACACATTTAAGGCACAAGTTACACTCCCCGAAAGTCACATCTTCTCTACCCCTGGATTTATAAACCTCTTCAATTTCCATGGGGCATGTGTTGTAGCAAATCTCACAGCTTGTGCATTGCAGATCATTTTTTCTCAGTTTAAAAAAACTGATTTTACGATACCAGGATATAATCAGCCCCATGGGACAGAAGAGACACCAGAAACGGCGTTTTATAAAAGCACCCCAGATAAGAGCAGCAGAAAAAGTTAACCCCAGAGTTGACATCACTAAATTCGTGTTGTTTTTGAAATTTACCGCAACTCTATCGGGATTCCCAACTAACAGAGGAAGAATATATTTTCCTGGACATAACTGGCAGTAAGGGATTTCCAAATTCAGAGCAACGCAGGGACAGAAAAATGGAAAGGCTACCCACAGAGGGACAATCAGTACCACTGAAAGAAAAACCCATTTTATCCATAAGAGCCCGTTTCTGAGTTTTTTAGAAAAACGTATTGAGCCGATACCGAGTTTATATCTTGTAAGATCCAGTAGATCCTGAAAAAAGCCCAATGGGCATATCCAGCCACACCATCCTCGCCCCATGATAATGACTAGCAAGGAGAAATAAGTAAACCGTTCTAAGAAAACTACAATGCTTTCCCATGTAAATGCACCAATGGTCTGCTGAAGGGTGAGTAAAAAACAGGTGCCAGCTCTTGAGCTGACATAACAGCAGGAAAAGGTTGGAAGAACATAGCCAAAATAGAGCCCAAGGTAGGCACCAAAAAGCAGGACGAAAAAAGATGAGATCAATATACTCCAGCGAAGCTTTGAAATAGTCATGGTTAGTTCTTTTTTATTCTGTGATTTTCAAAAATGGTCAGGCTACGGCTGTTGTACCAACTATCTCTTCTGATAAGCCCGACAACCATTAACAGGGAGAGGGCACTTCCAATGATGGCCCAATATGTAAAACCCATAGCCTTGGAACTCCATTCAGGGCGATTTTTATATACCATTACCGGAAGTGTTGTAAGATAGTAGGCGTTATGTTCCAGATCATGGTGGGTGGCCACATACAAATAGTTCTGCCACTCTTTTGCAATGAGCCGGTCATCTGTCGGCATAACCCGGAATCTACCTTTACTATCGGTAATAAAAGATTTCTGCCATCGGCTCTCACTTGAAACCACGGTAACCTTGGTCCCTGCAAGAGGTTGATCCATATATCTGACTATCATTTCGTAAGATCTATGGGTACTCTGGATGCCACCACCATACCTTGATTTTGCTGTGTCAATGGCCGGAGCGATTTCAAATGGCATCTGTTGCGCATCATCAAAAAAAATAACCGATGCACTGCCCACCTTCCCTCCATTTCTATAGTGGGAAATAATATGTTTTGCACAGATATGAATCGCATCAAGATCTCCATCCTTGTCTATATCATGACCCCCTGAAGTGATATGGATACCAAGCAGATATCGACCTGTCAAATCATCATCAAGAGGGATCTTTACAAAATGGGGTTGGTTTGCAATAGCAGATAGAGATACCTGCTGTATCTCTCCATTGGGGTCACGCATCAATGCTATGGCTCTATCCAGCATGTTACCATCTACAGGCAGCAAACCATGAATAGCACTATCTAGATCCAGGAGATTGAGGCTTAAAAATTTCGGATCATGATTTGCAGTTTCGCTTAACTCCCTCTGTTTTCTGATGTCACGCCAATTGAGCTGATCCATATCAGAACGGTATATGTATCTATCCTGGTCAATAAGTTGCCAATAGTAGATAGGTACGGTTTTCTCTGCATATGTTGTTAAAGATGTAAAAACAAGTGTGGTTGGTAAAAAAAACAGGAGTAAAAAGAGTTTCATAAGAGATGCCTATGGTAGATCATCCTGCCATCACAAAAATTGAAATCTTTACAATGGCAGCTTGTTGTGGTTAGTTTCTTTAAAAATATTTCAACGCACTTCAAAGGTCAGAGAGGTTGTGTATGAATATTCATCTGCCTCTTCTGAATCAGGGTATGGGGCTTTGAGATTGGCTTTTATAACCCATATTCCGGCTGTTAAAATTTTAATATCTCCAACTCCTCTGTTGTCGGTTCTGGTGCTATATGCCCAGGCATTTTCAGTGGAAAAACCCACATATGTGGCATTGATGTATTCTGCAATGGGCTTACCCTGATAGAGAAGTTTGAACCTGAAATAATCACCAGCCTTGACTTCTGATGGATTGGTCAATGGGACAATTCAGACTATAGCCAAGATGATGCTGCTTTTTAGAAAAAACATAATAGTTCTCCTTTAAAAAATAAGAAGCTTACCAGTCAATTTTGATTTCAGCAAAATAACTGCGTTCTCTTTGAATTGAATAATCGTAATATTCCTGATCAAATATATTTTCTACAGAAAGAGCAAGTTGCAGGTTTTTAAAGTATTTGGACTTATAGGGCAGGTCGGCAGTTAACTTGGTGTCCCACAACCATTTCTTTGAGTTTGCTTGATATACATCAGGGATATCGGTATTATATTCGGTCTTATAAATTCGTCCGGCATACCTTCCTGTCAGACTTGTTTTAAAGCAACTGTACATAAGATCCATACCAACATTAATGGTTCTGTCAGGCATGTCGGTAATTTTTTTCCCCTCCATTTCAGGATCTTTATCCTGTTTTGTGATTTCAGAGTCGTTGTAGGTGTAATTTGCCTGTAGTACCAGAAAATCCCATGGCATCACAGAAGTTCCAAATTCAACACCTTTAATACAGGCTTCTCCAGCATTATCCTTGTAAGAGTTTCCATCTTCACCATCATAGGTATAAATAAGATCTTCTATGTTGGAGTAGAAGGTAGTTGCGTCAACTTTAAAGAGCTTGTTGTAAAAATATTGAACAACACCTATCTCGTAGTTTACGATGGTTTCCGGGTTTAAATCAGGATTTGAATAGACTGTCCTTGAAGATGACTCATATGTACGGTAAAGATCATAGATTGTAGGAGCCCGAAAAGCTTTTCCCACAGATCCTTTCACAGTGGTATTTTTCAAGGGGGTCCATACCAGGGATGCTTTAGGACTTATCGCTGAATTATCAACGTCCCTCAGTTTTTCAGGGTCATCAGCATTACCGCTCAATCCGTTCATTGCTTCCCAGTAGTCAAATCTGGCGCCAGCATACAGAGTCACTAAATCTGGAATAATATCGATCTCATCCTGAGCATAGATGGCCATGTAGCGATCTTCACCATTGGTGATTTCAGTCTTACCAGTGGTTTTACTGTTCTCATCACGGTAATATCCAAGCTCGTAACTCTCCTGATCAAAGTTGTTCGATTTTCCGTATATTCCAGTTGTAATGTACTGACGATCATCAAGACCAAAGCTTAACTGTAGATCAGTAAAACAGGTGTCTGTATCAAATTCCTTGATATTGCCAAGGGCATCATCATAATCCTGTCCGCTCTCAGGAGTTGGCGTTGTGTACCATTTATCTTCATGCTGATAACCCAGTTTACCAATAAATGCCAACTCCCCAAAAGTTTCCGAATAGGTTGTCATAATTGAGGAGTTTTCTTCCTCACCTCGACCTGTCAAATAGTAGCTATCCTTGATGGAAGCATATTGCCCGTTCCCGGCATCGACATTTCCGTTGAAGATTGGATTGCCCTCCACATCATAAATATAGGTGTGCGGGCGCTCGTAATCATAGGCATAAAAGCCCACTTGACTATCGAGGCGGATATATCCTGTGTCACTCAAATCATATTGGCTGGCCAAATTAACATTCCATTGAGCATCATTTCTGTCTCCTGTATCTCCAACAATCCATGCTGGTTTGTCAGTACGGGTTTTCATGAAAAAGCCACCGTCAAGCTCCCCGCTTCCAGACTGCAATGTTCTTTGAACATAATTGGTAGGGTATCCATAAATCTCTTCATCTTTTTCATAGCCTATCCTTATAGAAAATTTATCAACTTTATCTCCTATATACCCACCATAACTAAAATTACCATCGCTGCCGAATCTGCTTCGTAATCCAGATTCAAATTCATCAGGCATTTCAGTAATGATGTTGATGGTTCCCCCCATAGCATTGCCACCGTAAAGTGCTGAAGCAGGCCCCCTTACAATTTCGATACTCTCAATATTTTCTACTGCAATGTTGTTCCACCTAATACCTCCGAACCATCCGCTATTTAAGGGCATACCATTTAACATGACCAATGTCTGGCTGGCGCTGGGCAGCCCTCTCAATTTACCGTCATAGACTCCCGCTTCATATCTAAGAGCTTCATCAACACGGTTGAAAGTCAATCTATCCAACTCTTCTTGGGTTATTATAGATACATTGGCTGGTGCCTCGTCTGTCTCTATCTCTGTTCTTGTTGCCGAGACAATGATGTCATCAATTATCTGCATTTTATCTGCCTCGTCTGCTAACGAGTTTTCCGGTATAAACTCCATAAGCAGTAAGATTGACACCAACACCGCATACCAGTTTTTTTTCATGTTTCATGGTCCTTATCTTTTGTTAGTAGTTGGATGGTTGCTCCATTATCACAAAAAAAAATCCCCACATCCAAAATGGATGTGGGGATTCCGTTTTTATCCCTGATAAGCCAACTCTTTTGCTTAACTCGTGAGTCGTAACTTCTCATCTTCCATGCTACATATGCAAGATTGTAATTTAATTGAACACAATATGCAGCAATAACCCAGAAAATTTATGACTGACGACTGCTTAAGTAAACGCTCTTGTATCCCGAGATGCTTTTACTTAAAAAAAAATTATTGGCAGGTCTTCTGACTCCTCTCCCCTTTTTTTAGGCCTTCCCGTTCATAATGAATCAAACAGTGACACTAATATAAAAAAAGGTTTTTCTAATCACTAGAAAAGAGAGTTACAGCGGCGGGTCCGCTCCTGATTCACACAGGATTCCCTATTAAGTCCTTCCGGACACCCAATAATTACAATATAGATTTTTAAGATCCATCCTTAACCATTTGATGATGGTTGTCAAGTTTTTTTTGAGCCAAACCATTTGATTGCTGACCATACGGTACTATTGCAGATTCTGCAAAACAGTCCTGATCTTCAGGCAGCAGCAAAGATGAGATAATTACCCATGAAAAATATCTGTCAGCCCCTCAACAGCTACCTGACTCAGTTCTCCTCTTTTCCGGGCAAGTTCAAGAGTATATTGCCCCATCACCCGATAGAGGTTAGAAAATTGAGGCAACCTCTCATCGATATCTTTCAGGTGTTTCTCCACAATCTGCACATCTCCTCTGGCAACAGGGCCTGTAAGTGATGCCACAGCCCCTCTGTTTCTGATGTTGGCAAGAGTCCCATGAATCAGAGGCTCAAGGATCTCGTATCCCTTCTGTTCAGAAAGCTCTGCCTCTTTTAAAAGCTCAAGCGCAAAGTGTTCTATTGTGACAAGGTAGTTGGATGCGACAACTGCGGCAGCATGGTAAAGAGTTTTTGCTTTTGTGGGGATGGTGAAGGTGTTAGCCCCTAAAGCATGGATCAGCTCCCTGCCAGTAGTTAGCGCTTGTTCACTCCCCTCAACAGATACATTGATACCTGTAAATGGAGACTCCTGCCCAAAAGCATAGGGAGCAAAACTCTGGAGTGGGTGGATGGAGCCGGTATTGGCCCCCTTATCGGCAGCAGATGAGAGCAGACAGGAAGAGAGTGCACCACTACAGTGAAATATGGTCTTCTGGGCCATGTTGACTGCAGTGGTGTTGCTGATATCAGAGCAGATCTCTCCGATCAGATGGTCTGGTGTTGTTATAAAGACAATATCGCCTGCTATGGCAGCTTCAGCCGGAGAGTTGCAAACCTGTACAGTTGCATCAGCCACTCTCTCTTTGACAGAGAGTGGCTCTACTATGGCCTGCACAGTTTTTTCAGCAGAAGAGCGTGTTCTGCTGGCAACACCTCTGATGTTGTATCCTGCCCTGGAGAGAAACACAGCCAGTGCTGTTCCCACACGTCCGCATCCTATAATGGAAATCTTTTGAGGTGTCATATAAAATGGTGCCCCTGATTTTATTGAGTTCATATCACCTAATAATCAGCCATTGAGGCCATGTAATGAGACCGTCTCAATTTTAGAGAGTTCGTCTGTCATTCTGTTTTCGGCAAACCACAAATCATAAGACTGCTGCATACGCAACCAGAGACCAGGCCCATTACCTGCAAACTTGCCAATCCTGAGCGCCATTTCAGTTGTAATGGGATGGGTGCAATCCAATATATGCTGGAGCCTTTGACGAGAGACACCAAGCCTCCTAGATGCCTCACTAATTGAAAGGTTAAGGCTCTTGATTACATCTTCACGCAAAATTTCACCTGGGTGTACAGGTGCTCTCTTAAAAGGTCGTTTAACTAAATATTCTCCCATGGCTTCACCTTAATGATATTGTTCAAGATTAATCTTCAGTGCATCACAGTTTTCCCATTCAAAGGTGAGGCACCATGGACCATTGACGTGAATACTGTAACGCTTTGGTACCCCTTGAAGAGGGTGGAAATCGAAGCCCGGCATATTCAAATCAGTCAAGGATTCCGCCTGATCCAAAGCATCTAAACGTCGTAGAGATCGAGATTGTAAATCCTGCCTCACCTTACCTGAGTGTCCACGCTCAAACAGTTCAGCAAGTCCCTTATGTTTAAAGCTCTTTATCATAATTCATTCTATATTGACCAAGATATAACACAATCTTGCCATCCATTAGCCTGCTTCTTTCTGACTAGAGTTGCATAACATCACTTATACTCATACTCTTTTGAAGGAAACGCTCCTATTCTCACCTCTTCCACATACTGTTTGAGCCCCTGCTGCGCCGCAAGGTTGAGATCTGCAAACTTCTTGACAAATTTGGGAAGGGGTCTGTTGTTGATGCCAAGCATATCGTGTATCACCAGCACCTGACCATCACAGTCAGGGCCGGCACCGATTCCGATGGTTGGAATCTCAAGGGCTCTGGTGATCTTTGCAGCAATGGGAGAGGGGATACCCTCAAGTACCACGGAGAAGGCTCCTGCCTCCTGTACCTTGAGAGCGTCTGCCATGAGGCGCTCTTCATCTCTCTGCACCTTGAATCCCCCCATCTGGTGCACTGACTGCGGGGTCAATCCTATATGAGCCTGAACAGGAATAGATGCCTTTGATATGGCACGGATAACATCACACACATCTGCCCCACCTTCAAGTTTGACAGCAGAAGCTCCTGCCTCCTTTATAAACCTGCCAGCATTATATATCGCATTTTCAATAGAGAGGTGATAGGAGATAAACGGCATATCTCCTATCACCATTGAATAGGAACATGCTCGAGAGACCATGGCTGTGTGGTATAACATTTCGTCCATGGTAACAGAAAGGGTATTCTCCTTACCCTGTACAACCATACCAAGGGAGTCTCCCACAAGAACAATCTCAATACCTGCTGAATCCGCCATGCCTGCAAATGGATAGTCATAGGCAGTTAACTCTGTGATCTTTTTCCCATCTCTCTTCATTTTATAAAGTGATGTTGTTGTTACTCTGTTTTGCACGGTGGTCTCTCCTCATATGTTGGATTATTAGGTGCCCTTGAGATTTTTTCTCTGATGTGAGTGTCGTTCTGGCAGACAGAATCAGAATCTCTTGTGGCTCTGGCTTGACCAGGGCAGGTTATCTGGCGCTCAAGCTTGACCAGAGCAGGTTATCCAGCGCTCAAGTTGGCTGGATCTGATTATTTTTACCACTTCTGAGACCCATGTTCAACTCAATTATGGACAATTTGAACATACCTCTGAAAAGAGGCTTACGTAAGGGTGATTTTAGTCATTGACTATGAAACATATATCCTAGTATAAATAACGTTTATTTTTATTCAGAGATTAAAGTGCTTTAAAAAAAGCTTAAAGCAATAAGAGATATTTAGATATACCTTTTCTAAGGATCATAAAAATAGGGATTATAAAAAGAGACGATGATACAGACCATACGAGGTTTCAGAGATATATTACCGGAAGATACAGCCCTTTGGCAGGCCATTGAGAAGAGTGCATCAGAGCTGTTTGAGGATTTCGGGTTTCAGGAGATCAGAATTCCCATCATGGAGAAGACGGAACTCTTTGCAAGAAGCATTGGAGAGACAACTGACATTGTGGAGAAGGAGATGTACACCTTTCCTGACAGAAAAGGGGATAAGCTCACCTTGCGGCCGGAAGCCACAGCATCAGTTGTAAGATCCTATATTCAGCACAACATGGGAGCCTCTGATCCTGTGCAGAAACTCTATACAATAGGCCCGATGTTCAGAAGAGAGCGTCCGCAGAAAGGGAGATACAGACAGTTTTACCAGATCAATGCAGAGGTGTTTGGTATCTCCTCTCCATACATTGACGCACAGCTTATCCTTATTCTGAACGAACTCTTCAAACGCCTTGGACTCTCGGAACTGAAGGCTCACATCAACTCTCTCGGGTGCAAAGAGTGTCGGCCCGCTTTTCAGAAGGAGCTTCTAAGCTTTCTCAATGGGAAAAAAGAGCATCTGTGTGAGAACTGCCTGAGACGCATGGAGAAAAATCCGTTAAGAACTCTTGACTGCAAGGTTCCAGAGTGCAGAGCTGCCCTGGCTGATGCCCCTTCAACGCTTGACCATCTCTGTTCCGGATGCAGCGACCACTTTGAAACGGTCAAGAGCGTCCTAAATGAGCAGGGGGTTGACTTTACAGTTGATAAGACCCTGGTGAGGGGACTTGACTACTACTCCAGAACCACCTTTGAGATCCTCACAACTGCCCTTGGTGCCCAGAGTGCAGTGGCAGGAGGGGGCAGATATGATGCCCTGATAAAAGAGCTTGACGGCCCTGAAACTTATGGAATCGGGTTTGCCATAGGGCTTGACAGGCTTGCAGATATTGTTGCCCAGGTGGTAAACTCCTCATCTGTTGAAGAGAGAGAGGCTGGTTCACAATCAAAGTTCATGAAACTTCTCTATGCAAAGGTGCCAGATATTTTCATTATTCCTCTTGGGGAGAAGGCCACCAGACTTGCCTATCTGTGGTCATCATCTCTGAATATTGCAGGGATCAGAACCGAAGCTGATTACAGCGGTAGAAGCCTTAAGAGCCTTATGAAGAGAGCTGACAGACTCAATGCTGCCCATGTTCTGATTGCAGGTGACCAGGAGATTGAGGAGAATGCGCTCGTGTTGAGAAATATGAAGACAAAAGAGCAGTATTTCATTACAGCTGAAAATCCTGTTGAAGAGATTGAGACGCTCTTGAACAGAGTATGATAATAAAAATAGAGGCTCACCTTAAGGGTTTGCCCCTGTACAGATCAATATATAAACCGGCACGGCCGGAGCGAGGTATTGCTCTTGGCCACAACGAACAATGAAAGTCCCATAATCACAACAGTTTGAGAAGACTTTCATATACAATTACATGAGGAAGAATCAGGTGACAGATCTACTTGGAAATATGAGAAGAACCCACACATGTGGTGAGTTGAGAAGAGGTGATGTGGGAAAAGAGGTTGTGCTCATGGGTTGGGTACAGCGCAGAAGAGATCATGGTGGAGTCATTTTCATCGATTTCAGAGATAGGACAGGGCTTACTCAGATTGTCTTTAACCCTGAAATATCTGCATCTGTTCATGAAAAGGCTCAGGTGCTCAGAAGCGAATTTGTCATTGGGATAAAAGGAGAGGTTGTTGCACGCCCAAGTGATATGGTGAATGAGAAGATGGATACAGGAGAGGTTGAGGTGTTTGTCAATGAGCTTAAGATCTTAAGCCATGCCCAGACTCCGGTATTCCAGATCGAGGATAGAGCAGAAGCCTCGGAGATCATCCGTCTTCAGCACAGACACCTTGATCTGCGACGTCCTCAGCTTCAGAAGAATCTCATTGCAAGACATACTGCTGCAAAGGCTGTCAGAGATTATTTAAATGAGAGAGGATTTCTCGATATTGAGACCCCCTTTCTTACCAAAAGCACACCAGAGGGTGCAAGAGACTATCTTGTACCAAGCAGGGTCAATCAGGGCTGCTTTTATGCGTTGCCACAATCTCCGCAGCTCTTCAAACAGCTTCTTATGATAAGCGGCTTTGACCGGTATTACCAGATTGTCCGCTGCTTCAGGGATGAGGATCTGAGAGCAGACCGGCAGCCTGAGTTTACCCAGATTGATATGGAACTCTCCTTTGTGGGTGAAGATGATATCATGCAGATAACCGAGGGGCTTATCAAAGAGGTCTTTAAGAAGGTACGGGACATTGATATCGTAACCCCCTTTGACAGGATCACATATCAGGAGTCAATGGCAAGATTCGGTATTGACAGGCCAGATGTGAGGTTTGGTCTGGAGCTTTGTGATATATCAGATATTGTAAAAGATACAGGGTTCAAAGTCTTTGCATCAGCTGTTAAGAACAACGGCCTTGTAAAGGCGATCAATGCAAAAGGGTGTTCTGGAATGAGCCGCAAGGAGATTGATGAACTGACTGAATTTGCAGCCATCTACAAGGCCAAGGGGCTTGCCTGGATCAAGGTGAAAGAGGGTGAGTGGCAATCTCCGATTGCCAAATTCTTTACTGACGATGAGAAGTCTGCTTTAAAGGAGCGTCTCAACATGGAGGTTGGAGATCTTATCTTCTTTGTTGCAGACAGCGTAAAAATTACAAACGAGGCACTTGGACAGCTCAGAAACGAGCTTGCCAGAAGACTCAACCTTATTGACAGCAACACATACCGTTTTGTCTGGGTCACCCACTTTCCTCTGCTTGAGTATGATGATACAGAGAAGCGGTATCAGGCACTGCACCACCCCTTTACCGCTCCACTGGAGGAGGATATGGATAAACTTGAGTCTGACCCGTTAAATATCCGCTCCAGAGCGTATGATATGGTACTCAACGGCACGGAGATTGGCGGAGGAAGTATCCGTATCCACTCAACAGAACTTCAGGAGCGGGTTTTGAAGCTGCTCGGTATTGGTAAAGAGGAGGCTCAGGAGAAATTTGGTTTTCTCCTGAATGCGCTCTCATCAGGCACACCGCCTCATGGTGGTCTTGCCTTTGGTTTTGACAGGCTGATCATGCTTCTGTGTCAGGAGGACTCTATCCGTGATGTCATTGCCTTTCCCAAGACACAGAAGGCAACATGTCTTCTTACAGATGCCCCTTCAGTTCCCACAACAGCTCAACTGCAGGAGCTGTCCATAAAGGTATCAAAAATAGAGGTGAACTGATCCAGAGAGAGCGTCAGACGCTCTAGGCTGTTTGCATGAAACAATATACCAGCCGATCAAAGATATAAATGAATCAGTGAACTTTGAGCTTGGAAAGCATGGGGAATTATTTTTCGCAAACAGCCTTAGAGGCATATTGAAAATGGGGAGTATCGTAGAGATGCGCTTCTCTGACCTCTTCTACTCTCCATTTTTACTGCGGCAGGCAAGATAGTTAAAAACCCTACAGGTGCATATGAATCAGATCTATCTTCAATTAAGGGAGGAGGCGCGAAGTATTGTGGCAAATCTGCCTGCCCCCAAGTTTTATCAGCAGTTCAGCCAGGAGATCAACTACTCCAGGCAGATGCTCCACTCCCACCCGCTTCTGATCAGAATCAGAAAAGAGATCAATCCGATTGTTGCAGATGATTTTGGACATGGTATGCACCACTCTGATCTGGTATGCGTGGATGCAGGGGCAATCATCCAGATTGAAATGCAGGCCACCTCTGCTGATAAGATCATAGCTGACAGCAAAGCAGAAGAAGAGGGGGACTCGTCCATCATAAGCAGACCATCAACCCCGGTAGAGGAGCAACAACCCGGAACTACCGTTATCTCCAGGGAGATCAGCAATAAGATTCTTCTGGTTCAGGTGGCCGGGTTGCTGCATGATATTAAAAGGAAGGAGAAAAAACATTCAACAAAAGGGGCAAAATTTGCACAACTGTTGCTATCAACCGGAGGTTATCCCCTCACAGCTGATGAGATCAGTACAATCTGTAATGCAATCAGCGAACATGAAGCATTTCAGAAAGAGAAGAGAGGCCATAGGGAGACCCATGATTATAATAAGAGAGATGATAGCAGAAGAGAGGAGCATCACGGTTCATCCCTGATTTTCCAGTCACTTATCTCTAAAGCACTTTATGATGCTGATAAATTCCGATGGGGGCCTGATAATTTTACCCATACTCTCTGGGATATGGTTATCTTCTCAAATACACCGCTTTCGGAATTTGTAAGAAGGTATCCTGATGGGATGAAGATACTGGAGCAGATCAAAGATACATTCAGAACAGATACCGGTAAAAAGTACGGCCCGGACTTTATCGACCTTGGAATTGAAGCGGGAAACCAGCTCTTCAAGATGATCAGAACCTTGAATACGATTACTGGTCAATGATTGCAAGGTTAGGAGCAAACCATGACTTCAAGGTTAAGAGTCCACCATTCTCCTGTCAGAACTCTCCGCTTTAAGCAAGGATAAGATCAGAGTCAGAGCGGCAGATGAAAAAGATACCCGTCCGTAAGTGTTGAATCTGCGACCGATCATGTGTTGTTTCCACTGTAGCCTCTGTTCTTCTTTACACACAATATTGGTGTATTGAATACAAGGGCAGATAGTTCATGCTCTCTTTGAACCTCAAGCTGCAAAGATTTGGTGTCAATTTCAAAATACCTTGAAATAACCTCCACAATATCCTTCTGGAGGTTCTCCAGTGTCATCTCATTGATTTCCAGCTTATCGTACACAAGGGCGAACTGTAGCCTTTTCTTGGCAGTCTCCTTACTGGATTTTTTCCCTGAAAATTTTTTCATAAATCCGTTAAGCATGGAATCTATCCTCATCTGTTCAAACCTAATTTCTGGGTAATCCTGTTCCACATTCCTGTTCTGACAGAAGGTACCAGTATGGGCAGATCTGCCTCGCCGTTGATTCTTCTGGCAATTCTTCTGAATGCCTGACCAGCCATAGACTGGTTATGCATCACCAGGGGCATGCCAGTGTTGGTTGAGACTACCACCTGGTCATCCATGGGGACAAGCCCAAGAAGATCAATAGAGAGTACATCCATCACATCCTCATGACTCAACATGTCACCCCTTGCCACCATCTCAGGTACTATTCTGTTTACAACCAGCCTTGGTGTTATGGAACGGGCATACAGTAGCCCAATGACTCTGTCTGCATCTCTGACAGAGGAGACATCAGGTGTACAGATCACAATAGCCTCATCTGCTGCCACTACAGAGTTCTCAAACCCCTTTTCAATGCCTGCCGGAGAGTCCATGATGACATAATTAAACTCACTTTTCAGCTGCTTTGCCACCCGCTGGACACCTAAGGTGGTAAGAACATCCTTGTTATCACTTTGAGATGCAGGGACAAGAAAGAGATTATCAATTCTTCTGTCTCTGATAAGTGCCTGAGAGAGATTGCACCGTTTGTTAACCACATCAACAATGTTAAACACTATCCGGTTTTCAAGACCCAGAACAACATCAAGGTTTCTGAGCCCGATATCCATGTCAATAACAGCCACTCTGTTGCCTTCCAGGGCAAGGGCAGCACCAATGGAGGCAGTAGCAGTTGTTTTTCCGACTCCCCCTTTGCCTGATGTAACTACAATTATTTTGCCTTCCAATTAACACCTCATTTTCAATTTATCAATTAACAATCATCAATTATCAGTAATATAAAATATCTTCCATCTCACCTGTCAGCCATATTGCTGTTGATTGATCATTGCTGATTGCTCTGTTTTTATGGACTTGGTAATCACATGAGAGTTGGCCATGGGATCTTCCCGAATGGCTGAGTTTTAAGATAATCTTCAGTAATAATTTTACTATCTCTAACCGTTGCAAAGGCTGTCTTGCCAGTGAGTTCTGAATTGAGTTCCAACGACACCACACCACCTATCTGAACATGGGGCGGCCTGAAGTCGAGCGCCATGACAAAGGCATCTTCATCATCAGGATATCCGGCAAAGACCTCTCCCAGAAGAGCACCCAAGACAATAATATTGCCACCTGCTGTCAGTTGTGCCCCGGGGTTGACATTTCCTGCAATGATAAGATGGCTCTTTGTCTCTATCTTCTGACCAGATCTGATTCTTCCTGTGAGTATCAGTGCGTCACTTCTATCATTGATCCATCCTCTATCCAGATCTCCAGAGTGCTTTATATCCCCGCTATTGTACCTCTTTACATCAGCATGGGTGGAACTCTTCTCATGGGGCTGTGTGACACTGCCAACATCAAATCTATTTTTCAACAGTGCCTTTACTTTACTTACCAGATTATCATACCCTTGGCTATTGCCAATATCAACAACAACCTTTGCATTGACTGCAAGATTTTTAAGACGTCCAAACAGTTCAGAGACCTCTTTGTATATCTCCTCTTCGGGAACCGCAGGGTTAATGGTCACCCAGAATCCATCTCCAACCCCTTTAAGTTTAACCGAAGGGATCTCATTTGTCACCCCACTACACTCCATCTCTCCGGCTTTCATCCTGCCCTCATATTAAATTTAGCCCCTCTCAAAACAGATTGTCATTTAAAAAAAAACAGCTACTCACCTAAAAGTCGCTCACGAATGGAGGTCACTATAAAAAAAGAGTATCATGGTGTCAAGCTGGAATATTTTGATTCATCTTGGATCTCTCTGATTTGATGATTCATCCTGGATCTCTCTGATCAGAAGTTAACGCTCTGACACAGAAGTTGAGAGAATTTCTGCACGCCTCGGCAAAATCTTCGGGATAATGGCCGTTAATCCACCGAAGTTGAGCCTCACTGAATGCACCTGGAGATTCTGGAAGCCTTGGCATGAATGAGTAGAGAAGGCGCTGATCCATATCTGCCGAATCAAACCGTTTTGAGAACTCAATGGAGGTGACCATCCTTGCGCCCATATTCTCAAGAGTCTGTAGTGCCATAAGAATGGCTCTGTCTAATGAGGTACGCATTCCTGTATCTGCCTCAAGAATATTGCCACACGATCTGAGTGGCATGAGCTGAATCTCCCACTGTGAAGTCTGCGCCTTTGGAACAAACAGCAGGATATTCTCATCTTCATAAACAGTAAGGCTTGAGGGTAAAGAGCTGGTATCTTCTTGCTGATCTCTACCGTCAGTTCTTCTGTTTGATCTCAGAGCCTTGATATAGGTCTCAAAAAACTCTTTTCCAGTGCTGCTCTTATAAGATTCGACAAAATCGGCCACAAGGTCACCGCAGGCATAAGAGGAGAGTGTGTCTCTGCCTGAAATATCAGGTACCTCCCTTGGAATCATGGCATACTGCTGGTGAATCTGCTGATGAGATGCGTGGAGTCTGTATCCTGACTGGGCATAACCAAAGCCGAAATTCCAGCCCCACAGAGAGGCGTTAAAGCGGAGGGTGAGGTTTCGGTTCTCTGTAATGTGGTGAAGAATCTCGCTTCGTAACTGTTCGAGACTCTTCTGAGAGATATTTTTACCAGCTTCAGGCGTTGTCAGAGTCAGCTGCTCTGCCAGACGCAGATAGGTTCTCTGATAGTAGAGATGGCGCATGCCAGCCATATCTGCCACTGTCAGATCGCTTATGGAGTATCGCACCATATCATCTGCTGTATTGGCGGCAAAGTGGCCCCACGGGATATAGCTGTTGCGCCTCAGATATTCAAACACATGGCTTTTATCTTCTCTGTCACCATGGGTTTGGCTCTCATTTGACCTGTTAATTTGGGTGTCATGAGACTCATCACGGGTTATGCTCTCATCAACTTCAAGCCACTTCTTGTTATCTTTGAGCCACTCTCCGGTAATTTCACTTCTCCCCTGAATGCCGGGTTTGAGAACCATCACCTGTTTATAAAGATCTGGAAGGGCAGGGTTGTTTGCGATCAGCTCAAACAGAGTGTGGTCATCAATATCAGGAACTGCCTCTCCACGCTTCCCCTCTTTGAACAGAAGGCCAAAAGGTCTGCCTCTCTCGTCAGATAGGATTTTGCAGCAGAGTGGAATCAGTTCAAGAAGATCGTCAGGGTCTGTTGTACTCTGAGCAAGGGCAAGTTTCAGTGGATATGGGAGTCTGGTTAAAAAATCGCGTAAGTGTGAACTCTTTATCCCCTTATCCTTATGTTCAGGCGATCCCTCTGACATCTGATTCTGAGATGGCCGGGGAAGCTTGAACTCTTCAAGCCATGCTGTAACCATACGGGTAAGTGAGCAGTCAGGAGGTTGAGGAATCTCTATCTTTTCAGGTTTCCCGGCTTTTGCATCTGCCCATGCTGAATTGATATAGGTTGTACCGCGGAATGGAAATGGGTTGGCAATCTCATAAATAAGATCAGCCCCTCTCTCTTCAATAGACTCATCAGGGAAATTGACCTCATTGAGTACAACAGTACCATCAGGCAAGGCACCAATCGGATCAATATATTGATTTTCCCTCAGAAGCTCCACATTAAAGGCTGGTCTGTGAATGCCAACCTTAAAAAAGCCATCTGGAGATACAGATGATCTCAAATCTCTGGATATAATCTGCATTGATAACTATTTTATCCTGTCAACGCCAATGTTAAAACAAAAAATCTCCCATTTTTATATGAAAGTCTTTTCAAATAGCTGTAATCATGGGGACTTGCATTCTTCGTTGTACCTATCAGAGCATGGCCGTTTTAAAGAAGGTATAGATAAAGTTTGCGGAGATCTTACCATTTGTCTATCAAGATGTAAAATGGACAAAATGGAAGAACTGCAATAACCAGTAGCCAAATAGGGCTGTAATCGGCAGTGTTAAAACCCACGCCCATACCATTCTCTCCACAATGCCCCATTTTACTGCACTGAATCGTTTGGTTGCACCAACTCCCATGATAGAGGTCGCAATAACATGCGTGGTGGACAACGGGACTCCCCAATGGGAAGCGATCTGAATAACCACAGCAGCTGTTGTTTCAGCGGCAAATCCGTGAATCGGCTGCAATTTTACCATCTTATGCCCCAATGTCTTGATGATTCTCCACCCTCCGGCTGCTGTTCCGCAAGCCATTGTCAATGCACAGGTTATTTTTACCCATGTATGCACCTCGAATTTATCGGCTTTGAGAAAAATCAGCCAATCGGGAAGTTGAGCGAATATTCCGGCATTGGTTGCAGTATATAGCGTCAACGCAATTATTCCCATGGTTTTCTGAGCATCGTTGGTTCCATGACTTACGCCCATGAGCGCTGCGCTGAACAGCTGCATTTTGTTGAACATCACGTTGACACTGCGGGGTGAAACGTTCCGCAGAAGCCAGAGCAGTAACCCCATAAGAAGAAAACCGATTAATACTCCCATTATAGGTGAGACAATCATGGGAACAAATACTTTGGGCCAGAGTCCTTCAACTTGATGCGACACTGGATTGACAACCGCCCACTTTATTACAGACCACTGCCCGTGTGCAGATGCAAGGGTTGCTCCACATAACCCCCCGATCAGGGCATGGCTGGAACTGGACGGCAGCCCTAACAACCATGTCAGCAGTCCCCACACAATCGCAGCCACAAGTGCACAGAACACGGTCTGTAATGTTACAAATTGAGTATCCACCAGGCCGTTTCCGATAGTCGTAGCAACGGCGGTACCCCATAATGCGCCAAGTAGATTGCAGACTGCTGCCATAACAACAGCCTGACGCGGCATCAGAACCTTTGTTGAGACAACAGTTGCAATAGCATTGGCAGTATCGTGAAAACCATTGATGTACTCAAAAATCAACGCAACAAGAAGTACACAAGTAACAAGAACCATAAGGATATCTTCCAAATAATCAGATAAATTGAGAATGCCTGAAGAGGTGTCTTACGAGTTTTTCAGCACGATATGAAACACAACATTACCGGCATCACGACACCGGTCAATCGCTTTTTCCAGCAATTCATAAAGGTCACGAAGAATAGTCGTCTGCAAATGGTCATGACTGCTATTATAGAGAGAATAGAGCAGATCAAGCATCAGGCGGTCTCCATCACCTTCAAGATGCTGAAGACGATCTTTCTGGTCTTTGATGATGTCGAGTTTGGGATTTTGTCTAAGTGATCTGACCATCTCTGAAAGGGTGTATGCAGATTGTTCCAGAATCATAACCTGCTTTGAAAAATCTTCTTTTCCAACAGATTGCTGAAAACGGACAAAGCGTTCACAGAATTTTTCCAGAACCTTTGGGATTTTATAAAGCGATTGCGAAAGAGCCTCAATATCTTCACGCTCAAGCGGAGTTATAAAGGTTCTGCACAGCTGTTCCCCGATCTCTTCTGTGATTTTTTTGCCTTTGCGTCTGGTTTCATTTAAATTGGAAAGAGCTCGCGCGGGCTCTGGTTGTTTGAGCACAACAGTCAATGCCTCTATATTGTTGCAAACTTCCTGAGCACTTGTCTCCAGCAGATCGAAAAACTTTCCATCCTTGCAAAATAATCGTTGTAGAGAAAACATATTTTTACCAATACTCCTTAAAAATCAGAATTATAGACGATATAAAAACAGTGGGACAATAGGATAAAAGCAGTAATGTGTCAACAATTAAGCAGGGTAATCAGATGAAATTGTTTTTATAGAGAAATCTTCATATGTTATACTTTTCATAAAGATAAAATGGTGCTCAAAGGAGTATGATAGATATCTGTTTTGAAAAAATAGGTTCTCCGAGATTTTCCGTGGTTGACAACTGTCCTGTGCCCTGCTCAGCTGACCAGAAGAGAGAATCAGAATTTTAACTTGTTCTAGCATTTTCGTACTTTAATCACTTGACACACTTATATACTAATGATAGAGAAAAACTTTTCTTAAAGTTACAAAGTCAATAATTTTTCAAAAAGCACTCTGGAGAATAGCTTCCAAGTGAATTTTTCACCTGATATTTTTTTATTCAAGTCAGTCAGAACGAACCATTGCCATCTATTTTACAGTAGGTATTTTACAGCAGGTGCTATCCATAAGCTTTT
>Ga0066602_10001084_pt1 | contig 19302 bp, 20 predicted proteins | sample Higcelweek5metaG_FD_59481 | JGI IMG/M metagenome (GOLD analysis project Ga0066602, IMG submission 59481) | Freshwater pond sediment microbial communities from the University of Edinburgh, under environmental carbon perturbations - High... | ecosystem: Environmental > Aquatic > Freshwater > Pond...
GAAATAGCACCTACGGGATCATCTAATTTCAATTTATTTTCAATAAATGGAACAGATACACAAACTAAGAGTGCTGCAATAAAACCAATGATAAAGGACGATATTCCATTAACAAATGCACAAGGTGCTGTAATTGCTACTAATCCTGCTAAGGCACCGTTTGCTGTCATGGATGGATCTGGTTTCCCATATTTGATCCACATATAGAACATTGCAACTAGTCCTCCAATTGCTCCTGCTATCATTGTATTTGTTGCTACTACTGATAATCTAAAGTCAGATGCATTCAAGGTTGATCCTGCATTAAATGAGAACCAGCAGAAAAACAATATGATTGTTCCAACAATTGCCATTGGGATATTGTGACCTGGGAACGCTCTCGCTGTACCGTCTTTCTTGAATTTACCAATTCTAGGTCCAATTACAATTGCACCCGAAAGAGCAATCATACCACCCATGGAATGTACTACTGCGGATCCTGCAAAATCTACTACACCATGGCCAAGTCCGAAGTTCTTTCCAAGCGTCGCAAGCCAACCGCCACCCCATACCCAATTTCCAAAGAATGGATATAAGAACATTGCGATAAAGAACGAGGTAATAACACTTGCCGAATATTTAATACGTTCTGCCATAGAGCCTGTCGGTATAGTAACGGTAGTATCCATAAATACCATCTGGAAGAAAAATAGTGCATATACTCCTGCATCATAGGTACCACTGAGTGCAAATCCTTTATATCCTAAGATTCCTCCGAGGCCTGGGATGGAAAGCATTGCATCTAGTACCGCTCCGCCGGATCCTAATGATGCGGCTCCACCCGAACCACCAAACTGAAACGCAAATCCTGTTAGGAAATAGCCAACTGCGCCTACCAAGAAAACCATAAAGTTCATTGTCATGGTATGTGCTGCATTCTTTTTTCTACAAAATCCAGTCTCAACCATTGCAAAACCACACTGGAAGAAAAATACCATAAATCCAGTAATCATAACCCATATGAAGTTAGCTCCAAAGTATGCCTTATTAGCAATTGTTGCAACATCTCCCACGGTTTCATTTCCAGTTACAGCTATGTAGGAGGCTCCTGTAGGATCTCCAACTGCTGCATAAACTTTGATACTTGATACAACCAAAACCATTAATAACAATACGACCATACTACCTAATTTCATAAATTTTTTCATATTCCTCACATCCCTTTCCCATTATTTTGTTTCGCTTTTCATGCACTTTGTTTCTTTCTCTTAAAATTTTCCCATGAAAAATGGGTTGTTGGCTTTAATACTTCTTCTTCCAATTTCCTAACCTGTAGAAAATAGCGAAACCCAAGATAAACTACAATCAGTCCAAACACAAGTCCGTGAATTCTAGAATTAATTACTTGAAAGTAAATACTGTTCACAGCACTATAGACTCCAAAGATGATACCTAAAGCCATTATTATAACGGCGGTTACATATAGTGTTATAATCATTGTTAATTTTTTAGCCTTAGTCTCAAATAAACCATCATTACTTTTCATATTCCTTACCCCCTTTCATACGCTCATCACAAAATATTAATAAAAAAGAGCCAAATGGCGCGTTTCGCAACATGCCTATTTGACCCCATTGTCTAATAAATGGACGTACATAATTTGTTATAACAAAAAAGGTGTTTAGGGGATATCCCCACAACACCTTCGTTATGATTGTTTATCATAAACAGTTTTTACATATTTGTCAAGTATAAATTTTATATTTTTTAGATTTTTTTAGGAATACAATATCAAATAAATCTTATTACATCATTTTCTTCCTGATGCAGTAGTATAATTCACTTTTCCACAATCAATTTTTGAAAACATGAAATATGGGCAAGCATAGCTTGCATCAGCTTTTCTTTATCTTTTTCTTCTATCGCTTCTAAAATTTTTCCGTGCTCCCTTTGCGCTCTTACCCTCAATTCATAATTACTACGAAGTGCCTCGCGGTCAATCATACTGTTTAATGCGCTCCCAAAAATAATCATGACTTGATTTTTTGCACATTCCATGAGCCTAATATGAAATTTCCCATCATATTCCGTAAATTCATCTCCGGAATTTATATTTTTTTTCATTAACTCCAATAACAGTTGTAAATCACTAATATCCTGATATCGAGAACGATCAATGATAATATCTACCATAGCCGTCTCAATAATCATTCTGGCTTCCGCTACATCCTGCATATCCAAATTCCCATTATTCATAGTCATTTCAAATTTATTGATAATGCGTCTTTTATCAAGTTTTGTTACATAATTCCCTTTTCCGGCAATACTAGTTACAAGTCCCTTTTCACTTAATACTTTTAGGGCTTCCCTGATAACGGTTCTGCTAACTTTATATTCCTCGGCCAGTTTTCGTTCTGAAAGTTTCTGGTCTTCCACCAATATTCCTTCCCGAATTGACGTTTCTAGTCGGTTGAAAATGGTGACATATAAATTTTCCATAGATTACCTACCTAAATTTCAGACTTGCGCTTCCTAAAATAATAGCGATAAATAAATTGTATCATAAAAATATATCTATGACCATGATGATAACTGGTAACGTGATAATCATTAAGACCATGGTCTGCACTACCGTTCTGGATGCAAATTCTGGCTCGCAATCATATTGCTCCGCATAAATAACATTTAATGATCCAGCCGGTAATGCCGTCAGAACAGCACACGTTCCTGAAATTGCATTTGACAATCCGATGGCTTTTAATACCAGAATCATGATTGCTGGAAATAGTAACATTCTGAGTGCAGAAACTACATAGGAGTATTTGTCCTTGAGAACATATATAATATCCGCATCTGCAAGACTGCAGCCAATCAACATCATAGAAACAGGTACTGTCATACTACCTAAATTGCTTAATGCCGAAGCTATTCCTGCCTGCATTTTTATCTGCGCCAGAAAAAAAATGACTGAAACCACTGAAGCAATGGTAACCGGATTTGTATATAACATCTTTAACCTCAATTGACGTTCTCCACTTATAATAGATATTCCATATGTAAAGAATATCAACTGATAGCAGATATTATAAACCACTGCATATAATGTTCCTGTGGCTCCATATAGCTCATAGGCAATAGGAAATCCTATAAATCCAACATTAGCAAACACTGACATTGTGATAAAAATATTCCTACCTTGCTCAGTTAAATTGCACCGCTTGCTAATTATTATGGTAATCACTAATGCTGTCAGATAATATCCTGCCGCTATAGCACCAACTATACCCATACTGATTGCTGCCTCTTTACTGTACTCATTTTGTGAGGACATAAAAATACTAATGGGAAGAATTGCTTTTACCAATAGTAAATTTAATCCCTTCTGAATATCATCACTAATAATTTTTATTTTCTTTAGTAAAAATCCGAAGGCTATTAATACAGCGATTTTTATTAAGAGATTTACGATGACTTCTGTCGCCATGAAATGCCTCCTTGCCCTTCTCTAGTAGCTCATATAAAACCATGGTATGGTGTCTGGCAAACAGCTGTATGCAACCATCTAATTAAAGTCGTGAAGTCAAATACTGGTCGCTTTGTAGCAGCTGATACAGCATAGGCATAGGGCGGCATATCACTACATTCTAGTAAAATTGCACCTACAGCAGAATCCTGTTTCATGATTTCCAGTGCCTTCTGTACTACTTCCTCTTTTACTCTTTCATTATCAAATTCGCCACGTCCTTCGAGAATGCAAGAAAATTCCGGTTCATGACTCAAATCCTTTATAATAAGCCTACTCTTTAATTCCTCTGATATACCACAGGCATTTAGAAGCTTATCGGTCAGTGATGATTTATCTGCGGTCAAAACACCTATCCTCTGTTCTGGTTTTAACAGTGTTGCTATCCATGGTAATTGGACCAAACTCGAAATCGCAACTGGAATATCCATCGATGCCGCTACTTTGTCCTGATAATTTCCGAAAAATCCACAGGCCGCACTGATTGCACGACATCCCTCTCTTTCTAGCTCTCTGCAGGCAAGTATAATCTGATCAAACACTTCATCGCCTGCCTGAAACAGGTTTGGTATATCGAGACCAGTTACTGCCTTTAATCTCACCGGGAAAGAAAACGTATAGCCATTTACAATATTTCCGGGCACCATGGGGTAATATACTTCATCAATATATATGATGCCAATTGGATAACCTGCGATATTCTGGCCCTTCATCATCCGGACTTTTTTTGTGTTCTCTGGTGTGGAATATCCATATACTCTGCTTTCTTCCATAATAAACTAGTCTCCATTTATTCTTTCTGTTTTTTATTTTTGAAATCTTGCATAATCTAGTCTAGAAAGATCAAAATCAGTAGATTCTCCGGATACCATTTGCGCTACCTGTTTTCCTGTAAATGGTGAAAAGCAGATTCCGTCTCCTTCGTGACCAGCCGCGATATAATAACCTGGTATTTTATCAACATCCGAAACAATCGGCAAATGATCAATCACAAACGGCCTGACTCCCGCATAGGTCCTTATGCATTTTATGTTTTCTAGCTCTGGATAGAAACGAATTGCCCGCTCGCAGATAGCCTTTAGTGTTTCGATTTCAGATCTTACATCAAAACCCCTGAAAAGTCGGTTTCCTCCAACAAGAAGATTATTTGCCTTCGTATATTCCAGATTGAATGCTATATTTTGTCTTTCAACCAAAGGACTTACTTTTCTTTTAAAATGAATACTATCAAATTTAGACATCATATAGCCATATTCTAGAATTTTGTGATTGCAAAGTCTCTCTGTCTGTTCAGAAACTAAATTTGTGCCTTTTCTTGGTGAGATTGGAATTTCCAGTCCAGTTAATTTTCCGATTTCAGGTGCCCATGCCCCGCCGCAATTTACAATACGTTTTGTCATTATCGTTCCTTCAGTATCTGTATCGATTGAAACAACAGCATTTGTTTTTTCATCCAAGTTAATTTTTTTGATATTCGTGTAAGTAAAAACTTCAAGCCCTAATTTTTTTCCTTCTTCTACAAAAGCAAAACAAACTTTATATGGACTTACTGCAATAGCCCCGCTAGGCGGTGTATACAATGCACCTGCAAGATCATCTGCTATATGAGGTTCCATTTTACAGAGTTCTTCTCTTCGTACCATTCTTAAATCATAACCATCTGCTCTTTGCTTTTCCATATATTCACTAGCCGCTTCAAACTCTGGCTCTGTTTCACACACGTAGAGGCATCCCTTTGGATCATATTCAAAATCATAATTAAATTTTTGATTAAGCTCTCCATAGTAGTCGATACTAGCCTGTCCCATCGCAGTATCAATTCCTGGGAGTTTATCACAAATCAAGCTGACAGCATCACAATGACTAGATGAACCATGTGCTATATCACCCTTTTCAATCAATGCTGTTTTAAAACCTTTCAGTGCCAAATGATATGCCACGCTGGTGCCTATCGCCCCAGCTCCTATTACCACAATATCGAATTTTTTCATTACTCGACAACCCCCTTTGCAAGTTCTCCAAAAGATATAGGCCTTACTGGTGGTCTCGATGATGAACTTCCAACTTCTGAAGGTGCCATTTTTAGCTCCTGACATAATATCTGTTGAACCATTTTCTCGCAAGTACGACCCTGACATAACCCCATTCCAGCACGGACACGACGCTTTACGCCAATTACATCTCTGGCCCCTTGTTTTATAGCTTCTTTTATCTCACCTACAGTGATTTCTTCGCATCTACATACAATCATATCGTCTGATTTATATTCCTCCATTGAGACTACCCCCTTTTCATACTACGAACTTCATCCGCAAATTCTTTTGGAATTTCAACTGTTACAACCGGTGTATGGTCAAAACTTGCGGGATTCATAACCTTAACTATTTTCCCCCGACAAATCACTTCCCCTTTTCTATTTACAGCCTCCACGTTTTGGTCAACTTTAGGGATTGGAAAATATTCATAAGGAAAAGCTACTGTAGCTGTTTTATCTGTATACACTTTATTGACAATAAAAATAGCAAGCCCAGAACACTGTGACACACAGATACCACATCCACTACATTTTTCTTCCTGCAACATTGGGAGATTTGTAATGGGTTCTCCGATTTTGATTGCATCAAATCTACAAGCCATCTCACATGGATTGCATGGAATCTCCTGCACACATTCTATAACAGCAACTGGTCCTTTTGCATATCTTTCATCTGAAGGAAGCATTTGAATTGCTGACAATTCATCATATTCTAAAAATCCATTATTAATTATTGACATCGCTATCCTCTACCATCCCTTCTTCTGCTACCGGAGTTCCGATTTTTTCCATGTACTCCTCCAATATCTTTTCCTTTTGAGCCATACGCGCTTCTCCAAACGGTCCCATGCGTAACGCTTCCAAACGTTCCCATATTTCTTTTTTGATAACTGCTGCCTTCTCCACATCCAAATATCCCAATGCTTCCGCAGCCGCAATCCCTGCAATTTTACCTTCTTCTAAAGCCGTATTCGCTTCTTCCACTCCTGTCGAATCACCAGCGACATAGATTCCCTCCACTGATGTTTCCATATTCTCGTTATGCAATGGAATCATTCCACCAAATACACCATTAAAGGTAAAAGCACATTTCATTAATTTGGGTAATTCGGCAGATGGCTTCAATCCTGCTGCAATCGTAACAGTATCTGCATCTATTTCTTTTTCGGTACCTGCAATTGGCTGAAATTTCTCATCCACTTCCGCTATAACAACACGATTTGTACAATGATCAGTTCCCGCTTTTACTTCTACAATGGTATGCTTCATATAGATTGGAATGCCCGCTCGTTTTATTTTTGCAGCATGCACTGCATAACCACCTATTTTGGATGCGGCTTCTACTAATGCCACTACCTCACATCCTGCTTGCATCAGCTGATAAGACACAATAAGTCCGACATTTCCCGTACCAAGCATAACTACTTTTTTACCTGGTTTCACATGATTGACATTAATCATCGTCTGTGCTGCACCAGCACCCATAACACCTGGAGTTGTCCAGCCTTTAAAACGGATTACGTTCTCTGAGGCACCCGTAGCAACAATTATTTTCTTTGCTTTTAGGGTAATAACTTCTTTTTCAGAACCATCAGTCCCTTTTTCTATTGCAACTTTCATTCCTGGAAATAAACCAATCACAGCACTTCCAAGCCATGTTTCTACGCCAGCATCATCTGCTTCTTTTAACAGCATTTTACCAATATCAAATCCTCTTACTCCTGAATGATGTGCGCTGGAACCAAAAAATTTATGTATTTGTTTAAACAGCTGACCGCCTGCTTTTAAATTCAAATCTACTAATAGTACGGAGGCACCTGCCTTAGCGGCTTCAATAGAAGCTGCAAGTCCTGCAGGGCCTGCTCCTACTACAACTAAGTCTCTTTCCTGTAGCATCTTCTATTCCTCCTTTGATAAACCATCCTGCGTTTTTATAATCATACCGGCTTTTACCGGTGTTATGCATGTTCTTACATTTGTCTGCCCATCAACCACCATTGCACAATCTGTACATTGCCCGATTCCACAAAATAAACCTCTGGGTTCATGTCTCTTCACTGTATATCTATTTACCTTGATTCCTGCGTTTAATAACGCCGCAAGAATTGGTTCTCCCGCATATGCCGAAATTACTCTTCCATCTACTGTGATTTCAACTAAATCAGCTGTTTTTCTTATATCTAGGATTACATGATCTTCCACTCTCATGCACACAATATAACACCTTCCAATCTATTTATATTGGGAAACAGACATGTGTCTGCTTCCCTCTCATAAAACTATCCTTTTTAAACAATGACTCCTGTAAATTCCATTTCGACCAAACATCCTTCCACCATCTTCACACATTCCGTACAGCATCTTGCTGGAAAATCTCCTGGCGTAAAATATTCTTTGTAAACTTCATTCATCTCGGGAATTAAAGTAATATCTGAAATGTAGATGGTGACTCTTCCCACATCTGCTAATGATGCTCCTGCTGCTTCAAAAACAGCTTTTGCATTTTCCATTGTGGCTCTGGTTTGCTCTTTCATGCCGCCTTCTACCATTTCGCCAGTTGTATCTGTTCCAATCTGTGTCGTGAAAATCATATTTCCCATTTTAACGCCCAATGCATAGGGACCATGGCATTCGCCACATTTTTCTGATGTAATCTGCTCTCTCATAGTTTTCTCCTTTTTATTTGTCATTTTTTATAACAGTTCCTGTTTAATATCGTGAAAGCTCAACGTTCTTATTTACCAGACTGCTTGGTCTTGTTTTTTCACTCAAACGCATCACTAGCTGCTTTAGTGCACGCTTTCTTCCATCATAAAAACTATCTTCTGAAATGAAAGCAGCATGTGGTGTGATCACCACATTTTCCAATTCAAAAAGGTTACTTTTCTCATTGGCTTCATCTTCAATCACATCAATTCCTGCACCTTTTATCCAGCCTTCCTTTAACGCTTTTACTAAAGCAGGTTCATCCACTACAGCGCCCCTCGCCGTATTAATAAGAAAAGCTGATTCTTTCATCATTTGCAGTTCTTTCTCGCCGATTAGATGATAGGTCACATCAGGGATAAGCGGACAATGTAATGAGACAAAGTCTGATGTTTTAAGTAATTCCTCCAGCGTCTCTACTTTTTCACATCCAAATCCTTTCAGATACTCTTTGGTTTTTGTAGGTGCATATACTCTGATTTTTAAACCAAGGGCTTTTAAAATCGGTGCCATTGCTTTCGGGATTTCTCCAAAAAATACCATTCCAAAAGTCAATCCTGTCAAACGATAGGTCTTGTAACCGATCAGTGGATTCCATACACCCGCTCTGACTGCTTTATCAAAAAAAGTGATTTTTCTAACCAAATCAATCATAAGACCAATTGCATGTACTGAAACCTCTTCTGCACAAAAGCCCGGAATATTCGTGACGCAGATGCCTTGCCTGGTCGCAGAAGGGATATCTACGTTATTATATCCAATGCTCTGCAAAGACACGATTTTTAAATTTGGAAGCTGCTCCATAACCTCTTTTGTGACCTGCTCATATTCCACTACGAGACCATCTGCTTTAGAATCTCTTACGTGATCAACAAACGATTTCTTATATTCCTTATCTTTTATCTCAATCAGCTCCATGTCACTAACGCCCCATTCCTTCAGCAGGGAGTTTTCATAATCTAAATTATCATCAATATTAAAATATAAAACTTTACTCATCGAAAGCCTCCTCCTTAATAACCCACTTTTGTTAATGCTTTATCCAAAATCTCCAGACCCTGATCAAGTTCAACCGTCACTACATTTAGAGGACTTGCAAAACGCATTCCATTTCCATGCACACCGCAATTTAGTGTAAGCATCTTCATTTCCAGACATTTCTCTCTGACTGCTGCCCAAACTTCGGGCGCTGGCGTCCCATCTGCTTTTGAATACTCTACTGCTACCATTAATCCACGGCCTCTAATGTCATAAATAATGGGATGTTTTTTCTGCAATTCATAAAGCTTTGTTTTTAAATACTCTCCCATTTTATTAACATTCTCGATTAGTGTGCCATCTCTGAACTGATCTAATACCGCATTTGCTGCTGCTGCAATCACAGGATTTCCGCCAAAAGTACCTCCGTGCATTCCTGCATGCCACTCCTCCATGATTTCTGGTGTTGAGATAACGGCACTCATTGGTAATCCACCTGCAATTGCTTTCCCCGCTGTCATAATATCTGGAATTACTCCTGAGTGCTGGCTTGCCCACATTTTTCCTGTTCTTCCATATCCTGATTGAATTTCATCAAATACCAGTAAAATACCATATTCATCACAAAGCTTTCTGACCCCTACCAAAAAGCTGTCGGGAGGAATTACATATCCACCCTCTCCCTGAATAGGCTCCATATAAATTGCTGCAACCGTTTCTGGAGCAATCACGTATTGAAACAGTTTCTTTATTTCATTTAGACAGTATTCTGACCTTTGCTCTTCATCAAAACCCTTTGGGCATAAATCTCGACTTGGATAGGGTGCAAAGTATACACCGCCCATCAGTGGCTCATAATACTTTCGGTATTTAGAATTTGATGCCGTAATCGTAGTAGCACCAATCGTTCTTCCATGAAAGGAACCCTGAAAAGCTATAATTGCAGGTCTCTTCGTATATGCCTTTGCCAATTTAATTGCTCCATCTGTCACTTCTGCTCCGCCATTTGAGAAAAAAATAGTCTTTAAATTTCCCGGAGTCGTTTCTGCAATCCTTTTTGCCAATGTAAGAGTTGATTCATAATTTACCATATTAAAGGATGCGTTAATCAATTTTTTTGATTGTTCACATATTGCCTCCACAACCGCCGGGTGACAATGCCCTAATGCATTCACCGCGATTCCTTGTACAAAATCTAGGTAAATATCTCCATTTACATCTGTTAGATAGCAGCCCCTTCCCTCTTTCATAACCAAATCGGTTGATTTGTATAAAGCTGGGCTCAAATACTCTTTGTAATCACCAAATTTAATCATTTTAATTCTATCCTCCTGTTCTGTGTTTTATTCATATGCTTTATTTAAGATCGCGTATACGTCTTCTTCCCTGATTTTCACAGGGTTTACAGCTAAAAGTCTGTATTCCATAGTTCCTGCTACAATAGTCGAAAACATTTCCTTTGTTACATTTACTTCTTTCAGTTTTCGTGGAATCCTCAGATCACAAACAAGTGCCTGCACCGCTTCAATGGCACATTCTGCTTGATTCCTCATAGATAAGCCTTCGCTCCTACAACCAAGCATTTCTGCAATCCTAGCAAATTTCTCGATATTTCCAGGGAAATTAACTTCCATCACATAAGGTAGTAAAAGAGAGTTTGCAATTCCATGCGGGGTATGTGCGATTCCCCCCATTGCTTGTGCTATACCATGCACTGCTCCAAGTCCCCCATGAACAAAAGCAGTTGCAGCCATAACACTAGCGAGCGCCATATTACTTCTGGCCTCCATATTTTCAGGGTTAAATGTTGCTGTTCTAATATTTGCAGCAATTAATCTGATTGCTTTCTCAGCATATGTGTCACTAATTATATTCGCATTTAGGGAAACATATGCTTCTATTGCATGTGTCAAAGCATCCATTCCCGTAGAAGCTGTTATCATTGGTGGCATTCCCTGCTGCATCACAGGATCTATCACTGCATATAATGGCATCAGATATTCATGCGTTACCGACAATTTAATATTATTCTGATTATCTGTTATAACACTAGATGCGGTGACCTCGCTGCCACTTCCTGCCGTAGTTGGGATGCAAATAAGTGGTAATGGCCTATTGGTAACTGTCCTATTTCCACCAAATAAGTATTCTTTGACAGATCCTTCATTTGTCGCTAACATGCACATTGCCTTTGCCGTATCTATTGCACTACCACCACCGATTGCAACAACAGCATCACACTTGCTTGCCTTCAGGATATCAGCTGACTGATTGCATATTTCAATAGGGGGATCTGCTACTGTATCTGCATATATGATGCATTCATACCCGTCAGCGCTTAATTTATCTACAACTGCCTGAAAAGATTGAGTAGCCTCGATCACTTTATCTGTTACCATAAAAATTTTCTTCCATCCCTGTGGTGCAAAAATTCCATCCAGATTCAATGCTGCATTTATGCCAAAAACAATCTTTGTCTGACATTTGAATATGAAACTATTCATACTATTTTTCCTTTCATGTCTATCTCAGATAAACATTTGATTTTATTTTCCTAAGTCTGCAATTTTTTGTTCAGCTTTATTTCAACTGCCTGAATAATCAAATCCACACACTTATCTCTTTTATATCTTCCTGTATTTATGATTAAATCATAATTATCTATATCTCTCCATTCTCGTCCGGTATAATAGTAATGGTAATCCTTTCGATAATGATCAACTTTTTTAATGTCTTTTTCAGCCTGTTTTTCTTCGATCCCAAATTTTCTGATAATAGATGCAATTCTGACCTCCAGCGGCGCATCTATATTAACGCTTAATACATTTGGAAATGTTCTCAGAACATAATCCGCCGCACGTCCTATGACAATAAAGGATTCAGACATTGCCATTTTTAAAAGTATTTTCGCCTGATAGTCAAAAAGATTTTCCTCAGACATAAACTGGTCACTTGTTGGTGAATCAAAGATATTTATATATTTATGCTGCCTTCTTTTTTCAAAAAATGATTTTCTGGTCTTCTCATCTGCAAGATTAAATATTTCTTCGCTAATTCCACTTTCTACAGAAGCCATTTTCAAAAGTTCTCTGTCAATCACGGGGATATTAAGTTTTTCTGCCAATTTTAATGCAATTTCTTTTCCACCACTTCCATAGGTACGTGCTATTACAATGATATAATTATTCATATCTTTACCTTTCCATCAGATGCCAAGATAAGCTTTCTGAATCTGATCATCTTTCTTTAAATCTACACAGTATCCACTATTAATAATCTTTCCCACTTCAATTACATAAGCTCTGTGAGCAGCTGTTAATGCCATTTGAGCATTCTGTTCAACCAATAGAATAGTTGTTTTATTTTCTCTGTTTATTTTTTTTATTGTTCTAAAAATACTTTCAACAATTACCGGTGCTAGTCCCATAGACGGCTCATCAAGCAATAATACTTTCGGTCTTGCCATCAACGCCCTAGCCATCGCGAGCATCTGCTGCTCTCCGCCTGACAGGGTTCCACCAATCTGCATCATACGTTCCTTTAATCTCGGAAAAAGTTCATACACCATTTCTCTATCTTTTTTTATCTCGGACTTATCATTTCTCAGATAAGCACCCAAATTGATATTATCTGAAACTGTTAAGTTTGCAAAAATTCCTCGCCCCTCCGGAACTTGGGAAATTCTTTGTTTTACCAGTTTATGCGCTTCCATTCCTGTTATTTCCCTATCACTATATAAAATACTTCCGCTTTTTACCTTCGTTAATCCCGAAATTGTATGCAACGTCGTCGTTTTTCCCGCTCCATTCGGCCCAACTAACGCAACTATTTCTCCTTCATCAACATGAAAAGAAATATTTTGAAGTGCTGGCACAATTCCATAACTTACAGACAAATTTTTTACTTCCAGTAAATGTCCCATAGTATCCTCCACTTTGCTTTCTACACAGCTTTGCTTTGTATGATAGGCAATTCCTGCTCTTCTTCGTCCTTAAATTCGCCACTTCCAAGATATGCCTGAATTACCTTTTCATTACTTTGTATTTCAGAAGGAATGCCCTCTGCGATTTTCTGTCCATGGTCCAGCACGATGATTCGATCTGAAATTCCCATAATAAATTTCATATCATGTTCAATGATTAAAACATCAATCTTCATATCCTTTGTAATATGATAAATTACCTTTGTTAATTCTTCTTTTTCAAAACTGTTCATTCCAGCACCAGGCTCATCTAATAACAGAAGCTTTGGTTTTGTAGCAAGCCCTCTTGCGATTTCTAAAAGCCTTTGTTTTCCATAGGGAAGATTCAGCGCCATCTCATCCTGCATTTCTTCTAACCCTACTACTTTTAGTAGCGACTGACATTCAGCAATTATCTCTCTTCTTTTTTTATTGGTTCTATGTGGTAAGAAAAGTGCTACCACAAAATTCTCTGTTTTGCAATCAGGATGTGCAATCAATATATTTTCTAATACTGTCATACTTTTGATCAGCCTGATGTTTTGAAAGGTTCTTGCTATGCCAAACTGGTTACGCTCATATGCTTTCATATCTGTTATATTTTTATTCTGAAACGTAATGGTACCTTCTGTTGGCTTATATACTCCTGTTAGTAGGTTAAAGAAGGTCGTTTTGCCTGCTCCATTTGGACCGATTAAAGATAGAATTTCACCGCGCTTTTGTTCCAAATCCACGCTGTCTACCGCAATCAAACCGCCAAATTTAATTGTTGCATTTTTAACTTGCAGAATTTTTTCCATTTTTCACACCTCTCATCGCCACGTATTTATACTCATTTTTAGTTCGTTTGTTTCTGCTCCACATTCCGTCCGGTTTAAAGATCATCATAACTACCATTGCGGCTCCATAAAGGACCATTCGATATTCACTAAAACTTCGTAATGCTTCTGGAAGCGCAGTGAGTAAAAATGCACCTATGATAGACCCTGGAATACTTGCCAAGCCTCCAAGTACAGTCATGGAAACCATCTTGATTGACTCTGCATAACTAAAACTGGTTGGTGCTATCATTCCCATATAAACAGCATAGAATCCGCCAATCAAAGCAGCCATTCCTCCTCCGATTGCAAAAGCCGCCATTTTATACCTTTTTGGATTTAACCCTAGTGCGATTGCCGCTACATCATCTTCATTTACCGTCATCATTGCCATTCCAAAACCAGAATTATTAAAGCGCTTCATGAAAACAATGAATCCCAATAGAAGAACGAGTGCAAAATAATAGAACATTGTTTTTCCACTTATCTCTATGCCAAATAGTATTGGGCTAGGAATAGAGGGAATCCCTGCTGGTCCTCTTGTGATATCAACTGCATTTGTCAGAAAAAGACGAAACACTTCACCAAATCCCAATGTTACTACTGCTATGTAATCCCCTCTTAGTTTTAAGGTTGGATAGCATAATAATGCCGCAAAAGCACTTGTAAATATAACTCCTATTATCCAAGCAAAAAAGAAATTCATCCCTGTGTTAATCGTAAGCAATGTTGTTATATAGGCACCCATACCAAAAAAACAAACATGACCTAATGAAAACTGTCCACTCCATCCAATGATTAGATTTAAGCTCAGTGTTAGACAGGCGTAAATAAAACAGGAGATTATGATATGTAATGTGTATTTGTTTGTAATTACTAATGGACAGGCAAAAGCTGCAACCAGTAAAATAATCATAAAAATCAATTGGGTTCTTGGTGAGAATACCTTTTTCCTATATTTTGAAAATAATTCTTTTATCCTACTCATATATGCTCCATTCTGCTCATTTGAGACGTTATATTCTCCGGATTAAACCTTGTCAATATGTTTCGCACCAAAGATGCCTGAAGGTCTGATTACAAGAATAATAATCATTACAATAAATGCATAAGCATCTCGATAACTAGATGAGATATATCCTGCTCCAAGACTTTCAATAATCCCAATCACAAAACCGCCTGCGACGGCACCCTGTATCGAACCGATTCCACCTAGAATTGCAGCAGCAAATGCTTTCATCCCAAGAAGATATCCCATGGTGGGATATACGGCACTATAGTACGTACCAATTAAAATTCCAGCAATACCTGCCATAAATGCACCAATTGCAAAAGTGATTGATATGATCCTGTTTGTATTTATCCCCATAAGCTTTGCATTTTCTATGTTTATGGAACAGGCTCTCATGGCAACACCCATTTTTGTCTTATAAACAACAATGTATAGTATTAACAGCATGATTGCTGTAATCGTCAGAATAATGACTTGAATATTTGAAAAAATAATAGTTCCAATTTCATAATTTCCTTTTTTGATTGCACTGAAGGGCTTCGTCGAACTGCCAAATAATAGCTGTGCTAAATTCTGTAGAAATGTTGACATACCCAGCGCACTTACTAACACTGCCATTTTCCTATTACCCGACTTAATGGGTCTGTATGCAACTCGCTCAACAGTTACTCCTAATGCGGCTGTAAATGATGCGGCAATGATTATCATTGCCCATACTGGTAGGCCAAGACCAGTTAAGATCAAACCTATAAAAGTGCCAAACATAAGTACATCTGCATGTGCCCAGTTTACTATTTGCAAAACCCCATAAACCATAGAATAACCAAGTGCAACCATCGCATAAATACCACCAATAACAATTCCGTTTACCAAATGTTGAAAAAACATAGTCTCATCCTCTTTCTTCCTATTGGCGAGATAGGTGCACTGTTGCCAATGCACCTTTGCCAATCATTAGAGTCATTTATTCATATATTTCCCAGTCGTTATCTTTTGCTATAAAATAGAGATACTGTTTTTCAACGTCGCCATCCACAAATTTATTTGTACCAGTGACACCTTCATAAGTAATGGTCTGAAGTTGCTCGTTAATCTTTTCTCTAGTCAAATCACCATCTACAGCTTTCATAGCCTCATACATTGTCATTGCCGCGTCATATGCGAGAGCTGCCCAGTTTCCTGGCTCTTCTCCATAAGCTTCTTTGTATGCTTTAACAAAATCCTGTACAACTGCTGAGTCATTCTTTGCTGTAAATCCACCTAGAGTATATACACCTTCTACTGCATCGCCATACTCGAATAATGCTGGGGAGTATAAACCATCTGCACCAGCTACTCCGATATCAGTGCAACCATAAGATGCTTTTTGTTCGCAAAGCAAACCAGTTTCTGTAACGAGACCGCATACAAACATGCCTTCTGCGCCGGAATCAGCAACTGCTGTTAAAATCGTACTAAAATCTACTGTCTCACCATATACAAAGGTCTGTGTTGTAACGATTTCAATTCCAAGTTCTGCAGCACGTACTTTATATTCTTCTGCAATGCCAAGTCCATAATCATCATTTTCATATAACAAAGCAACTTTTTTCCAGCCAACCTTATCACATAAATCAGCACCCATCTGGCCTACATATGCATCTGAAGCACAGGTACGATACCAATAGTCGCTTAGTCCTGTAAATCCTGGATTAGTACATACAGGCGTTATTGCTGGCATTCCAACTTCTTTAAATACATCTACTTGGGCAAAACCACAGGAACTGTTGTAGGAAGTAAGTACGCCAAGTATAGAATCATCTTCTGCAAACTTATTTGCGATAGATGCGCTTGATGCAGGAGTTGCCTGATCATCTTCAGAAACCAGTTCTATTTGCCTGCCCTGGATACCACCAGCTGCATTAACCTGATCTGTTGCTAATTGAATTGCGTCAACAATTAGCTTTCCATCTGCAGCAACACTGCCTGTAAGAGGGAATGAAGTTCCTACATTAATGGGGGCATCTTTTGAAGAACCTGTTGCTCCACAACCAGTAAAAATAAGTGTGATTGCCATTGCGGCTGTTATTACTTTAGTTAAAAAATTCTTCTTCATAATTTCTCCTCGCTTTCTTAAGTATGCAAAAAGCGCATAAACGTTATTGTTTATGCGCCTTTGCATCGTCCCATAATTGATATGCCATGTATTTTCAGTAATGCTACATTATGCTGTGAACTTACCCTTGCTGGTCAATGCGGTTGGACTGGTATGACCAGTATGACCAGTCCAACCACCTCATATTCGCGGATATGATTCTACATCATATCAATTCCTTTAAATAGTTACACCTGCTGTGTTTATAAGATTCGTTATAAATCTTGTTTTTTATACTATCTTTGGTTCACAGATTTGTCTAATACCGATTTGTTCATGTATTCATAACTTCATGGTTATATATATCCATAACTTTTGAGTTATATATATTGATTTTTTCAAATTTTCTGCTATAATCAGTGAAAACCCATCCTTACCAAACTTTATCTTCCTGCTATGAACGAAAGGAGCCTTATGGATTTACTACAGTTGCGCTATTTTAAAAAAGTTGCTGAATTAGAACACATTTCTCAGGCTGCAGAACAATTACTAATTTCGCAACCCTCCTTAAGCAAGACCATACGTCATTTAGAAAACGAACTGGATACCAATCTATTTGACCGTATTGGCAAAAACATAATCATTAATGAGAATGGCGAAATCGTATACAAATATGCAACACGCATTTTTCAGGCACTGGAGGATATGAAGACAGAATTAAATGATCAGTCTCACCGCAAAGAATCCTCTATCACTCTATGCGTAAATGCTGCAATTGAAGCAACACCAAAATATGTGATTGAATTTAAAAAACTACATCCTGAAATCAGAATCATTATCAAGCAGGCTAATCCAAACTCTTTGGATCAATCTGTTTTTGATTTTATTATTGATACATCAAAGGAAAAAGTAAGTCTTCCAAATGCTGTGACTCTTTTAGAAGAACCCTGTTCTTTGGCTGTGTCAGCAGAACATAGGCTCGCAAATGCAACACATATCACATTAACGGACTTCAAAAACGAGTCTTTTCTTATCCTCAGAGATAAAAGACCACTTAGTTTACTCTTAAATGAAATTTGTGAACAATCTGGATTTTCTCCAAATATCGGATTAACCTGTGATAACTGGGAAACCATATATTCAATGGTGGAAGCCGGAATTGGAGTTTCACTCATCCCTTCCATTACCTGGAATATTTCAAATAGTAGCCATACTCTGGTTTTGAAAGAACTCTCTCCTCAGGTATACCGATACCTCTATTTATCCTGGAAGGAGGATGCTTATCTCTCAGAGCCATCAAAAATTTTCAAAGAATATATTACACATTTCTTTTCTTCCTTACATGAAGAAGCGATGAACTCCTATAGTAGTTAGTTATACCCGTAATGATGTCAGAAAAATACCCTGCTCAATTATTGCACATTCCCTAACTAATTCTTCTGTTTTCACATTTTTCTTTGGCTTTGCAACTACACGGTCCATGACAAATCCATATCCTAACATATCTTCCTCATCTATCATCCATTGGTTGATGCCAGTAATATAAGCGCTACCTATAATTTGCGGGATTACAGCTTTGAATCCTGAAATCTCAAGCTCTTTCGTCGCAACACCTCTAAACATAGAACCTGTAATACTCTCATATACAAATTCCTGCCCTAGTTTTAGTTTTCCTTTTGCGTACAGATAAGCAATCTTAGCGCTTGTTCCAGTCCCACATGGAGAACGATCTACCTGACCGTCGCCAAAGATTACTACATTCTTTAGATTTGCCTTTGGATTCAATGGTTTTCCGTAAAATTCGACTAAATCTACCGACGTAATATTAAGATAAGGATGTTGAATCTCTACCTCTTTATTTAAAATTGTTAATAGCCGCATCCCAAGTTCTTTTAACTCATTTATATGATCTATTGTTAACTCTATTCCTATTTTTTCAGCATCTACTAGTGCAAAGAAACTTCCTCCAAACGAGATATCTATTTCTATTTTACCATAATGGTCCACTTCTACTTCTATATTTTCTTTGTATAAAAAAGCGGGTACATTTAGAAAGCTTACCTCAACTGCTTTCTTATTTTCTACCTTCACTCTGGCACGAATCACTCCTGCGGGCGCATCTAATATGATATCTGTAAATGGTTCTTTCACCTCAACCAAGCCCGTTTCGACAGCTATCGTTGAAACACCTATACTTCCATGCCCACACATGTTTA
>Ga0066602_10001085_pt1 | contig 19298 bp, 14 predicted proteins | sample Higcelweek5metaG_FD_59481 | JGI IMG/M metagenome (GOLD analysis project Ga0066602, IMG submission 59481) | Freshwater pond sediment microbial communities from the University of Edinburgh, under environmental carbon perturbations - High... | ecosystem: Environmental > Aquatic > Freshwater > Pond...
TCCGAAGAAGCGGTTCCTGTCTTCGTGGTCTGGGTGGCAGAGGTGCTTGCGGCCTGAGCCATCACGACCGATACGGCGGCCGCCATGACAAATGTGAGAATTGCTTTCATCTTCATCCTCCTTAGTTGGATGTTAGAGGTTTGGCGATCCCTTATTCTTCTACGAGAGATTTTCCCGTGCCGCGGACAACGGTTCCGCAGGTGAATGCCTTGAAGCCTGCCTCGCGACAGATCTTGAGGGTGGCGGCTTCTTCCGCCTTCGGCACGAAAAACACCATTCCGACGCCCATGTTGAACACATGGTAGGCTTCGGAATCGACAATATTGCCTTCCTCGACGATCAGCTTGAAGATCGGCGGGGGATTCGTGATTGCGGATTTGCTGAAAACAGCATTCACTTTTTTCGGCAGAATCCTCGGGACGTTGTCAATCAGGCCGCCTCCGGTGATGTGGGCGATGCCGTCCAGGGAAGCCCCGACATCCATCAGCGCCTTGATCGCGGGCCAGTAACAGGTGTGCGGCTTGAGAAGCGCCTCTCCGATGGACTCGCCTTTGAGTTCCTTCAGATGGGAGCCGACATCGTAGCGGCGGACCGTGAAGAGGACGCGCCGGGCCAGACTGAAGCCGTTGGTATGGAGACCGTTGGAAGGCAGCGCGATCGCAACGTGCCCCGGTTTGATTTTTTCGCCCGTGATGATGCGGTCTTTTTCCACCGCGCCGGTAATGACGCCGACCAGGTCGAAATCTTCTCCATACATGCCGGGCATTTCCGCGGTTTCTCCGCCGAGGAGCGCGCAGTTGACTTTCCGGCAGGCGTCCGCGATTCCTCCAAGGACTTCCTCATACAGGGGAGAGCGCAGCTTGCCGATTCCGATATAGTCGAGAAAGTAGATCGGTTCCGCGCCCTGCACGGCGATGTCGTTCACGCAATGGTTTACGATGTCGTGCCCGACGGATTCATATTTTCCCATCATGGCGGCAACCATGAGTTTTGTTCCGACGCCGTCAATGCTGGAAACAAGGACCGGTTTTTTGTATTTGGAAAGGTCCAGCTGGAAAAGACCGCCGAAGCCGCCGATGGGGGCCAGCATTTCCGGTCGTTTAGCGAGCGCCAGTTTCGATTTTAATTTTTTCAGAAGACTGGTTGCCAGATCAATATCCACTCCGGCATTCTTATATGTCTGATGTGTGCTCCTGATGCTCACTGAGGTATTTCCTTTCCTTGGAGGTTGAAGTTGCCGCCATAACAAGTAATATAACACGCCATTTGGGAAACTGCAACTCAATTTTTCGGTAAATAAGCGAGTTCCGCGTATTTGCATTTATTTTTTCGGCGGATATATTCCAATGGTCCAAAAAAGAAGGGTTCCGATCAGCATGCTGTTTCATTGGGAAAACCGGTATTTCGAACCCGGAATGCCGAATGGAGAACTGGTGATTCTTGTCCACGGGCTTTTTCTCGGAAGTTTTGTAATGGTTCCCCTGGCGAAAAAACTGGCCGCGAAGGGATTCCATACCGTTTCCTACGATTATCCGACCATGAGCCGGAAGATGGATGAACATGGAGCAGACTTCGCAGTTTTTATTGAACAGATGTCTAAAAAAGAATATTCGAAAATCCATTTCGTGACACACAGCATGGGAGGACTCCTTCTCCGTTCGGCGCTGCACAAGATTTCTCCGGAGACGGCGGCGAAAATCGGACGGAGCGTCATGCTCGCGCCGCCCAACAAGGGATCGGACCTGGCATATCTGGCGGTAAAGCTCATCCCGTTCGCGGACAAGATCGTTGCACCGATCCGGGATCTCTCCTCCGCGAAAGACTCTTTTGCCAACACCTTTCCGGAACCCCCGGAAAAGTTCGACATTGCGGTTGTCGCCGCCTCCCACGATACCAAGGTCAGGCAGTCCTACACTCATCTGAGCAAGGAAAAGGCACACGCCACTGTCCTTTCGTCGCATACGCTGATCGTCTACATGCCGCGCACGGCGGAACTTGTCTGCAACTATATTGAAACCGGTAATTTTGAGGGAAACAATCATGGATGAAATCCGAATCGAAAGAGCCTCGGACCCGAAAGAGCTCCTGCGTCTCGCGGGATCCGTCGGCTGGAATCAGACACTGAACGATTGCGCCGAACTGGTCGACAGACCGGATGCCGTCTGCTTCTTTGCGCTCCACGGCAACGCCGTCATTGGTTCCGCGGCCGCAAAGCTCTACGGAAAAAAAGAGATGGGTTACATCAATATGGTCGTGGTCATGGAGGAGTACCGCGGACAGAAAATCGCCACCCGGATGCTCCATACGCTGATGGAATATCTGAGCGACTTCAAAACCTTGCGCCTTTACGCGACGGACGCCGGCAGCTACGTCTATTCCAAACTCGGTTTCAAAACCTATGCGACCATGCATAAATATGGCGCGGAGCATTATCGGGCGGACGTTTCCGGGCGGATCCGGCCTCTTCTGGAAAGCGATCTTGCGCAAGCCGCCAGACTGGACGCCGCCTCCTTCGGATTGAACCGGGAATCCACGCTGGCCTATTTCTACCGCCAGTCTCCTGAATTCAGCTTCAAGCTCTGCCGGGAGGACGGCTCCATGACAGGATTCACGATCGGGCGCAACGGGCCCGTATCGCGCATGGCGTCCGCCATTACCGCCGAGTCGGAGGAGGATGCTTTGGAACTTTTCAGCGCGGTCGCCATGGCCGCTCCGTCCGCGGAAAAATCCCTGATGGTCATTCCGGATAACCAGACGAGGATGATCGAGCTCGGCAAGCAACGCGGGTTCACGATGGGAACCGCCCTCGTATGCATGGACTACGGACAGCCCGGTCCCATGCCCGGAGCCAAGTATTTCGGGATGCTCGGCGGAGACTTCGGATAAATGCCGGAAATTCAAAAAAAAAGCAAAGACTCCGGAAAGGGGTCTTTGCTTTATGAGTCGATTCGTGCCGGTTACTTTGCGGTCTTCTTGAAAGCTTTCTTGGAGTCGAAGTTGTAGTAGGAACCGAGGGAGATCAAAGTCTTCGTATGAGTAATGCCCTTGATCTGGTGACACATCTTGTCGGCCAGGATCATGGACAGCTGCTGGTTGTCGTCTACTCGGGCGATGGCGGCGAGGTCGTATTCACCGGCTACGGAGTGAACTTCCATAATGCCGTCGATTTTGAGGACTTCGTCGATGACGTCCATGATGAGATCGCGTTCGACATTCACCAGGATGATTGCAGTGACCATTGGTTACCTCTCTTTTCGGTTTATGTTGTGTTTGTTTTCAGTTTGGATTGCGTTGTTGTCGCGCATTCCTTGCTTAATTCCTAAACATAACGACAGAAAAGCGCTTTTCAAGGCAAAATCAGCGAAAAAAAAATAAATATCGTATTTTTCATCCGGAAATTCAGGCCAGATTCGTATTTTCCTTCCGGAGAACTCCTTCCCCTATGGAGAATCCGGATTCTCTACCAGGACAACACGTTCAATCCAGATGAAATTTTCTTTTTCTTTCGAGTCCTTGAAAAACTTTGGTCCATCGGCTTTGATGGAAACCCACAGTTCGAAAGGTTTTCCGAAGAGCTCGTCCCGGTAGAAGTGAAGCTGCGTTCGCCAGGATGCGTCCAGGAAGGCAAAGGTTTCACGCAAATTCTGAACGGTTCCAATTTTATACCATTGAAATCCTTTTCCGGACGGCGCCGCGACTTCTCCTGCCGCAGGAGAAGTCATGTTTCTTGTGCTGTAGACTCCGAAGCATAAAGGCTTTCTGTCGATGTGCGGTGAACTCGCCAAGGGGATCTTCAGCGCATATCCTGATTCCGCATCCGGCGCGGCAACCAGAGTCGATCTCCCCTTGGATTGATCCTCGAAGCGGTTTGCCGGAAAATCATAGAATATTTTACCCTGAAAGTATTTCGGCGGCGAGGGTTCATTCGGATATCGCTTCAGGTTGTATTGCTCCATTTCGGCTGTAACAACGGGAATAACCCTGGAGGAAAGGACAGCGGATTCCAATGTCGACGGCCAGACTTCACGGATTCGACACTGTGCCGCGGCAAAGTCAAGAAGTGAAGTCGTGACAGGCGGAGCTCCGAAGCGACGCAGAGGGAATCCGAATCCCTTGCGGCAGGTAAGACGATCCAGCCCGAGGCGCGCCCGGCGGACACGTGTTCTCAGCAAAGGCGAGTCCTGAACGGCATTTTCCGCGTCATCGAAAATTTTATGACAGCGGCACATCGTCGCATCATCCAGATAACTGAACGTTCCTACCCGGGGATTGCCACCGATATAGCCATTATTTCTGTTCAATACATCCCGAAGAGTTGTACGGTATTCATAAATATATTTTCCCGCCGCACCATAATATTTTTCCATGAACAGTGTTATTAGTTTCTTCAGATCGGCATCCGGATTTTCCATCAGTTTGGACTCAAGAAAGACCTTCAGATCATACATATTCTCAAGGTATGGATTCCCCTGTTCCCAGAAAATTCCCTTTACATTATTATCCCGGTAGAATTGATGGGTTTTTCCATATTCAAGTTCCGTTGCGGCGGGGAGCCCCTGAACGCCTTCCCAGCAGATGTATGCGTATTCCCAGATGAACAGATTCTTTGCAATTTTGCTCCAATCCCGGATTTTGTTGGCCCATTCGGCATTGTCCGAACTGCTGATGGAACGTCCCGGATTGGTTTTACTGCTGCGGCAAAGCTTGATGATCAGGTTGTCTCTCGGACGGATATCAACTTTCGGGGGGGCGATGGAATATCCATACGCCAGTGTGCTCAGATAAATATCCGGGTAATCTTTCCGGATTTCGTCCGCCAGATCATTCAGGAGAAGCAGCAACTGACCGGAATAACCGTATTTTTTGACCTGCGCGGCGCACCGTTCGCATTCGCACGGAGTGGTTCCGTCATTCTGCGATATGTCATATATCCGCTGCGGACAAGTCCCGTTGAACTTCGCCTGGCGACGATCTTTCTGAATCCACTCTTTCAGTTGTTTCAGGAAAATATCTTTCAGTTCCGGATTGGAAAGGCACAGTTGTCCGCTCCATGCTCCGCCTAGATTTCCGCCTCCGCGGGTCCCATTTTTCAAGGCAAAATATTCCGGATGCTCTTTGAAGAATCTGTTTTGCGGTATATAACAGCTGAATGTATGACAGTGATATGGAGTGCCATAGGTAAACGCTCCGCCGAATTCCGGACGGATCGGCACATCCCCGGCCCGGTTCAAACGGATTCTGATTGCGAATTTGTCCCGTCCGGCAAATTCTTTCGGAGCGTAGATGTCCCGGTAGAAAAATGCCGGTGTGCCGCGCAAATCCATGGATTTCAGGGAGATGTCCGTCGGAGACGGAAGATACTCTTCTTCCGGATTCCACCAGTGAATATCGCAGGCATCTTCCAGAAAATGATAAACAGCATAGAGTGTTCCTCTTGTACCGCCTCCGTTCAAAACGACATCTTTTCCGAATGATTTGACTACCCATTCCTCATCCCGCAGTTTTTCATTGTCCAATCCTTTGCTTTTTGCGAATCCGGTGTTTCCCACATGAAAGACAATTCCATCAGTCCCCCCGACGGAAAGTTTCTCCTTGACAATTTTTCCGAGATAGGTTTCCAGCTCCTTTGCCGCGGTCTGCTCATAAATCGCAGCCCTTTCGGATGTGACCACACGGAATGGGGACGTATCGAAATATGTTCTGCAGTTTTTCAGCACGACTAGAGAATCCGGACCCACTGTAAAAACAATCCGAACCATTGATGGTTTCCGCTGGATGCTCTTTCCGTCTTTCTGAAAAGGATATGCCTCCTTCAAAAAGAAGGTTGCTTTGATCTTTTTGAATTCATTTTTCAGAAGGAACTGTTTTTCGCTTGAAAGCTGGCCAAAATAACCAGTATCATATAAATAAACCTTGAACAGAAGATACCCTTCTCCATTGGCATCCATTTCTATCGTGATCCGTTGTCCCGGTTCTGCCTTGTATGTGTTTTCGGTATAAAAGTTCACTTCTCTTTTTTCGGCCATTACTTTGAATACGGAGCCAGTTCCGTTTTTCTCCAGCCGGGTTTCCCCCAGTCCGCTCTGGTGATCGAATTCCTTCACCCAGTGAACCGGAGCATTTCCTTTGGGATTCAAGGAGTCGAAGTTTCCATAAACATTGACTTCCGTTCCGAGAAGACAGGAACCGACCAGACCGACGATGCAGGATGCCATTATTTTTTTGTACATTTGCAGGATATCTCCTTATTAAGGTTTCCGAATATACCACCAGTAAGGCAGGGAAGCGCCCGTGTATGCCTGTCCGTATTCGCGGTAATACATATCTCCCACGTGCGCATCGGTGTACAGCAGGTTCAGACGACATTTCCCATGGTAGTAAATCTGAACTTCATTGGATGTGCTTCCGCCTACTGTAAAGACGTTGGCCACAGTCATTGTGGGGATGAACGCCGCGGCCGCTCCTGAGTTGAAAAGACGGTTCTGATACAGCCAGATTTCCACTATGGAAAACGTCCGGGAGGGAAGCTGCACCTCGCTGAAACGGCGGCTGCCGAAGTTGGTGCTGCTGGGATGCCAGACCATTCCATAGTAAAATTCACCCCAGCTCCAGGAATATCCGGCATTGGCCGCATAGCTGCATGTGGAACCGCTATGTGCGTAACTATCGCTTGGACATGCAAATATTGTACGTTTCTTTGAGGAAATGCTGGCTTCCGGATTCAAGCCGAGGTAAAGAGCCGCTCCTTCCATGTAGTTTTTATTTTGGGTGAAAGGGAAATAATCCCGGTAATCTCCCGCATACATGGAGAGAGCCGTTCCGATATTTTTCATCTGGCTCTTGCAGGAAGCGGCTTTTGCTTTCTCCCGCGCTTTGTTGAGGGCGGGGAGAAGCATTCCCGCGAGAATGGCGATGATAGCAATTACAACCAAAAGTTCGATCAATGTGAAATGATTCAATTTCCGAAACAACTTTTTCTCCGTCTGAAACCGGTTTTTCATTTTCGATATCCTTTCTCATGATTATTGAATTGGAAAACCTGTGAACCTATATGAGCGTTGTTTTTTCCCGGATGACCATTTTGGGGATGCACCATTCCGTGCCGCGGGTTTTCTTGCGGATCGCCAGATCCCAGACATGATGCCACTGCATGTCGTAGGAGGAAAATTCATATTGAGGGATCTGCGAACTTTTCGTATTGTAGCAGCCCATCAGTTCCGCATCGCCGCATTGAGGATAAAATGCCCGGATCTTCTGCATGAAATTGAAAAGAAGAATATCGCTTCGGCTGAAGATTGCCGTGGGAGGCTCTTCCCGGAAAATCTTTGCGATCCTCTGCGGGTTCGTGTCGAATTCCTTATGACTGCAATATTGAAATTCGGGCGTCCAGAGTTTCAGCCCGACCCGTTTTGCCGCTTCTTCCAGTTCCAGCCGCTTGTATTCGCGCGGTTTTTCATAGTGTCCCAGAAACAGGATTCTTTTGTGTCCGCGCCCGAGAAAATAGCGAAGGGTGTCTTCCGTCTGGGCTGTCCGGTCAATCAGGACCGCGGATTCCGGCGGCGGATTGATCCATTCATAGCGGTTGAAAAAAGTCACCGGGACATCTTTGAGCAGTTCATTGATCTGATTCAGATCGTAACAGGCGCCTTCAAGATCGACCAGCACCTTGGAGGGGTTCTGCGCCAGCATGCTTCTGACATGGCTTTCCTCGCCGGCGAAGACCGGAATCACCACTCCGTTGATCTTGTTGACGCTTTCAAACAGTCCTTCGTAGTAAAAATCCATGTTCTGTGGCCGGATATCAGTCATGACGCCGATCACGGTTCGCTTCTGTTCGGGCAGATCGGGAATGAACAGCCCGCAGCGGGAACTCCGCAGAAGAAGCCCTTTTTCCTCCAGCTGGACCGCCGCCTGCTGCATGACCATGGTGCTTACGTTGAAAGACTTGGCAAGTTCACGCATGGACGGCAGTTTTTCTCCGGGTTCAAACTGCCCGGAACGGATCTTGCGCTCCAGTGTCCTGAGAACGTTATGGGTTTTGGAAGGGGTCATGTCTCATCCTGTTATTACTGTAATTTCTGTTATATTATAGTCCCCGGACAACTCATTGTCAATACCCTGTTCGGAAAAATAATGATTTTTTTATAAAAAAAGAATCAATTCAAAACGATGTACCCGCAAAGGAATATTGGAAAACCGTACCGCAATCCGGTCCGCGGATAAGGCTTTTTGATGGCAGGGGGGAAATTTTCAGATGTCAGGCAAGTCCATCCAATGCATTTTTGGCATTGCGAACAAAGGTGGTCGAAAGTTTGAGGTCGAGTTCGCCGTCATATCCTTTTAAGGAGCTGTTCACATCAACCGCAAACGGACGCACCCGCCGGATTGCTTCGGCCACGTTGTCGGGATTGAGGCCTCCGGCGAGAATGACGGGGCGCGGAGAGGCCGCCGCGAGGCGGGCGCTGGTGTTCCAATCGTGCGTCCGGCCGGTGCCGCCGACACGTCCGGTAGCCGGGTCCATGCTGTCCAGCAGGATCGCATTGACTTTTTCGTAGTAGAGGGTTGGATCGGGCGTAAATTCGCCCGGTGCGGTTACGTGAATCGCCAGAATGAGTTTCCCCGCGCCTTCCAGATAGTCGAGGAGGGGGGTGATCTGTTCGGGACGGCTGCCGCCGTGGAGTTGAAGGGTCGTGATGAGAGTCTGGTCGATCAGCTCCATGATGGCGTTCGGCTCTGTAAGGTGCGTTACGAGGACCGGAGAAACGAACGGGGGAAGAAGAGAGGCAAGGCGCGCCGCGGTTCCGGGCAGGATGAAATCCTGCGAGGGATGACGCTGTCCTACCATGAGTCCGATTGCATCGGCGCCCGCATTGACCGCGGTTTCCAGTTCCTTCTCATTTCTGATTCCGCAGATTTTTACACGCATGGTCGTACTCCCATAGTTTGCGGATTCCCCGGATCGTAAAGAAGTCCGATCCGTCTTCCAGTCCTTCCAGATATTTGAGGAAAAACGCGCGGTCGCCCCCGCACGCTACAACGCGGAGCGGTCGTGAAGACAACTCCCTCATGACGGCGATGAGTTCCTTCACGGAGCCGATGGCCGCCAGATCCGTTCCGAGACGCATGGCGTCTTTCGTATTGGCGCCGGGGATGGACGGAAGATCGCCGCAGAGGTCGATCAGCGGGAGTTGAGCCGTATAGTCGTGAAGGGCGTGGCGCGTGAGCGTGCGCCCGGGCAGAATGGCTCCTCCCGCGAATTGCCGGTCGGCGGTGACGTATTCAAAGGTGATGGCGGTACCGAAATCGATCGAAAGGGCGGGAAGCGATCCCTCGAGAAGGGAAGCGGCGTTCGCCAGGCGGTCTGCGCCTACCGTGGTCATGTCCAGTTTCGACTTTGCAAACGGAAGCGGATTGGTGGAGGATACCACGAAGCCGTTGCGGCTCCGTAGGAAACAGGTGAGGTCGGGAACCACGGAAGAGGCGGCGATGGCGCAATCCTTCAAATAAGGAAGCGGGTCCTGGCTGAAGTCTTCCGTTTTCACGGACGGCCAAGGCAGAAATTCCGAGTCCGAATTCGAATCAACGATCTGAACATTCGTGTTGCCGATGTTCAATATGCGGATGCGGGCGTTCATGGTCAGACGAACTTTGCGAGTTCCGGCTCGGAGGCGAGACGGTGGACCAGCATCTTGACCCGCTGGGCGGAACGGGCGCTGCAAACAAGCGTGGCGTCCTCCGTTTCCACAATGACCAGATCCTTGACATCGACGGTTGCAATCAGGTGATTGGAATTGCCGACGATGATACAGTCGCTGGTATCGACTCCGGCATGAAGGCCCTGCACCACGTTGTTGTTGTCGTCGGGAAGGATCTGATTGCGCATGGAAGTCCAGGAACCGACGTCGTCCCAGTTGAAATCCGCATCGGCCACAATGAGGTTGGAGACTTTTTCCATGATGGAGTAGTCGAGAGAAATGGGCTGGAGACTTTCATAAAGGTCCGTCAGGTCGGGAGAGGCGGAAGCGGAGAAGCGGGCCGCGGCCGAATTCATGAACTGCGCGATGTCGGGAGCAAACTCGAGGAAGGCCTTTTCAAGGGCGGAACGCTTCATGAAAAAGATGCCGCTGTTCCATTTGTGCCGACCGTCCGCCACGGAGGCTTCCGCAACGGCAAGGGAAGGTTTTTCCTGAAAACCGAGAGCGTTGCAGAAAACCGTGGATGTGGGCGTCGTGATTTTGTCTCCGAGACGGATATAGCCGTAGCCGGTGAGGGGTGCGGTGGGCTTGACGCCGATCATGACAATCCGGTCGGAGGACGCGGCGACGGAAAGGCTGTCTCCGACCGCTTCCAGAAAGGGACCGGCATCTTCGATGATGTGATCGGCGGGCAGAAAACAGAGTACGGGATCAGGATCCGGAGAAATGGATTTGACATAGGCCGCGGCGACCGCGGCACAAGGGGCGGTATCCTTTCCGACCGGTTCTCCGATGATGTTGCATTGGGGCAGATAGGAAAGCAGGGAACGGATGGGTGCCACGTAATTGTTGTTGGTGACGACAATGATGTGCTCATGATCGAAGATGGAAGTCAGACGTTCCAGCGTCTGTTCAATCAGGGTCAGGTTGCCAAGCAAACGCAGAAGCTGCTTTGGATTGGAAAGACGACTCTGAGGCCAGAAGCGCTCCCCGCGTCCTCCCGCCATGACGATCGCATAGGCATTGTTGGTTTTCTGCATGTGAACTCCTAACTCAGCCGCCGCCGAGTTTTTCAATAATAGTGATCATGGGCATGAACAAGGCTATAACGATACCGCCGACGACAACGGCAAGCCCGACCATCATGACAGGTTCGATCATGGAGGTCAGGGCGGATACGGCATTATCCACTTCTTCGTCGTAGGTATCCGCGATTTTATCCAGCATTTCAGGCAGCTTGCCGGTTTCTTCGCCGACTTCGATCATGCTGATCACCATTTCAGGGAAAATCTTGGTGAGCTGAAGGGGTCCGGCCACGCCTTCGCCTTCCTTGACCGCGTCATAGACCTTCTGGACGGCCTGGGAGACAACTTCGTTACCGGCCGTTTCCTTCACGATGTTGAGTGCGTTGAGGATGGGCACACCCGATCCCATCAGGGTGCCGAGAGTACGGGCGAATTTGGAGATGGCGGATCGGGAAATAATCGGTCCGAAAAGGGGCAAGTTGTATTTGACCCAGTCGATATAGAAGCGCAGGGCAGGCACCTTCAGGACCATGCGGAAGACAATGACGGCGACAATAATGCCGGGAACGATGTAGGCGGCATTGCCGATCATGACTTTACTGATGCCCATGACGAACTGGGTAAGGGCCGGGAGGGGAGCCCCTTCCAGCAGTTCGGTGAAGGTCTTTTCAAACTTGGGGACGATGAAGATCATCAGACCGGACGTGATGACGATGGCGATCGACATGACGATGCACGGATACACCATGGCGGACTTGACTTTTCCCTGAATCTTGGCTGCTTTCTCACGGAAGACAGCCAGGCGGTCCAAGATCAGTTCCAGCTTACCGGCAGCCTCTCCGGCACGGACCATGTTCAGGTAAAGTTTGTCAAAGGATTTCGGGTGCTGTGCGAGTGCTTCGGAGAAAGTGGAGCCGGATTCCACGGAAGTGGCCGTTTCCTCAAGAATTGATTTCACGACAGGGTTTTTGGCCTGTCTGGAAAGGGTTTTCAGGGAACGGATCAGGGGAAGACCGGCGTTGAGAAGAATCGCCATTTGCCGGGTCAGGATGGTCAGGTCTTTTGCCTTGATGACCGTGGGCCCGAGGCTGATGTTCATATTCAGGCCGCCGCCCTTTTTCTTGTCTTTCGCGTTTTTCTTGTCCTTCTGGACGGTGGCGGCGACCTTCTGGACAGTTTTTTCTGCGTTTTTGATGGAAGTGGGGAAAAGGCCTTGGTTTTTCAGAAAAATTGAGACTTCCTCTTCGTTGGCGGCCTCTTTTTTCCCTTTCTGCTCCTTGCCGTTGGCATCCATTGCCGTGTAAATGAAGTTGGGCATAGTCTGCTCCTTTCCGGGTCCTTATGTCAGGTGTACTTCAAAACTTCTTCCATGGTGGTTTCGCCGTCGAGAATCGCGTGGAGACCGTCTTCGCGCATGGTTCTCATGCCTTGCTCGCGAGCCTTGTCTCGAATGATGACGGTCGGGGAGTTCTGAACGACCAGTTCATTGATCTGCGGATTCATCACGAGCACTTCCGTAAGAGCTTTCCGTCCCTTATACCCTGTTTTGTTGCAGTGGTCGCAGCCTTTTCCGTAGTAGAACTTGCGGTCGCCGACTTCCGCGCGCTCCAGCCCGAGGAGCCAGAGATCGTCGTCCGTGGGAACAAACGGGGTCTTGCATTTCGGACAGACGCGGCGGATCAGACGCTGCCCCACGACCCCCACCAGGGAACTGGCGATCAGGTAAGGCTCCACGCCCATATCCACGAAACGGGTGACGGTTCCGGCCGCGTCGTTGGTGTGCAGGGTGCTGAATACAAAGTGTCCCGTCAGGGAGGCTTCGATGGCCATCCTGGCGGACTCAAGGTCGCGGATTTCTCCCAGCATGATCACGTCGGGGTCCTGTCGGAGGAAGGCGCGGAGCGCACGTCCGAACGTCATTCCGATCGATTCATTGATCGGGAGCTGGATAATCCCTTCCAAGTCGTATTCGACAGGATCTTCCGCGGTCAGGATCTTGTCTTCGATCTTGTTGATTTCCTTGAGGGCGGAATAGAGCGTGGTCGTTTTTCCGGATCCGGTGGGGCCGGTCACCACCATGATTCCGTTGGGGAGCAGAAGCATGTCGCGGATTTTCGCCATGTTCTGCTCGTTGATGCCGAGGGAATCCAGGTCGAGGTTCACCACGGAACGGTCCAGAATACGGAGCACGCACGATTCTCCGAATTGTGTGGGAAGAGTGGATACGCGCAAATCGACCGGACGGCTTCCGATTTTCGTCTGGATTCGTCCGTCCTGAGGTTTGCGGCGTTCGGAAATATTCATCTGGCTCATGAGCTTGACGCGGCTGATGACGGGAATGGCAAGATTCTTCGGAGGAGGAGGCATTTCATAGAGGGCGCCGTCCACACGGGCGCGGATCTTGAATTCTTTTTCGAAAGGCTCGAAGTGGATGTCACTGGCTTTGTCCTTGATGCCCTGATAGATGACGGCGTCCACGAATTTGATGATCGGAGCGTCGTTGGCGTGTTTTTCAAGGTCTTCCACCGATTCTGCCCCGGTGGTTTCCAAGGCAAGCTTCTTTTCATGTGCGGCATCCATTTCGGCCAGCATTTCCTGCATGGAAACCGTGACATCCAGGGGGTAGTATTTTTCGATGGCTTTTTCGATCTGCCCTTCTGGGACCAGCACTTGGCCCACATCGGTTCCCACTACGAAGCGAAGTTCGTCGATGACCTGGTAGTTGAGCGGAGAGCGAAGGGCGACGATGAGCGTGGTGCCGTCGTAGGAGATGGGAAACACGCCGAGCATGCGTGCCGTGTCGGGCGGAACCATATTGATCACGTCTTCCGTTGCCTGGAAATCGGCGCCGAGGGTGATGACGTCCAGCATGAGATTGCGCCCGATGGCTTCGAGGATGTCCTTTTCCGTGAGGAGCCCGAAGTCGACGAGGACTTCCTTGAACGGTTTCCCGTTGCGGGTCTGCTCTTCCTCGGCCTCGCCCAACTGTTCCTCGGTGCAAAGTCCCTCCGAAATCAGGATATCTTTCAGAATCTGGCTCTCGGTATCAAGCATTTTCAATATCTCCGTTTCTTTTGACTTTACTGGGCGTCCGCCATGGTGGCGTCAATCACTTCCGCCAGGGATGTGATTCCCGCCGCGGCCTTCCGGAGTCCGTCTTCGCGCAGGGTGATCATGCCGGCTTTCCGTGCGGCGTCGCGGATCAGGTCGGCGGAACTCTTCTGATAAATCAGATGCTGGATATCCTCCCCGACCTGGAAGATTTCATAAATGCCGACGCGTCCCTTGTAGCCTGATCCGCTGCAGACGGAACAGCCGCGTCCGCGTTTCAGCGTGGCGGTGTTCAGGAACTTTTCGTCCAGATGAAGGAGACGGATTTCCTCAGTGGACGCCTTGGTGGGTTCGGCGCAGTTCTTGCAGATTCTGCGGAGGAGCCGTTGAGCCATGATCGCCCGGACCGCGGAGGAAACCAGGAACGGTTTGACGCCCATATCGATCATACGGGTTACCGCGCTGGGGGCGTCGTTGGTGTGAAGCGTACTGAAGACGAGGTGTCCGGTGAGTGCCGCGTTGATCGCGATGACCGCGGTTTCGGCGTCACGGATTTCACCGACCATGATGATGTTCGGCGCCTGGCGGAGCATGGCGCGGAGCGCGTTTGCGAAGGTCATTCCCGCCAGCACGTTCACCTGAACCTGATTGATGCCGGCCAGCTGATATTCGACCGGGTCTTCCACTGTGATGATCTTGCGGTTCGGCTGGTTGATCGTATTCAGGAAGGCGTAGAGGCTGGTGGTCTTTCCGGAACCGGTGGGCCCGGTCACGAGGAACACGCCGTCGGGCATGTTGATGATCTTGTTGATTTTCTGCTGGTCGTCCGCATAGAAGCCCAGCTGGGGGATTTCCAGCTGGATGCTGGCTTTTTCAAGGATACGCATGACGATGCTTTCGCCGTGGGTCGTGGGAATGGTGGACACGCGGAGGTCGATGTCGCATCCGCTGACGCGCATCTGGATACGGCCGTCCTGAGGGAGACGTTTTTCGGAGATGTCCAGACGGGACATGATCTTCAGACGGCTGGTGACGTTGGCCTGAAGGTATTTGGGGGGAGCGTCCACTTCCCGGAGCACGCCGTCGATCCGGTAACGGATCCGGTAGCGTTTTTCGAGCGGTTCCAGATGAATATCGCTGGCGTGCAATTTGTAAGCCTCGACGATGATCGCTGTTACCAGCCGGATGATCGGAGCTTCGCCTTCGCCGCTTTCATCGCTGTTGACGCCTTCCTCTCCGGTGTCGATGACATCGTCCTTCATATCCTCCTGAACTTCGTTGAGCACGGCGTCCACGCCTTTTTCAAGCTCGGAGTAATAGCGGTCGATCATCGTCTGAATCTGGGACTGGGGAGCGACCACGGCGTCCACGTCGCATTTGAGGACATAGCGGACCGAATCCAGCGTGGTCATGTCGGTCGGGTCGCCGATCGCGATGGTCAGAACGTCGTCATGCTTCATTACGGGAATGATGTGATACTGTACGACGATGTCCCGCGGCACGGAATCGATGACTTCCCGAGGAATTTTATAGGTTGCCAGATCCAGGGTTTCCAGACCATACTGCTGTGCAAGCATCGACAGCAGTTCGAATTCATCCACGTACTTCAGTTCCTGAAGAGCCTGAATGATATTGAGCCGTCCGTCGGTTTCCGCGACTTTTTTCCATCCTTCACTGATCTGCTCTTCGGTCACCATCCCGTTTTCCTGAAGCAGTTCAAGAATGAAGTCACAGTTTTGCGCCATATGAAATAGTCCTTCAAAAGAGTTCGTTTTTCATTGAACGAACAACATAAGTGTATCTTGCCGTTTTTTCAAGCTGTTTTTCCTAATTGGAAGGTTTATTGCTGAGGAAAAACAGGAGGTGTCTTCAAAAACCGAGTTCCGGCTGGGAAATTCCCCAGGTTTCATCCTCTTTTTCGGAAGTCGGAGGGGCGGTGGCCCCTTCCGTTTCCGGGGCTTCCGCGGGAGCGGTTTTTTTGTTTTTCTTTGTTCCGGACTTGCCCTCCGGGGCGGTCGGAGACAAAGACGGAGAAGACGCTGAAACGAGCGCTTTCCCGGGTCGGCCGGATTTCCTTTTCTCGGCCCGATTTTCCTTTTCCGAGACGATTTCCACTGTTTCGACGATCGTCTCCACAGTGATCTCTTCAACAGAGACATCGATTTCGGCGGAGATGTTCTCTTCGGGGGCCGCATTCTCCGTATTGTTTCCCGCTTCGGCGGGAACGTCGATCAGGGGAGGTTCTCCATTTTCTTCCGTTCCGTCCAGATATTTGACGAAATTGATTTTGAGGAGTTTCCGCGAGAAAAGCAGCGTTCCGCCCGCGCGGGGTGAGCGCACTGGCATTTCGGAGAGGTTCACCGTCTGGACCTGGCGTGCCTTGATCGGCGTGTCGATCCGGCATTCGTAAATGGCGTTTGCGCGCGGAGTGATCACCTCTAGCCGGCAGCCTTCCGGACAGATCCGGTAGTCCTTGTCTTTGATGAACTTGTCGATCGAGCAGCGTTTTGCATAGACTTTGCCGCTCTTCGTGTCCGAGTAGACCACTCCGAAGACGATGGTTTTGTCGAATTTGCGGAATTCATACAGGCGGTCGATGAAGATTTTTTCGGGAATGTCGATGACTTTGTACCCGCCCTTGCGTTCGATGCACAGCAGATGGTCGAACTCATTGCAGACCACCACATCATCGCTTTTGACGTTGGTTCCGATATAGCAGCCGCTCTTGTCCCAGCCGACCCGGATATTGTTCAGCGCAACGGCGCTCTTGTCGATCTTTTCGAAACCGTCCAGAACGATTTCCGTGCGGCGCGGGAACTGCGCCCCGTATTTGTCGATCAGTCCCTGAAGGTATTTGATCGCATACGCCTTGATCCGTTTCAGGTTCTTCTGGGCTTCGTTCAGCGTCTTGTTGAGAAGTTCGATCTGCTCGCGGTTCTCGTTGCATTCGAAAGCGGAGATCCGGCGGATCGGGATTTCCAGCAGACGTTCGATTTCCATGTCCGGGATTTCCCCGCGGGAGAGCTGTTCCAGCCGGAGCTCGAACTCCTTCGGAAGAGGCATGATATGGGGGCCGTTGAGGATGTTTTCGTGAAGCATCTGGACGATCGGAAGCCATTCGGATTTGAATTTTTCCAGACCGTTCCGGACCTCGGTGAACATCGCTTCCCGGGTTTTGCATTTCTCGATCCGTTTGTAGATGCCTTCCTCGATGAAGATCTGGACGAGCGTGCGCGCCAGAATCTTGTCCAGACATTTTCCGCTTTCGATGTAAAGCTCGAATTTGAGGTATTCCAGCAGCTTTCCGGTGTTCCGCCGCAGGATGTCGCTTACGCTCATCGCCTTGGGACGGTTTTCCACAATCACCATCGGATTGCAGGAGATGCTCATCTGGCAGTTTGTGTAGGCGTAGAGGGCGTTCAGAGCCTTTTCCGGGTCGTATCCGCGGAGGGGAGCCAGCTGGATGTCGATCTTTTCCGCGGTATAGTCCTTGAAGGAAGCGATCTTGATTTTGCTGCGGTTGACCGCGGTCTCGATGGAATCCATGAGTCTGGACGTATTGGTGGCGGCGGGGATTTCGCGGATCACCAGATTGCGTCCGTCGAGCTCTATTTTGGAGCGCAGGACGATGCGTCCGAAGCCGTCCTCGTATTTGGCGACGTCCATGGTCCCGCCCTGAAGGAAGTCCGGATACAGGGTGAACGGCTCATCCTTGAGAATGGAGATCTGCGCCTGAAGCAGTTCGTTGAAGTTATGGGACATGACCTTGGTGTTGGTGCCCACTGCGATGCCGTCCGCGCCCATCAGAAGCAGGGTTGGAATCTTCGAGGGCAGACACACTGGTTCGCGGTTGCGTCCGTCGTACGAATCGACAAGCTCCGTAATGTCTTTGTTGAAAAGGACTTCCCGCGCAAGGGGAGTCAGCCGGCATTCGATGTAACGCGGGGCGGCGGCGGGGGAGCCGGTCATGATGTTGCCGAAGTTCCCCTGCTTGTCGATGTAGGTTTCCTTGTTGGCGAGATAGACCAGGGCGTCGCCGATGGAAGCGTCGCCGTGGGGATGGTACTTCATGGTTTCGCCGATGATGTTGGCCACCTTGTGGAAGGTTCCGTCATCCTTTTCGAACAGCGCCCACAGAATCCGCCGCTGTACGGGTTTGAGTCCGTCGTCGACATCCGGGATGGCGCGGTCCTTGATGACATAGGAGGCGTATTCGATGAAATTGCGGTTCATCATATCGCGCAGACGCGAATTGGAACCGGTTTGAATCGCCGCCGATTCCGTGGAGCTGTCGTCCTCTTCCTCGGCCGGGCCGGATGCGGCGTCTTTTCCTTCCGCGGACCCGACGGCGGATTGCGCTCCCTCTTTTTCGGGAGCGTGCTTGAGAGAGTCTTTTATTTTTCGATTTTTGGGAGTCATGATGTCATACCAGATTGTTTTCGATGTGAACCCACCGGTCCGGGGTATTGTCGCCCATGAAGAATTTCAGCATTTCGCTGATTCCCTTGGAATGTTCCACCGTAACCTTTTCAAGGCGGATGTCGTCTCCGATGAACTGTCCGAATTCCTTTGGGGAAATCTCTCCAAGTCCTTTGAAACGCGTGATTTCCGCACCTTTTCCGAGTTTGGCGGCCATTTTGTCGCGTTCTTCTTCCGAATAGCAGTAGTGGGTTTCTTTTTTGTTGCGCACGCGGAAAAGCGGCGTTTCCAGAATGTACAGATGACCGGAAAGGACCAGCGGTTCGAAATAGGAAAGGAAGAAGGTGATCAGCAGATTGCGGATGTGAAGGCCGTCGACGTCCGCGTCGGTCGCGATGATGACCTTGGCATAGCGCAGGTTGTCGATATCCTCCTCAATGTCGAGCGTGTGCATGATGTAGTAAAGCTCTTCATTGGTGTAGACGGTATCCAGTTTCAGCCCGAAACAGTTCAGAGGCTTTCCTTTCAGCGAAAAGACCGCCTGGAACATGGGGTTGCGGCTCTGTTCGAGCGAACCTCCCGCAGAGTCGCCTTCGGTGAGGAAAATCATCGTCTGGTCCGCGAATTTGGAACGGTCGCCGAAGTGATGTTTGCAGTCCTTGAGTTTGCTGTTGCGGAGGCTCATGCGCTTGGACATCTCGCGACCTTTTTTCTGGATCGCGGAGATTTCCTTGCGGAGATCCTGGTTGCGTTTGACCTTGTTCAGCAGCAGTTCGGCTTCGTCGAGATGCCGGTGGAGATAGTCCACGACCGCCTGTTTGACGGTCCCCACGATCCAGCCCTTGATGTCCGTGTTGCCGAGCTTGTTCTTGGTCTGCGATTCGAACATGGGGTCCTGAAGCTTGATAGCGATGGATCCCACTATGCCGTCCCGGAGGTCGCGGGCGTCATAATCTTTGCCGCTGAATTCGTTGACCGCGCGGAGCACGCCCTCTTTGAAGGCGGAAAGATGAGTTCCGCCGTCGGAGGTGTACTGACCGTTCACGAACGAGAAATATTTTTCCCCGAAGTCGGAGGTGTGGCAGAGCGCGAATTCAAGGGTTTTGTC
>Ga0066602_10001090_pt1 | contig 19205 bp, 10 predicted proteins | sample Higcelweek5metaG_FD_59481 | JGI IMG/M metagenome (GOLD analysis project Ga0066602, IMG submission 59481) | Freshwater pond sediment microbial communities from the University of Edinburgh, under environmental carbon perturbations - High... | ecosystem: Environmental > Aquatic > Freshwater > Pond...
TCATCGGCCTGCTGGTCGGTGTCATCCTGATCGTCGGCGGCCTGACCTATTTCCCCGCCCTGTCGCTGGGCCCGGTGGTTGAGCATCTGATGCTGACCGCCGCCGCAGCCCCATAAGCGACCGGAGACAAAACATGAGACACGACGATATCGTCACCGGCCACGGCAATAAGCGGCTGGCGCGGACCTCTTTTCTGGACCCATCCATCCTGTGGCCGGCGGTGCGGGCCAGCTATACCAAGCTGAACCCGGCGCTGTTGATCCGCAATCCGGTAATGTTCCTGGTCGCCGTGGTGGCCACCCTTACCAGCGCGCTGCTGCTGCGTGATCTGGCAACGGGTGCAGCCGGCACCGGGTTTTCCGTACAGATTGTGCTGTGGCTATGGTTCACCGTTCTGTTCGGTAACTTCGCCGAAGCGGTGGCCGAAGGGCGCGGCAAGGCCCAGGCCGCCAGCCTGCGCCGCGCCCGGACGGAGGCGACCGCCCGCCGGTTGACCGGCACCAATCCGACCGGCGGCAGCCAGACGGTGCCCGCCGCCGCCCTGACCGTGGGCGACCATGTACTGGTTGAAGCTGGTGAACTGATCCCCGGCGACGGGGAAGTGGTGGAAGGCATCGCCACGGTTGATGAAAGCGCCATCACAGGGGAGAGCGCCCCGGTGATCCGCGAAAGCGGCGGCGACCGTTCCGCCGTGACGGGTGGAACGCGGGTTCTATCCGACCGTATCATCGTGCGGATCACAGCGGCGCATGGCTCCACCTTCCTGGATCGGATGATCGCCCTGGTGGAAGGGGCCGAGCGCCAGAAGACACCCAATGAGATCGCCCTGAACCTGCTGCTGGTCGGGTTGAGCCTGATCTTCCTGCTGGCGGTCGTCTCCATTCCGGGTTTTGCCGCCTATGCCGGCGGTACCGTGTCGGTGGTTGTGCTGGTGGCACTGTTCGTCACCTTGATCCCCACCACCATCGGTGCGCTGCTTTCCGCTATCGGTATCGCTGGCATGGACCGGCTGGTGCGCTTCAACGTGCTGGCCACCTCCGGTCGTGCGGTCGAAGCGGCGGGCGATGTGGACACGTTGCTGCTGGACAAGACGGGCACCATCACCCTGGGCAACCGCCATGCGACGGAGTTCATACCGGTTTCCGGCGTTACCGACCGCGAACTGGCCGAAGCCGCTCAACTCTCCAGCCTGTCCGACGAAACGCCGGAAGGTCGGTCGATCGTGGTGCTGGCCAAGGATAAATACGGCCTGCGTCAGCCCGACATCGCCGGCCATGGCGCCGTGTTCGTGCCGTTCGCCGCACAGACCCGGATGAGCGGGGTGGATATCGACGGCACCGCCATCCGCAAAGGCGCCGTGGACGCTGTCCTGCGCCATGTCGCCCTGCTGCGCGGCACCGGCACCGTGCGGATGCCGGAACTGGAAGCGGCAGCCGAACGGGTCGCCAAGGCGGGCGGCACCCCACTGGCCGTGGCCAAGGGTGACCGCATCCTGGGCATCGTCCATTTGAAGGATATCATCAAGGGCGGCATCCGCGACCGCTTCGCCGAACTGCGCCGCATGGGTATCCGCACGGTGATGATCACGGGCGACAACCCGCTGACTGCCGCCGCCATCGCAGCGGAAGCCGGCGTGGACGATTTCCTGGCCCAGGCCACGCCAGAGGATAAGCTGAACCTGATCCGCAAGGAACAGGCCGATGGGCGTCTGGTTGCCATGTGCGGCGACGGCACCAACGATGCCCCGGCCCTGGCCCAGGCGGATGTCGGCGTGGCGATGAATACCGGCACCCAGGCCGCACGCGAGGCCGGCAACATGGTGGATCTGGACAGCGATCCCACCAAGCTGATCGAGATCGTCTCCATCGGCAAACAGTTGCTGATGACGCGCGGGGCGCTGACCACCTTTTCCATCGCCAATGATGTGGCAAAATATTTTGCCATCATCCCGGCCATGTTCGCGGGTTTCTATCCGGTGCTGGGGGCGCTCAACATCATGGGCCTGAACTCGCCGCAATCGGCCATCCTGTCGGCCATCATCTTCAATGCGCTGATCATCATCGCCTTGATCCCGCTGGCCCTGAAGGGTGTCACATATCGTGCGCGGTCAGCAGGAAGCCAGCTTTCCCGCAACCTGTTGATTTACGGCCTGGGCGGTCTGGCCGTGCCTTTTGCCGGGATCAAACTGATCGACATGGCCGTCACGGCCCTGGGTCTTGCCTGAAGGAGAATATGCTATGACAAGGCAATTGCGTCCGGCCCTGGTGCTGCTGTTGCTGTTCACCGTGCTGTGCGGCCTGCTCTATCCCCTGCTTGTCACCGGCGTTGGACAGGCGGTTTTTCCCCGGCAGGCGGAAGGCAGCCTGATCCGCCGGGAAGATGGCACGGTGATCGGCTCTGAACTGATCGGCCAGAACTTCACCCAGGCGCGTTATTTCTGGCCCCGTCCCTCCGCAGCGGGCACGGGTTATGATGCCGCCGCCTCCAGCGGTTCCAACCTGGGGCCAACCAGCGCGCCCCTGGCAACACGGGTGCGTGAGACGGCGGAAAAGCTGGGTGCCACCGAAGCCCGACCGGCTCCGGTCGATCTTGTCACGGCTTCGGGCAGCGGGCTTGACCCACATATCTCCCCCGCGGCCGCCTATTTCCAGGTGGACCGGGTGGCAACTGAGCGGGGCATGTCCCCGAATGCTGTCCGGCAACTGGTGGATGCCCATATTGAACAGCCGCTGCTGGGCCTGATCGGGGAATCGCGGGTCAATGTGCTGGCCCTGAACCTGGCGCTGGATGCCGCCGGTCGTTAATTCTCTGCTCTGAATATGCCGTCACGTATCGGCCTGCCACCGGTACGCGACGGCATCTCTGTTCCCCTGTATGCTGATACCACCGCAGCAAAGACCGTGCCCGATGTCCAATCCTGAAGCGCCCCTGGATGAACGCCGCCCTTCCCCCGATGCGCTGTTAGAGGCGGCAACGGCGGAACGACGGGGTAAGCTGAAAATCTTTCTGGGGGCCGCCCCTGGGGTTGGCAAAACCTATGAAATGCTGCGTACGGCACATGCCCTGCAGGCGGAGGGCATGGATGTTGTGGTCGGGGTGGTTGAAACCCATGGCCGGGCTGAAACACAGGCAATGTTGACGGGGCTGGAAATCCAGCCCCGGCGCCTGATCGCGTATCGCGGTCAGGAACTGGATGAGATGGACCTGGATGGCCTGTTGGCACGACGGCCCAAAGTGGTGCTGGTGGATGAACTGGCCCACACCAATGCCCCCGGCAGCCGCCACGCCAAGCGCCATTCCGACGTGGAGGAACTGCGTGATGCCGGGATCGACGTGCTGACCACCCTGAACGTGCAGCATGTGGAAAGCCTGAATGATGTGGTTGCCCGCATCACCCGCATCCGCGTGCGCGAAACGGTGCCCGATCAGGTGATCGACAGCGCCGACGAGGTGGAGGTGATCGACCTGACGCCCGCCGACCTGATCAAGCGGCTGGGCGAAGGCAAGGTCTATGTCCGTGATCAGGCGCAGCGGGCCCTGAAACATTACTTCTCCCCCGGCAATCTGACCGCTCTCAGGGAATTGGCGCTGCGCCGCACGGCGCAGCGTGTCGATGATCAGATGCTGACCTATATGCGCAGCCACGCCATCGCCGGCCCCTGGGCTGCCGGGGATCGGATATTGGCCTGCATCTCTGAAGATGCGGGAACCGGCGGGCTGGTGCGCTATGCCAAGCGAATGGCCGACCGGCTGAAGGCTCCCTTCACCGCCATTCATGTGGAAACGGCCCGATACCAGCGGCTGGGCGAACCTGCCCGCGACCGCATCGCCGATGCGCTGCGCTTGGCAGAACAGTTGGGTGGAGAAGCGCTGACCCTGCCTGGCCGCACCGTGGTGGAAAGCGTCGTAGCCTTCGCCCATGCCAACAACATTACCCAGATCGTCATCGGCAAATCGCAGCGGTCACGTTGGTTCGAACTGCTGCACGGGTCGGTGGTGCATGATCTGCTGCGGCTGGCGGAGGGGATATCGGTTCACGTTATCGCCGGCGAACAGGCCGCCCCCGATGGCAATGCCGCCCGCCGCCCGCCCATGCGCAGCGCGGCGGGTGCCGGTGGTCTGGAATGGCGGCCCTATCTTGCCGGCAGCTTTTTCGCAGCCCTGGCCCTGGGGGCCAGCGTGCTGGTGGATGACTGGTTGGGCGTGCAGAATATCAGTCTGGTTTTCCTGATGGCTGTGCTGGGTAGTGCCGTGCTGCATGGTTTTCTGCCGGCCATCTTCACCGCCTTTCTGGCCGTATCGGCCTATAATTTCTTCTTTCTGCCGCCGCTTTATACGTTCACCATCCGCGATCCATCGAACATCTGGGCACTGGGATTCTTCCTGCTGGTGGCGCTGTTGACCAGCCGGTTGACCGCGCGGGTGCGTGAACAAGCGGAAATTGCCCGCCAGCGCGCCCGCACCACGGCGCAACTATCGGCCTTTGCCAGCAAACTGGCCGGTATCGGCGATCTGGATGATCTTTGCTGGGCGGCCTGTCACCAGATTGCCCTGATGCTGAAGGTGCGGGTGGTGCTGTTGCTGCCGAACGAGGGGGCTGACCGCCCAGGCCTGTTGATGGGTTCGGCCTATCCACCCGATGATCTTTTGTCCGAAGCCGACCAAGCCGCCGCCCTCTGGGCGTTTGAGAATGGCAAGCCGGCCGGGCGGGGGGCCGCCACATTGCCGGGGTCGCCCCGGCTCTATCTGCCGCTTCGCACCGATCGGTCGGTGGTGGCTGTTGTCGGCATCACCGATGACGATCCCGGTGGCGGCCCGCTGCTGACCCCGGATGACCGCCGGCTGCTGGATGCGCTGCTGGATCAGGCTGCCGTGGCGATTGAGCGGGTGAAGCTGGTGCGCGTGTTGGATCAGGCCCGGCTGGAAAGCGAGACGGAGCGGTTGCGTTCTGCGATGCTCACCTCGCTTTCCCATGATCTGCGCACGCCGCTTGCTGCCATTATCGGGGCCGTCAGCGGCCTGAAATCCCGCGCGGCGGCAGCCGGCGAGCGTACGGATGATATGCTGCTGGACACATTGCACGGGGAGGCGGAACGGATGGGCCGTTTTGTTCGCAACCTGCTGGATATGACCCGGCTGGAGGCAGGCGCGCTGGAACTGAAGCGGGAGCCTATTGATCTTGCGGATGTCGTTTCCGGTGCTGTCCGCCGCGCCGGCCCCATCCTGGCCGGCCACCGGGTGGAAGTGTTCATGCCTGACGATCTGCCCCTGGTTCAGGGCGACCACCTGCTGTTGGAACAGGTGTTGTTCAACCTGCTGGACAACGCCGCCAAGTACGCCCCACCGGGCAGCATCGTCACCATCCGCGCCCATCGTCAGGCCGCCCATCTGCGGGTGACGGTGGCCGATGCCGGTCCGGGCATTTCGTCGGAACTGTGGGAGAAGGTATTCGACAAGTTTTATCGCGTGCAGGCGCGCGACCATCAACAGGCGGGAACCGGACTGGGGCTTGCCATCTGCCGCGGTTTTGTGGAAGCCATGGGGGGAACCGTCAGGGTGCGGAACCGGGATGATGGCCGGTCGGGTGCCTGTTTCGATATCACCCTGCCAGTCGATCAACGCGGCGACGGGTTGATGAGCAAGGATTTGTAGACCGATGACCAGACCCCACCGGATTCTACTTGTGGAGGATGAGGTTGCCATCCGCCGTCTGCTGCGGGCCATCATCACCCCGCATGGCTGGGAGGTGGTGGAGGCGGTGACAGGTGCTGAGGCGCTGGCGCAGGCCCGTCAGTCCCTGCCGGAACTGATCCTGTTGGACCTGGGCCTGCCAGATACCGACGGGCTGGATTTGATCCCCGCATTGCGCCGGGAACGCCCGGTGCCGATCATCATCCTGTCCAGCCGCGACCGGGAAGCGGATAAGGTACAGGCGCTTGACCTGGGTGCCGATGATTACGTCACCAAACCGTTCAGCGAAGGGGAATTGCTGGCCCGTATCCGCACGGCGCAGCGCCATGCCATCCAGCAGGTGGGCGGGCGTCCCTTGGTGGAGGTCGGCGATCTGGAGATTGATTTGGTGACACGACAGGTTCGCAAAGCCGGTCAGCGGCTGCACCTGTCACCGACGGAGTTCGATCTTTTACGCCTTCTGGCCCGCCATGCGGGACGCATCCTGACCCACCGCCAGATACTGGAACAGGTATGGGGCCCTGCACAGGCGGAAGAGGTGCAATATCTGCGCGTCTATATCCGGCAATTGCGCCAGAAGATCGAAACCGACCCCAATGCCCCGACACTGATCCTGACGGAGCCTGGCATCGGCTATCGCTTCAGCGATCCCTCCTGACAAGAACAGGAACAGCCGCAGGCCGGGATTGGCCTGCGGCTGCGGTCCCCCTTAGAAACGGAACCGTATGCTTCCTTGCACGGTGCGTCCCTGCACGCGCACACCACGCGGCAGCAGGTTCTGCTGCCCAAAGTAGGTGTAATCCTTCTCGTTGGTCAGGTTGGTCGCCTCCAACGACAAGGTGGCATATTCAACCGGTGTGTAGTTGATGGCCGCATCCAAACGGTAGGTATCGTTCATGTACCAGGAATAAGAAGGCGTTTCCGTCCAGATGAACATGCGGTAGGGAGAGCGATAGTTCAGGGCAAGTCGGGCGCTGAACTCCGGTGTATCATAGTAAAGTGCTGCGTTCGCCGTCCATTTTGAAGTATTGACGGAGTCAAATGCACCTGGGAAGTCCTCTGGATAGGGATATTCGATGCGGGCCTTGATGATGTGAGTGCCGTTCAGGCTGGCGCCGAAATTGCTCCAGAAACCGGGCAGGAAATCGAAGAAGCCCTGTACCGCTCCTTCCACACCCGTGAAGGTGCCATCACCGGCATTGCGCAGTTGCTCCACATAACCGGACCGACCCGCCAGGCCATAGTCGCTCAGATCGTTGGCCTCTTCGCGGCTATAGTAGAAGAAGTTGCTGGCCTTTTTATAGTAAGCCCCAAGGGACGCAACGCCCCCGCGACCAAAATAATATTCCGCACTGGCATCATAGGCATGTTCGCGTTGTGCTTTCAGCTTCGGATTACCGGCATAAACGGTGGGCGATGCTTGCGCCGGATCGACAAAGTAGAACGGTCGCATGTCATAAAAACTGGGTCGCTGAACATTGGTGCTGTAGGACAGGCGCAACTGCGTGTTGGACGTGAAGTGGACGATGGAATTGACGCTGGGCAGATAATCCTCGTAATCACCCTTGCCTTTGGAATACTCCACCACCGTTTCGCCGCTGAGCACCCGATAGTTGAAGCTCTGCGATTGCCCCCAGGTACGCACATAGCGTACACCGGCGGTGCCATCCACCGGCAGGCCGATATCAAAGGCATAGTTCAACTGTCCGTAGGCGGCAAAGCTGCTTTCCTTGGAACTGAAAGTCTGGCCCTGATCGCTGGGCGGAAACTCGCTGGAAAAACGCTCAGCGTTTGCAGGATCAGTATTCCGAATATATTCAAGCACCGAGGCGACGTTGCTCATGACCACAGAACCGGGAATACGGTACCAGCTTTGGCTGCCATCAATATCCGGGCCGATAAGTGACGCGCTGGAGCCGCCGGGGAAGCTGGAAAGCGGGGCGAATGCGCCATTCACCCGCGGATAGCCATCGCGATATCCATAACCACGCTCCGTGTCGCGGTTGTTATAGCGCGAGCCAGCCTGGGCTGTGCGAAGGAACCCGTCATCGCTGAGCTTCAGTGTTGCATCAACCTGGGTAGCGAATTCCTTGTTGGTTGAGCGTTGTTTCAGATCCTGGAACCGTTCGACACCGTAATTCGCAACATTGTTCAGGTCGACGCCATTGAGAACGATAGAGGGAGCCTTGCCACCGCTCTCAGGCGAGGTAAAATCGATGGTGGCAGAGGTCAGCCCTTTCAACCGCGCGATATGTTCCACCGTATAAACGCCGCTATTGCTCCAGTTATACTGGGCACTGGCATTGACCTGAAGGGGATCGCTGTTCCAATGCGCTTCCAAGTTGGTCGTATAAAGATTGGATGAGAAGGCGGAATAAATGGAATCCACGCCAACCGGAATATTACTGGCCTGGTTAATGGTCAGTGAGCGCACGGTTACACCATCGGGCTGTACCGTGATATTGCTGAGTGTGGAACCATTTTCCCGCAGCTGCGCAAAAAGCCGATCAGCCTGCCGCTTGTCACGGGATCCGAGATAGCCGCCTTCCAGCACAAAATCCAACTGGTCTGTGGGCTTCCATTGCAGCACGCCATTGATGGATGGTTGATCGACATGCCCCTGCTCCACGCCGTAATTCACACGGTAGGGGACGATGATATTTTTTTTGTCGGCGGGAAGCCGGCCCCAGGCGCTGTTGGCATCCCCCTCGCAACAGACGGCGGAGGGGCTTTCACTTTCAATATAGGTTTCCTCATACTTGGTTCGTGTCAGAGAACCATTGAGCAAAAGGCCGATCTCGCCATAGTCGGTATCGAAACGGTCGCCAATCAACAGACTGCCGTAAGGGCTGATTTTCTTGGTGTTCTCGCCATAGGCCCCGCGCAGGCTGCCAGCGACCGTCAGGCCTTCCTTCAGGTCCAGCGGGCGACGCAATTCCACATTGACGGTACCAGCGATGCTGCCCTCAACCTGGTCGGCTGACCGGGTTTTATAGACGTCAACAGCCTTCACCAGTTCAGCCGGAATATTGGCAAGGTCGAGCGAACGGCCCTCCCCAAGATTTGTGTTATTGCCATTGACGGTGGTTTGCACACCATCCAGACCGCGAATGGCAACACTTTGACCCTGTCCGCGCTCCCGCGTGATCTGCACGCCGGTAATGCGCGACATCGCCTCGGGTACATTATTGTCCGGCAGTTTGCCGACATCCTCGGAGACGATGGAATCCACAATCTGCTTGGCATTGCGCTTCTTGTTCGTCGCGGATTCCACGCTGGCGCGGATACCGGTGACGATGATTTCCTCCAACGGCTCCGCATCGGTCGGCGGAACCACCGTTTCCCCGGGCTTTGCCGTATCGGATGCCGTTATCTGCGCATCCGCATTGGCAATCAGTATGGCGACAAGCGCCATGCCACTGGATATTTTCAGAAGGTTGCGAAAAGTCATGACCCCACACCCCCATGTTGCATCTTCATTGATATTATATCGTATACTTATGTGGATTGAGAAAGTGCCAAAGCCTTTCCTCGTCCACGCCGTCTAGGCTTCCAAAGCGGAAATCCGGATTATTTTGATTGATTGATTGAAGGGGAGGTTGCCCCCTAAAAATCATATCAATCTTCTCATTTTTCTTCTTATTTTTTAAAAACCCATCAATTTAATTTAAAATTGATGGGCGTAAATTCCATCGATTATTTTACCCGGTAATCACAAGGTGCTGCTTGATTGGCTGCCCTTGTTGCCGGGACAGCTGCTGTCTGCGGCGACAGCGCCTCCCATTCCTGTACCCCAATGCCTGCGAATTCGTTTGGTCCGCCGGAAGCCTTGAACACGGCGCGCAGGCACCGCGTTGATATCGGCTTGAAACTTACTTCCTGAAACTGGCCGGGCTCGGCTTGATAGGCCGTTCCAACCGGTTCCACTGGTTTCCAGCCGCCATCCCAATATTCCAGATGCCAGTCTGCGGGCGGGGCCACGCCAATGGCGGCACCGGCAGGCTGATCTGCGAAAAACCAGACACGACTGGCGTTGAGCGAGACTTTTTCAGGCCAGCGATATTCGATCCACGCCCCGGCAGCGTTCCGCCCCGTCCAATTGCCCCACATATCCGGTGGCAAGGGAGCGGGCCGGACGATCCCGTCATTCAGCGCCTTGATCCAATATTGAACCGGTATCGGCACGTTGGACGCGGTGGCCGTCGCACTGGCCGCCACGTTGCGGCTGGGCGCCGTTGGTGGCATGGCCGTGCGTGTCGGCTGAACCTTGATGATTGCGGCTGGTGTAACGCTGTCATCCCATTCAAGCCGGTCCAGTGCGACGGATCGGCGGAAATGGCCACCGCCCTTCCCATCCGCCGTGTGGTACGCCAGATACCATTCACCCTTGAACTCCACTGCCCCCGCATGGGACGTGGTAGAGGAAACGGGTGGTAACAGTACGCCACGCCAAGTCCACGGCCCCAAGGGTGACGATGCCGTCCCATAGGCCTGACAGGCATGGTAGAGTGCCGGTGTGCAGGGGCTGTCGGGCCCTGCATTGTTACCGGCATAGAGCATGTAATAGACCCCCTTGCGCTTCATGACCCAGGGAGCCTCGAAAAAACCGGTCAATCCCTCGATACGGGTTTCCGGACCCTTCGGCGTCACCATGTCCGCTGCCAGTTCCATGCCGCGCAACTGCCCGAAGGTTCCCCAGTAAATGAAAACACGTCCGTCATCATCGACCAGCACGGTAGGGTCGATGTTTTGGATATCATTGGGAACAGGAACCGTCTGGGAAATGATCGGACCCGTAGGGTGGGCATCGCGCCAAGGCCCCAGTGGGCTGTCGGCCACCGCCACGCCAATGGCGAAGCGGTCCTTGGCGGTTCCATCGCGCTGCATGACTGGGGCGTAGAAGTAAAAGCGTCCATCCTTGCCTTTAACGATCTGACCGCCATAGGCACGGCCCGCTTCCGCCCAGTCAAACACTGTTTCCGGTCTGACAAATCCGGGATAATGCCGCCATTCTCCCACCGCTGGACTTTGTGTGGCAAGCAGTTGCCACTCGTTCATGATGAAGTCATTCACGCCTTCCGGCGCCTCATCACGGCCAGCCAGAATGTAAAGCGTATCGCCGTCAACCAGCGGCGCCGGGTCGGTTGAATAATAGCGGCCATCCGAAAGGATCGGATTGCCATTGGCCCGCACCACTTCCGCTGGCGATGCGGGTGGTGCCTGCGCAGCCGCCGCCATTGGCAGCAGCGCCGCAATAAACCCCAGCCATTTCATGCAACTAATCCCTGTTGATTCAGCCGGATCGTTATGGGCCCACCCATTCGTCCGACCTTATTTGTGATATCGTATACTGTCCTACCATTGGATATTGGCCGCGTCAATCCCGTAATGACATTTCCGTGTCGTCCAGCGCCAGGCGGATCAATTCCTCCATAGCGGCACGGGCGGCCATAGGATCAGCTGCGGCAATCGTCTCATAGAGTGCCTGATGGGCCGGTATCGGATCACGGGCCAGCGCCCGTTTGCGTTGTTTGTAAATGGTGGTCCAGGCGATAGCGGCCATGATTGAACTGGCCAGCGCGATGACGGCGTCATTGCCTGTCGCTTCCAGCATCACCATGTGGAATTGCTGGTCAGCCAGCCGCCCGGCTTCCGTGGCCAGACCATGTTCGGCCATGGAAGCCAGGGCCCGACGCATCGCCTGCACCTCCGCATTGCTGCGCCTTGCCGCGGCCAGAGCTGCGGCGTCTGGTTCGACCATCATGCGCAGTTCAAACAGATCGCGCAGGAACTTCTCGTTAGGGTTGGCACCAAACTGCCAGGCCAGCAGGTCGGGGTCCAGCAGGCTCCAGTGACGGCGTGGTGCCACGCTTGTACCCGCCTTCGGGCGGCTGTCCACCAGCCCCTTGGCCGCCAGGATGCGGAATGCCTCCCGCAGAACAGAGCGCGAAATGCCCAATTGTTCAGCATATTCGATCTCACCCGGAAAAATATGCCCTTCGGGCCATTTCCCGGACAGTATCCCCACCGCCAATTGTTGGGCCAACGATCCACGGCGGAGCTTGCTGCCACCGACCTGGATCAGTCCCCCCGCCCTACCCGACGATCCATCCTTCTTGTCGGTTGGCATTCCCGTCCTCCCTTTGATCACATAGCCCACGCGTGCCAGCCTTGACGTCATCAAGAGCTGAAAGGCTAATGGCTATTTAGTCCGTCTTTATATCGTATAATATTTATTGCGTCACGTTGATATCGACGTTACACCTTAAGAGACAGACACCAAAGGGCGACGGAAGCCATGGGTCACTATCCAAAAAAGAAGTTTCTGGCAACACTGCGCTTAGGCGCGGCTGCCCTCGCCTTCACCTGCTGTTTCGTGATGGGGGAAGCGCTGGCGGCGCCAGCACCGCCCGTTGCCACCCGCTATATGCTTGCGGACGAATTTTTGCGGGCGGGCATTGATCAACTGGTTTTGAACGCCGATCTGCGGGCGCGCTTCACCAGTGATGGCAAGGGCGTGTTTTATCGCCTGGGGCCTGCAGGCAAACGCGATTATCTGCTTTTGGACCTGAGCACCGGTACCCGCAAAATCCTTGTCAATGAATCAGAATTGGCGGTCCGGCTGACCGCTGCGACGGGGACGCCTTTCAACCCCACCGTCTTGCGGCTGGAAGAACCGGTTGTTGATACGCGCAACGGAAATTTCCATTTCTCCATCGGCGACAAGCGTTGGACGCTTCAGCAGGATGGGAAACTGGCCCTGGCTGATCGTGTGGTCGGACCTGCCCACCAGGGTATTGTATCGCCGGATGGGCGATATGAAGTTGTGGCGCGCAATTACAATCTGATTGCGCGTGAGTTGAAAACCGGTCGCGAAGTGCCGCTGACAAAGGACGGCACGCGCGAACAGCCCTATGGCCGGGGCATACCGCAGTTGGCAGAAATTCTGCGCGAAGGCACAGAGGAACCGGAAATGCCGGTCTCCGTGCGTTGGTCCCCTGATGGCCGCTCTATCGCCACTTGGCGGCTGGATACGCGGGGGGTGGAAAAGCTGTCCATCACCCAGCAAAATCCGCCAGGCAGGTTCCTGCCACGCAGTTTCCACTATATCTATCCGCTGGCTGGCGCTGAAAAACTGCCCCAGGCCACGCGGCTGGCCATCGATGTGCAAGCCGCCTTCAAGAAGGGCCGGGCCAAACCGGTCACGCTGCAAGTCCCCAGCGAAAGCATCTTGTACCCCGCCGACCCGGATTTCGATTGGCAGGAAGGCAAGATCCGCGCAACCTGGACGGAACGGGGCTATGTGCAACAGGTGGTCTATCGCGCCGACCCGGCCACCGGTGCAGCGCAGGTGGTGGCGCGGGAAAAGGTGAAGCCACTCGTCACCGTCACCTCCAGCGCCATCATGCCGGCCCCGGCGCTGGGGGGCGAACTCAGTATTTCCGAACGCAGCGGCTGGGCCCAGCTTTACCTAGTCACCCCCGACAATCCCGATGGCGGCAAAGCGCTGACCAGCGGTGACTGGGAGGTGATTTCCGTCGATCACATCGATGATGCCAACCGCGCCATCCTGTTGACCGGTGTCGGTCGGGAAAAGGACCGCAACCCCTATTTCCGCGCGCTCTACCGCGTTCCGGTTGCCGGGGGCGCACCGGTTCTTTTGACGCCGGAACCGCTGGACCACGACATCAAGCTGTCGCCGGATGGAAAATACTTCATCGACATGATGTCCAGCCCGACGGAACCGACGCGCACATTGTTGCGCGCGGCCGACGATGGGCGCGTACTGGCGGAACTGGGACGGGCTGATGCCACCGCCTTGTTCGCCAGGGGTTTTACCCAGCCTGAACCTTTCCAGGGTGTCGCCGCTGATGGCCAAACCCCAATTTACGGCATGATCTGGCGCCCGGCCAATTTCGATGCCAGCCGCACCTATCCAGTGATTGACGAGGTCTATACCGGCCCGACCACCAGCAATGTTCCCGTCACCTGGAATGAAACCATCTTTGCCGGTGCCGCCAGTGTGGCGCAGATCGGTGCGGTCGTGGTGAATGTGGATGGTCGCGGCACCTCCCGCCGCGGTCAGGCCTTCCGCTTGCCAGCCTATCAGAATCTGGGCGAGGTGGGGTTGGATGACCATATCGCGCTGATCAGGCAGATGGCTGCCAAATACAGCTATCTGGACACAAACCGGGTCGGCGTTTATGGCGGGTCGGCTGGCGGATATGATACGGCGCGTTTCCTGCTACGCCGGCCGGAATTCTTCAAGGTCGGCGTTTCCTCCTCCGGTAATCATGATTTGCGGCTGGACAAGGCCTGGTGGCCGGAAGTGTCCATGGGCAATCCCGATCCGGTCGTGTGGGACAAGAACTCCAACATGTCGGTCGCCGGCAATCTGACCGGCAAGCTTCTGCTGATCCATGGCGACATTGATGACAATGTGCCCGTGACGGAAAGTTTCCGGCTGGCCCAGGCCTTGATCAATGCTGGTCGCGATGTCGATCTGGTAATCCTGCCCAACACCACCCATGCCGTGGTGCAACCATTCTACTGGCGCAAACTGCGCGATTATTTCACCCGACACCTATTGGACGAAGCACCGCCCGCCCTGCCGCCCCCGGCGGCCAACATCAAACAATGAGAGGCAGTATGAAACCCGCACGTCTGCTTGCCGCCGCCTTGCTGGCCGGCACCGTAACGGTAGCACTTCCCGCCATCGTTCCGGCACAGGACGCCCAGAAGCAGGAAAAGCCGGTTTATCCGCCGGTCGCCACCACCGATTACACGGTCGGCAGCTTCCAGCTGGCCCTGCGCAGCGATACGCAGACCATGGCCAGACTGTCGCCGTCATCGGAGCCGGGTTTCAGCTTTGTGCCCACCGGGCGCCTGCCTGAACGGGCGGGGGATGGGTATAACCATCTGGGTGATTTGAACCTTCGCCTGCGCACCGACGGCGGAGAGTGGAAGGATTTCGCCTCCGCCCACGCACGTCGACCGATCAGAGTAATGCCGACGGGCGGCGATGTCATCGCCGCCGCCGATATTACTGCCAGCATGGGAGATGGTATTCCGCTGACGGTGGAGCGCCGCTGGGTGAATGACGGCGGCGCCCCCGCCCTGGTCTTCCGCCTGACCAACAAGGCGTCCCAGCCGGTGGAAATCGGGGCAATGGGCATGCCGATGGTGTTCGACAATATCATCAGCGAACGCGGCCTGGACGAAGCCCATGCCCAGGCCAGCTTTGTCGATCCCTATATCGGACGTGACGCCGGTTACCTGATGGTCACGCGCCTGAACGGCCATGGCCCCGCCCTGTTGGTATTGCCACGCAGCGGGACGCCGCTGGAGGCTTACAGCCCGTTGAAAAATCCGCGCGAAGCCAAAGGTTCCATCTTCACGGACAAGAGCCAGCGCGGCCAGACCTCGGAAGGTTTCTACGACTGGATGGTGCATTCCGCCGCGATGGCGGAACGGGAATGGAGCAAGGCGGGCGAACAGTGGAACCGGCCGACCAGCCGCACCCTGGCGCCGGGGGAGGCCATCGAGTTTGGTGTGCGTTTGGTGGAAGCTCCCTCCATCCGCGCCATTGAAGACACCTTGAGTGCCAGCGGGCGACCGCTTGTGGTCGGTATTCCGGGCTATGTCATCCCGACTGACCAGCGTGGCAGCCTGTTTGTGAAAGCCGCCAGCCCCATCACCAAGGTGCAGAGCGAGCCGGCTGACGCCATCATGGTGACCAACGAAGGAGAAACCAACGGCTGGACCCGCCTGTCCCTGCGGGCCAAGGGTTGGGGGCAGGTTCGATTGACCCTGACCTATGCCGATGGCCAGAAGCAGACGGTCAGCTATTTCCTGACCAAGCCGCTGAATCAGGTGATGGCGGATCTGGGCCGCTTCGCCACCACCAAGCAATGGTACGAGGGCAAGAACGATCCGTTCGGCCGTTCGCCCGCCATTCTCACCTATGATAACGAAGCCGGGAAGATCGTCGATGTGGAGCCGCGCGTCTGGATCGCCGGCATGAGCGACGAAGGTGGTGGCGGCAGCTGGGTGGCCGCCATCATGAAGCAACTGGACAATCCCGATCCGGTGGAAGTGACCAAGCTGGAACGGCTGGTCAACGAAACCGTGATCGGTCAGTTGCAGATCGCCAAGGGACCGCAGGCCGGTGCGGTGAAAAAAAGCCTGTTCAATTACGATCCGGCCCGTTTCCCCGATCTCTACAAGAACGGCCAGGACTGGAGCAGCTGGACCTCCTGGAAGCCCAAGGACGCCAATGATCCGGGCCGCGCCTATAATTATCCCCACGTCGCCATCGGCCATTGGGTGATGTACCGCACTGCCCGCAATCATCCGGGTTTGGTGAAGCAGCATGATGCGCATTTCTATCTGCGTTGGGCCTATCGCACCGTCGTGGCCATGATGCGTGATGCGCCCTATTATGCTGAATTCGGCCTGATGGAAGGTGATGTCTTCGTCGATATCCTGCGTGACCTGAAGCGTGAGGGCATGAAGGAGGAAGCGGCGAACATGGAACGGCTGATGAAGGGCCGGGCCGATCACTGGAATTCCATGAAATATCCGTTCGGTTCTGAAATGCCCTGGGATTCCACTGGCCAGCCGGAGGTTTATGCCTGGATGCGCTATTTCGGGCACCACAATCAGGCGGAAGTCACCCGCGAAGTCATCCTGGGCTATGACCAGACTGTTCCCAACTGGGGCTATAACGGCAATGCCCGCCGTTATTGGGATTTCCTCTATGGCGGTAAATATGCCCGGGTGGAGCGCCAGATTCATCATTATGGCTCCACTTTGAACGCGGTGCCGCTGTTCGATGCCTATCGCCGTGATCCCAAGGATTTTCACTTGCTGCGCGTCGCTTATGGCGGGTTGCTGGGCGGTATCACCAATATCGACCAGGAAGGTTTCTCATCCGCCGCGTTCCATGCCTGGCCGGATATGATGAAGTGGGATCCGTATAGCGGCGATTACGGCATGGGCTTCTTTGGGCATGCCTATGCCACCGCATCCTATCTGGTCAATCATCCGACCTTCGGCTGGGTCGGCTTTGGTGGGGATGTGACGAAGGCGGAAGATGCCATTATCTTCACCCCGAAGGATAGCGGTCGCAGCCGGCTTTACATCGCCCCGGCGGGCCAATGGATCACGCTGGAAGCTGGCAAGATCACCCGTGCCACCTACAGCCCGGCCAGCGGCCAGATCACCCTGACCCTGGACCCGGCCACACCCAATACGCCCGCCGCCCGCATCTATCTGGAAGCCATGACATCGGATGCCAAGGCGCTAACCATTCCCGGCGCAACACTGGAACGGGAAGGCTACACCATCGCGTTGGGCAAGACCCCGCTGACCGTGCAACTGAAAGATAAGTAATCCCGATCTGCCTTGATCGTGACCGATCAAGGCAGATTGGTATAATCCCACAACAGCTGGCGATTAAGTGAAAGCCCCCCTTGGCCGTGACCGATCAAGGGGGGCTTTTTTGTTTATCAGGGATATGAAAAACGGGAGCCTTCAGAAAAATGAATATTCGTTCGATTCTACTGGCCGGCACAGCCTTTTTGTTGCTGGCGGGAACCGCGCCGGCCATGGGCGCGCCGCCAGCACCGGTAAAGATTGCCTGCACCCCCGGCGCTTGGTCCGTCGTCGCGCCCGATCCCAATGATGCCACCAACTCCCCCTTGCCGGTGCAATATGAAACCGAGCATTTCGCCTTCCGCTGGATCGGCACTCTGGTCCCGACAGCCGATGCGCGCAACGCGGGTCAGCATCTGGAATTCGTCTGGGATTACTTCATCAACAAGCTGGCTTTCCCGGAACCGCATTGCCGGGATGGGCAGAAATTCAAGGTGAATGTCTTTATTGGTGCCGATTATGGGCTGACCGGTGGCACTGACGCGCACGGCCATATGGCCGTGTGGATTGGCCCTGGCGCGATGCGGGACCGGTTCGGTCTGGCGCATGAATTCACCCATTCCCTCCAGTCGGCGCTGAATGCCTATCAAGGCTCGCCCTATGCGGGGTGGTTGTTTGAAAGCCACGCCAACTGGATGACCCATCAGCTGCCGGAATTCCGCAACTTTACCCATTGTTCGGAGCTTTCAGTCAATCACCCCCACCTTTATCTGGGGTCGACACGGGTACGGTATTGTAACTGGCAATTGCTGGAATTCCTGAAGGACAGGTTCGGTTATCAGGTCGTCAACGATATCTGGGGCAAGGCACCCAAACCGGATCAGCCAGGCGGCGAACAGGCCGATCCCCTTGCAGTGCTGATCAAGAACCAGGGCTGGAGCCTGCAACAGTTCAATGATCTGTTGGGAGAATGGGCGCTGCACAATGCCAATTGGGATTATACAAACCCCGATGGCAGCGATCAGGGTGCCGTTTATCGCCGTTCCTATGGTGATTATGAATGGCGGGCGGATCGCCCGCTGCGCACCAGCATTCTGGACCCGCTGGACCTGGGCAAACGTCGTTTCGCCATACCCGACGCCGGTGCCCCCCAACGTTGGGGTTATAATATTGTCCGCCTGCACGCCGATCCCGGCATTCAGCAGGTAAACGCCACCTTCCGGGGCGTGGTGCAAAAGGAAAGTGCCGTCAAGACCCTGCCCGGTCTGGCCAATGAGCCGGCAACGATTCCGCCCCCCGCCTCCAACTGGCGCTGGGGGCTGGTGGCGGTGGATGCCGATGGCCGCAGCCATTATTCCGCACTGCAACGCGGTGCAGACGGCGAAGCCACGCTGGATGTTCGCAACGATGACAAGGGCCTGTTCATGGTGGTGCTGGCCGCCCCGGATAGTTTCCAGTCCATCGCCTGGGATCAACCCTATCACAGCATCTACCGTTACCCCTGGATGGTGCAGTTCAGCGGTGCGATGCCGGATGGCCATCAAGCAGGCGCACCCTTCCCCACTGCCGATGGTCATCACCATCCCAATGGTGGCGGCTGGGTGTCGGCACGGGCGGGGGTGGCACCGACTGCCTATGTCGGCCCCTATGCTCGCGTCCTGGATGGCAAGGTTTTGGATAATGCCCGCATCGAGGATCACGCCATCGTCGCTGGCGGTGTAGTGCAGGATGAAGCCCGTATAAGCGCCCTGTCCATCATCCGCGCCGATACGCAGGTGAAGGACCAGGCGCAGGTTGCCACCAACTTCATGGGAATTGGGGAGTTTGAACGGGGCATCACACTATCCGGGACCGCCCAGCTCTATGGCGATGTGGAACAACGCGGCATCTCGCTTTCTCAAGGGGCCTTTACCAGCATTGTCGACCAAAGCGTTGTCGGCGATCCGACACGCGGCTTCAACCTTTCCAAACCCCCGCAAGAGGTTACAGCCCCCGTCACCCATCGCTGGCGGCCATGATTTTGCGGCGCGGCACAAGAAGTCACTTTCCAGTCTCTATTTTATATAGTATACGATCTACAGTGCAATGGAGGAAGTTACCATGGCTAAGCTCACGTGGCGGGGTGTTTATCCGGCTGC
>Ga0066602_10001107_pt1 | contig 18964 bp, 11 predicted proteins | sample Higcelweek5metaG_FD_59481 | JGI IMG/M metagenome (GOLD analysis project Ga0066602, IMG submission 59481) | Freshwater pond sediment microbial communities from the University of Edinburgh, under environmental carbon perturbations - High... | ecosystem: Environmental > Aquatic > Freshwater > Pond...
GCGGGAATCCATACAACAGCGCGGATTTTGGATTCCCGCCTTCGCGGGAATGACGGTTAATTTGCTAAAGTTGCGATTAATCCCCCCTCACCGCGCTGCCTGCCACCCCCCGCCCAGCGCTTCCAGCAGGGCCACCGTTGCCGTCAGGCGGCTTTCGCGCACCGACAAGGCGGACTGGCGGGCCGACAGGGCGGTGGTCTGGGCAGTGATCACGTCGCTGTAACCGACCGTGCCCGCTTTGTACTGGTTCAGCACGATGCGTTCCGCCTCTGCTGCGGCGGCGACGGCCCGATCGCGGGCATCGATCTGGCCTTGCAGGGCGTTCAGGTTGGCCAATTGATCTTCCACCGCCTGCAGACCAGTCAGCACCGTCTGGCGATATGTCGCCACCTGCTGGTCATAGGCGGCGATGGCCTGGGCCTTGGTGGCATCACGGGCACCGCCATCGAACAGGGTGGCCGCCAGTTCCGGCCCCACCGACCAGACGAAATTGGAGGCGCGCAACAACCCGCTGATCGCCGATCCCGAAAAGCCGCTGCTGGCGCTGAGTGTGATATCGGGGAAATAGGCGGCGGTGGCCACGCCAATATTGGCATTGGCCGCCGCCATGGTGCGTTCTGCCGCCACGATGTCGGGCCGGCGTTCCAACAGGCTGGCTGGCAAGGCCACTGGCACCGCTGGCGCCGCATCCGGCAGATCGGCCACGGGCAGGGAGAAATCAGCCGGCGGCTTGCCCACCAGCACGGCAATGGCATGTTCCAGCACCGCCCGCTGGGATGTCAGCGCGATGGCATTGGCCCGCGCACTGTCATACTGGGACTGGGCCTGCGCCACATCCGCCGCCGATCCCAGATCAGACGCCCGGCGGTTGCGGGCGATTTCCAGGGAGCGCTGATAGGCGGCCACGGTGGCATCCAGCAGCTTGGCCTGGCTGTCCAGCGACCGTAGTTGGAAATAAGCGGTGGCCAGGGCCGCCTGGGCCGACAGGCGCGCGGCGGCCAGATCGGCGGCACTGGCCTGTGCCGTCGCCCCGGCCTGTTCCGATGACCGGCGCACGGAACCCCAGATATCCGGTGCCCAACTGGTGCCCAGTGTCAGGCTGCGGGTACTGCGATAGGTGGCGCTCTCCCCGCCGCTATTGCTGCTGCTGATACTGTTGCTGCGTGCCCGCGTGGCCGCTGCACCGGCGGTAACCGTGGGGGAAAAGGCGGCGTTGGCGGAATCCACCGCGGCCAGCGCTTGGCGATAGGCCGCCTCTGCGGCGGCAAGGTTCTGGTTGCCCACCTCCACCTGCCGCATCAGCCCGTCCAACTCCGCATTGGCGAACAGCGACCACCATTGGTCCTGCGCCACGCCGCTGGGGCTGGCCTGCCGCCAGCCATCGGGCTGTTCCTTGAACTGGCTGGAAAGCGGGGCCTGCGGCGTCTGGTAATCCGGCCCGACAGCACAGGCCGACAAGGGAAGAATCAGGCCTAAGGAGAGGATCAGGGAATGGGGTTTCATGCGCCGGTCTCCGGTGCCGTCACGTGGGGTATCTGGCGGTCGTCACGCCGTCCCCGCAGCCGGTCGAGGTAAAGATAGACAATGGGTGTGGTGAAAAGGGTCAGCAACTGGCTGATCACCAGCCCGCCCATGATGGCGATGCCCAGCGGCTGGCGCAGTTCGGCACCATCGCCGGTGCCGATGGCCAACGGCACCGCCCCCAGCAGCGCCACCATGGTGGTCATCAGGATGGGACGGAAGCGCAGCAGGCTGGCCTGCCGGATCGCCTCTTTCGCCGTCAACCCCTGATGGCGCTGCGCATCCAACGCGAAATCGATCATCATGATGGCGTTCTTTTTCACGATACCGATCAACAGGATGACGCCGATCAGGGCGATCAGGCTGAATTCGGTGTTGAACGCCATCAGCGCCAGCACCGCCCCCACCCCCGCCGATGGCAGGGTGGAAAGAATGGTGATGGGGTGGATATAGCTTTCATACAGCATCCCCAGCACCACATAGACCGCCACCATGGCCGCCAGGATCAGCAAGGGCTGATTGGACAGCGAGGACTGGAACGCCTGGGCCGTGCCCTGGAACCCGCCATGCACGCTGGCCGGCAGGCCGATTTCCGCCGCCGCCCGGTCAATCGCCAGCACAGCATCGGAGAGCGCCTTGCCCGGCGGCAGGTTGAAGGAAATGGTGGAGGCGGCGAAATGCCCCTGGTGATTGACGGCCAGCGGCGTGGTGCCGAACCCATGGCGGGCAAAGGCCGACAGCGGCACCATGGTGCTGGCCTGCCCCGCCGTGGCGGACGGGGCGATGAAAATCTGGTCCAGCGTGGAAGGTTCCTGCCAGAAGCGCGGGGCCAGCTGCATCACCACATGATACTGGTTCAGCGGATTATAGATCGTGGAAACCTGCCGCTGCCCAAACGCATCATAAAGCGTGTTATCGATCTGGCTCATGCTGATGCCCAGGCGGGAGGCGGCATCGCGGTCGACCACCAGCGCCACCTCCTGCCCGCCATCCTGCTGGTCGGAATTCACATCCGCCAGTTCCGGGGCCTTGCGCAGCGCCTCCGTCAGCAACGGTGTCCAGGTGCGCAGGTCGGACAATTCATCGGCATACAGCGTGTACTGGTACTGCGCATTGCCGGGGCGACCGCCGACGCGAAAATCCTGCGCCGCCTGCATGAACAGGCTGGCGCCGGGCACCTGGGCCAGCTTGCCGCGCAGCCGGCCGATCACCTGATCGGCGGACATTTTGCGTTCCGACAGCGGCTTCAGGGAAATGAACATATTGGCGGAATTGATCTGGCCGCCGCCAGTGAAGCCCACCACCGTTTCCACCGCCGGATCATCCTTGATGATGCTGACGAAGCGGCGCAGCTTGTCCTGCATCGCCTGGAAGGAGATGGTCTGGTCGGCCTGCACCATGCCCATGATGCGGCCCGTATCCTGCTGGGGGAAAAAGCCCTTGGGGATGGCGGTGAACAGATAGACATTCAGCGCCACCGTGCCCAGCAGGGCCAGCAGCACCAGACGCGGATGGGCCAGCGCCCGGTCCAGCCCATGGCCGTACCAGCCCTGCAACCGTTCCAGAAAGCCGCCATGGCCGCGTTCATGCGCGGTACGCGGCGACAAGAGATAGGCGCACATCATCGGCGTGGCGGTCAGCGACACCACCAGCGACACCATGATGGCGGCGGACAGGGTGATGGCAAATTCGTTGAACAGCCGCCCCACCACCCCGCCCATCATCAGGATGGGGATGAAGACGGCCACCAGCGACACGCTCATGGACACAACGGTGAACGCCACCTCCCGCGCGCCCAGCAGGGCCGCCTGGAAGCGGCCCATGCCGGCTTCGACATGGCGGGTGACATTTTCCAGCACCACGATGGCATCATCCACCACGAAACCGGTGGCGATGGTCAGCGCCATCAGCGACAGGTTATCCAGGCTGTAGCCCATCAGGTACATCACCCCGAAGGTGCCGCAGAGCGAGACCACGGTGGCGACACCGGGGATGAAGGTGGCGCGGACATCACGCAGGAAGGCGAACACCACCAGGATGACCAGCCCCACGGCGATGGCCAGCGTATGTTCAACATCCTTCAGCGAGGCGCGGATGGTGGTGGTGCGGTCCATCGCCACGGCCAGATCAATATCGCCGGGGATCATCTGCCGCAGTTCGGGCAGCATGTCGCGCACCCGGTCCACGGTTTCGATGATATTGGCACCGGGCTGGCGGAACAGCACCATCATCACCGCCGGCTGGCCATTGGCCAGACCCAGGTTGCGCAGGTCTTCCACGCCCTGCGTCACCTCTGCCACATCGGTCAGCTTCACCGCCGCGCCGTTGCGATAGGCGATCAGCAGGTCGCGGTAATCGTCGGCCTTGCGGGCCTGATCATTGGTCAGCACCTGGAAGCGCTGACCATCCTGTTCAATCGCCCCTTTCGGTTCATTGGCATTGGCGGCAGAAAGGACAGTACGCACCTGTTCCAGCCCGATGCCATATTTGAACAGGGCGTTGGGGTTCACATCCACCCGCACCGCCGGCAGCGAACTGCCGCCAATATTCACCTGCCCGATGCCCTGCACCTGCGACAGTTTTTGTTGCAGCACGGTGGCCGCCTGATCATAGACCTGCCCCGGCGTCATGCTGGCGGACGTCATGCGCAGGATCATCACCGGCGCGTCAGCCGGGTTGACCTTGCGGTATGTCGGGTTGCTGCGCAGGCTGGTGGGCAGGTCGGCGCGGGCGGCGTTGATAGCCGCCTGTACATCGCGCGCCGCGCCATCAATATCCCGGTCCAGGCCGAATTGCAGGATGACGCGGGTGGAGCCGGTGGAACTGGAGGATGTCATCTCCGTCACATCGGCGATCTGGCCCAGATGGCGTTCCAGCGGCGTGGCCACGCTGGTGGCCATCGTCTCCGGGCTGGCACCGGGCAAGGAGGCTTGAACGGAGATGGTGGGGAAATCCACCTGCGGCAGCGGGGCCACCGGCAGGGAGAAGTAAGACAGTATCCCCGCCAGCGCGATGCCGATGGTCAACAAGGTGGTGGCGACCGGCCGGCGGATGAAGGGTTCCACCAGGCTCATGGTGCCGCCTCCCCTTCCGCCGTGGCCGGCTTGGACCTGCGCAGGCGGCGGGACAGGCTGTCAAAGGCCAGATAGATCACCGGGGTGGTGAACAGGGTCAGCACCTGGCTGACGATCAGCCCGCCGACAATGGAAATACCCAGCGGCTGGCGCAGTTCCGACCCCATGCCGGTGCCCAGCATCAAAGGCAGCGCCCCCAGCAAGGCCGCCATCGTCGTCATCATGATGGGGCGGAAGCGCAACAGGCAGGCCTGATAGATCGCGTCTGCCGGGGCCATGCCCTGGTTACGCTCCGCATCCAGCGCGAAGTCGATCATCATGATGGCGTTTTTCTTGACGATGCCGATCAGCAGCACGATGCCGATAATGCCGATCACCCCCAGATCGCTGCCCGCCAGCATCAGGGCCAGCAGGGCCCCGATACCCGCCGATGGCAAGGTGGATAGGATCGTCACCGGATGCACGAAACTCTCATACAGCACGCCCAGCACGATATACATCGTCACCACGGCGGCCAGCACCAGGAACAGTTCGTTGGCGAGCGAGGCGCGGAAGGCGAGCGCCGCCCCCTGGAAGCTGGTGACGGTGCCGCTGGGCACGCCCAGTTCGGCCTCCGCCTTCTCAATCGCGTCCACCGCCTGGCCCAGCGACACACCGGGGGCCGTATTGAAGGAGATGGTGTTGGAGGGGAACTGGCCCAGATGGCTGACCAGCAGCGGGGCCACGGTTTCCTTCACCGTAGCGAAGCTGGACAGCGGCACCTGCCCGCCATCGGTGGAGGTGAGCCGGATGCTGTCCAGCGCCTTGATGGAGCCATGCAGCACCGGATCGGCCTGCAAAATCACCCGGTACTGGTTGGATTGGGTGAAAATGGTGGAGATGATGCGCTGGCCAAAGGCGTTATAAAGGGCGGCATCCACATCAGCCGCCGTGATGCCGTAGCGTGCCGCACTGGCCCGGTCGATGGTGATATAGACGGCCATCCCCTGATCCTGGGCATTGCTGCCCACATCGGCCAGTTCCGGCAGGGTGGAGAGCTTTTCCACCAGCTTGGGCGTCCAGTCGGCCAGCAGCACCGGATCGGCGTTCTGCAACACGAACTGGTATTGCCCGCGAGAGACGGTGCTGTCCACCGTCAGATCCTGCACCGGCTGCATATAAAGGCTGATGCCCGGCACGGCAGACGCGGCATCATTCAGCCGGCGGATGATGGAAGTGATATCGGCGCTGCGATCTTCCTTGGGCTTCAGGTTGATCTGCATCCGCCCCGTATTGATGGAGGCGTTGGTGCCATCCACCCCGATGAAGGAGGAAAGGCTTTCCACATCCGGGTCTTTCAGCACGATATCCGCCAGCGTCTGCTGGCGTTCCGCCATGGCGGCAAAGGATGTCGTCTGATCGGCCTGGGTGATGGCCTGGATCAGCCCCGTATCCTGCAAGGGAAAGAAGCCCTTGGGGATGACGATATAGAGCAATGCCGTCAGGCCCAGCGTGCCCAGCGCCACCAGCAGGGTCAGCCGCGCATGGCGCAGCACCCAGCGCAGGCACAGCGCATAGAAGTCCAGCACCCGGTCGAACCAGTCTTTGCGCTTGGCCGCCTCATGCTCCCCCTTTTTGTGCGGGCGCAGCAGCACGGCGCACAGCATCGGCACCAGGGTCAGGGAGACGAAGGCCGAAATCAGGATGGTGACGGCCAGGGTGATGGCAAATTCGCGGAACAGTCGCCCCACCACATCACCCATGAACAGCAGCGGGATCAGCACCGCAATCAGGGACACGGTCAGCGACAGGATGGTGAAACCGATCTGGGAGGAGCCTTTCAGCGCCGCCTGCAGCGGCGTCTCCCCCTCCTCCAGATAACGCGCGATATTCTCAATCATCACGATGGCGTCATCGACCACAAAGCCGGTGGCGATGGTCAGCGCCATCAAGGAGAGGTTGTTGATGGAGAATCCGGCCAGATACATCACCGCAAACGTGCCGACCAGCGACAGCGGCACCGACAGGCTGGGGATGATGGTGGCCGGCACATTGCGCAGGAAGACGAAAATCACCGCCACCACCAGCGCCACCGCCAGCCCCAGTTCCACCTGCACATCGGCAACCGAGGCGCGAATGGTGACGGTGCGGTCGGTCAGCACCGTCAGTTCCAGCGATCCCGGCAGGGATGCCTTCAGTTCCGGCAGCAGCGCCTTGATATTGTCCACCACCTGGATGACGTTGGCGCCCGGCTGGCGCTGCACATTGACGATGATGGCTGGCTCCCGGTCCTTCCAGGCGGCCAGATAGGTATTTTCCGCCCCGTCCGTCACCGCCGCCACGTCGGACAGGCGGATCGGTGCGTTGTTGCGATAAGCGATGACCAGAGTGCGGTATTCATCGGCACTTTTAAGCTGGTCATTGGCATTGATGGTATAGGAGCGCGACGGCCCGTCAAACGTGCCCTTGGCGGTATTGACGTTGGCGGCGGCAATGGCCGTGCGCATATCCTCCAGCGTCAGGCCATAGGCGGCCAGCGCGTGCATATTCGCTTCGATCCGCACCGCCGGGCGCTGCCCACCACCCAGGCTGACCAGACCGACGCCCGGCAGTTGGGAGATTTTGCGCGCCAGCCGGTTATCCACCAAATCGGCCACCTGCGGCAGCGGCATGGTGGTGGATGTGATGGCAAGCGTGATGATCGGTGCGTCCGCCGGGTTCACCTTGGCATAGATCGGCGGGGCCGGCAGATCATCGGGCAACAGGTTGGAGGCGGCGTTGATGGCGGCCTGCACCTCCTGCTCCGCAATATCCAGGCTGGTTTCCAGCCCGAACTGCAAGGTGATGACCGAGGCACCGCCGGAACTGGCCGACGACATCTGTTTCAGCCCCGGCATCTGGCCGAATTGGCGTTCCAAGGGTGCGGTGACGGAAGAGGTCATCACATCCGGGCTGGCACCGGGATACAGTGTCTGCACCTGGATGGTGGGGTAATCCACCTCTGGCAGGGCCGAAATGGGCAACATGCGGTAGGCGACGATACCCACCAGCAGGATGGCAATCATCAGCAGGGTCGTCGCCACCGGGCGCAGGATGAAAATCCGCGACGGGTTGATACCGCCACCCGTCCCACTGGCCGACCCGCCGGATTCAACCGGGCTGTCTGTCATTTGCCGGCCCCCTGGGCCTTGTCCGGGCTGGCGGCCGGGGCACCCGCCACCTTGGCCACCATGCCATCCCGCAGCTTGTCGGTGCCGTCGATCACCACCTTTTCACCCGGCTCCACCCCCTTGGTGATGGAGACCATCTGGCCGAAGGTGGGGCCCGGCGTCACCGACCGGACGGAAACCTTGTTTTCCGCATCCAGCACATAGACGAACGGCCCCTTGGCACCCTGCAGCAATGCTGCGGACGGCATCAGCGTGGCATCGCCGCGCGTTTCCACCCGCATTTCCACATTGACGAACTGGTTGGGGAACAGCGCCTCGTCTTTATTGTCGAAACTGGCGCGCAGCTTCACCGTGCCGGTGGTGGTATCGATGGCGTTATCCAGCGTGGTAAGCGTGCCTTCAGCCAGCTTCACCTGCCCGCCACGGTCATAGGCGGTAACGGCCAGCGTCGCCCCCTGGCGCAGTTGCGCCCGCACCGCCGGCAACTGATCCTCCGGCAGGGTGAAGATGATGCTCATCGGCTGCATCTGGGTGATGGTGACGATGCCGGTGGTATCACCATTGGTGACATAGTTTCCGGGATCGACCTGCCGCAGGCCGACCCGGCCCGATACGGGGGCCGTGATGCGGGCATAGGTCAGGTTCAGCCTGGCCGTATTGATCTGGGCCATGTCGCTGGCGACCGTGCCCTCATATTGCTGCACCAGCGCTTCCTGGGCCGTCAGTTGCTGGCGGGCGATACTGTCCTGCTGCACCAGCACGCGGTAACGTTCCAGATCCAGCCTGGCATCCTTCAACAGCGCCTGATCGCGCTGCAACTGGCCCTGATACTGGGCCAGCGATAATTCATAGGGGCGCGGATCAACCTGGGCCAGGAAATCGCCCTGCTTCACCGTCTGGCCTTCCTGGAAGCCAAGCTCCACCAGCTGGCCGGAAAGCTGGGTACGGACGGTGACATTGGAAAGCGGGGTAACCGTGCCCAGGGCATGGACGGTGACGGGCAATTCGCCCTTGGTCACCGTGGCGGCGACAATGGCGGGTGCCATGCCCATGCGGGCCCGCCCCGCCTCCTCTGTCGGCGGGCGATGCAGGATGACCCAGCCCAAAAGCCCCACAACCGCAACGCCACCCAGAACCCAGGCACCCAGCCGGACGCGCCCATTCGCCATCTTCGTCACCGGTTTTTCAAATGATCTTATCGGATTTGATACGCCCCTATCCCTTTCATCCTGCATTACTTTTATTTAATCGAAAGGGGATAAGGCCGGTATCACCAAGGCCACTTGTGCGAAAAGTCAATAAAGGTCGCGCTGCAAGGCAGCCTCATTGCTGGCTGCACCACAGGGCTGCATAAATGCCATCCTGTGCCAGCAGGGTCTGATGGGTACCCCATTCGGCCAGGTGGCCCTGGTCCAGTACCAGGATCAGATCGCAATCCTTCACACTCAACAACCGGTGGGCGACGATCAGCGTGGTGCGGCCCTGGGCAAAACCGTCGAGAAAGCCCTGTAGCGCCCGTTCCGTCAGCGAGTCCAGCGAGGCCATCGCCTCATCCAGCAAGAGGATGGGGGCATCCTTCAAAATGGCACGGGCCAGCGCCAGCCGCTGGCGCTGGCCACCCGACAACCGGGCGCCCCCCTCCCCCACCGACGTGTCATAGCCATCGGGCAAGCTGGCAATAAACTCCTCCAGCAGGGCGGCACGGGCAGCTTCCATCACGGCATCACGGCTGGCACCGGGGCAGCCATAGGCGATGTTGGCATGGATCGTATCATCAAAGACGCCGCTTTCCTGGCTGACCAGGGTGACATGCTGGCGCAGCGATGACAGGGTGACACGCCTGATATCCTGCCCGTCGATCAGGATGCGACCGGCATCCGGGTCATGGAAGCGGGGGATCAGGTTCAGCAGGGTGGATTTACCGGCCCCCGACCGCCCGACCAGCCCGACCTTGGCCCCCGGCGGGATATCAAAGCTGAGGCCGGTCAGCGTGGCAGGGCCATCCCCATAGCGGAAATCCACGCGCTCGAACCGGATCGCCCCTCGCGGCCTTGAGAGGGAAGCCGCGTCGGCAGCCTCTGCGATCACCGGGACGGTATCGGCCAGTTCGAACAGGCGGGCCAGGGCGGCATCGGCATTGCGACGCGCCACCATGGCGGCGGCCAGCCGACGCAGAACCAGGGAGATGGCGACGAAACCGCTGGTAAAGGCCACCAGCGTGCCCGCCCCCGGCCCGGAACCGGACAGGCCCGCCCCGCCCAGCAGGATCAGCGCCGCCAGCCCAATGCCGCCAATCAGTTCCATCAAGGGGGTGGAGAGCGCATGAACATGGATTTCACCGGCATAGGCGTTGGTGGTGCGGTCCATGGCGGCCCAGGCGCGCGCCACCTCCGGTCCCTCCATCCGGTAGGTCTTCACCTGCCGGATGCCATGGAGCAACTGGCCCAGACGGGCGGCCATGCGGACAATCTCCGCATTCAGCGTGGCGGAATGGCCGGCAGCACGCCGGCCCAACTGGCGGATCGGCAAGGCGCCCAGCGCCAGCGCCAGAAAGGTCAGCAAACTCAACCGCCAATCGACCCAGAACATCCAGCCGACCAGGGCCAGCATGGTCACCAGATCACGCCCCACCGCCCCCAACCCCGGCCCCAGCATGTTCTGCACCAGCAGCGCATCACGCTGCACCTGCGCGACGATACCGGTGGAGACACGGGCCTGGAGATAGGCCAGATCAGCCCCGATCAGCCGCGCCACCACTTGTTTTTGCAGGGATGAGACGGCGCGCGTGCCCGCCACCGAAAGGGAGATCATCTGCCCATAGCCGCCGACACCCCGCAATGCAGCGAACAACACCGCCGCCCCGGCCAGCAGCGCCAGTTCCCCCGTCGGCAAAGCGGTGGCAAAGGCGCGGTCCACCACGCGCTTCAACAGTTCCGTCTGGGCCAGGGTGCCCGTCGTCACCAGCCCGGTGCCCAGCACCCAGACCAGCAGGCGGCCCCGCGATTGACGCCAGATATCGCAGAACAGCCGTCCCCACAGCCGCAAGGCGACCTTTGTATCCGGCATGTTCAGAAGGTCCGTGCCAGGGTGACGGCCAGATAATCCCGGTCGGTCAGCCATTGCCGGGTGGGGGAGCCGATATAATGGGTCAGGCTGATACCGGCCTTCCAGACGGAACGGTAGCTGGCGGTCACGCCGATGAACAGATCGGCCGCCCCCTCGCTTTGCACCCGATAACTGAGGCTCTGCCCGCTGATATTATAGCCAAGCCCGATGGGCAGCGTCAGGTCCAGGTTGGGCAGCACCCGGAAATAGCGGGGTTCAAACAGCACCCGTACCTTGGAGGCCACCTGCTTCCATTGCGGGCGCACCTCGGTCTGTTCATGGTCCAGCACGCCATCCAGCGTCGCCTCTGCATTCAGGTCGGCGCTGTCCCACAAGGCGCTGCGACCGAACGGGGTGGTGAGGGAGAATTGCCCATGCAGCGTATCGCCCCTCACATAGGCATTGCTGCCAGCGATATCCGCATAGCCGGTGCTGGCAAGATATAGCGGCATATGGCGGCGATAGGCCAGTTCCCCCGACACCATGCCATCCCCGGCGGATGTGCTGAAACTGGCCCCATAAAGCTGGATGCCGCCCGGATAGACCAGTTGATAACGGCCCAGCAGGTCGCCCGTGGCACCGGGGCGGAGCCAGCTGCGATATTGCGGGTCCGTGGCGTTGTAACGCAGGGCGTAAAGCCCGACATCCAGCCCATCGTGCTGGATGTGCAGGGAAGCACCATATTGCCCCTTGGCCGAGGGGGTGACATCGTCACTGCGGCTGAGATAGCGGCCGGGAGCCAGGTAAAGCCGGTCGCCGCCCGCCCCCATCTGATCCAGATAGCTGAAATAGGTGCCGCTGCCATACAGCCGTGCCGACCGCCATTCCAGCTGGTGATAAAAGGCCAGGGAGATATCCGCCGTTGGCTGCAAGGTCAGCGATACCTGCCCCACCGGGCGATAGGCATCGCTGCTATAGGCACTCTGTGTGCCGATGGGGCGGGTGTAATCCACCGGGGCCTGGGATGCGGCAATGGAATTGGCGTCATAAAACAGGCTCTCCCCCCAGAGCAGCGTCTGCCGCCCGGCCCGCAGGGTCAGCGGCATGTCGGCCACGGTGACGGTGCCATAGGCAAAGGCTTCGCGCAGTTCGGCATGCTGGCCGTAAAGACCACGCACGGCGGGCGCGAAGCGGCCAGGCGCAGCGGTAGAAGCGTTACTGGCGGGCAGGCGGGCAGCATCGGTCCCCTGCCGGTAAGCCCGGTCATACCAGGCCATGGCGCTGGCATGGATGCCCCATTCCCCCTTGGCCATATCCAGGGCAGAGACCAGATCCAGCCGGTTGGAGATCAGGCCCGGTTTGAAATTGCGATCCCCGTCATCCCAATTCAAATCCACCAGCAGCGCATCGCCCCTGGGGGCAATGCGGCTGGCCAACGTATAGCGCAGCGTATTATCCCAGCGAATGGTCAGGCCATCCTGGGCATAAATCTCCGTCGCCACGGCGGATGAAGGGGGCAGCAGAAAGGGGACGGCCAGCAGCAGCTTGATCCGGCGGGATAAACGGGGGTGGAGACGATATGCCACTTGTGTCACTTCCCACCCTGGGTAATGATCGCCCCGCCCTGCGGCCAGACGCCGCCGCCGGGCCAGATGGGCAGAACCGGTAAAAGCAAAGGGCCCTGCATGCCCGCCAACCGGAAAACAAGGCGTCCGGTGCCAAAGCCTATGCGAATATTCGCCGCCCTGTCCATTGTCCTGCTGGTCAGCCTTTCCTTTGACACTGCTTACGCACAGGTTTCCGAACAGGAAGCAGGGGCGCTGAAAACCACATTGACCCCAATGGGGGCGGAGCGGGCCGGCAACAAGGATGGCAGCATCCCTGCCTGGACCGGCGGGCTGGTCGATCCCTCCTATGCCGTGGCCAGCGGCCCCAGGCGCGACCCGTTCGCTGGCGAAAAGCCGCTGTTTTCCATCACCGCCACCAATTGGCAGGACCATGCCGAAAGGCTGCCCGAGGGGGCAAAACAACTGTTCCAGACCCATCCCGGCTACCGGATGGATATTTATCAGAGTCACCGCACGGCGGCGGCCCCACAGGCGGTTTATGATAATATCTTCCGCAATGCCACCAACGCCCGCCCAGGCACCGGTGGCATCCAGTACGGGGTGGCGGGGGCCATCGGCGGCATCCCCTTCCCCATTCCGAAGGACGGGTTCCAGGCTGTGTGGAACCATTTGCTGGCCTATTGGGGGCCGGCGCGGGAATTGACGGTCAGCACCTATGTGGTGCCGGCGGGCGGGGCGGTAGAACTGACCAGTGCCTACCGGGAAATCGCGGATTTCCCCTATTACTATCCCGGTGCAAAGGCTGAAGACCTGGACGGCTATTACTTCAAAAGCATCCGGCTGGCCACGGCCCCGGCATCGCGCATTGGCGAAGGTTATCTTTACTGGCAGTCGCTGGATATCAAGCGCCGGGAACTGGCGGCCTGGCGGCTGTTGCCGGGGGAAAAGCGGGTGCGCAAGGCGCCACCCATTTCCTATGACGTGCCAGACCCCAATGCCGCCGGCTATATGACGCAGAACGAATATTACATCTTCTTCGGCGCGCTGGACCATTACAGCTTCAAGCTGGTCGGCAAGGCGGAGATGTATGTGCCCTATAACAACAACCGGCTCTATACGCTGCCATTGTCCGGTGTACTGGGCAAGGACCACCCCAACCCCGATGCGCTGCGGTACGAGTTGCACCGGGTCTGGGTGGTGGAGGGAACGCTGGCCCCTGGCGCGCATGACGTGGTGCCACATCGGCGCCTCTATCTGGATGAAGATACCTGGATGGCCGTCTATGCTGACGGGTGGGATGAAAACGGCAAGTTGTGGAAATTCGGCCAGGCGACCACATATCTGATGCCGGATGTGCCGGCAGTCGTGACCGGCAGCCAGTTCGTGCATGATTTCGAACTGGGTGGTTATGCCTTCACCTTCGCCTTCAACGACGCCCCGCAGCATTACCGGCTGACCGATCCCCACCCCGCAACATATTTCAGCCCGGAGGCGTTGGCCGCCCGCTCGCGATAGAGCGGGCGACTGCACCCGACTCAGAACGTGTATTGCACGAAAAACCCTACCGTCTGTACAGCGTAGTTTTCCGGTCGCACGCCCAGATAGGTATTGTCCCCCGTCGTCCCCGCCGACAGGCCGGTATAGTGGAAATCCACCACCCGTTCCTGGTTGAAGCGGTAAAACACGCGGTAGGAGACGGTTTCCGTCAGTTGGTGCCGCAACTCCGCCTTCACCATATGGCTGTTATAGGTGATGGCGGGGAAGCCGGTGCCGGCCTGCGCCGCGCTCATCACATTGAAAAACGCCTCGGTACTGGCGAAGCGGTAATTCATCGCCGTCTTGGCATGGGCGAAGACATAGTCAAGGTTCAAGGTGAAATCACCCCAACTATGCAGGCCGTTCAGCCCGGCGGTGTAGATGTCGGATCCCACCGTCTCCGTCCAGCCATTGGCCAGCGGATAGGCGCTTCCACCGGCCTCCCCCGTCACGCCCTGGCCGCTGGCATTGATGTTGGCGACGTCACGGTTCTGGTTCTGATAGGTCAGGAAGCTGGTGAACTTGGTCGCCGCCGACATTTGATAGCTGTAGGCCGTGCTGGCATCCCAGGCGCGGGTGGACCTCAGGCCGTATGCTGCATCATAATCGGTCAGTTTCAGGCTGCCCGTCACCTGCAAATCGCTGCGGGGGCTGAGGATATAGTTGGTCTGGCCGCGCACCACATGCTGGGTGCGGTCGGCCATGTCGAATTTCCGCAGGTCGGACAGCACCCAGGCCACATCCCCGGCAGAAGTGGCGGGGATGTAACCCGGCAGGGAGGTGGAATAATAGGCGCCATAGGGGTTGGACATGTAATCGCTGCCCGTCCGCCTTGCATATTCATAGGACAGGCGCGCCGTGCCCCATTCATAACCGGTGGTGGAAACTTGCAGCCGACCGATATGGTCGTTGCTGTCCGTCACCTCCCGCACCGAATGGTCGACGGCATCGTTGGTGTAGGACAGGTCCAGCTTCAGATGCTTGTCCAGCCGGTAATCGGCTTTGGCCTTCAGGGTCAGCCGGTCGTTGGCGAACGGCATGTTCCTGATCTGCACCCGGCTGCCAGCCTGATCGGCGCGATAGATGCCGCTTTGCGAGGGGATAAAGGGGGCCAGCCCGCCATCAATGGCGATATAGCCATATTGGCCCGTCTGCGGGTTGAAGGCGACGTAGTTGGTGCGGTTCTCCTCGTTCCGGCCCCGCGCTTCCAGCGACAGGCCCAGATCGGGGGAGACGGTGTATTGGTACTGCACCATGTAATTCAGCACATCAATGGCGGCATCGGCTGATCGCTGCGACAGGGCACCCGTGCTGTTCCACTGGTCCAGATTGATGCTGTCCCTCCCGCTGGCGATGGTGCCGGTGCCGATGGTGGGGGCGAGCAAACCATCATCCTGCCGCATCATCGTATAGGACAGGCTACCCGTCAGGCGGGAGGCGGGCGACATAACCAGCGCCATGTCACCCTTGAAGCTGTGGGCGTAATTATCCGGCGGCAGGCTGAGCTGGCCCACCGGCGGGATATACATGCCCGGTGCGTTGATGGAATTCAGCCCCGGATTGTCCCAGACCAGTTCCCGGTTCTGGTTATGGAAAAAAGACCCGGCATAGGCGAAATTGGCCAGGAAGTTCTTTTCCTTGTACCGGACGCCGGCGGTGATGTCATAGGTCTGGTAGTCAATCGGCTGGATGATCTGGGTGGCCCCGTTCTGGAACGGATAGCCGAAGGTGGCACTGATCGGCTGGGTGCCCTTGCGCTGTTCCACCGAACCGCGCATGAACAGTTCGGTATTTTCATCCACATTATAGGACAGGGCACTGCCGGCCTTTTCCCGCGTGATTTTCAAGGTCAGCGCATCGGCGGCGGCAGCCACATTATTGACCTGAGCGACCGTGGATTGGGCGGGCGTCAAGCCGGATTTCAGGGTCAAGCGGTTACTGCCCACACCGTCCCACAAGGATTTGGCGGTCGTGGAATAGGTGTGGGGAATGGAATCGAAGTACCAGAGCGTGTTGAACACGCCATAGCGCCCGACTTCCAACTGGTAATACTGGTCATCCCGCCCGACATTCTGGCCAAATGCTGAGACATGCAGCGCGGTTTTACGGTTTTCCGCCATGAAGCCGATGCTGGTCAGCAAAGGCCCGCTGTTCCAGGCGCCATATTCCTTCAGCGCCGCCGCCCCCTTATTCTTACCGAACGTGCCGATATAGCCGGCCTCCGCCCAGCGCAGCATCCACCAATCGGGATTGGCTTCGCTCTGCTTCATCTCCGGCGTCAGGAAAGGCAGCGGATACATCAGGCCGGTGGGCGTGCGCGTCACGTCATCCAGCACCGACAGGCCATTGATATCGCGCGCCCGGTTGTAAAGCTGGCCTTGCGGGTTCAGCACATTGCCGGGGCCGCCATAGCCGGTGGCTGAGCTGTCGGCCAGCGCCTGCGCGGCACCGGCCAGGTCCATTACATCCAGCAAGGCAGCAGCCAGCAGCCAGCGGGCGGGGGAAGATGTCAGCCGCTTCCTCATCGTTCGAACCTGGAGCCGGAGGGAGAGTTCGAGCCATGCACATTGGTGTGGCAGGTGGAGCAGGATGTCGCCAGCAGCCTGGGGTCCGGCATGGCACCGCCGGCCATGTTGCCCGCCGTCAGCAGGGCGCCGGGGTGGCTGGACTGGGAATGGCACTGCTGGCAGAGCACGGGGCGCGGCGCGGTCAGCAGCGCTTCGAAATTCGACCCGTGCGGCGAATGGCAGTTCAGGCAGCTTTCACGCACCGGGGCATGTTCGAACAGGAACGGCCCGCGCTTTTCCGCGTGGCAGGTGTAACAAACCTCGTTCACGCTGTCGGCCTTCAACAGCGGGGCGGTGCTGGAACCGTGCGGGTTGTGGCAGTCGGTGCAGGACAGCTTGCCTTCCAGCAGCGGCATATGCGACCGGCGGGAGAATTCGGCGTGCTGCGCCTTGTGGCACTGCAAACAGGTCTCGTTGATGCTTTCCTTGGCCGTCAGCCCGCGGGAGCCGAAATTGGTCATCGGGTTATGGCAGTCCGAACAGCCGACCTGATTGCTGTCATGGATGCTCTGATGCCAGAAAATCCGCTGCCCGCCTTCATGGCAGGTCAGGCACTGACCATTCTGTTCCGGCAGCGGGTTTTTGCTTTTCTTGGAAAAGGCGATGATCTTCGTATAGTCGGACGGGTCTTCCACATGGGCTGAACCGGGGCCGTGGCAGGCCTCGCAATTCTGCGCCTGCCGGTCATTCTGCGGGTTCAGGTTGAAGACCTTGGCATGGACCGTATGGGCCCAGTTCATGCTTTCCTGCTGGTGGCAGGCCGTGCAGGTTTCCTGCCCCACGAAGGTGCGGTCCGCCGCCGGGGTGGCGCTGGCGGCCGCGGGAGCTGCCGGCATGGGATCGGCGGCGGCAACCTGGGTCACCGCCGTCGCCTTGCTTTCCGCTTGGCCAGCCCGTTCCTGCGATACCGCCATGCCGTCCAGCCATTTCCAGGTGGCCGGTGCCTTTTCCGCCACCGGGGCGGCGGCGGGCGGTTTGGTGGTTTCGTCGGCGTGGCCTGCCCCCGTACCCGGCAGGGTCACCCCCATGCCGCTATGCAGGGCCGCGATATCGGCATCAATGCGCAGCATGGCCTTGTCATCGACCTTGCCGGCATGGATGCGTGCCATTTCGGCCCGCAGCGCTGCGGGATCGGGCGACATGCCGGCGGTTTCAGCCTGGGCGGCAGCGCCCAGACCAAAGGCCAGCAACAGGGCGGGAAGCAGACGACCGATCATCATTTACCGCCCAGGCTTTTCAGATAGGCCACCACATCGGCGCGCTGCTGTTCATCGGCCAGCATGAAGGGCATCTTGTTGGCCAGCGAGGCATCGCCGGCATAATCATCCAGATATTTGCGCGGGTTCAGCAGATATGCCGTCAGCGTTTCTTCCGACCAGACCAGCCCCTTGGCAGCGGCAGCCTTTACGGCGGCAGAGTAAGTATAGCCCTCCACCGACCCGGCAGGGCGACCGACGACACCGAACAGGGTTGGCCCCACCTTGTTCTTGCCCGCTTCCACGGTGTGGCAGGCGGCACAGCGCTTGAAGACCTGTTCGCCAGCGGTGGCGTCACCTGCTGCCTGTGCGGCACCGGTAACACCCAGTACCAGCAGCATGGCCAGCGTTCCAGCGGCCTTCATCATCGTCTCACCCACAAACATCCGGCTTCTCCCAATGGGGTCCGGTCCTCTGACGGGTGGGGTGCGGCAAATATTCCCGCCGGCTTGAAAAAAGTTTTTGAAAGATTTTCGCTGCAAAATCGTACGGACCGGGAATAAGCGCCCCACCCTATCCGTCTGGGTTGGTGAGGCGTGACATTCCAAGGGCATTCAGCCCTGGGAACCGGTTGATGGTGATTATATGCTGATACGGCGACGGTGCGTCGTACCCCCCGAACCCCGTACCCGATCCGTGTCGGAGAGCCGCCAGCCGTGACACGTCCTCAACAGTTCGTGACTGCGCTTATCGCACAGCTTCCGGCGTTGCGGCGCTATGCCATGGCGCTGGCGGGGAACGTCGCCCAGGCTGACGATCTGGTGCAAGACTGCATCGAACGCGCGCTGCGCCAATCGGCGCAGCTGCGGGAAATGCCGCTGCTGTCGGCTTGGCTGCGCCGCATCCTGCGCAATCTCTATACCGATGAGATACGCAAAGGGCGCACGCGGGGAACGGAGCAGGACATTACCGAACTGGTCGACGCGGTGGAGTTGAGCGCCCCGCCCGTCGATACCGGGGCCGCGCGAGATTTCATTGCGGCCCTGAACAGTCTGGCACCCGAACACCGTGAGATATTGTTGTTGGTGAGTGTGGAGGAATTAAGCTACCGCGAAATAGCGGAGGAGTTGAAAATCCCGATCGGTACCGTGATGTCCCGTCTGGCCCGGGCACGTGAACGGTTGCGATCGGTTCTACAAGGAGAAGGCGCGGAGGTCATACCGCTGCCCGTGGCACCGAAAGACAAGCAGTGAGCGAGCATCGACCCATAGATCCACCGATCACGGAGGAAGAGTTGCACGCCCTTAT